>Ga0209824_10000116_pt1 | contig 56470 bp, 53 predicted proteins | sample VDWuncwatermetaG_FD_184124 | JGI IMG/M metagenome (GOLD analysis project Ga0209824, IMG submission 184124) | Wastewater microbial communities from Netherlands to study Microbial Dark Matter (Phase II) - VDW unchlorinated drinking water (SPAdes)... ...
GGTCGTCTTTGTGCACGAGAAAATCCAGGTCTATCGTTGTCCTCGGATAACCCAGAACTCCCAAGGCGAAGCCGCCTATGACCGCATACCGGATGCGGCGGCGGTCGAACTCCGCCAGCACGACCTCCAAGACGCGCTCAAAATTCACGGCACCATTGTAGACATTCCGGCGTGATGCCGCAAACAGCAACGATGACGTCCAGGGCAATAGAAAGCAAAAAGACGAAAGAATAAGCGATGAAGGACGAAGACTTAAATCAGGACTGTCAATCTTGTTGAATCCTGCGCCGTGTAGTAAAGTTTGTCATATAACACAGGAACGGAGGCAGGATGATGAAACGACGCCAGTTCATGCTGCTCATTGCGGCCGTGCCTCTCGTCATGACCGTAACGGGGCGCTCGCGCTCCGCGTGGTCGGCGGATGCTGCGGGCGACAAGTCGCTGGACAGAATTCGCAAGGACTGGAAGTTGCTGCTTGCGCGGGACGCGAAGGTGAGTCTCTCCACGGAGCCTCTGCGGAAATCCAAGGCGGAGTGGAAGCAGAGCTTAAGCGACGGCCAGTTTTACGTGCTGCGCGAGGAAGGCACGGAGCGCCCATTCTCAAGCCCGCTCAATGACGAGAAGCGGCTGGGCGTGTATGTCTGCGCCGGCTGCGCGCTGCCGCTTTTCACCTCCCAGATGAAGTTCGACAGCGGCACCGGCTGGCCGAGCTTCTTCACCGACATTCCCGGCCATCTGGGCACGAAAAGGGACTTCCTGCTGATCGTGCCGCGCACGGAGTACCATTGCATCCGCTGCGGCGGACATCACGGACACGTGTTCGACGATGGCCCAGCGCCGACCGGCCAGCGCTGGTGCAACAATGGCATGGCGCTTAGGTTCATTCCGGCGTAGGCCGTTGCCGTTTCAACGAGGAGGATCATGAGACCGTGATCGTGCTCGTTTTTCCCAACACGAACCACGAACACGGGTCACGGATTTCAGTTCCTTCCGGCAAGCTTGCGCCCCTGTTCAAGAACGGCAAAGGAGCGCGGCGCCGTAGGCATCAGGAATCGGTAGCCGCTTGAAATCAGCCGCTCGATATTTCGGGCGTCCGGGTGGGGGTGGCCGCAGGGGATGTTGTGCTCCTTGCAGATCTTGAGGATCCTGTTGATGGCGTCGGCGACGACCGGGTGATCGTAATCCCTGGGGTGGCCCAGCTCCTGACTCAGGTCCCCTTCGCCGATGAGCACCACGCCGATTCCGGGAACCTCCTTCAGAATCCTCGGCAGATTGTCAATCGCGCGCGTATCTTCACACTGGATGACGACTAGGATCTCCCCATGCAGAGCGAGCGGCCACACGTCGGCGCGGCGGTAATATTCCTGTTGTTCCAGTCCCCAGTAACGGGCAGCGCGGGCAGGCGCATCGCCGCGAATGCCGGGAGGGTTGTACATGGGAGCATCTTTAAGGCGAGGATAGCGGCATGCGCCAACGGCGTTCCAAGCCTCTTCTACGGTGCTGACATGGGGGAAAATGATCCCGTAAACGCCGATGTCCAGCACCTGCTTGGCGACCCACTGATTCATCTCCCCGCCGTTGGGCGGAATGCGCACCATCGGCGTGACCTTGGGGGCGAGCATCCCGCGTTCGAGAATTTGGCGCCGGTCGAGCATGTACTGGAGGGCGTGTCTCAGTCCGGGAAAGTCTAGAGGCGCATGCTCCATTTCAAAAGCGGCGCCGTCGAAAGGTGAGCTCGCCATGGCGATCGCGCTCTCGATATCCACGGGAGTAAATCCAACGAAGGCGATCTTGCCTTCTTCCAAGGCTTTGATTACGCCGTTGAGGCGCGGTATGTCTGGCATAAGACGATGCTCCTTTTGGGCCATCTATACCAGACACACCGGGGAGTGACAATCGAAAGGAGCTGTGCAAGATTTTGCGGATGAACGATATGGGAGGAAGATTTTATGATCATTGACGCTCACACCCATTACACCACGGCTCCTCTGGAGCTACAAGCATACCGTGCGCGGCAGATCATTGATCTCGCTAAGCCCGTACGAGCTAAACTGCAGATCAGTGACGAGCAGCTGGCGCAGTCCATGCAGGGGCAGTTCAAGCGGATGGCAGAATCGGGGATCCACCGCTTGCTTTTTTCCCCTCAAGCGTCGGCGATGGGACATCACTTCGGCTCGGAGCTGGTGAGCCGTTATTGGACCGAGGCCTGCAACGACCTCATTGCCCGGATCGCGCGTCTCTGGCCGGATAAAATCTCGCCGGTATGTCAGCTGCCGCAATCGCCGGGCGTCAGCCCTAAGTCCTGGGTCGAAGAGCTTGCGCGTTGTGTCGAAGAGCAAGGATTCATTGCCTGCAACATCAACCCGGACCTGGCCGGAGGTCGGGAGCCCCTGACCCCCTCCCTGGCCGATGAATGGTGGTATCCGCTGTGGGAGAAGATGGCGGAGCTGGACGTGCCGGGGACCATACACGCGAGCGCGTCGCTCAATCCGGCCATGCACCTGACCAATTCCTATTACATCGCCCAGCATCACTCGGCGGCGGTGGAACTCCTCAAATCGCGCGTGTTCAAGGACTTTCCAAAATTGAAGATCATCATTCCTCACGGTGGAGGGGCGATACCCTACCAGTGGAACAGGCATCGGGGAATGCACGTGCGGGAGGGGCTTGAGCCGTTCGAAGAGGCGGTGCGCAAAGTCTACTGGGACATGGCGATCTACGACAAGGAGGCCATGGAGCTGCTCATCAAGAGGGTCGGCGTAGACAACGTTCTTTTTGCCACCGAGATGTTCGGGGCCGTCAATGCCATTGATCCCAAGACCGGCAGAAATTTCGAGGACATCGTGCCTATATTCCGGTCCATCGAGTGGCTTTCCGACGAAGAGCGCCGCAAGATCACCGAGGGCAACGCGAGGAAGATCTACACACGCATGGCCACAAAGTGATCCCGTCAGGCTAGCCTTTAAGCTAGGACATTCGTCGTTTGTGAAGTTTCAGCGGAGATGTTAGATCGGATGCGATGCCGAGAGCGAGAAGGCATCAAACATCCTCAAGAGAAAGCAGACTTGAGTTATGGCGATCCTGAGAGTCGAAGGGCTCGTTAAGGCATACAAGGAGCTCAAAGCCCTGGACAACGTGAGCTTTGAGTTTAACAAAGGGATCCTATCGCTCTTAGGGCCATCCGGGTGCGGAAAGACCACTTTACTGAGGTGCATTGCGGGGCTGGAAGTCCCCGATGCGGGCTCCATCTACATCGATGACAAGCTCCAAACTTCTATCAGCGAAGCGGTGCTTATTCCTCCATATTCCAGAGAGATCGGGTTTGTTTTTCAAAACTATGCCCTCTGGCCTCACATGACCGTGTACAACAACGTCGCCTTCGGACTTAAGCTCAGGAAGGTTTCGAAAAACGACATTAGAAAGAAAGTGGAGTCGACATTGGATCTCGTCGGCCTGCCCAAGCTCGGAGAGAGGTACCCCTCTCAACTGAGCGGGGGACAGCAGCAAAGGGTTGCCCTGGCGAGGAGCATCGTCATGGAGCCCAGACTCATTCTTCTCGACGAGCCTCTCAGCAACCTGGACGCCAAATTGAGAGAGGAGATGAGGGTCGAGCTGAAAAAGCTGATTAAAAAGGTCGGGATCAGCGCTCTCTACGTGACCCACGATCAGGAGGAGGCATTCGTCATATCCGACACCGTGATCGTGATGGATCGAGGCAGAATCCTGCAATACGCCACGCCCGACGAAATCTACAACCGGCCGGCCGATCAGTTCGTGGCCTCCTTCATCGGGCGCTCCGTACTCGTCGACGGAAAGATGCTCAAGCTGGAGGGCGAGCGCTGCCAGGTGACGGTTCCGGAATTCAACCATGCCACGCTCGTTTGCCATCGGCCGAAAAACGCGGCCGGGGGCGACGCCTGCAAACTGGTCATCAGGACCGGCGAGATAAAACTCAGCAGTAAGAGACTGGATCATCCCGAGAACGTGCTGCAAGGCTCCATGACCAGCCGCGATTACAGGGGAGGATTGACGGACCACAGGATTCAGATCGGCTCCAGGGAAATCGTCGTGACCTCCCACAAGCTGTGTCCGATGATCAGCATAGATAATGAAGGCGGGAAGATATTCCTGCACATAGATCCCTCTGCGATTAGCGTTATCGTCGATAAGCCGCAATCCATTCCGCGGCAGGTCGGAGTCTGAACAAAAGTCTTCGCAACCTTGGGAGTAAGCCGCAATTAACTGGAAATTGCTCAAACTGGCGTACCGGCAGGGTATTCTCATCCCGCTTTTCTCCAGCGTCATTGCCGGCTCTCTGATCGTTACACCGATCCTGATCGTATTGTTCCGCAGCTTCACCACCGCGAGGCTGGGCGCCTTCGTCGGTTTCACCGGTCAGAACTACTTCCGGGTTTTTACCGATCCCGAGATCCTGCCCATGATCAACAACTCCATTCTCTATGCGGCGGGTTCCGCGGCCCTGGGGACCGGGGTAGGCGCGATGCTGGCCTGGATCGTGGCGCGGACGAACACGCCGGGGAGGATCCTGGTCGAGCTTATGCCTCTCTATCCGATACTCATGCCCCCGATTATGAAGAACATCGCCTGGATCCTTTTGTTGGCGCCGAGGTCGGGCATCTTGAACGGCTTTCTGCGCGAGAGCTTGGGCATCCAGGAACTGGTATTCAATGCCTTTTCCCTCCCCGCCATGATCTGGGTTTTCGGCCTCGCATGCGTCCCGCTGGGATATCTTTTCCTGCTCCCGGTCTTTTTATCTTTCGACCCTTCCTTAGAAGAGAGCGCTTATATTTCAGGCAGCAAGCCCATTAGCACGATGCTGCGCATTACCTTCCCCCTCGCCATACCGGCCTTTCTTTCCGCTTTTGTGTTGAATTTCTTAAGAGGGTTGCGTTCCTTTGAGACGCCGGTTCTCCAGGGCAGCCCCGGTGGAATCAATGTCTTCGTGGCCAAGGTCTATGACTCCATGTCCGTGGAGTACAATCCGGGACTGGCCACGGCTTACAGCTCGGTATTGATTGTACTCTCGGTCCTGGCGTTGATATTTTATGTCAGAGCTACTCGTTTTTCCGAGAGATATGCCACCATCACGGGGAAGGGCTACAGGGTCAAAGTCGTCGATATAGGGAAATGGAAATACGTCGCCTTCGCGGCCGTTTTCATCTACTTCCTCGTCGGCATAGTCATCCCTTTTGCGGTTTTGATCGTAGTGTCCTTAATTCCCTATTACGACTACGATACCTTCATGAAGTTTCCTGCCAATATAAACCTGTCCAACTATTATAGGGTGCTGAAGCACCCGAGCTTCGTGAGCGGCCTTTACAATTCCCTTGCGCTCTCTCTCATCATAGCCGTCGTCACCGTTCTGGCCGGAATCGTCATGGCGTTCACCATTTACAGGACCAAGGTCTATGGGAGCAAGGTTTTTGAGTTCATCGGCACGATGCCCCTTGCGTTTCCTCCGTTGGTGCTCTCGCTTGGCCTGGTCATCGCGGTCATCGGCACCCCCTTATACAACACCCTGTGGGCGCTCGGAATAGGACTCTTCGTGGCCTACTTCCCTTATGCTTTGAGAAACGCCTCAGGCGCCATTGTCAATATCCATAAAGAACTCGACGAGGCCGCCTGGGTTCACGGCGCCAGGTGGCGGCACGTCTTCTTTAAAGTGACGCTTCCGCTTCTGAAACCGACCGTCACAGGCGCGCTTTTCTACATTTTCATCGAAGCGATCCGGAACATCGATGTCGCGGTTTTGCTCGTTGCCCCTGGAATCGAGTACGGGCCCGTAACGCTCTTCGAATACTTCAGAGTGGGCCAATGGGCGGAGGCCGCAGCCGGAGGAGTGATTTATCTTATTATCTTGATCTTTGCGGTTTCCATTGCGAAACTTGCCTTCAATATCAAGTTTAGCCTGTGAGACTGGAGTCTTTTGCCGGCTCTTGCGCGGGGATCGTCATGGTTTTCTTTGAGCTTGAAACCTAGAGCGGGTTACCGGTAATATGCATCGTCCGACAGTCTCTATAATAAAAGGGGGTATGAGCATGAGGAAAAGAACTTTGCTGGCTATAGTGGTCTCGATTTTCTCGGTTACGGTCGCGTTGGGAAGCGTTGCCCTGGCGGCATCTGCAGCCGATGACGTGTACAATAAAACTACCAGCGCCCTTTACGAAAAAGCCAAACAGGAGGGCGCGCTGGTCGTCTACTCGGTGTGGGATGTCGAGCATATCGTCGCCATCCTCGACGGATTCTCCAAGCGCTTTCCGGGAATCAAGACCTCGTATTGGCAGGGAAGGAACCCGGAGATCGTCACGAGAGTCATAACGGAATTTCAGGCGGGCAAGGATACTGTCGACGCGATTCTTTCCGATAACGCCCCACCGGTGATCAGGGCCGCGGGCGCAATCATGCCCTACGAAACGGTGCAGAAGAACTTTCTGGTTTTGCATGACCCGACCATGCCTGTCGTCAGCCTGCAGATTCAGGCGTTGGTCTACAATACAAAGAAACTGAAGCCCGCGGATCTACCCAAGAGCTGGGAGGACATTGCCAACCCGAAATACAAAGGGAACGTTGCTTTGGACGATCCGATGAGGGCGGGCCCGCTGAGCACTCAGCTTGCCGCTTTCAAGGATCTGTGGAAGGACGATGCGAGATTTGCCCGCTTCGTCAAGGGGCTCAAGGCGCTTAGCGTCCCTGTCCATAAAAGCACCAGCGCTATGTTCAGGCTGGTCGTGTCGGGGGAGTACGCCATCGCGGAGCCTGCCTTGTTGCACGATGCCATGGAAGAAAAGTTTGAAAAGGGTTCGCCCGTCGATATTGTCAAGACGGCCCCTCCCGTAATCTTTCCGCGTTATGGCGCTATCTACGCCAAGGCGGCGCACCCAAACGCGGCGAAACTCCTTACCGAATGGCTCATCTCAATAGAAGGACAGGCCGCATTGGATTCCGTGGGCAGGGAGGCGTCGCGCAAGGGCTTCCAGTCGAAGACTTCTATCGAGCATGCTTACCCGAAGGGCACCAAGGCGATCCCGGTCAACGACAAGCTCTTCATGGAGGATCCGAAGAAGTGGCTCGACACCAACGTGAAGTCACTCTGGGAAGGGTAGGATCGGCCAGAGGCAGCGCGGTTTAGCTTGCCGCCTGAAGCGTTGCCGTCTTCTCGAGACGCTCGCGCAGCCGAGGATAAAAGCGTAGGGGATTATCGAAAAAGATTTTGCGCTTGAGCCCATCGCTGATATCCTTTCGGGCGATCAGGGCCGGGATATCCTGGTTGAAATCCCTCTGATCGCGCTCGTGCGGGTAGTCCGAGGCCCAGATGATGGTATCGTTCCCCACTACCTGGGACGCCAAAGGCAATACCGTTTCCCCCACCTCGGCAGCGAAGAAGACATTGCCGCGGCGGATATACTCGCTCGGCTTGAGTTTGCAGCGCGGCGAGTACTGTCCCTTGCGCTCCTGTTCCTCGTCCATCCGGTCCATCATGTAAGGGACCCAGCCGACGCCGCACTCCAGACAGCCGAAGCGCAGCTTGGGAAACAGCTCGAAGACGCCCTCGAAGATCATGCTCACGAGCTGGCGCATCTGGGCGAAGGGATGTTCCAAGGTGTGAGCCACGGTGAAGTTGGCCGCGAAGTCCAATCCCAGGTTCGGAAAGCTAAGGCCGCCGTGCGTTGAGATCGGCACGTCGAGGCGCTGGGCCTCTTCCCAGAGCGGGTAGAACTCGGCGCCGCTGAAGAGCCTTCCGCCGGTGGCGACAGCGGGCAGGACGGCGCCGACCATTCCCAGCTCGGTCACGCAGCGGCGCAGTTCTTTCACTGCCTCCGGAATATCCTGCACCGGAAGCAGGGCGACGCCGACGAGACGAGGGCTTATTTTCATGAAGCGGTGGTAGAGCCAGTCGTTGTAGGCGCGGGCGAGGACCACCGCCCAATCGCGATCTTGAATCGCGGCATGCGTCAGTCCTTGAGTGGGGTAGAGCACGGTCAGTTCGATCTTATTGATGTCGAGGAAGCGGAGCCAATCCTGCGCGCTCGGCCCGCTGCCCCCTCCGGCCCAGCCGCCGGGCTTCCGCAGCGAGCGCAGGTAGCCGTCCATGGTGAGCCCGGGCCAGAAAGAATAACTCCGGTGCCATTCGAGATCTTTGTACGGCGGACCGATGTGCTCGCGGAGCTGATCGTCCAGCTCCATCACGTGACCGTCAGCGTCGATGATGCGATAATCAGACATAGTCGCCTCCTTTGTTCTTGCTCTATTACATTTTTCAACGTCACGTCAACCATTGCCAGGTTCTACCTCCGCCCGACGTCTGTCTCCGAGGGAAACGCGCGTTCGGCTGCGGCCGATGGGCCAGTGCTTACTTTGTTGCTTCGCGTTTCTACGTCCGCAGCCTCACTCGCGCTCCCCTCGGAGGGCTGGGTGGGCTCCCTGAGCGGAGCTATCCTAACCTCTGCCTCTGGCAGATGGGGGACGGAGTAGGGGGAAACTCCGAGGGGGCGAGGCTGGAGAGCGCAGACGTAGGAGTAGAAAGGTTGCCTTAAGGCACAGGCCCATCGGCTGCGCTCGGAAGGGTCGCCCCCAAGGAGCAGGTTTCAAAGGGTCGCTGCGGGAAGCCGTGAAGCGAGGGGAGCCCCGAAGCCCTCTCTTACACCACACCTTTAGCAACACAGACCCCAACCTTCTTGACGATGATCGAAGGGCGGTGGTAGATTCTGTGGAAATCCGCGCGCGATGGCGCAAGAAAAATTTATTAATGCCACATTCTAATCAGGGGGTGTTCCATGGCCGAGCGAGTATGGGATCGTTTTCTCACCGAGCAGGACAAGGCGCATGTGGCGATGAAACCGCCGAAGCCCATCGGATTCGGCAAAAAACCCGCACTGCTCCTCATCGACTTGTACCGCTGGGTCTTTGGGAACAAACCGCAGCCAATCTTGGAGTCGACCAAAACCTGGCCGGGAAGCTGCGGGATGGCGGCCTGGAATGCGATCCCCCATATCCAAGCTTTGCTCCGAACGGCGCGCGAGGTGGCTATTCCTATCGTGCACGTTACGGGCTTAACAGGCGCGGGTGTCGAGGAATGGTCTTTCAGGCGGGACGGCGATCCGAGCAAGTTAAGCCCCGAAGCGTCGGAGCGGCGCAGACACAAGTTCGATATTATCGACGAAGTCGAGCCGCTTCCCGGCGAAGCGCTCCTGCGTAAATTATCACCGAGCGCCTTCTGGGGCACGCCTCTCGTGGGCCACTTGAATCAGCTTGACATCGATACGGTTATTACCTGCGGCGAGAGCACCAGCGGCTGTGTGCGCGCGAGCGTGGTCGACGGCACCACCTATCGTTTTCGCATGATCGTGGTGGAGGAGTGCGTCTTTGATCGCCATGAGGCGGCCCACGCCATAAATCTTTTCGACATGCACCAGAAATACGCCGATGTGCTCCCGCTCGGCGAGGTGGTAAAGTACCTCCGTTCGTGGCGTGCTGAGCAGCCGGCACGAGGTTGAAAGGTCGGCCTCTGATTTATTTTTTACTTTTGTAGAGAGCGTCGATAAAACCGCTGTCGTCGAGCTCTTTAACGAAGCTCAGATCGGCAAAATCCTCTGGTCTGGCGCTCCGGGCCTTGGGATCTGTTTCCGCAATTTCTGCCAGGGCCTCTTTGATTCCTTCTAAAGTAGGATAGGGTTTGGATGGGACCAGACGGGAAAAAAATTGATAGCTGTCGTCAACCGCTTCCAGATCATTCACGCGCATATAATTGGCTATGACCTTTTTGCTGAAATCCTTTTGCGTCTTATAGACATAGATCCCTTCCACCAACGCCTTCATGAATTTGCGGGCGGTTTCCCTCTTGTCCCTGAGGAAGGCGCCTGCCGCAGAGATCGGCGTCGTGGGGTAGGCGCTGCCGAAATCTTCGGGTTCGGCGAGGATATTGAGACGATACTTGCGCGCCAGATTGGTCACCGGAGGCTGGGCGACCATTCCTGCTACCTGTCCGTTCTGGACAGTAGCCAGGCGTGTTGGCTGTCCCCCGGGGATCTGCACGACCGCAACATCGCGGTCGGGCTTTAGCCCCCACTTGATTAGAATCTTCCGCGTGGCGTAGTCGGAGTTTGAGCCAAAGCGGCTGACCGCAAGTTTTTTGCCCTTGAGGTCTTCCGGCCTTTTTATGTCCGGACCTGTCACCAGGCTGTAAGCCAGGACGTTAGCCAGGCCGGCTATCATGGTGATGTCGCCGCCTCTCAGACGGGCCACCAGCGGAGAGTTTCCGCCGATCTGCGCGATCGGGACATCGCCGGAAAGAACCGTTTGCGTCGCCTTGGATCCGCCGTCGATATAGATCAGCGTAACGTCCAGGCCATATTTTTCAAACAACTTTGCCTCTTTGGTGATCCAGGGGACCGCCTGTGAGCCCGCGACGGCGCTCCAGGCGACGATGAGTTTTTCTCCCGCACCCCAGGCAGGGGACAGAAGGATCAGAGACGCGAGTATGGAGAAGACAATGCGATTAATCACGGATATTCTGCAAAAACCACTCGAGTGGGAGGGGATGTCCCAGCCCTTTGACCTTGGCCAGCTCGTAGACCCTGGCGCCTACGGCGGCGAATTGTAATCCCTGCGTTCCCTGGTTGTTGAGAAATGTTATCTGCTGTTCATTCGTGCGCCCGGCCCAACGGCCCGCCATGATGTCGGGAACGGTCCCGATGTTCTGATTGTCAATCTCCCTCAAAGGGGCGCGCGGTACTTTTTTCTTCTCTTCATCGGTGCCGGCAAAATAGCCGAACATGCCGTCACTCCCACCAAAGGTATTCGGAGGAGGGTGGTCCATGACGAAAGTGGAGCTTCCCAGGCGGGCGATGACATCCACGCGCTTGAAGATGTCCGGCCCGGCCTCGTTGTTGCGCACGTTGGTAACATGCATCCCGGGCTCCAGCCACTCGGCCTTGATCACCGGCACCAGCGAATCCGTGGTCATGGCGACAATGTCCGCGCCTTTGACGGCCTTTTGCGCTGTATCCACCGGCTCGATTTCCACCCCCAACTCTAATGTCATCTCTTCGGCATAGCGCTGACGGTTCGCCTTGGTCGGGCTGAAGAGACGGATGCGCTCGATAGGACGCACCTGGCAAATCGCCTTAGCGTAGCTGCGCGCCATGCCGCCGGAGCCGAGCATTCCGATGGTCTTGGAATCCTGCCTGGAAAGATATTTCGCTCCCAGCCCGGCGCAGGCCCCGACGCGCATGTGTTGAAGATAACCGTCGTTCATCAGGGCCAGGGGCGCGCCGTTTTTCACGCTCAAGAGAAAGATCAGACCGCAATAGGTTCCCCGCTGAATGCAGTATTTATCCTCGGTCTGGAACTCGCCTTCACGCTCCCACACCAACATGTCGGACTTCATCCGGATGGCGAAAATACCGAGTTTCCGAGAGACCCCCTCCATCGTTCCCCACCTATAGTAATGGGGCTCCTGGGGGACGTAGAAATCGATCCTCGGGCGATAGCCAGCACGCTGTTCGTTCAGCTCGCGGTAGGCCTCCTCCATAGCCTCGAGGCAACTCGGCATATCGAGCACCTGCTCAACGTGCTGGTTGGTGAGAAAAATCATCGTTGCCTTTGACTTCAAGGGTTGACAGGGTGTTGAAAAACCCTGATCCCAGGCCGGTCAAAAAGGTCCCAGATGCGAGGCGCGAGAGAAACCGACGAGCGCAGGCGTACTTAACAGTACGTTGGAGCGAGGCGGTCGAGCGCAACGAAGCAGATGGGCCTTTTTCAACGGCCTGTTGACAGTAGAAGTCGGCCATTGCTATAGCCTCTTAAGATGCCGATGTAAAGAGGAGCGCTGGTGCTTATTCTCAATAACGACGAGATCGACTCTCTTATTTCAATCGACCTCGCTTTCAGCTCTTTGGAGAAGGCGTATAAGGCGCAGGCCGAGGGACGGGCGGTCTACCGGCCGCGCGCGGATCTCTACGTGCCGTCGGCGACGGAAGGGGGCGTTTATGCCTTCAAGTCGATGGAGGGTGGCCTCGCAGATCCTCCGGTGGTCGCGCTGCGCCTCAACTCCGACGTCATTCGCTGGGAGAGCCGCGCCGGAACAACGGTCAAGGATAAGCTGCCGAAGGCTCCGGGAGGCAAATGGGTCGGACTCGTGCTGTTGTTCTCCGCCGAGACCGGAGAGCCGCTGGCGATTTTTCCCGATGGGGTGATGCAGCGCCTGCGCGTGGCGGTGACGAGCGCGCTGGCAGCCGCGCGGATGGCCGTGCCGGACGCGTCCGTGCTAGGGATGTTAGGGTCGGGATGGCAGGCGGGCGCCCACGTGCCGGCGATGTGCGCTGTGCGAAAAATCAAGCGGGTGCAGCTCTTCAGCCCGACCAGGGAGCACCGCGAGAACTTTGCCAGGGAGATGGCGGACAAGACCGGAGTTGAGGTCGTGGCGGTAGAGGTTGCTGAAGACGCCGCGGCCGGAGCCCATATCCTGGTCGCCGCGACCAACGCTGCGTCACCGGTTGTCCACGCCGAGTGGCTCCGTCCGGGGATTCACGTGACCTGCGTCAAGGACAGCGAACTCGGCGAGAGGACCATACGCAGAGCGGACCGCATCGTGATTCATGCGCGCAGGTTCGCGCCCGACAACTATATTGCCGGCTGGGATGAAAAAATCGTGGCGCACGATCCGATCGATTTTCTCACCCGCAGAGAGAAGGATACTCGCCCTTTGCAGCCGCCTTTCTGGACGGCGGCGCCGGAGTTGAAGGATCTGATCGCGGGAAAGATCTCCGGCAGAGAATCAGCCGGCGAGATTACCTGTTTCATCAACAACATCGGCATGGGTCTTCAATTTGCCGCCCTCGGGGCCGCGGCCTATCAGCAGGCGCGAGCCAGAGGGATGGGCAGAGAGATCCCCACCGAATGGTTTCTGCAGAGCGTTCATCCATAGGGTCCGTCCTTTTGAAACAGATCGTCTCAATCGGCGGTAGATCCGGTATGGCTGGACAGGAGAGGGCAAAAGCGGTAAGAGTTGCAAGGGTTTTTAGATCAAGGGCGAAAAATTTATAGCTTCGAGGGCCGCTGGCGCTGTCAGGAGAGATAACCATGAAGAAACATTTCTTGCCGAGGTTTTTCTCGGCGCTCATCGGTCTTGCTCTGCTCGGATCGCAGGGTGGCGTGGCTCCCGCTTGCGCCGCGGATAAACTCGTCGGGCTCTACTCCGCGAGGGTCATGTCCCAGTCGATGCCCTGGATCGCTCAGGAGGCCGGACTCTTCAAAAAGCACAACCTAGATTTTGACCTCGTTTACATCGCCTCTTCCGGGATGGCGACGGCGGCGATACTCGGTGGCGATGTCGAAATTATTCTGACAGGTGGTGTGGGGATTGTTCGAGCCTATGTGCAGGGAACAACAGACCTGACGTTTATTGGCGGGGTCAAGAATGTCATGACCCAGAGCATTTTGGCCAAACCGGAGGTAAAAAAGCCAGAGGATTTGAAGGGGAAAAAGATCGGAGTGAGTCGGATCGGGGGTAATACCCATTACTTCACCATCCAGGTCTTGAGGCGCTCCGGCATGGAGCCGGGCCGGGATTTCACTTTCATCCAGACAGGGGGAGACCCTGAGGCGTTTGCGGCGTTGATCTCCGGTAGCATCGATGCGGCAACATTGACGGCACCCTCGGATGCCAAGGCGATTGCTCAGGGCTATCGCTACGTTGTCTACGGACCCGACCTCCGTATCCCCTACGCAGCCACAGCCTTCGTCACGAAGCGCTCCGTCATGGCGAAGCGACCCCAGGTTATTGGCCACTTCATGCGCGCCATGGCGGAGGCGGCAAAGATCTTACATACCGATAGGGAGTTTGCCTACAAGGTTCTAGGAAAGCAGTTACGGGTGGACGACCGCAAGATCTTGGATGCCGCCTACAACGCGGAGATCAAGGCACTTGAGCCCAGGCTGGAGATTAAAAACGAAGCGATTCAGGCGATTCTAGAAGAGGTTTCTCAGGCGGACCCGCGGGCAAAGAAGGTAAAGGCGCAAGAGCTTGTGAATCTGCGCTATCTCGATGAGATGGAAAAGAGCGGTTTTTTCGATAAGCTTTGGGCAAGCAAAAAATAAAGAGTAGCATTTAGCCGACAACGATCAGCAAGGGTTTGTTGGCTGAACGCTGAATGCTGACAGCTTTCTTTAAGGAGGTTTCTATGGAAGCGATGCGCGATGTCATTAAGGTCGTTGACTCGGACGGCCATGCTCGGGATCGAGACGAGTGGGTCAAGCCCTATCTTGATGAACCCTTCCGCAGCCGCAGAATGCCCTACATTCCGCCAGAGAATTACGACCGGTCTCTGGGAGGAACTCTAGGACAGTTTGGCGTCGCTCATGAGGAGAGGCTAGCGGCGATGGACCGGCAGGAGATCCAGACCGCTGTGCTCTATCCCACTTCGGGTTTGGGCATCGGCCGGGTCCGCGAGCCTGCCTTTGGGGCGGCGTTGTGCCGAGCCTACAATGATTTCATAGCGGAGTATTGCAAAGCCTCACCGCGGCTTAAGGCGGTGGCGAATCTCCCCGTTTATAGTCCAGATGAGGCGGCCAAGGAGATGCGTCGAGCTGTCACCAAGCTTGGTCTAGTTGGCGGCATGCTTGCCGCGCAGGCGCACAGCAAGAACCTGGGAAGCCCGGAGTACTATCCGCTTTACGAGGAGGCGCAACGGCTTAATGTGCCGATCGCGATCCACGCTTTCGGTGGCGATGAGGCAGGGAGCGAGATCTTCAATCAGTTCATCTGCCTCCACACGACAGGCCATCCTTTTCCTGTCTTGCGCCAGCTTACGGCCATGATTTTCGGCGGCATTCCCGATCTGTTTCCCAAGCTCAAGATCGGATACCTGGAGATCGGCTGCGGCTGGATACCTTATTGGTTGGAGCGGATGGATGAGGAGTGGGAAAAGCGCGGCAAGGCTGAAGCTCCTCTCTGCAAGAAGAAGCCAAGCGAATACCTTACCAGCGGACAGATCTATTATGGCTGTGAGCCGGAGGAGAAGATGATGGGATATATAGTGGGGGAGATCGGCTCGGAGACGCTCATGTACGCCTCGGATTATCCCCACTGGGACATGAGTTGGCCAGAGTCGGCTATCCTTATCTGGCACAGAGAAGATCTCTCCTTGGAGGCGAAGAAAAATATCTTGGAGAAAAACGCGCGCCGCTTTTATAACTTGAGCTAAGAAGCAATCAGCGGTCAGCTTTCAGCAAGAATTCTTTTTAGGCTGATCGCTGATAGCTGTGGGGGCCTTGGCTCCCAGGAAGGGCTGTTTATGATGGAAACAAAGGGGTTGACGGGAGCTCAGACGCTGCTGCGTGTGCTCGGAGGAATGGGCGTAGACCGGATCTTTGCCTCCCCGGGCTCGGAATGGTCTCCTGTGTGGGAGGCGCTGGCCGAGCCTCAAGGCGAGAGTATCCCGCTTTATTTGAGTTCGAGGCATGAAGAAATCGCTGTCGGCATGGCCAGCGGTTACGCCAAGGCGACCGGGAAATTGCCGGCGGTCATGATCCATACGACCGTCGGTGCGCTGCATGCAACCATGGCGATGCGGGGGGCGCTTCATGAGCAAGTCCCCATGGTGGTCTTTGCCGGCGAATCGATCGGCTTCGGAGAGGATGAAGGGCCGGACGTTGGCGGGCAGTGGCTCGGCCACTTGGCGGACATCGGAGGGCCCGCCCGATTAGTGGACCGCTGCGTCAAGTGGAGCTTCGGGGTCAACACGAAATCGATACTGCCTGCGACCATCCAGCGCGCTTGCCAGCTTGCCATGGCGGCTCCCAGAGGACCGGTCTTTGTTTCCCTGCCCATGGAGTTTCTGTTCGATAGAATGACAAAAAATCCGCCCTCTGAGCTGGGCTCCGCCCCGGCCCCGACCGCCGACCCGGGAGGGATCAAAGAGCTGGCGGAGATGCTTTCGGCGGCGAAGAACCCCATCATCATTTCCGAGGAGGCCGGTCGCAGCTCCGCGATCGTCGCGCTCATGGTCGAGCTTGCCGAGCTCCTTGGCGCGCCGGTCGTTGAAAGCCGCAGCACCGGCTATTTAAATTTTCCGCGCAACCATCCTCTTCACGGCGGTTACGATCCCCAGGAGTACCTGCGCGAGGTGGACGCTGTCTTTCTCTTGGGGGCGATTGCCCCCTGGCATCCGCCCTCTAAGGGACCAGGTCCGGGGGTCAAGGTGGCGGTCCTCGATGAGAATCCCCTGCGGGCGGAACTCCCTTATTGGGGATTTAAAGTCGATCTTTGCTTGACGGGAGAACTGGAGAGCTCGCTTCATCTCCTTCTGGAACGGCTGAAAAAAAGCGTCTCGGCAAGCGAGCCGGATCGTAAAAGCCGGGTGGAGCTGTGGCACAAGCGATCTCAGGAGAGGAGAGAGGACTGGAAAAAGGAGGCGCTTCAGCAGAAAGAGAAGAAGCCTATCGACACGCGCTGGGTCACTTATGAACTCAGCCAGGTTCTTCCGCCGGAGGCGATGGTGGTGGAGGAGACGATCACGCACCGTCTCGCGGTCCACCGCTATCTGGACGCTCTCAAGCCCGGGTCGTTTTTTGCCGGCTGCATCGGCGGCTTGGGCACCGGTCTGGGCACGGCCCTGGGAGTCAAGGCGTCGGCGCCCAAGCGGCCGGTCGTCTGTCTGATCGGCGATGGCTCGTTCAATTATGACCCGGCGCTGGCAGCGCTGGGGGTTTGTCAGGAATACCAGATGCCCATTCTCATCGTCCTTTTCAACAACCTCGGTTATCTCTCGCAGAAATCCGGCGTGCCGCGCTATTTCCCGGATGGTTGGGCGGTGCGGACAAAGAGATTTATCGGGATTTCGATCGCTCCCAGCCCGGACTACGCCACGATTGCACGCGCCTTCGATGGCTATGGGGAAAAAGTAGAAGATCCCGGTGAAGTGCGCCGGGCACTGGAGCGGGGGCTGAAGGCCGTTGGTAGCGGACAGCTTGCTCTGATCGATATTCGCTTGGAGCCGGTTAATTAATCCAAAGAGATTCGACCCTTGCACTGAGAAACTAAGAAGGGATGATGAAACTAAAAGTAATTTCATTTTCATTACGCTCCTTGATGGCGCGGGCAAGCCTTTTGACAATGGGGTTATGCTTGGCTTTGTATTCCACGTCTTCAGATGGAATGGCTCAATCACGGGTCGTTCGCTTGGCCGTCGTGATCGATCTAAAGGAGAGTGATCTCCTCGCGGACATCCTGCCCGACTTCGAAAAACAGACAGGTTACCAAGTTGACGTTAAGTCAGGGACCGGAACCTATATCTTCGACTTAGCCCGCAATGGTAACGCTGACTTGGTCATCTCACACTACGGGCATTCTGAGGTCGAATCCCTGGTAACTGAAGGCCTGGGGCTGTGGCCCCATACCGTTTTCGCGAATCAATCCGCCTTGCTGGGACCCGGATCCGATCCAGCGCATATCCGCGAATTATCCGACGCGATAGAGGGTTTTCGTCGAATCGCTGAGACCAAATCACCCTTCCTGGTTAACAATCTCCCAGTCATAAAATACCTCGAACGAGTCCTGTGGGAAGGCGCTGGCCGCCCCGAGAAAGGGGATTGGTATATCGACCTGGATTTGCAAGGACAAAAGGCCACCGAGAAGGCGGCGGAGATCGGTGCCTATACGCTGTGGGGACTCAACCCATTTCTCAGATTCCAGGAGCAACATAATCCAGATCTTCAAGCTTTACTTTTCAACGATGCCTTACTCCAGCAGATGATGGTCTCGATCGTAGTGAATCCCAAGAATGTCCCCGGGGTGAACTTTGAGGGGGCTCAGGCTTTTCAGCAGTATTTGATTGCTCCGGCAACCCAAGCACGTCTTCGCGCGTTCCGTTTTCCTGGCTTCGATTATCAAATATGGTGGGCGTCGGGCCTGAACAACGACGTCGCTGGCATCGAGTAGATCCTTTGGGAGTCTCGGGAAAAACTGAAGAGAGGTCAAGGGATTTCGTTGTCGGATTCGTGTTTCCTTATCGGAGGCGATAACCATCCACATCCCCAATGAAGGAGAGCAACTGGTGCGCTACTATGGCTACTACAGCAACGTTTCAAGGGGAAAGAGAAAAAAGGAAACGCCTGAAGAAAAAGCGGAGATTATAGAGATCGACCCTCCGGCGGTATCAAAGGAATTAAAGAAGCGCTGGTCCTACTTCATCAGAAAAGTCTATGAGACCGATCCGCTTACTTGTCCCAAGTGCCACGGGGAAATGCGCATCATTAGCTTCATCGACCAGCCGCACGTCATAAAAAAAATCCTTAAACACTTAGGTCTATGGGAGGACTCCCATGCTCCACCGGAGAGAAGTCCTCCAGGAAAAGAACTTACCTTCGATCCATCCTACAGCCAGATAATTTAAAAGCCTCATAGCCCAATCGGGGGGCAGATGTCCAGCCCTACCTGCAAGCCAGGCTCGAGTTGACATAACAGTACCTTATCGGATAGTCTCCGCTAAAAACTGTCAGCAGTTAGTGATCAGCTATCAGCCAAGAGCTGAAAGCTGATGGCTGAATGCTTGCTTATTACGTTCTCCTTCGCTGTGCTTGAAAAACAAACTCCTATCGTTATCATTTTTATTCTGCTCGTTCTTATCCTCGTTCCGTACGGGAGTTTGGCGGCAGACAGGCTGATCGGCATCCATTCCGCCCGAGTTTTGTCCCAGTCGATGCCCTGGATCGCGCAGGAGGCGGGTCTTTTTAAAAAGTATAATCTCGATTTTCAGCTGGTTTTCATCGCCTCGTCTCCTGCCGTGACCGCGGCGATGCTTGGAGGAGACGCCGAGATCGCACTGACCGGAGGAGAGGGGAATATCCGTGCCTATGTCCAAGGAGCGACGGATTTCGTCTTCATCGGCGCGGTGAAGAATATTTTGACTCACAGCATCCTGGCGGGACCGAACATCAAAAGGCCCGAAGACTTGAAGGGCAAAAAAATCGGCATCAACCGCATCGGGAGCAACCCCCATTACTTCGCTGTTCAAGCCCTTAGGCAAAAGGGATTGGATCCAACCAAGGATGTTCAGCTCATTCAGTCAGGCGGATCGCCCGAGACTCTCGCGGCGCTCATTTCAGGCGGCCTGGATGCAGCCGCCTTGAATCCACCCGCTGATACACAGGCGCTCGCGCAGGGATTCCATTACGTGATTTACGGTCCCGACCAACGGATACCCTATATCGCCACGTCCTTTGTGACTCGCCGGCAAGTTCTCGCCAAGCGCGCGCAGGTTGTGGGACAATTTATGCGTGCGATGGCGGAAGCAGGAAAAATTCTCCATACAGACAAGGAGTTTGCCTACAAGGTGTTGGGCAAATATCTCCGTTTGACCGACCGAAAGATATTGGATGCTTCCTACAACTCGGAAATCAAGGCGCTGGAGCCAAGATTGGATATCAGGGCTGAAGGTATTCAGGGCATCCTCGATGAGGTCGCCAAGGTCGATCCGCGCGCGAGTAAGGTCAAAGCCGAGGATATGATCGATCGCGGCTATTTGCAGGAGTTGGAGAAGAGCGGCTTTTTCGACAAACTCTGGGACGCTAAAAGATAGAGGAGAAAGATGGCGGCTACTTTTCGCGACCGGCTCATCGCCACGCGAGACAAGCGACATAGCAAAAACCATCCCTTCTTCGAGCTGTGGGCGCAGGGCAAGCTCAAGAAGGAACAGACGGCGCTTTACTGCATCCAGCATTACCACTATGTGAATGACTATTTGAACTGGATGGCCTATGAGGCCTCGCAGGTTCCCCATAGAGATGTAAAGGCCTACCTGTTTGAGAATCTCGGCGACGAAGAGAATCCGGCGGACCGCCACCTCGACATGTTGACGGACTACGTCGCCGCCTGCGGATTAAAGCGAGAGAGCGTCGAAAACTCTCCGGTGTTACCAGGGACCGAAGGGCTGCAAAATTGGGGCTGGCGGCTGGTCTATCAAAGAGCGTGGCAGGCGGCGCTCGCCGGCATGTTCATCGGGCTCGAATCGCAGTTCCTCGATATCTGCAAAAAGGTCGTCCCCGCGCTGCATCGGCACTACGGCTATGCCCCGGGGGCGCGCGACATCCGCTTCTTTGAAGAGCACATCGGCGCGGACGAAATTCACGGCGCCAAAGGGTTCGCCATCGTCGAGAAATATTGCACGACGAATGAATTGCAGCAGCAGGCGCTCAAGGCAGTCGAAGAGGCCGCCGTCAGACGCTGGCGCTTCATGAACGGCATCTACTGGTTTGCGCTCCATGGCAAGGAAGACGATACCCCTCCTTTAACGTAGCCTAAGAGGCGGTTGACGTGAGACGATTAGAAAACAGCGGACTAACATCATCGCAATGCGCTACGGTTTTGTCATTGACCAGAACCGCTGCATCGGCTGTCATGCCTGCACGGTAGCCTGCAAGGAAGAACACAATGTCCCGATCGGGGTTTATCGGACGTGGGTCAAATACATCGAGAAAGGTGAGTTTCCCGACACCAAACGTTACTTTAGCGTCCTCCGCTGCAATCACTGCGACGACGCCCCGTGCATCGAGATTTGCCCTACCGTAGCCCTCTTCCGTCGTTCCGACGGCATTGTTGATTTCGACAGCGAACGCTGCATCGGATGCAAGTCCTGTATGCAGGCCTGTCCCTACGATGCCCTCTATATCGATCCCCATACTCAAACGGCAGCGAAATGTAATTTCTGCGCGCACCGCGTGGAGGCCGGTCTGGAGCCGGCCTGCGTTATTGTCTGCCCGGAGCAGGCGATTATCGCCGGCGACCTGGATGATCCGCAAAGCAGGATAAGCCGGCTGGTGGCCACACAGAAAGTCAGCGTGCGCAAAGCGGAGAAGGGGACAAGGCCGAAAGTTTTCTACCTGGGCGTGGACAGTGATCTTCTTGAGCCCGAGAAGATCGAACCCCAGAGCACGCATTTGTGGGCGGAGAAGAACCCCGGTGAAGACCTCTATGCGCTGTCGCGAGACAAAAAAGATAGATCCACCCTGGGCGCAGCGCGAGTGGTTTACGACGTGGCCCACCCGCCGCTCTGGGGGGGAAAAATCGCCGCTTATCTTTGGACCAAGTCGATCGGCGCAGGCGTCCTCCTTTTGGCCGCTTTTTTGTTAAGCCTCGGCTACGGCGGAGAGCGGCGGCTGCTGCACCAGGTGAGTCCGATTCTGACACTTGTCTTCATCGGGATTACTACTCTACTTCTGATCTTCGACCTCAAGCGTCCGGAAAGATTTTTTTACCTTTTGATGAAGCCGAACCTTAGCTCTTGGCTTGTCTGGGGCGGCTATATTTTGATCGGTTACGGCCTGCTGGCCTCTATCTGGCTTCTCTTCGGCTTCATCGCCGGTTCAGTGCCAACCCTCCTTCTTTGGTCAGCGGCGCTCCTGGCTATCGGCTCCGCCTGTTATTCGGCGTTTCTCTTTGCCCAGGCGAAGGGAAGAGATCTCTGGCAAAGTCCGCTTTTTTTCTGGCAGTTGCTGGTCCAAGCGGTAACGGCGGGAAGCGCGGCCTTGATGATCTCGGGGGCAGCCGTTCAGGCAGGGGCAGGATTGATGAATCTGCTGGCTAAAATTCTAACTGTCTCTTTGATCCTCGCTCTGGTCATCATCTTGGGAGAAATTTCGCTGGCTCATGCAAGTGAAAATGTAAAAAGGGCGACAACTCTTTTGAAAAAAGGAGCCCTCTCCGGCAGTTTTTGGGGATTAGCCGTCGGCCTGGGAATTTTGCTCCCGATCATTCTCCTTCTCTGGTCCGTTTTGCGGGATGGAGACGCATTCTTTCTTCGGCTTCCAGCCTCGATTTTTGCCTTGATAGGTCTTTGGGTATTCGAGGATCTCTGGATAAAGGCGGGCCAGACGGTCCCGCTGAGCTGATGAGAGATGAGAACATGAAGGAAAATCTTCAGCCTCTCCATCCAGCAGCGGCGGGATTGGAGCCCCCGCCGGGAGGTCTCGCCAGCTATCCTCCATCGGAGCAGTGGGAGGATTGGATGGAGTACGATCCCGCCCAGTGGCCCAAGAAGGTCGAGAGGCACTACAGCCTCATCCCGACGATCTGTTTCAATTGCGAGGCCGGTTGCGGTCTGCTCGCCTACGTCGACAAGAAGGATCTCGGCATACGCAAATTCGAGGGAAACCCCGTGCATCCGGGAAGCCGCGGACGCAATTGCGCAAAGGGACCGGCCACCCTCAATCAAGTCAATGATCCCGAAAGAATTCTTTATCCGCTAAAACGGATCGGCAAAAGGGGAGAGGGGAAATGGCAGAGGGTAAGCTGGGACGAAGTCTTGGACGACATCGCCGCGCGAGTGCGCAAGGCCCTTAAGGAGGAGCGGCTGACTGAGATCATGTATCATGTCGGGCGTCCTGGTCACGAGCTCATCTACCATCAGAGAATTCTCCATGCCTGGGGGATCGACGGCCACAACAGCCACACAAACGTCTGCTCTGCTTCAGCGCGGGCCGGCTATGCCTTCTGGCATGGCATGGACCGTCCCTCCCCGGACCACGCCAACGCCCGCTTCATTCTGCTACTGAGCTCCCATCTGGAGAGCGGCCATTACTTCAATCCCCACGCGCAGAGAATCATGGACGGCAAGGAGCAGGGGGCGAAGATCTGCGTCATCGACACCAGGCTTTCCAATACCGCCTCCATGGCCGACTACTGGCTTTCTCCCTGGCCGGGAAGCGAAGCGGCGCTGCTTCTGGCGATGTGCCACGTGATTCTCAAGGAAGGGCTCTATGACCGCGACTTCCTCAGCAAGTGGGTGAACTGGGATGACTATCTGCGCGAAGAGCATCCGGAGAAACCGCAGAGCTTCGATACCTTCTTGAATGTATTGGAGGCCGCCTACGCGCGCTACACGCCTGAATTCGCCGCGCACGAATCAGGGGTGGAGGCTGATGTGATCGTCGAGGTGGCACGGGAGGTAGGGCGCGCGGGACCGGCACTGGCCACGCATGTCTGGCGCAATGCGGCGGCAGGGAATCTCGGCGGTTGGCAGGTGGCCCGTGCGCTGGAATTTTTGGTAGTGCTAGTCGGTGCGGTCGGAACTCCGGGCGGCACGGCGCCGAGCGCCTGGAACAAGTTCACCCCCAATCCTCCGATGATGCCTCCTCCGGCCAAGGTCTGGAATGAGATGCTCCTGCCGCGCGAGTATCCGTTGGCCTTTTTTGAGATGAGCTTCCTCCTGCCGCACTTTTTAAAAGAGGGGCGGGGAAAGCTCGCCATCTATTTCACCCGCGTCTACAATCCGGTCTGGACCAATCCGGATGGAATGAGCTGGATCGAGGCCCTCACCGACGAAAGCAAGGTGGAGCGCCACGCCTGCCTTACGCCGATCTGGAGCGAGACCGCGTGGTTTGCCGATTATGTGCTGCCGATGGGACACGCCTCAGAGCGGCACGATTTGATGAGCCAGGAGACGCACGCCGCCCGCTGGATCGGATTTCGCCAGCCAGTGCTCCGGGTCGCTTTGGAAAGGCAGGGGAAAAAATTCAATTTCACTTACGAAGCCCACCGGGAAGCTGGATTGGGAGAGGTATGGGAAGAGGACGAGTTCTGGATCGAACTCTCGTGGCGCATCGATCCGGACGGCTTCCTCGGGATCCGCAAATATTTCGAGTCGCCTTACCAGCCGGGCAAAAAGCTGGCGATCGAGGAATACTACCGTTGGATATTTGAAAATAGCGTCCCCGGCCTGCCCGAGGCCTCATCCAAGGAGGGTCTGACGCCGCTGGAATACATGCGGAAATATGGCGCCTTTCTCATAGAGGACAACGTTTATCGGACGCACGAAAACAGACTTAAAGCAAAAGATCTGCAAGACGCCGTCACAGACCCGGCGAGCAAAGTCATCACCAAAGGAGGCGCCCCCATCGGGGTTGAAGTGGACGGAACCCCTTGCGTTGGCTTTCCCACTCCTTCGCGCAAACTGGAATTTTTTTCTAAGACCCTCAAAGAGTGGAAATGGCCGGAGCACGCAATCCCCGGCTACATCAAGAGCCATGTGCACCGGGATCAAATCGATCCGGCGAAAGGGGAGATGCTGCTTCTGCCCACCTTCCGGCTGCCCACGCTCGTTCACACGCGCTCGGGAAACGCCAAATGGCTCTACGAGATCTCGCATACCAATCCGCTCTGGCTCCACACCGGTGATGCTGAGAGGCTGGGGGTGCGGACTGGCGATCTTCTCAAGGTTCACACGGAGATCGGCTATTTTGTCGATAAGGTCTGGGTTACGGAGGGAATCAGACCGAGCGTCATCGCCTGCTCTCACCACCTGGGCCGGTGGCGACTCAAAGAGGATATGGGGGGAGAACGGTGGTCAACCGCGCTGGTGGATTTAAAGCAAATCGAGCCGGGGAAGTGGATGATGCGTCAGATCCATGGGATCCGGCCCTTCAAGAGTTCGGACCCGGACTCAGAACGGATCTGGTGGGAGGATGGAGGAGTGCACCAGAATCTAACCTTCCCGGTGCAGCCCGATTTCATCAGCGGCCAGCACTGTTGGCACCAGAAGGTCCGAGTGGAAAGGGTAGGGCCTCAAGACCGCTACGGAGATATCTTCGTCGACACCAACAAGGCCCATGAGGTCTATAAGCGGTGGCTGAAGATGACCCGGCCGGCGCCCGGCCCGGGAAATTTGCGCCGCCCTTTATGGCTCCCGCGTGCCTATAAACCGGCAATAGAAGCCTATTACATTAAAGATGGCGCTTGATGAGAGGCCGCTCTGCCGTCGCTATATCCCTTCGCCGAAGCCCCGCTGGGTTCCTTGAACTGGCGAGCGATTCCATTCGATCGCTGAATGGAACTTTCGCGGCAGGGGAGGCTTCCGCGAAGTCATAAGATGGACGAATGCTTCTCTCGAACCGACGAGCATCCGCGGGTTGGATTTTTTCTCATCGCCCAAAGTGGAGAAGGTCGGGCGATAGTCATGCGCGGGAAAAACCCGGATCCGCTCGTCCATGGAAGCTAGTCTCAGCAGGCTTTCATATTGTTTCTCAGCGTTCCCTCCCGGCAGATCCGTTCTTCCGCACCCTCCGATCAATAGAGTATCCCCGGTAAAAATCATGTCGCCGACCAGGAGGCAGGTGCTATCCTCTGTATGGCCAGGCGTGTAAAGGACTTGCACGGCTATCTGGCCGCAACGGATCTTATCCCCCTCATCCACCTTAAGATCCACGTAGGGAGCCTCGGAGGCCCGGTGCATGACTACTTTTAACCCGGCGCGGTCTCTTAAAAGCTTGCACGCCGAGCTGTGATCGGCGTGGGTATGAGTATCGATGGCATAAAGCAGCCGGGAGGAGAGATCTTCTGCCATACCGAGGTACTCCTCCATCTTATCTACCTCGGGGTCGATAACCACGCAGACTTTCTCTCTCTTACAACCGAGGATGTAGGAGAGGCAGCCGCCGGAGCGTATCTGCTCGAAGAAGAGTTCCTGAGCTTCCATTGCGACTTGACCGTTGAAGACCGTGATCGTGCCTCGTGCTCGCGACGATAGTGAATCACAAAGCCCCCTCACCTTAATCCTCTCCCCCTAGCAGGGGAAGAGGGAAGGGTGAGAGGGTGTCCGGGCCGCGAGCCTAGACCCGGCTCACGGTTCCCTTTTCGAGGCTGTAGCGGTATCTCTCCACTTTCTCCAGATCATAGCTGAGGAAGCGAAAGACTACCGCCGGTCCCTCTACCGCATGGGTGGAGTGAATCTGCCCTGGGAGATAGGGATGAGCCACTCCCGGAGAGAGCCGATGCAGCTCCTTTTTTTCTAGCGTAGCCCGCCCAGGTTCTTGTCCGTCGTCCGTGCAGCCGTAGAGCGTGATTTCCGTGAGTCCGCTGTAGGAACCGTAGACCACCCAGCAAGGACCGTGGTCATGTGGGGTGTTGCCATGCCCTTGCTTGTGCACGTGACCCATCTGGATGAAGCCGTAGTCTGGGTCGCGGTAAAGCTCGCGGGACGGCTTGGCCTCATTGATGATTTGTGCCATCCATGGTTCATCCGGGCTGGTTGTCGCCAAGAGCTTCTCCATAAGTGACTTTACCTTGGAAGGGAGGTGAGGGTCCTTGCCGTCGCCCCAGACAGAACGGATTTCACCGATATATTTCTCCAGCGAACTGCTCGTCTGCAAAGCGTTGAGCGCCATAACCGTTCCTCCTTTCGGCTGTTCCATCTTTTACCATTTTCCTTAGCCGCCCGTCCAGGTCAAAAAAAGGTTAAAGGGTTACAAGGTTATAAGGGTGAAGGGTTAGGACGTTTGACAGCGTAATGCAGGCTTTGATACCTGTTAGTTGTGTAGCCGAGTGCGATGGTGGCCATGGATTTACAGCAGCTGCGCCGGGTCATGGGCCATTTTGCCACGGGCGTGACCGTCATCACGACCATGGATAAGAGCGGCACACCCTTTGGCCTGACAGCCAACGCCTTTACCTCTTTGTCTCTGAATCCTCCTCTGGTATTGATCTGCATCGATAAAGGGGTACAGTGCTATCCATATTTTGAGGAGTCGAAGATTTTCGCGGTAAACGTGCTCAGCGAAGATCAGGAAGAGCTGTCGCGCCGCTTCGCCACCAAGGGAATCGAAAAATTCACCGGAGTCAAATGGCATAAGGGCCACCATGGTGTCGCGCTGCTCGACGGGGCGATAGGTTATATCGAATGTAAGGTGGCTCATAGCTATGAGGGTGGGGACCACACGGTCTATGTAGGTGAGATCCTCAATGCCACTGCCTCTGGGGGTCGACCCCTTATCTTCTTTAAGGGGAGATACCACCGCTTGCCGCGTCAAGACCCCTAGCCCGTGAGTCCAATGTTTGGGGCTGGATAGATGGCGTCCCCGACGGGATTTGAACCCCAAACGCTAAAAAAGGGGAGTGATGGAAAGCGCTCGTAACTCTAAGTAGTTATGGCGCTTTTTCTTTTTTGGGCGGTTCGTTCCCCTTCCCGAAAGGTCCTGCTTTTGCCCATCAATTCCCACAAAAACCGAAACGGTTTCGGTTGTTCATAGAATGCGATGGGTTCTAGCGCGCGAAAGTCGGGGGCACGCACTCAGGCCCGCCCCCCAAATTTTTCCCTGACCTGGCCCAGAGGATCTCTGTGGGCCTTGTGAAACAAACGGGGAGACTCTATGGAGCTGTATCGTTGTCCGGCCTGTAATCATTGGAGATGCCTCGAATGTACGGACAGAATGGCGCTGTGGCTGACCTGCTGTAAGTGCCGCAGAGAATCCCCGGTAAAGGACTGGTATCAGGGAAGGCGGAAAGGTGGCAGGCCACATGATTTGGATCAATCTCCCAGGCTTGGAACTGGCAGGCCACCGGACGCAAGCAAGACGGTAACTGAAAAGGCCCTGACTTTTATAAGACGCTACGGGGTTTCGAAGAGGGCTTTCTGTAGAGCTGTAGGGATACTGCTTATCCGTTTTGACAGGGCGGCGGTTGGTTTGCAGCACTTGCCTATGATCTCTGAGAAGATGATAGAGAAGTCTCTGAGCGAGCTTGCCCTTGGGAAGCGGTGGCTTAGACGAAAGTTAACAGATCCGGCCAAGGGGAACCGCTGGAGATGGGACTTTGAACGGGTGGATTATCACCGGGCCTGCCCTATGGGGGCTTTATACTGTGCGGGGAGTATTTTGCCGGGAGATTGCCCTAGAAGGTGGTGGGAGTGCCCCTTCGGATTGAAAGGCGAACGCAAAGTCGAACCGGAAGACTGGAGAAGGGCTGAGAAAGCGCATGGAGTGGCAAAAGATGAGGTGGAAATCAGGCTGGAAAAGAAGAAAACAAAGTGGGTTGCGGAGGTGCTAAAGAAGATACTCGGCCCATAGGTGACGTGTCATGCCACGCATACATAAACGCCCCGTGGTTGTCTCAGTGGGGGGACTTAGCTGAGAGAAATTGTATGCGGTAGGTGACAATGGATTTGAGGGGACTACACCCCGACGCTCGCGCTTTTATTTATCTTGCAATTACAAGGGCCACTGAAGGTTGAACGATCTTGACCAGGGATGGAATGTCTGTGCTTCGGCCGACAGGCTCTGCGGTTTGACGCCAATTACCTTCTGTGAAGCTTCTCAGGAGAGGAATTAGATAATCAGCTTTTACCGCGTAGTTCACGTTTTGGGGCAGGGCACCTGATGCTCTCAAAGCAGCCAATTCATTCAGTCGCGCTGTAACAATTCCGACAACCCGTCCTTTGGAGTCCACGAGTGGTCCGCCTGAGTTGCCTGGTTGAACAGGGACATCAATTTGAATAAATCGGATATCTCCTTGAATCCCGGACAAAGCATTTACGCGCCCGAAAGTTGCTTTTTGATCCGCTCCCTGTATTGTCGGAAGGGGATAGCCTACCGTGAATACTTCCTCTCCTATCGCGAGATTTCCAGTGTCTCGGATTCGCAGCGACCTATTGGCGAACTCGACCTTCACGAGCGCCAAGTCATTTGCTGGGTCAGTCCTAACAATTCGTCCTTGTAGGGCATTGCCGTCAGAAAGAAAAATCACGATCTCATTCGCTGACTCGACCACATGATTATTAGTCACCAAATACCCGTTGTTTGTTACGAAAAACCCTGTCCCGAAACCTGCAATTTTTTCCTGGGGCTTGGAAGGTTCTTTTTGCTTGGCAACTCCTTCCTGCTGAGTAATTTGTGGCTTTGAGGTTGGAAGAGGGGGCCGCGCTGAAGCGGTTTCGAGGTATTCATTTACTCTCGCTGCTGCCTCGTAATCTGACATGCCAAAACTGAATATGTATTCGTTTTCATACTGATCTTTGCCCACTCCAAAACCATAAGCGTGGCCTGTAATTGTGCCTATAGTTGTATAGAATGCACGTATTGCTCTACCGTCTTCACAAGTCAGAACGCCTGTTCCCATCTGCGCGGAGGTGCTTCCCGGGGGGATATAAGGCACTCTCGCTGGACCCGCGCACCTTGTCTTTGAGACTAGGGCCTGTCCTTCGACATAAGCATCTCCAGGCCTGCCTGTTACAGTTCCCTTAAACACCTCATTATAGTCTTTAGCGAATCCTGCTATGGGGTTTTGGACTATGGGGTATTGAACGGTGCAGCCGCAAAGGACGAGTAGCAAAAACACAACACTTACAATTTTCATTTTGCCACGCTCCTTTGTCCCCCTAGACTCCCGGTCACTAAAGAAGCAGAATAAATCCTTCCACAGTAATCCCGGCTCCCCGGATAAGAGCGCGTAGAGTTCCGCGATCCAGTTCCTTGTGGTCGGGGACGGATAAATGTCGACCGTTGGCATCCTGGAGAATCATATGACTCCCTCGCTGGTGATGGAAAGTGAAACCGATCTTTTGAAAAACTTTGACAGCTTCCCGGCCAGAGATAACGGGAAGGGTAGCCATCAAGCAGCTACGCTGATTTCAACGATGTCTGGAGAAGGGATTGGGCGCTTTTGCGTCTTGCGTACTTCGAGAATACCCTCGATTGCTTCCTGAATATTCTTTAACGCCTCTTCCCTGCTCTTGCCTTGAGACACACAGCCAGGCAAGGATGGACACTCGGCCACAATGTAACCGTCTTCCCCTTCTACCAACGTGATGAGATATTTTTGCGTCATGACGCCCTCCTATTATTCTCCCCCTTCTCTACCTATCGGCGCTTCTGGCCTTCTGGCATTCTCTCATAAGCTCTTCAGTCCCCGTGTCATCCTCGGCAACGACCATCGGGATAGGCCAAAGCCCTTTCAAATGCTTTAGAGTTGCACGGCCAGTGTGAGAGTCATCCCTTGGAACTCTATATTCCCTGGGGTATTCTCCATCAGGAACCGGAATCCCCTTAGATTTTTGCATTTTTTCAATGGGACATAGTATATAGTCAAGGTCTACCGTGACTTTGTTTTCCTCTAATAGTTCTTTGACCCCATCAACCGCAAAAGTTTGAATCCAAGGATAACGGCGCCAACATTCTCCTCGCCGCCACTCGGTCACAATTTTTTGAACAGACTTCCGTGATGGGCTTGGAAATGGGCAAAGGTGGAACGCAGCTACCGCTTGGATGAAAGGAACATCCGTAGAACCAGGGTCCCTCCCAAAATAGTGATTAGTAAACACCTGGCAAATTTTCCCAACAACCTCTGCGCATGTTACTGCGTGCTGTCCGTAATATCTGTGTCTATCTTCATCGAAGTAGATTCGACTTCTGGACTTTAGATTATCGTCATACGAGGCCCTGGATAAGTACCGATGCAAAACCTTCCAGGCCTGAGGATTTTCTTGCCGGGTTAATTTTTCGTAAGTCTCTTCCTGAAACCTCTGTTTCTGTACAGAGCGCACAATGGTCGCCGCACCGTCCCGGAGCAATTCAGTTGGGACATGATTCACCTCTCCAAGTATTGCTGCCTGTTTTCTTATCGGCTCCAACCATGAAAGTTTTGTGTCAGCCAAGAAATCTTCGAAACGTTCAAGTTGATCTTGCGGCGCACGCTTCACCCACAGCTTAAGGGCCGCCTTTTTTTTCTCTTCGCGATAACTCCTTATTTCTTCAAAACGGTTTAGTATTTCCTTTAAGCGATTCGGCATCGTACCCCCTTTGGACCCGTTCCTAGAGCGGTTGTTTCCGCCGCAAGGGGAAAACTCACTCAACCGCTTCGAGTATAACGCATCCTGCAATATAATCAACGCAAAAAAGGAGGGGGAACTTCAGATGAAAGCAGAAAGTCTACTTACAACTTCTCACGCGGCTCGCCTCTTGGGGTGTAGCTCTGAGACGATTCGAGTCTGGGCGCGGCAAAGGAAAATTAAATTCAGCGTGACTGCGTCTGGTGTGCGGCTCTTTCGCGAGCGCGATCTGAGGAGATTAAAGCAATTGAGAGAAGGTGCAGGGGGAGAGGACTTCAGGAAAAGGGGCAAGTTTAAAAACGGAGTGCTTCGTGACTAAGCCTTCCCTCGTCGAAATCATTGGCCGGTACGTTCAGCTACGCAAATCGGGCAAGGAGTGGACTGGCCTATGTCCCTTTCACTCCGACACCAAGACCCCAAATCTTTCAATCAATGAGGAGAAGGGCGTCTTTTACTGCTTCGCCTGCCAGGAAAGCGGCGATGTTATCTCATTCGTCCAGAAAATTGAGGGCGTCGGATTTCTTGAAGCTTTGTCGTTTTTGGGTATGGGACAGGATCAGATCCAGAGGCCGCGCAACGACGCAATCAAGCGACTGGCCGCAACTGTCAGCGCGTGGGCAAACGAGCAGTTCGACAAGGCGCAAAACCTTTTACGCGAGATCGGCCAGCGGGAGCGAATAGCGCAAGAGTTAGGGTGGATAGATGAGATCGAGCGATGCAAGCGGGAATGGGACATTTTGTGCGACTTGAGCGATGCCCTGCAAGACCCGAAAGAAGTTATGTCCCTTTGGGCGGAGCGTGAGGCCATCGAGGCCATTCTTGCCGATCCGCCGGATGAACCCTTGCCGATCTTTCCCACTATCACGCCGGAGCACCGAGCGCGCCTTCAGGCCGTAGTTAGGGGGGAACTATGAATCCGGCAGAGCTTGAAAGACAGTTACGCAGTGAATCGCAGGGGGCTGGTAACGGGCAGGGAAACGGCCAGAGCGGAGCGAAAGAATCTATCCCACAATCAGCACCTAGCGGGCCAACGCTTAACGCATCGGCGCTTTACGGTTTGGCAGGCGACGCCGTAAAAACGATTGAACCCTACACGGAAGCCGATCCGGTGGCCGTGCTTATCACTTTTCTAATTTCCTTCGGTAACGTCATAGGCCGCACGGTTCACTTTAAGGTTGAATATACCCCGCACTATTTAAATCTTTTCGCGTCCCTTGTCGGAGAGAGTTCTAAAGGCCGCAAGGGAGTGAGCAAGTCAACTGTCCGTTACGTGTTCAGCCGGATAGATGAGGATTGGACGAAAGACAGAAACACGTCCGGTCTTTCTTCCGGTGAAGGGCTTATCTACGCCGTCAGAGATCAGACTATTCAGAGCCAACCGATAAAGGAACACGGGCGCGTTATCGAGTACCAGGACGTAATCACAGACCAGGGAGTTTCAGACAAGCGGCTTTTCGTTCTTGAGGAAGAACTATCCCAGGCGCTTAAGGTAATGGCTAGGGAAGGAAACATCCTTTCAGCCACTATCCGGCAAGCGTGGGACTCAGGAGACTTGCATCCCCTCACTAAGCACAACCCGATCCGTGCTACAGGGGCGCATATTTCCCTTTTAGGTCATATCACCAAAGACGAGCTACTTCGCCACCTAGACGAAACAGAGAAGGCTAACGGTTTTGCAAATCGCTTCATCTGGCTTCTCGTTCAGCGGTCAAAGGTCATTTCCAATCCTACAGGGACGCCACGGGAAAAACTTGATCCCATTGTCAGGCGGCTTTCAGAAGCGGTCCCCTTTGCGCGGAACCATGGCGAGATGACACGGGACGCCGAGGCTGAGGCCGTATGGGCCGAGGTTTACCCTAAGCTGTCAGAGGGCAAGCCTGGAATGGTAGGGGCTGTCATTGCCAGGGCTGAGGCACAGGTTATGCGATTGGCCTGCATTTATGCCCTGCTTGATCTATCCCCCGTTGTTAGAACCGATCACTTAGCGGCGTCCCTTGCCCTCTGGGACTATGCAGAAACGTCGGCCTTGTCTATCTTTGGGGACAACCTTGGAGATCCGGTGGCAGATAAGATCCTAACTGCCCTTAAGCAAAGCGGGGGCTTAAGTGAAACCGAAATTCACAACCTATTCGACAGACACAATTCAAAGGCAGTCAGCCGCGCCTTGGACTTACTTTTCCAAATAGGGCGGATTGAGCCGGAGACCTTGGGGGATACTGGAGGAAGGCCAAAGGTTATTTGGAAGCTGTGCGAAAAAAGCGAAGAAAGCGAAAAAAGGGGGGCTTAATTCGCTTATTTCGCTTAATTCGCAACACGTAGAGGTTAACCATGAGCTACTTAGCCATAGCGAAGAAGGCAAAGGAAAAACTAAAAGGGGAAAAGGGCGAAGCAGCGCCATTCCCCGAAGTGATCGAGAACAAAACCATCCAGGCCGTGAAAATCTTCTCGCGCATCCTTGAGGATGAAATCTGGCTTATCCTGGACCGCTCCTTTATCCCTAGTGACGGCGCGGGCTGCTACTACGCGGAGGAAATCCCGTTGCTTCGGGACAAGACCCCGGAGGAGCTAAGGGAGATCCACAAGGTAAAATTGGCCTTCCCTGGATGCAGGGTGATTCAGGAGGGGGCTGAACCGGTCAAAGAGCAACTATCCTTGATCGAGGCATAGGAACAGAATGGAAACAACCGGAAAAAGGCGCGCGTTTTTCGGTCGGCTAAGTGGTGGTTAGGCAAATGGAAATTGAAAGCATCCGGTATGGCGGCATATGAGCGAAGAATACCTAACGATTTCACAAGTGGCTAAGCGGTTAAGTCATAGTCCAAAGACCGTCAGAAATAAGATGGCGGCAGGTGTCTTTCAAAAGGGGGTCCACTACTTTAAACCGCAGGCTATGTCGCCACGTTTTAAGTGGTCTGCCGTTGTGGCGTGGATGGAGCAGGGCAGGGAACAGAGAACCCGAGCCGATGAGGATTCCATCCCAATGGCTCGCGGGTATCAGTTAGGAAACGGCCAAGAAAAGAAAATTAGCGTTGCCCCTTGCAAGGAAAAACCTGGTGTGCTACCTAGAGTAGCATGACACCGGGCGAACTGCGAAGGATCAGAAAGCGAATGAAGCTAACGCAAGCCGAACTCGCCGAGGAAATCGGAGTTGCGAGAAACACCGTCACTCGATGGGAGATCGATCTAAATCCAATTCCCGAACCTATGGCGAAGCTCATTCGCTTGATTGCGGCGCAGCGGAAAGCCGGAAAGAAAGGGGCGCGCTAATGGCTTGCCACGTCAAAGTGAATCGCCACGGTTATCTAGCCTTCCGTTTATTTTGGGACGGGCGGGACTCATGGGAAGGAACGCAATGGAAAGACACGCCGAAGAACCGCGAACGAGCTACGGCGCGAGCGGTGCTTATTTCCGAAGAGATGGAGAGCGAAAATTTTGATTACCTGAAATGGTTTCCCGAAGGGAATAGGGCGGATGAGTTTAGGCCGAAGATCGACAAGCCGGTAGGCGACAAACCGCAAACGGTCAGGGAGTATTACGGGGAGTGGATTGAAAAAAAGAAACCGCCCTTTATTCGACTTAGCCTTCAGCGCGACTATCAACAGGCATTTCAAAAGAACATTCTCCCGTTTATGGGCGATATGGAATTGAACAGCACAACCGTCGAAGTGCTTGAAAACTTCCGCCTTTACTTAGTCGAAGAGAGAAAACTCAGCCTCAAGACGGCCCGAAATATCATCGACGGGAGCTTGCGCGCCATGCTTAGGGACGCCGGGCGCCGCATCGAGCGCAATCCCTTCAATGATCTTCCGGCTAATTGGTGGCCGAGGCTTCCGCAAAGAGCACCGGACCCGTACACGGAACAAGAGCGCGACCGCATACTGGCACACCATCGAAACAACCGCCCCTATTGGGCTTATGCTTTCGTCTACTTCAGATTTTACACCGGGACGCGGCCAAGCGAAGCGACGGCGCTTAAGTGGGGAAGCGTTGATCTTATGAGCGGCAAGGCGACGGTTGCTATATCGAGGCATCTAGGCGAAGAGAACGCGACAAAGACGCGGGCGAGCCGTAGAACCGTTAGTTTATTGCCGAACGTCGTGGAGCTTCTAAAAACGCTTCTCCCGCTTCACGTAGGGGCCGAGGATTACGTTTTCACCGACGGGCAAGGCCAGCCCATAGACCAGTCCGAGTTTGCCCGTGGATTTCAAGCCGTACTGCGGGTCCTTAAGATTCGCCCGCGACCGTTCTACAACGTGCGCCACACGTTTATCAGTGTCGCGCTAACAATAGGCTGCAATCAGAAGTGGATCGCGGAGCAGACCGGGACAAGCATCGCCATGATCCAAGAGCATTACGGGAAGTATATCCGCGACGACGGCGACGCGCTATTACGGGCTTACGTTGAAGGATCAAAATCGAACGTAGTAGAAGAGAAAACCGGAACCTTTACCGAAACCTTCCAGAGCGATCTTTCTAACTATCAGAGAAATATGGCGTCCCCGACGGGATTTGAACCCGTGTCGCCGGCGTGAAAGGCCGGTGTCCTGGGCCAGGCTAGACGACGGGGACGGTGTGAGCCGTGCTGGATTCGAACCAGCGACCCTCTGCTTAAAAGGCAGATGCTCTACCGCCTGAGCTAACGGCTCGTCTGGAAGGAATAAAACTTCTTATTAATAACGGGATTATCAGGTTAAGTCAATAAAACCGGGGCTCTTTGTCAAAGAGTGTGGTTTCTCGGGAGAAAAGCTTCCGGCCTGCAAATAGCTCTCAGCCAAAAAAATTTTGAATTCTTAATTTCGAATTTTGAGTTCATTCTGACTAATAATTCAAAACTCAAAACTAAAAATTTCTATTAACGGTTGCAGTTAGGAAAGGAATTGGATACCAAAGAGGATCTGAGGAGCAGATTCTATGTCAACAGACGAGCGAATGAGGGCATTGATCGCGGCGTTCGAGAAGACGACTTATGTCCGCTGGTTGAGAGGGGAGGGGATACCGATCCATGAGGGTTACGGCATAGAGGACGTGCGGCAATTGGAGCTCGCCCCGTGGCCGCGCACGGGAGGGAAGGGGGCCTTCATTCAGCTCTACGGCATGCAGGGGCTCACGGGGATGTATGTGGCGGAGATCCCCCCCGGCGGGGCTTTAAAGCCTGAACGGCACATGTACGAGGAAGTCATCTGCATTCTATCCGGCCAGGGCGCCACGGAGGTATGGCAAGAGGGCGGCCGCAAGCAGATCTTCGAATGGGGAGAGTGGAGCCTCTTCGCCCCGCCGCTCAACTCCTGGCACCGCTTGGTCAATGGAGGACGCGATCCCGTGAGGTTTTTAGCGGCAACCAATGCCCCCATGATCATGGACGTATTCCATAATGAAGATTTTATTTTCCAATGCCCGTTCGGCTTTTCCGATCGCTACGCGGGACAGCAGGATTTCTTCAATGTGGGGAACAAGCGGTATGAGAAGGGCATGCAGCATATCTGGGAGACTAACTTTATCCCGGATATTCGGTCGGCAGCGTTGGATTCGAGGGACGTCAAAGGATCCGGAGTGCAGATTACCCAGTTCGAGCTCGCGGGCAACGAATTGATCGGCCATTTGGCCCAATGGCCGGTCGGACGCTACCATAAGGCGCATTATCACGGGCCGGGGGCGGTCTTGCTCGGCTTGCAGTCGTCCGGGTATGTACTGCTTTGGAACAGTGAGTTGGGAACCCGCCCCTACCAAAGCGGCAACGCTCGTGAAGTGATCGAGATCCGATGGAGAGAAGGAAGCATCTATTGTCCCCCGGGCGGCTGGTTCCACCAGCACCTTAACACCGGGCCCGAGCCGGCGCGCCATCTGGCGCTGCGCTTTGGCAGCCGGCTCCATCCGATCGGTTTCAAGATCGCCGCGCAGCGGCGCGAAGACGGGGTCTACATCGACGTGAAAAAAGGGGGGACGCTGATCCACTATGAAGACGAAGACCCGGAGATCCGCCGACGCTACGAGAAGGCTTTAAAGAAAACCGGGGTAGCGTGCCAGATGCCATAGCAGGAAAGGAGATTCTATGATCGGCAGCAAGGAAGCGGACCTTGTGGCCAACGCAGGGGGCGCCTGCCGGATGGGCGCGTTTCATCCCCTCTGCAGCCAGAAGGCGATGATTGCCCAGGCGGTGTGACAATTAAATTTTCAGTTTTGAATTTTGAATTGTGAGCTTCTAACTCAAAACTCAACACTAAAAACTCAAAACTTTTGGAATCTTGCATTCAATCCGCGAACGGAATAAAAGGAAAACGATAAGCCCCCGTAGCTCAGTTGGATAGAGCACAGGATTCCTAATCCTGGGGCCGTGGGTTCGAGTCCCGCCGGGGGCACTTAGAAACCGGATACTTAGCCTGCCTCACTCGCTCTCAATAAGCCGCAATGTCTCCAAAATGTCTCCACGGTCATGGAGATTGTATGAGAGCGCGACGCATTTAGGATTTCTGGGTAGTGTCCTGATTTGCTTTTGGGCTTGGCATCCTACTGGAACACTACCGACTTACAGGCAGACCTGGACATTTCCCACGGCTTGGGGTAAGGAGGCTTTTAAATTAGCTGGCTGTAAGAGGGGTCAAAAGTGATCTCTTTTTCTGGAGGATCTTTTCCCGGCGGGGCGTGGGACTCTTCCCATAGACCTAGGTGTTGAAGGATTTTTTTAATAGTTAACCCTCTAGGCACAGGACCAAAGGCTCGATCACCTTCCACATGGTGATTGGTTTAGGGCGGGCGGTTGGGAGTGACTTTAGTGGAACGCGGAGAGCTTTATTAAGCGACAGGTTATCAAAGCGCCATTTTCTACTGTGAAATTGATATTTGACAATTACTTTTGAACTGATCGACTGCTTGTCATTCACAATCAAATGAGATTTCTCTTTTACCGATCATTGGCTTCCCGGTATTTTCGTTCCAGGAAGAAGATGTCAAAACAAGGGTTGAGTTATTCCTTTTCTGATTGTTGTCAATTATTAGTTCGAATCTTGTAGTTCCGCAGCCTCCTGCGCAGCCTACCCCTTCTTGGATATGTTCTCCCAAAATCCTTGTAATGCCATTTTTAATGCTGACATTTTCAATCTTCAGATAAGGAAGCGGTACCCTTGGGATTGGATTAGAGCGCAAAATCCTGATAGTCTTGCTGTCTGACGCGAGATCAAGAGCTTCTATCTCTCCGTTTGGATCGGTCGATCGACAACTGAGCTGAGCTGACTGGCTGGCTTGGCCAAACCAAATAACACTGGAAACAACCAAGAAATATTTTATCAAACGGCTAGACAAATTCCGTCCTTAGGTGAGGTGAAATCAATTACCATTTCACTTATAAACCGGAATTTCCGATTTGAGTCTCTCCTTCGCTCAAATGACTACACCAGCCCACCTGCGCGAGGCAAGCCCATCTCACAATGGCTCTTTTGGGTGGCATGGCGGCTCCCTTTGGCCATTTCGTTGACTTGTGGCGTCTGTTTCCCGCCTCCAACCTGCCTCGCTGCTAACACTTGTCCCCACCGGATGACTTCTGACCAGCTAGATTATCCCCTCTCCTGGTTCGCTAGCCGTCCGGCAACGGCAGCGCCGCGATCATCCTCAGCATGCTGCCGAACAGCCTCCGACTCAGGTGCCCCTCGGCCAATAGCACCCATCAGAGAAAGCGAACTGGCCCGTACCTCTATTTCTGGCGGAGGGTATCCGATAATGAGGTGATATGTCAATGTGAGGCTGGCTCGCAGGTAGTGGGTCAATTTGAAAAGTGAAAAAGATTCAAATTAGGGCACTACCGATTTCTACGGCTTTCAACCGGAATTTCCGATTTTGAGTCTCTCCTTCGCTCAGAGGAAAGCGTGACGCTGAAGGTCCAGGCGAAATTAGTATTATGTCCCCGGAATTTGATGGAAAAAGTTTTTTGGAAAAACCCCCGAAGGTTATAAACCTAAATCACCAGTCCGGCTATAACCAATTGGAATAGGTAGGCAGCCGATTTTTTGCTACCATTTGGCTCCCTGAGCCTAAATAAAGAAAAAGAGCCAGATCGTTTTTATTTTGTGCGGAAGCGAGAGAGGTAGACCGTCTGATAAGATATAGACCTGTCAACTATGAGGCTAAACTGGTAGGACAGCTTCTCCTAACACTACACGACGAAGCTGTCAAGAGGGCAAAGAAGGGGGCGTTGTCCTAATTTGGGCGATTATGTTTGGCTTAACACCGATATATAGGACTGTGATATGGTTGCGGCATGTTGCCAGCTTATGTCGAATGCCCAACTGTCTTCAGTTGTTTCGTACAGGATGCATTAAGTTTTCTCGACACCAAAACTATTACATTCGCGCTCTGCCTGTGGATTGTTGATTTTGGTCTTGCGTATTTGCGAGGCAAACGGGACATGGAAAGATTGCGACTTGCGGCCAAAAAGAATTTCTTTCATACCTCTTTAGCGATTTGCATGTTGGTTGTTTTCATTTTAATGGCTTATTCGCCTTACCAACGATACGATGCACTAAAACGCTATGCCGAAACCGCAGACAAAGAGATCAAAGAAAAAAGTAAAAATATTTCGAAATTAGAGGCAAAACTCACGGAACAGCCAAAGGTCGTTTATCGCGAAAAACAGGGATTAGGCAGTGGCCCCGTGAACCTCCATATCGAATGTTACTCCGGCAGTGCCAATCCGCCGGTTATGCCGCCAGAGGGGCGAATATATCTCCTTTCTCCGTCCGACATCATACCAGCGGAAAGCGCTGGCGGGTTCAGCTGGTTGATGGGGCCTGCGGGAAGCGAAGCGGGGTTGCCGAAGGGTTTTCATAAATTCGACCGATGCCAAATCACAAATCACGGAACCGCCACGGTCTTTAACGTCTCCCTTACCTTTCCGATTAAATTTTTGGAAGCTATTAAGGAAGGCCAGCAGGAAAGTTCTGGCCGGGTCACGTCATCGAGGGATTGGCCCGTCAACATCTTGCACATTGGTCCGGGGCCGAGCGGCGCTTTTGTGTTTTATATCGTCAATGGCACGTCCCGCGTCCTGTTAGTGGATTTGCCGCAGGTCGCCACGCTTCAAGTGGCTGGCGAGTCGGAAGCCAGAAGTATCCGCTTCTTAAAACCCGAGATCGGCCATATAGCACTTATGCCTGAGAAGAAGAAATGAGTCTCATGAGGGTGTCCCGGAACAGATATGGATTTTGCCGGTTGTTGAATCTCCGGAGATCATCGACTCATAAACTACCCCACACCCGCCATGTCAAACCACACCTCACCCGCTCTAGCGGATCAAATCTACCCGAATCTTAGTCACCTTGTCCGTAGGAACATGCAAATGCGCTTCATCAGCACCCGCTATACAATACCCCCAATGGGTCACATCATCCGTTACCTGTTCATAGACATACAACACCGGATGCCACGATCCTTCGTACTCTACCGAGAATGGCCGAACTACAGCAAGCATAAAAAACCTCCTATCTTCCTTAACTACCCCAACGAAAACTATACCCACACCAACCCCATGTCAAACCTAGGTCCCCTCAGCCCTCACGTGCTGTATTGACCATCTTTATCAAGTTAAGAAAGAACCCCTCAGCAGTTAGGGGCGGGCGCAACCTGGCGCTTGGCGGAAATTTTCTGGATTGCTACCACGCTGCTACCATAAGGAGCCAGAATGTGATAAACGGACAGACAGACCGGAGAAGGCAAGGAAGAAAAACGGCCCATATTCATTGATCTTCGTTGCTCTCCGTTTCGTGAGCTTCCCCTGTAATGGGTTTCCTAATCCTGGGGCCGTGGGTTCGAGTCCCGCCGGGGGCATTCCCTTCGGGATTTCAAATTGCAGATCTCAAATTGCAAATCTAAAATCTGAGATCTGATATTTGAGATTGCAAGCGAAGCGAGGATCAGGAGGAGCCTTATGCCACTCTCAGCTAAGGAATTCATAAAAGAGATTCAAGGAATGGTGCGACGGAAGCATTCCAAAGACCATCCGGTGATCGGGATGATCGAAAGGGGAGAGCTGGATCGTGATCAGCTCAGGGGTTTTGTCGGCCAGTTTTACCTTTTCTTTCCGAAACCTTTTCCTAAACCGATAGCGGCCATGCTCGGCCGCTGCCCGGATGACCCGGAGCTGGAAAAGATGTGGATCGAGAACGTCGTGGAAGAGGGGACGGGAGAGATTACCGGCACGGATAGCCATAAAGCGCTTTACATCCGTTTTGCCAAGGCATGCGGTTATCCGAAGGAAGAGCTGGACCGGGTAGAGCCTTTGCCCGAGACGGCAGCCTTTTTGGACTGGCGCGACTTGTTGATCTATCAGAGAACCTGGCTTGAGCTTTATGCCAGCCAGGGCTTCTGCTTAGAGGGAACGGCCAGCGAGCGTATGACCAGGATCGTCAACGGCTTAACCAAACATTACGGCTTTGACCGAAACTCCGAAAACATCCGCTACTGGACCCTTCACATGGGGGTGGATGAAGAGCACATGAAGGTCGGTCCCCTGGCGGTGGAGCGATATGCCGTGACAGATATCCAGCAGGATCAGGTGCGCTACGCCGTGCAGAAGACGCTGGATCAATTCTGGCTCGCCTACGACGGCATCAAGCGGGCCTTTGTGGACCGTGATCCCCTTTACGCCAAATGGAGAAACGGCCGATAAGGAGGGATGTTTATGGAAATGGTCGATCTCTCGCGCGTTATCTATGACGGCATGCCGAAGATTCCCGTACTCCCGGACGTCCATGTGCAAAAGTTTTTCAGCTTGGAAAAAGGTCATCCGCTGAATGTTACAGAGATGTCTCTGCCATGCCATGCCGGGACGCACGTAGACGCGCCAGTCCATATCGTTCCGAACGGGAAGTCTATAGAGGAACTGCCTCTAGACTCTTTCGTCGGTCCGGGGGCGGTGATCGCGGTGAAGAAGAGGGGAGGGGAGCAGGTGACGGCCAAGGATCTCGAGGCTTCCGGGGTAGCGGTGAACCGCGGCGATATCCTAATGCTCTGCACCGGCTGGGACGAAAAATTTGAAAGTCCGGATTACAACCTCCATCCCTATCTTTCCGTGGACGCGGCGGAATGGATGGTAAAAAAAGGGGTAAAGCTTTTCGGCATCGATTGCATCACCGTGGATCTTCCGACACCGTTGAGACCGAAGGGATTCGACTTTCCCGTGCACAAGACGCTGCTGGGCAACGGCGTCCTCATTGCCGAGAACGTCGCCAATCTCGCCAAGATCGTCGGCAAAAAAACCAGAATTCTAGCTCTTCCCCTGAAAGTGAAGGGGAGCGACGCCGGCCATGCGCGGATCGTAGCGGAGATTCTGAACTGAGCGTCATGCCAGTCACGCAACCTGTCAAAGGCATCATTGGGGCCTGTCTCACGCCGTTCGGCGAGGACGAGCGTGTCAATTACAAAGCGCTTGAACGCGAGATCGACTTCATCGTGGCGGACTGCGACGCCATCTCCATCGCGGCGGTAGAGGCCGCGGAATACACGATGCTTTCACGCGAGGAGCGCAAAGAACTGCTGCGCATCGCCACGGAAATGGTCCACAAACGCAAGCCGGTCATCCTGGGGGTTTCGAGCCCTTCTCCCCGTGAAGTGATCGAGCTGGCTGAGTATGCCGCGACCGTTGGCGGCGATTTCGTCCAGGTGCTGATGCCGCTTCGTCCTTGGGGAGGCCAGCCAACGATAGCCGAACTCATGGAGTTCTATACCCAGGTGGCCTCGGCGAGCCCATTGCCCGTAGTTTGCTATCACAACCCGGGTCCCGGCGCGGACCCGCCGCAAGACGCCTTCGTTAAGATCAGCGAGATCAGCAATATCCGATACTTCAAAGAGAGCTCGCGCGATATCACCAAGATATCGCGGCTCATCGAGCAGATCGACCTAGCCGGGAGAGGCCACTATTTCACAACGATGCAGCCCCTTTTGGCGACGCTCATGATGGGCGGCTCAGGCGCCACCATGCCGCCGCCGGGGACGCGCATAGGCGCTGAGGTCGTCCGGGCCTTCCGTGCTGGTGATATTGAACGGGCGAAATATTGGCAGCGCTGCTTCGCCCTTTTTCCCGGCAAGTGGGCGGCCTATGGCCTGCCGCCGGTTATGAAGTCGGCGCTGAAGCACTTCGGGGTCGACATAGGAGAGCCATCACGGCCTTACGCGCCGGTCAACCCGCGGGACCACGCGCAGATCGGCCAGTTTCTCCGCCAGATTGGACTATTAGGTGAGGGGGCGCCGACAGAGCACTCCTTAAAGGAGGCTGCCGAGGCGCTCCGCCAGGAAGATACGTTCCTCCGCTAACAGCGGGAACTTTTTCCAGAAAAACAGGCTGCTCGTCGCGAGGCCTTGGGTTCAATCGAGGGGCTTGGGGGTTAGACTATGCTAAAGGGAATCATTCTTTTCGCCGTCATCGTTGTTGGGCTGCTCCTCTCTCTGCGCCGCAGCCGGGAGTGGCTCCTGGAAGAGGTAAAGGCGATCTCCGATCTCCTGGTGGTTTTTCTCCTTCGCTCCACCTCCCGGTTTGGCAGCGAGCTGACGGAGGACGGCAAGGCCGAACAGAATCTCTGGCGCGAGCAGCGTCTGAGAAACCTCCGCGGGCTCACCCTGAGATCCCGACAGAGATGGGAGAAGAAAACGAAATAAAGTTTCGAGTCTCGGGTTTCGTGTCTCGGGTCAACTCGAAACGCGAAACCCAAAACTAGAATGGCTGTGGCGAACGGACGAAAACAGATCGTTATCCTGGGAGGCGGAAGCGGCGGCATTGTCGCTGCAACCAAGCTCGGCCGCGAGCTCGGGGCCGAGCATGACGTCACCCTGATCGATCGCCGCTCCGACCATGTTTTCATGCCCGCTTTTCTCTTCATGATGGTCGGCCAACGGCGGCCCGAGGATATTACGCGAAAACTCAGAAGGCTCGAGCGGCGAAACGTTAGAGTTCTTCAGGCTGAGATCCTGGGGATTGATCCCGCCAAACAACAAGTCGTTCTCGACAGCACGGCAGTTTCCTACGATTACTTGATCGTCTCCCTCGGGATGCAGACCGCGCCGGAGCTCGTTCCCGGCTTCAGGGAAGGGGCGCATCACGCCTGGGAGATGGAGGCAGCCCTGCGGCTGCGGAGCGCCCTGGAATTATTCAACGGCGGCCGCATCCTCGTCGGGGTCCCGCTCGGGCCGTACCGCTGCCCGCCGGCGCCCTATGAGGCCCAGTGGATGCTGGACAGCTATTTTAGAGAGCGCGGCATGCGCGACCGCGTAAGCATCGAGTTTTTCACGCGCGACCCCGAGCCGGCAGGCGAAGCCCACGATCCGGTCGTCTGGATGGATGCGCAGAGCAAAAAACGAAATATCAAGCAACACTATGAGTTTGTGGTTAAATCGATTGACCCGGAAAGAAAAACAGTAACCGGGCTGTATGGCTATCAGCTGTCATACGACTTGCTTTTTATGATCCCGCCACATCGACCGGCTAAGGCACTGCTGGACAGCGGCCTGGCTGATAGCGAGACCGGCGTGCGCGTGGATTACGATACCTTAGCGACCAAATGGGACAACGTGTACGCCATCGGCGACTGCGCCGATATGCCGGCTTCGAAAGCCGGCGTCGTCGCGCATCAGGAAGGCGATGTCGTGGCGCACAATTTAGCGGTGGAGATTACGGGCCGGGGCGAACCGGTCCCGCTGAGACTGCATACGATATGACTTCTGACCTACGGCGCGGGGCGCGCCGCGGCAAATCGGACGACTTACCCCCAAGGCTGGCCGCCGTTCGGCACGGGCGAGGCGCGCTCCTGGGGTCCCTCACGGCTCATTTACTTCGCCAAAATAGGCTTTGAAAAATGGTGGCTTTGGCGCTATTTTTAACCCTGCAACGCGCCTTTCTGAAACCAGGGTAGGGTAATGGCAAAAAGATCTCGATCTCTCAAAAAGACAAACGCAGACGAGAACCTCTGCAGCTACTGCCTCTTCTTCCAACCTTATCCCGGCGGATCCCGAACCCTGCAGGGCAACTGCTCCTACCACAAAGAATGGATCGAGAGCGCCTCCTTTACCACCTGCAGCGACATGAGCAGCCAGCCCTTGCCAGAAGAAGGGATATACCGGCTCGTCTCCTCCGACGAAACCGGCTGGTCCTACATACGAAGGCAAGAGAAACTCCGCACACGTCTCTATTCGGTTAAATAGCTTGTCTGGGGGGGGGAGGGTTGAGGGTGTGAGTTATCTTAATTCATATTATGTCAAACTTTTTCTAAAAGTTTACATAATATATCTTATCAGACGTTGTGGCTATATAGGGGGCTTCTAAGCTCAGCTTTGTTTTCAGGGCTAGGTTTGAGTGGGATTCACCCTCTGGCTTATTACTGTTACTTGACGGTAGAGTGTGCCTGCATATGATGCAGGGTATTAACGGTAGCAGGATCTCATGGTCAAAAGTTAAGAAGTGCTGGGTGCGGACGGCTGATTGTTGGGAGGTCGAAGATGTGGAAATTGTATGAGCTCTCTTCACTTGATCTAAAGACGCACAATGCGGCATCGGGCCTCGCCCGTGCGGGAGCGGTGTGCTTCTAACTAGGGAAACATACGAGGGCTATGTGATCCAGGCAGTGTCTTTTAATGGAGCGCTTGGCCGTCCTAGAGGGAACAAAAAATGGGGAGAATGGTATCCCGCTTATCGGATCTACAGGGAAGGGACTCCTCGAAAGCTAGTTCACCAAGACAGACTGGACCACCCTTATCAGAGTCAAGAAGAGGCAAATAGAAGCGCTTTCAGAGCTGCAGAAGCGTGGATTGATGAGCGAAAGAAGGGAGGCTGACCTGTAGCTCTTAATCTACCAGACGTTAACCCCGTACTCACTTCGCGCCGTTGCCGGCGGCAATTTTCTCCTCGATTTCCGGTATTCTTAGTGAGACCTCGTTGCTTCTTTCCGAGCCTGGATAGTTTGTCAGATACTGCCGGTAGGAACTCAAGGCCTCTTTAAAGTCGCCGTTCTGGAAGCTGCAGCGCGCCTTGCCGAGCAAGGCCTCATCTTTGAACGGCCCCGCTATCTTTTCTGCCTCGGCATAATTGCCGCCCGCCTCCTTGCACCGGTCACTTCTTTCTTGCAGAGATGCCAGCGTCAAGAACCCGAGCTGACGCAAAAATCCTTCCTTTTTTTCCCTGCGCAGCAATTCCTGCAGCGCCGCTACGGCCTTGGCGGAATCCTGCATGGCGAAGTAACTGTTGGCCTGGTAAAGCAGCGCCAGCCGGCTGTACGGGGATGAGGAATAATTTCTAACCTGGGCGAAGGCATCGAGGGCCTTGGTGTATTGGCCTTTGCGGTAAAGGCTGAGAGCGTGGGCGTATTCCACGGCGGCCAGTCGGTTTTGCCGTTGGCGGTAGGCATCCCATCCCCAGAGTCCCAGGAGAACTGTCAGAAGCAAAGCACCACCGACAATCGACTGCGTTCGGTATTCGGATGCTAAATGAAAGATTTTGCCGGTTAGTGTGACAAACTGGTCCGGCTTACGGATATCCTTGCGGCGGATTTTTTTAGGGGAACTGGCCATTCATGCCTTGGCTGCGGCGGGTGCAGAGGAACCGGGATCTCACGTCTTGTATTTAAAATCCTCCGGCGACATCTTCTCGAGGATTTCCGCCCACTTTTCCTTTGAAACGTTCGAGAAATCGGGCTCCTTTCCCTCCTCCGATTGCTGCAGGATGCTCGAGGCCTCCAGAACAGCCTTGGCCACATAGATGGGACTTTTCGTTCTCAGCGCCAGGGCAATCGCATCACTCGGACGGGAGTCAATGGCCAACTCACGCCCCGCCACGCTGAGGTATATCGATGCATAGTAAGTGTTTTCCTTGAGCTCCGTGATCTCTATGGAATTTACCGAGCCGCCCATTTCCGTGAGAATACTCTTAAGCAGATCATGCGTCATGGGGCGTGCCATCTTGATCCCTTCCAACTCCGTGGCCATGGCAGTAGCCTCGAGCAGGCCAATCCAGATAGGAAGGTTCAATTTGTTGTCCATGTCTTTCAGAATCACGATCGGAGTTTTCGTGACCGGATCTAACGTGAGCCCGCCTACAGCCATCTGAATAGAATCGGCCTTCTTTGTCATGCTACCCCCCTTTGATCGACCGTTATAAGCTCTCCGAGAAGTGAATTTGCCGTCGCTCCAGCGATCCTAACCTGGGTGATGACTCCGGTAAGGCTCTCTGGTCCCATGGCGTTGACTATCCTGTTGCTCCTTGTCCGTCCCATGATTTGCCCTTGCCCAAGCTTTGACGGTCCGTCAATCAGGATCTCCTCGACGAACCCTATCTTCTCCCTGTTTTTTCTGAGCGAGATCTCATGCTGGAGGCTCAATACGCTCTCAAGGCGTCGCTTCTTGATCTCGCTTGGCACGTCATCGGGATATATCTTTGCCGCGACCGTTTGCGGCCGCGCTGAAAAGCTAAATGCGTAGATTTCATCATACTCTACTTCACGGAGGATTTCCAGGGTCGCTTCGAACTCCGCTTCCGTCTCGCCGGGGAAGCCCACGATGATATCCGTGCTCAGCGCCACCTTGGGACAGCGAGCGCGCAGCTTTTCGATCCTCTTTAGATACTCCCCCCGCGTGTACCCTCTGCGCATCCTTTGAAGGACACTATCGGAGCCCGACTGGACGGGTAAATGGAGATGTTCGCAGAGCCGCTCCAATCTGGCATACGCCTCGATCAACTCCAAAGAGAGATCCTGAGGGTGGGAAGTGGTAAATCGGATCCTTTCCAGCCCTTGAATATTATTAATTCTATGCAACAGCTGCGCGAACGTCAACTCTCCAGGCATAGTCTTCCCGTAGGAGTTTACGTTTTGGCCCAGGAGCATCACCTCTTTGACGCCATGCCTGACAAGCCTCCGCACTTCGCTGATGATTTTTTCACTGGGACGGCTGATCTCTCTCCCGCGCACGTACGGCACGATGCAAAAGCTGCAGACTTTATTGCAGCCTTGCATGATGGTGACGAAGCCCTTGGCCCCTTTCACCTCCGGCCTTCCTTCAGCGTCTTCCATGTAGAAAGGGTCATGGTAGAAGGCGGTCTCGATCGGGCGGCTTCTCAAAGAACGCACCTCCTCCACCATCTGCCCGAGCTTGTGGATATTATGCGTTCCGAAAACCAGATCGAGATGGGGGATACGGCGCAGGAGGCTCTCCCCTTCCTGTTGGGCGACACATCCGCCCACTGCGATGATCAGATCCCTCTTCTTTTCCTTTAGCTCACGCCATCGACCCAGGGCGCTGTAAACCTTCTGCTCGGCTTTATCCCGGACGCTGCAGGTATTCAAGAGAATCAGATCCGCCTCTTCCGGCTTATCCGTCGCGCTGTAATCAGCCTGGCCCAAGAGGCGCACGATGCGATCCGAATCGTGCTGGTTCATCTGGCAGCCGTAGGTCTGGATAAAGAGCCTTTTCATGATACGATTCGGTCGATGACTTTGTAGAGCTGGTCGATGTTCCGGCATTCTTCCACGATATTACAGTAGGGAATGTAGCGCGGCATTTCGCTGTCGCCGAACCCCCACGTCAGGCGGCTCTCTGGGTTCAACCAGATGAGCTGCTTGGCCTTTTGCCGGATCTCTTTCAGCACCCACTCGTTCGCACGGTTATAATTGTTTCTCCCGTCCCCGATGATCAGGAAAGTCGTCTTCCCGGTCACGGCCGATTGGTGCTCCCGATAGAAAATCTCGAAGGCACGGCCAAAGTTCGAATGCGTGTAGACATTGATAATCTCGCCTCTAAGCGCCATCTCGACAGCCTGATGAATCTCGTTCTCCTCGAAGATCCGCGTCACCTCTCCAATATCGCTCACGAAGATAAAACTCCGAACCTTGCTGTACAGGCCCTGCAGTGAGTAAACAAACTGCAGCATGAAGCGCGAGGCGTTCAGGACCGAGTCCGAGATATCGCAAAGGATCATCACCTGCGGTTTTTCTTTTTTTCTCCGGTCGAGCTGGATGCGAAACGGCACCCCGCCGTACTGGAGATTCTTGCGCAAAGTATCTTTGACGTCCAAACGTCCCCTGCGGGCCTTTTTGCGCCTCACGGAAAGAAGGTTTTTAAAGCGCTCAGCCAGCCGGACGACGGCTTCATTCATTCTCCGGATGTCCTCTTCGGTATAATAAGCGAAACTCTTCTGGAACAGGTAATCCGTCCCTTCGCGTTCCGCAGCGACGAAGCCGCTTTTCTTAAACTCCTGCTGGATGAGATCCCGAATCATGCGGCTGAGCTCCTGCAGGCGCTGGTCCGCGTAGCGGGAGATGCTCTCTAAGGTTTCCTTATCGGCTCCAAATCCCAGCAACGTGGCCTTAAAGGCCTCCATCTCCTTTGCCAATTCGCCGAGTCCCAAACGAGTGGCCATCCTGGAATAAGCCGTGATCCGCACGCTGTCCGCGCTCTGTCCGAGATTCTCCTCCGCCGCTGCCGCTTCACGGAGCAGCCGTTCCATCTGCGCCATCTCCCCGGAGAGCAGCGCCCGCGCCAGGGCGGAAATCTCGCCATCCAGACGATCCAGGAAGCTCCCGATCTGCTCCAGCAGCGCCTGGAATTGCCGCGCACTCAGCCCCATCTCGGCCATCAGTCTCCGGTCGGATTCTCTAATCGACTTGCCCAAGCCGAAGAAAAAAAGGTCGAAGAGGTCCTCAAAGGCCTTGATGTCCGTGGATCGCTTGATCAGAGTGGCTCGTAGGGCGCTGCGAAAGGCTTGAGCGTCCTCGATCCCCATGAGGTCGAGGGCGCGAAAGGCATCCATATTTTCGGACAGAGAAACCCGCAGCCCGTTCAGCCGGAGCAGGTTTGAAAACTCAACGATTCGACCGTCCATAACGAACTACTTTAAAATGCAAAGTGCAAAATGCAAACTCTAATTAGCCAAGATAAGCTTACGGATACACCCTCACTTTAATTTTTACAATTTGCAATGTATTTAATGCAAGAGGTCCTTATCGCTCTCTACTTCCTCTGCTTGAGAGGCGCGCCGCCCGGTCTTCCTTTCGGCGATGTACGTCTTCATCTCTTCCTGGGCCTTGCGGATGTCTCTCTCATACTTCATGAGAGTCGATAGGGTTTCTTCGACCAGTTTTTCGTCTAGCTGCTTGATATGGAGCAGGGTAAGCGCCTTCACCCAATCGAGGGTCTCGCTAATGCTGGGGCTTTTTTTGAGGTCCAACTTGCGAAAACGCTGCAGCAATTGAACCACCTCTGCCGCCAGCTTCTCCCCTACCCCCGGGACCTTCAACCGGATAATCTCCATCTCTCTTTGAGGATCAGGGAAATCCAAGTAGAGATGGAGGCATCGCCGCTTGAGGGCATCCGACATCTCCCGGCTGTTATTGCTGGTCAAAACGACAAAAGGCAAATGGGTTGCCTTCAACGTCCCGATCTCCGGAACCGTCACCTGAAAATCACTCAACACTTCAAGGAGAAAAGCTTCGAACTCCGTATCCGACTTGTCCACCTCGTCGATCAAGAGGACCGTCGGCTCCGGAGAGGTGATGGCGCGGAGCAGAGGACGGGGCAGCAGGAACCTATTAGAGAAAAATACGTCGTCCTCCTTAGCAATACACTCTACGGCCTGTTGCAGCGTCTGAGATCCCTTGACGATCTCACCGATTTTATCCTTCAAGACCTGAGTGTAAAGGAGCTGCTTGGCATACTCCCATTCATAAAGGGCCTTCGCCTCGTCCAATCCTTCGTAACACTGGAGACGGATGAGCTCCAAATGGAGAGAGCCGGCCAGGACCTTTCCCAACTCGGTTTTTCCCACGCCTGCGGGTCCCTCCACCAGAATGGGCTTGCGCATGGCGCAGGCCAGGTAAACGACCGTGGCCACGTTCCGGTTGCAAATATATTTTTGTTCCGCCAAGCGGCGAATCACGTCGTCGACAGATGCAAACATACCTTCCTTCTCGTGATGCATGCAGGAGCGTACCATAAACGATACAGGGAGACAACGCGATCCCTCTCGATACGCTCATCCTTGCTTGCACAAAGCCGCTCCTTTTTGTAAAGGATAGCTGTGTGCACCTTAGCGCTCTACTTCCAGGAGATTAAAGACTACCCTCTGATCGTTGCCGCTAACCGCGACGAGTTTATAACGCGCCCCTCCGCCTCACCACAAATTTTGGTGGAGCATCCTTTGATCTTCGGCGGCAAGGACCTTTTGGCTGGCGGGACATGGCTAGGGGTCAATGAGCATGGACTGCTCGCGGGAATAGTCAATCGGCGATCCGGAGGCGACAAAGCTCCTTCAGAGCCGAGATCGAGAGGCCTGCTTTGCCTGGACATTTTGAAACTCAAGGAGCCCGCGCAAGCCTGCGCCTTTCTTCGGCAGGAGAAGGGTTTCCATTACCAGCCGTTCAACCTTCTCTTCGCCAACGCCCAAGAGGCCTACATCGCATATAACGCGGCGGAGAAAATCGAGTACGTAAAGTTGGGCAAGGGACTCCACGTGATCAGCAATACATCGATCTACAACGCCGGATCCGCAAAGACGAACCACGCTCACACCCTGTTCTCCGATGCCGCCAAGCAAGTCCAGCAAGGCATGAACCGCTCTTTCTTCAAACGCTGGTTCGGCGGCGGTCTCCCAGTGTGGGACCAGCCCTCTTTCATACGCCTGTTCCAGGGGATTCTGAGCAACCATGCGCTGCGCCAAGGCTCGAAGGATCCGAAGGACGCGATTTGCGTCCACGCCGGGAATTATGGCACCGTCTCGTCCACCGTGATATTTTACATGCATAGCGAGAAACGGTTCTTTTATCACCACGCGCCGGCCGCCCCCTGCCGCAGCAGCTACGAAAATTATCTCTCCATAGAGGTCCCGTGACCGGGTACGCGAAGCCCAAACACGCGGCAACGGTCATCCTCGTTCGCCCGGAGGCGAGGGACGGATTCGAGGTCTTCATCACCCGCCGCCCGCCCGAAATGGACTTTCTCGGAGGAGCGTACGTTTTCCCCGGCGGGGGGGTGAGAAAGGAAGACACTTCCGAGGCCGTCTTGAAGCGCTGCTCCGGCCTTTCGCGTCAGGCGGCGCGGAAAATCCTCGGTGCCGAACTGAGCCTCGAGCTTTCTCTGGCTCACTGGGTGGCCGGAATTCGGGAGCTTTTCGAGGAGGCGGGAGTGTTGCTGTGCGTAACCGAAGCACGTAATCCCATAGATATGAAGCAAGAAGGGCTCGAAGAGAGATTAAGCCGGAAGCGTAAGCAGCTCACGCAGAGATCGATGGATTTTTTAACGCTCCTTGAGTCAGAGGGACTTCTCTGCGATGCGTCCCGGCTCGCCTATTTTTCCCACTGGTGCACTCCCGAAGAATTTGCCATTCGCTTTGACACCCGCTTTTATCTCGCCCTGTTGCCGCCGGATCAGAGCCCCCTGGCTACTTCCGAAGAAGTCGCGCACAGTCTCTGGATCCAGCCGGAGCGGGCCTTGAAGCTCTGCCAGGAAGGTTCCCTTCCGGTAATCTTCCCCACCTACAGTTCGCTTCGAACGCTGGCCGATTTTGATTCCTTGGAAGCTCTCTTTGCGGAGTATCGATTGAAGTGAGACGTTTTCCGCCTCCGAAATAGCTTGCTACTTCGACGCGGCATGCTTCGACACCACGGCGACCGAAAAATCCACCTCCGCGAGCCGCTTACATTCTTTGGGGATCATTGGGTTTCTCGTCTCGGTTGCCCTCACTCATCACGGGGTTCCTTTACTTCCTTTATAAAAGTCTCCAGAGCGAGTCTCCGTCGCTGATTTAACCAAGCGGGACCATCTTTTAGAATCTTCTCACAGCGAGGAACTAGTTCAGATGGATCTCTGCCTAAGAATTTCTGAACAGAGGCGAGATGAATACGCCATGTTCGCCTAGCAACCCGATCTGAGAAACCATGGGAATAGCCAACTTGGAGAAAGCCAGAGAGATAATCGCAAAGACTAATATCATCTACGATAAGCTGAGAAACGTATGCCGTGGCTTCATCTTCTGAGGCCCAATCTGCCAACCGATACAGCAGATAGCCAAAGTCTGGAGCGGCATGTAAACGCCTCTCCTGCGCTGCCGCGCGGATTTTCTGGAGGGCTATTGCCTCTAGCTCCGGTAAATGGTTTGCAGCTACAGTTCGCCGCTGCTCAGGCTCACTTGCCTCCCGCTCGCGGTACTTACCGTGCTCTTGACCTAGGATTATGACGTCCCGGGTCAATAGCGATATTGATTTGGCTTCCGCAAATATCTTACGAAGCATCTCAAAACGTTGTTGTTGGGTTGGTAGCCGTTTCAGGAGTTGATACGATATTCTTAATAGGCGCATGTCGTTCCCATGGTCAAACATGCCTCCCCGGTCCTCATCCAAAAAAAGCTGATCTCCGATGTTGTAGATCGCAGAAAGGATAGGTTCGATGTGTTCCTCTCGTACATCCTTCTCAGTAAAGTCCTGCATTCGTTCCAAGAATACCCGCAGACGGGTCGTGCCATCTGGTCTGCGCTCGCTCGAAAGCCGCAACAGTTCCTTTCCAAAAACTCCGGGGTCACCTCCGAGACTGAGAAGGGCCTGCATTTCCACTGATGAGACATCGCCGGGCGGAAGTGAAAGCATGAAATATCGATCGCACACGTCGGGGCTGCAGATGCGTAGTTTCTTTCGCCACAGCGACAACCAACCGGACCCGTAAGAAGACCCGCCGTATGCCGATGCCCATCTGGGAAATAACCGCCCCATAATATCCTTGATGGCCTTTCGCCTATCGCCAGAGGCAGCTTCTAGGAAAGAGTCAAAAAGCTTCCTCCGATCCTCTGGGCGATCGCTAACTCCAAGCCCACGATCCTCTATTCCTGTAAGCTGATCTTTATTGGTAACCACAAAGCTATACATTTGCGGCACAAATAGACGGAGAGCTTGAATACCTAGGAAATCGATCGGGTTAACTTCGCCTTTTACAATAGCGTACGTCGGACGCAGGATGTTAACGAACCTCTTTACGTCTCGTGGTGTTCGAATGAAACTGTCAATCCCCTCCCAGTAAAGATTCCCCCACTCAACACTGTCCCATAGCTCTTCAGGCGTGCCGGTTAGAACCTCATCAATCTGCTCAAACAGAAGGCGCCGAAGGCTCGTCCTATCGGGAACAGGCAAATCAAATGGTGCTTGCACTATTTTCTCAAGGTAGTCATCTCCTGAAGCGCCTTGGAGTCGGCTCACCGCGCCTGCAACCACGTCACGGTCAAAAGCCAACAGATATATAGTTTTGGGGAAATCGGCTACCGCCTTCACAACCTGGAATAGCTGTCGGATTTCTTCTGCATGAAGACGATCAATGTCGTTAATAACCACTAGTATACGAGCATTCTGGCTTCTCAGGATCGAATCGATCAATGCGCGTATTTGATGAACGTCTTGGGCCAATGCGTCAGCAATTGCCTGCGTTGCCGTAGCTGATGTTCGAAACACGTTCTTGACTCGATCAACCCAGCCCCCAACAGCAGGGACTAGCGTCAAAGGTTCAAGGATACGTGCAAGCCGATCAAGTTTCTGGCTCACGTTTCTGAGCTCTTTGGGAGCATCCTGGCCGCCCAATGTAGCTTTAAATTGCCGGAAAAACTGCTGGATGAGTTGCTCCCGGCCAGAAAACCACCATGGATTGAAGCGCACCACTACTAACTCATTTTCTTCTTTCTGCTCCTCTATAAGGAAGTGGAGAACAAAATTGATAATGGTCGTCTTGCCAGCTCCCCACGGACCATTAAGAGCAAAGACAAATCCCTCCTGCGCGTCCATTTTAATGATTGCCCTTGCTAGAAACCGAGCAAATTCGGCTCGGCCTAGGCGGTCCTGATCAGGTTGTCTGAGAGCAGTATCGTAGAGGAAACCTTTAGCGGCGTTCCCATTTTTTTCGTCTGGTGGTACTTCGGATTTGCTTATGAAGCGGTCATTACTGCTTGTAAAACTCAATCTTGCCGGCCATACGAAGCTTGATTGTCCCGCACCTGCATTGGCTTCGTCAGAGCATCCACGGACAAATAATAGTGATCCACTTTCTTCACTTCATGCCACGGGAAGCGTGCGGGATTGTGGAAAGACCCTACTTTCTTCTCTTTCTCTGCGGCACGTTCTCCTCTTCCTCCGGCTGCCTCGCCTTGCCCTCCACAACTCTGAGATATTGAGCAAGAGATTGTCCTCTACTCTTTCGTTGCTGCTTGGCATCAGAACGAACCTGATGGAGCCAGTCCATCCAGTCCTTTCCTTTAATCTTCATAGATGATCACCTCCTCGGGCTGACGAATCGAAAGGCTCGAGCTGTAACCCAGTCGCATATTCACCGCTAGAAAGCGCCTAACGGCTAACTCGTTGGCCAAATGCCTCAGGTTGCAGGAGACGACCACATCCATCGCGGCAATGGTTGCAATGGCAACGTGAGCCGCGTCGTCGGAAACAGAGGTCGGAATGACCCTCGCCTCTAAGTATTTTTCCTGCAACCGAGCTACCTCATCTTCATCATACTCTACTGCAATTAAACCGTATCGATCAATAAGCCCAAGCAGACGGCGTCGGTATGGATCGGGAGCCTTTTCAAGCTCCGCACGGACCAGACCAGATACATAACCTTGGAAACGTCCCTCTTGAATCTGCCGAAAGAGTGTTCTTACTGCCATTCTCTTTTGACGGTTCTTAGCTGAGACATCATAATAGAAGCCAAAGACCGAAGTTTCGACGTACAGACTGAGCTTCATCATCTGGTTCGTTTAACCATGCGGCTCCGGTTTGTCCCTCACCTGCATGGCTGAGTCAGAGCATTCACAGACAGGAAGTAGTGGCTTATCCTTTTTTTATTTTCTTTTAAGAATTGCTAGCGATTTTATTGGATAAGGTGTGGCTTTACAAGGACTTTTTAGGAAAAGTCCCATGGGAAAGCAGGCCGAAAGTGTAAAGACACAAAGGTTACGGGATCTTGCCGCCCCAGATCTCTTTCAGAAATCCGCTCTTGTCAAGATCCTCAGCGAACGTATTGTCAAAAAGCTCCGCGGCTTTTCGCCTCACATTGGTGTCCGTCTTGCGGGCGAGCTCCACCGCCTCGGCTACCTGGTTTGCAGGTACGATCATCCGCCGGTTGATGATCGACTTGGCGTAGGCATCATAAGAGGACTGGAGCGCCTCCTGATCCTTTAGCTTCAAGGCCTTCCCCACGGAGGCCTTGGCCTTTTCCGGATTTCTCTCCACAAATTGCACCGCCTCCGCCATTGCCGCGACAAACCTTTGAACCAGCCACGGCCGCTCCCTTAGGGTCTTGGGGTTGGTGTGTAAAGAACTATAGATAAACGGCAGGTTCAGATCGTTCAGATGGTAGATCAAATTGAAGCCGTCTCTCTTGCCGCGGACATCCAGAGGCGCTGTTACAATGATGGCCTGGATGATGTCCTGGACCATGGCGTTGTAACGTTCCGATTGACTCCCGCCTATGGGATGGAGCTTTACCTCTTCCTCCGTCAGGTTGAACTTTTTGAGCACGGCACGTGACAACTTGAAGCTCAAGTCGCCGGGCCGCGTCACTCCGATACTCTTGCCCTTTAAGTCTTCTGGACGCTTGATATCCTTCCGGGCCAGCAGAACATAGGGAAGCCCCACCAGCGGCGCCGCCACCAGCTTGGCGTCGATTCCCGTCGCCATCCCGGGAATCGTGCCGTCGGCGGCGCAATAAAGGAACTGGACCTCATCGGAAGCCAGGGCGGTCAGCGAGACGCCGCTACCCCGGATAAAGATGTGGTTGACCTTCATCCCGTATTTATCGAACAGGCCGTTGTCCAAGGCCGTATACAGGTGGACGAAGCCGCCGGAGACCGCACAGGTGGCGACGCGGATGGTTAC
>Ga0209824_10000118_pt1 | contig 56125 bp, 55 predicted proteins | sample VDWuncwatermetaG_FD_184124 | JGI IMG/M metagenome (GOLD analysis project Ga0209824, IMG submission 184124) | Wastewater microbial communities from Netherlands to study Microbial Dark Matter (Phase II) - VDW unchlorinated drinking water (SPAdes)... ...
CTATCGTCACTTCACCGCCTGCCCCAGGGCGTGCAGGTGGGCAGCCTGGCGGCCGCTCTCCATGGGGAGGCTGGATGGGTGGAAGCGCATCTGGCGCGCTACGCCGACTATCAGGAGCACCCCTTTATCGCTCTCAATACGGCGCTGATGAGGGACGGGGCGTTTGTATACGTCCCGGAAGGCAGGATCGTCGCGCAGCCGATCCACCTGTTGTTCCTCTCTACCGGCGGAAAAGAGGCCACCGTCTCGCATCCGAGAAACTTGCTGGTGATCGGCAAAGGGGGCCAGGCGACGATCGTCGAGAGTTATGCCGCTTTGGAAAATAAGGTCTATTTCACCAACGCGGTCACGGAGCTCGTTGTCGGGGAGAATGGCGTGGTGGAGCATTACAAGCTGCAGCAGGAGAGCGGGGAGGCGTTCCACATCGCGACACTGCAGGTGCGCTTGGACCGCAACGGCAACTGCTCGTCGCATTCCATCGCTCTCGGAGGCGCCCTCGTGCGCAACGAGGTCAACGCGGTGTTGGATGGCGAGGGCGGCGAGTGCGCTCTCAACGGCTTCTACATGGTGAGGGGGGAGCAACATGTGGACAACCATACGCGGATCGATCATGTCAAGCCGCACTGCACCAGCCGCGAGCTCTATAAGGGAGTCCTCGACGGCAGATCGAAAGGGGTGTTCAACGGGAAGATCTACGTGCATAAGGCGGCGCAAAAGAGCGACGCCAAGCAGACCAATAACAATCTGCTGCTTTCGCGGGACGCGTCGATAGACACGAAACCGCAGCTCGAGATCTACAACAACGATGTGAAGTGCACCCACGGCTCGACTATCGGCCAGCTCGACCAGGACTCGATCTTTTACCTGCGTTCCCGCGGCATCGGCGTGGAGGCCGCCCGCAGCCTTCTGGCCTATGCGTTCGCCAGCGACGTCATGGGCCGGATCAGGATCGAACCGATGCGGGCGCATCTCGACAAGCTGTTGGTGGCAAAATTTCATCATGATGGCTCCTGAACTGAGGATGGAATATGAAGCCTGCCCATGAAGCAACTGCCCCGCAAGGGTGGGGAAGCGGCTGGAGCTCCCTGGATGTCGCAAGGATCAGGGAAGATTTCCCGATCCTGAAGCAGCGGATCCACGGGAAGCCGCTGGTCTATCTCGACAACGCGGCCACGAGCCAAAAGCCCCAGGTGGTGATCGACGCCGTCACCAGGTATTACGCGACCGAGAATTCCAACATCCATCGGGGCATCCACTTCCTGAGCGAGCGCGCCACGGCGGACTACGAGGAGGGCCGCGCCAAGGCGCGGCGCTTTCTCAACGCCTCCGACGTCCGCGAGATTGTCTTCGTTCGCGGCGCCACGGAGGGCATCAATCTGGTGGCGCAAAGCTACGGCAGGCGGTTTCTCAAGGCGGGCGACGAAGTCCTGATTTCCGCGATGGAGCACCACTCCAACATCGTGCCCTGGCAGATGCTGTGCGAACAGACCGGGGCCAGACTGCGCGTCATCCCCATGAACCACGACGGCGAGCTCCTGCTCGACGCCTATGAACAGCTGCTGAACGAGAGGACCAAGTTCGTTTCCGTGGCGCATGTATCGAACGCGCTCGGCACCGTCAATCCGGTCAACCGGCTCGTGGAGATGGCCCATCGGCGCGATATCCCGGTTCTGCTGGACGGGGCGCAAGCGGCGCCTCATATGAAGATCGATGTGCGGGAACTGGGTTGTGATTTTTATGTCTTCTCCGGCCACAAACTGTTCGGCCCTACGGGCATCGGCATCCTGTACGGCAAAGAAAAATACCTCGAGGCCATGCCCCCATATCAGGGCGGCGGTGATATGATCAGCTTGGTGACTTTCGAGAAAACCCACTATAATGTATTGCCGTACAAGTTCGAGGCCGGAACGCCCCACATCGCCGGAGGCATCGGGCTGGGGGCCGCGGTGGATTATCTGAGTGGGGTTGGTCTGGAAGCGGTGGCGGCCTACGAGCGGGAGCTGCTCGCGTATGCGACCCAGGCCCTCTCCGGGATCAAAGGACTGAGAATCATCGGGACCGCAAAAGAGAAGGCCAGCGTGTTGTCTTTCGTTCTGGAGGGTATTCACCCTCACGACATAGGCACCGTACTCGATCAGGAGGGAGTCGCCATACGGGCAGGCCATCATTGCGCCATGCCGGTCATGCAGCGGTTCGGCGTTCCCGCCACCGCCAGGGCCTCCTTTGCTTTTTATAATACGAAAGAGGAAGTGGATATTCTCGTGCGGGCCGTTTACAAGGTCTTGAAGGTGTTTGGCTGATGTCGGAACTCAGCGAACTCTACCAAGAGGTCATACTGGACCATAATAAAAGTCCGCGAAACTTTCATAAACTGAAAGGCGCCAACCGGAAGGCGGAAGGCTACAACCCGCTTTGCGGTGACAAGGTCACCGTTTACGTTAAATTGAACGGCGACGTTATCCAGGAAATCAGTTTTGAGGGCTCCGGCTGCGCGATTTCCAAGGCATCTGCTTCGATGATGACGGACAGCTTGAAAGGCAAGACCACCGCTGAAGCAGAAGCCCTTTTTGATAGGGTCCATAAAATGCTTACAGGAGAATTGGATCCGAAGGTGTATTCGGACAAACTCGGCAAACTGACGGTCCTTTCGGGAGTTTGCAATTTTCCCGCTCGGGTCAAATGTGCGAGTCTGTCGTGGCACACGCTTCATACAGCGCTGAAAGGGGAGGGAGGGGTGGCTTCGACGGAGTGACCCTTTCGTTATTAGTTAATCGATTAACGAGTTAACCAGTAACGAGTAACGAAGCGCAAGGAGGATCGAGCGTATGAAAAGCGATGAATCGATTACGCTGACCCGTGATTGTGACGCGATCATGATTCCCAGCGGCGACAAGTTGAGGTTGATAGCCGGCAGCCAGGTGTGGGTCACGCAGTCGCTCGGCGGGAACTTTACCGTGATGACGGAGCGTGGAGATGTGGCGCGCATCGAGGGCAGAGACGCGGATGCGCTCGGGCTTCAGGACGCGGCATCGCCGCAACCCGGCGCCCCTGTCTCGGGGCTCGGACCCACGGAGGTCGAGAAGCTGGTTTGGGATCAGCTCAAGACCTGCTTTGATCCGGAGATCCCCGTCAATATCGTTGATCTCGGCCTCATCTATCATTGCCGGGCAACGCCACTCGAGGAGGGCGGCGACAAAGTTGAAGTCCAATTTACCCTGACGGCGCGCGGCTGCGGTATGGGAGAGATTCTCAAGGTGGATATCCGAAACAAGATACGCAGTGTGCCTGGAGTTAAGCAGGTCGACGTTGAATTGGTCTGGGATCCCCCTTGGGACCAGAGCATGATAAGCGGGGCCGCCAAGCTCCAGCTCGGGATGCTGTGACATCACAGCGAATCAAAGGAGAGACTCCATGGAGAGTATGAGTTCCCTAGTCATCGAAGCCCAGGTCATCGAGGCCCTGAGAACAATCTTTGATCCGGAGATCCCGGTCAATATCTACGAACTGGGATTGATCTACGACGTTAAGGTGGAACCATCAGGCGCTGTCGAAATCCGAATGACTCTGACCTCGCCTAACTGCCCGGCGGCCCAATCTCTGCCTTCCGAAGTGGAATCCAAAGTGAAAGCGGTTCCCGGAGTCACCGATGCCAAGATTGAAATTGTCTGGGAGCCGCCCTGGGACCCTGCCAAAATGTCCGAGGCCGCCAAGCTTCAGCTCGGAATGATGTAAAATCTTATATAACCCCTACAGAGAGTCTCTCCCCAACATTCAGTAAAACCGACCTGGATTATTTATTGGATTGGTGGAGAATTGAATCCAATCCTGGCAGCAGACCATCCGTTATGATCCAGCTTTTCGGATCTGCTCAGCAGTGATTGCAAATTGACCATCTACCTGTTCTTTATACGGGATGTTAATATCTTCGATCCCAAACCATCTATAGACCTCACGAACCAGCCGAAAAGCTATCTCCCCTGGCTTAACGGAAGGCTCATCCCATGTTAGGTTGGAAAAAAAGTTCGGTGCCGGAGCTGGAACTGCACGGCCTCCCCTTCCGTACTCCCACGCTGCACTCCCCACCGGGCCTGGAATAAGAACACACGGCTTTTCCTCAAGGGTCATGTAGTGTAGCTCGATCATATACTCGACGGTTTTAGGTTGCGGGCTTGCCTGTTGAAATATCAGTTTGCTTAGTTCTGCGAACAAGTAGGTAGACTCGATGAGGGCAAGCGGGTTAATCCTTAGAGGCCCACTCGTCATTGGATGCCTACCCCAGCATAAGAAATTTTCATCGCCAGCGGCCCCGAATATTAGAGTTCCGTCACGCCACAATTCAAGAGTATTATATTTGGGTGTCACAGCTCGGCGAAGCTGTCCCCGCAGAATTCGAGCGGGAGAATCGGTTTGCAAGTCGAACCCACCTTGCCGAAGTTTAGGAGGATTCTCCAGCAAACGGACAATTTCGGCGTCTCTTCGTTCAAAGAGGGCTGGTATCTCCACGGCTTGAGTTGGAACTGCCGCGAGACTGAAGCTTCTTCTACCCCCTAAGTCTGCGTCGATCAGTGCCCCAGCCGCTCTTTCTTTTATTAGCTTCGAAAAATCTGCTTGGGAAGGTGTGGCTTTCTTTGGAGTCTGCTGTAACCTCAGCTGCTCCAGCGCTTCTTGGATACTTTCGACGCGCTGCTCTAGCGATTCAAAGCGAAGACCATCTTTTATTAAAGCATGTAATTCCTGAACCGACATATGGTCAACGATTGCGCGGTGCCTTTCAACATAGCCAAAGACAATTTCAACAAGTTTGCCCTCGGCATCTAAAGTCCTTGTCAGCAAGAACGGCCTGTGAACCGATGCTTGAGGTGGGATAAAAATAGCCACGATTCCTTTCTCAAGGTTAGGAGCAGATGGAAACCATTTCACCTCAACTCGCTGAAGCGCCGAGTAGATCCGTTGTTTGAGGATATCTTGGTATTGGCCTGGGTTAACGAGTTTTTGCGGGAATGGTCTAACTTCTTTGATCTCGTCGCCAAAGTGTGTTGGGTCCCCTTCTGTTTTAACTCCTATTAGAATGACTCCTCCATTGGCATTTGCCAGGGCAGAGACATCCTTTGCAAGTTCCTGTTTTTGATAATCCTCTTCTAACCGATACGGCGCAGCCTTACATTCCAGCCAGTCGTTCTCGACCGCCCCAATCAGCTCGTTCAAATTGCCGCTATCCAAGATAGCCTTAATCTGATCAAGGGTTAGGTTTTTAGGCACAGGCTTTCCCTATACGTGGTCCGCCATCCATCGCTAGTAGATCCTAATTCGTAATCGGATTGGATTCAACGACGCTTTCATTGGATTTCATGGGAGGACAACCAGCAATTTGCCCTAAAACCTAACTTCCCGACCGCTCTCCTCTGAGGGCAGGGGTCGAATATCTCTGAGGCCGTCTCCCAAGAGGTTGATCCCGAAGACAGTGACAAAGATAGCAGAGTCTAGAAAGATTGTGAGCCAGAGGAAGCATAGTAGGAAAACGCAATTTTAAACTCTCAATATTTCCAGCCCAAAGGGAGCGTATCTGCGGATAAGGGTGAAATCGTCGGTGTTGAGGGTGACCACCTTAGCTCCCATGCCTCTGGCGCTTAGAGCAATCAGGAGATCGTGAGCGAAACTGCCGGTAAGACGGTTGGCTTGTTCCTTCCTCTGGCCACGCATAATCCCAAGAAGCTGACCGGCCTCCTCCCACACCGTATGGGTCGGCGTGACAATGCGGCGGTTGCGTTTAAAGGACCGATAAAGACCTTCAACCGCAGCTCGCTTCAAGCGGTCTGTAGCCCCTGCTAATAACTCCTGGACCACAACTGAGCTAAAGAATGTGAGCGGAATATCTGCCTCGTAGCGAAGGCGAAAGGTTTCGGCAAAGGATCTGGAACGAAGAAGCTCTATGTAGATGCTGGTATCATACAAAACTTTCCCCTCAGCCACGTTCGGTTACTCCGAAGCCTGGAAACTTTCCCGCTGCTCGGTCGTAGCCCTGCATGACCGCTTTGCGAAAAGCCACTAAAGAAATCGCCTGACGCACGGCATCGGACTCCGTTTTGGCTCTGAGTATTCGTTTGGCCTTCTTTAAGGCCTGCTCATCAACCAGAAAGTTCTTTCGCTTCAGAGAAGCCATGATAGCCTCCATTGTGATGTATCTTTTCTCAAAACATATACCATACCTTCTTTCCGGTCAATCGCCTAGGACGACCGGCAATTTTACTTTCAACCTAACTTCCAGACCGCTCTCCTCTGAGGGCAGGGGTCCGAATATCTCTGAAGCCGTCTCCCAGGAGGTTGATCCCGAAGAGCTATGGCGTGATAGTCAGTGTAAGTTTCGGCGCGGCGAATTTCGTTGCCCGTGACTACAGCGATCCCACCAGTCGATTCGCCGATATCAATTCCAATCGTCCCAAAAACTGGCCTTGACGGCATACGATAAAGGCATATAATTGAGGCATATATAGGAGGCATCAGATATGCGCACCACATTGGCCATAGATAAAAAGCTGTTAGAGGAAGCCATGAAGTGCACCGGGGAAAAGACCAAGACCGCAGCAGTGAATCATGCCTTGGAGGAATTAATTCGGCGGAAGAAGATCGAAGGTCTTTTGGCGTTGGAGGGGAAAATCCATATTGACCTGGACTGGCAAAAGATGGAGGAGGAAGAGCTGAAAGCGATGAAAGAACACGAAAAGCAGCGGTATGGTCGTCGTCGATAGCACCCTCTGGATCGATTTCTTTCGCGGCAGTAATGAGCCTGGACGCGCAGCTCTCAGGCAGCTCATAAGAGCGCGTCAAGCAGTGTTGACAGGAATTGTCCTGGCAGAGGTGCTGCAGGGAGTCAGATCCGAACACGAATCAATCTCCGTGCGAGATCAATTTTTCTCAATACCCTACTTCGAGACCACTAAGGAAACCTGGACCGAGGCTGGATATCTATCCGCTGAGTTGAGGCGAAAGGGTCTGACCATCCCTCTTACCGACCTCATTGTCGCCGCCCTTGCCATGGAGCACGACGCGGAGGTCTTTACCACCGATCCCCATTTTGAAAAGATTCCCGGCCTCAAGCTCTATCGAGCGAAGTAGAACATGCAAAATTGAATCCGCGGGTAGGGGAGTGTATTGTAACAGGACAGGTGGGTATAAAGATGGGACAGACCCTTTACGAAGAACTGGGCGGCGAAGGCAAGCTCAGGCAGATCATCGACACGTTCATCGACCGGGTCTTCGACGATAGGATGATCGGCTTTTTTTTTCGCCATGCCGACAAGCAGCGGATCAAGGAGATGGAATTCCAGCTCACCGCCCGTTTTCTGGGCGCCAACGTGGAGTATCAGGGGAGACCGCTCGACGAGGTGCACGCCAAACACCCGATCATGGGCGGACAGTTTGCCCGGAGGCTCCAGATCCTGCGGGAGACCCTGGAATTTTACCGGGTCCCCGAGCCCATCCGCGACGCTTGGATTCAGCATACCGAGGGCCTGAGGCCCCTGATCACCCGCGACGCCGACTCGGATTGCGATCCGGTGCTTGCGCGGGAAAAGATCCAGCGTTAAAAAGAACGGCTGTTATGAGGTTGCGGGATATCTATGCGCGTCCTGGACCGGTTCTCTCTTTCGAGTTCTTTCCGCCCAAGACCGAAAAGGGGGAGGAGATCCTGTTCGAGGAGATCGCGGCTCTGAAGAGCCTCCATCCTTCCTTTTGCTCCGTCACTTATGGGGCCGGCGGCAGCACGCGGGCAAAGACCGTGGAGTTGGTGGATCGGATCCACAAAGAGTGCGGGCTCGAGGTGATGTGCCACTTGACCGTGGTGGGCCAATCGAAGGACGAAGTCCGCTCGGTGTTAGCGAAGCTAAAGGAAAAGGGAATTGAAAATATTATTGCCCTTGGAGGAGACCCGCCGCAGGGAGTCGCGGACTGGTGCCCGCACCCAGACGGGTTCCAGCACTCGGTAGAATTGGTCAGCGAGGCGGTGGACCATCGTTGGTTCTCTATCGCGGTAGCGGGCTTTCCGGAAATCCATCCCCGCGCCGTAAGCAGGGAGGCGGATCTGAGGTATCTGAAAGAAAAGGTGGATGCCGGGGCGGATGTGGTGATCACGCAGTTGTTTTTCGACAACGAAGACTTCTATCGGTATGTTGAAGACGTCAGGAAGCTGGGGGTTCGCGTGCCCATTGTCCCTGGGATCCTCCCGATTCTGTCGGTGTCCCAGGTGCGCCGCTTCACGGCCCTGTGCCAATCGAAGATCCCGCCGCGTCTGGAGCAACTGCTGGCGAAGGTAGAGAACGACGAGGAGGGAGCGGTGCGGTTGGGGATCGATTATGCCACCAAGCAGTGCGAGGGCCTCTTCGCCTTCGGCGCTCCGGGAGTCCATTTTTATTCCCTGAACAAGTCGCGCTCCGTTAAATCCATTTTTAAAAATCTGAACCTGTAAGGCTTGCCTGATTTCAGGTAGTGGGTCATTTTGCCAGAGATCCGTTCGGCTGAGCTCACGGCCGAAGCCTTCGCGTTGCTCCCATTCTGAGCCCTTCGGCCCTGAGTGGGCCTCAAGGGCTGGCTCCGCGAAGGGGAAGAATCTCCCTTGCTGTCGCCCATTGGCTCGCAAGTTTCAAAATGACCCACTACAGAGAGGCGGCATTTCTACCCGATCGGGAAGAAATGTCCAAAAAGAAAACCGTAAGCTTGTTGAAGGATTCTTTCGTCCTAGGCATTTCTGCCCGATTTTCTCTGCCTCTAACGACTACATCAATTTAGTCCCAGATCAAATTCAGTGGTTTTTTCAGAAGATAAGGTAGCTCTTCCCCACTTGGCATTCGTCTTGCTGGATATCGTGGGTCAACAAAACATTGACAAGATGTTTGAGTAGGAATAGAAGGCGACACGGCATGAACGGCGGCTAGTGAGTACTGGGTCGTTATTCGTGTAATCGTCAATCGAGTCAACGAATAACCAATAACGAAGGTCAGAAGGGAGGAGAGTCAGATGAAGAAGGGATTACTTTTAGGTTTGGTGTTTGTCTTATTGGTGATGCCGGCTCTGCCAGCGGGAGCACAAGCGCCCACTTCGCAGTAGATACCGTTTAGCGGAACAGCCCCTGGGCAACCCGAAGGTCCTACAGTTCTTACCTTTAACCTCTTCGATACCCCTGATATGGGAACTGGGACATTCCTTGGCTATAGCGATTCTCAAACGGTTCAGGTTACGGCTGAGGCATTTAGTGCAGTTCTTGGTGCAGGGACGGGTGGAGCTGTGCCAGCGGGGACCTTCGCAGCCAATCCCTCAGTTTTTATCGCCATCGAGCTGATCTCTACTCCTGGGGTGGAGATAGGGCCGCGTGTGCCCCTATTTTCTTCTGGCTATGCCCAGTTTGCCTTAACGGGGGTCTCCGGTACGATCAGCGGTGTGACGGCTGGGAGTGGTCTGACTGGTGGTGGAACTTCTGGGACTGTGACGCTGGGTGCGAACTTTGCCGGGAGCGGCATTGCGAACAATGTGGCCCGAAGCGACCACAATCATAATGCGCAGTATAGCCAGCTTGGTCACACCCATGCTGGGAGCGACATTACCAGTCCTGTGGCAACGGCGAATAACGCCCTCGCTATTGCTGACAACACAGTGACGTCAGCGAAGATCGTGGATGGCTCGATTGCTGCGGTGGACGTGAACGCCGCGCAGATCCAGCTTCGGGTTACGAGCACTTGCGCGGTGGGGAATGCGGTCCGGGTGGTGAACCAGGACGGCACGGTGACCTGCCAGAGCGTGGGGAGCGGCACCGTGACGGCTGTCACCGCCTCCGCTCCCTTGACTTCCAGCGGCGGCGCCACGCCGAATATCTCTCTGCCAAATGTCATTATCGGCGGTAGCAACACCGCTATTGGGCTCAATGCGCTCCTCGCCAACAGCACCGGCTTCGCCAACACCGCCAGCGGGGTCAGTGCGCTCTTGAGCAACACCACCAGTGGGGTCAGTGCGCTCTTGAGCAACACCACCGGCGGCAGCAACACCGCCAGTGGGGTCGGTGCGCTCTTCGTTAACACCACCGGCAACAACAACACCGCTATAGGATTCGGTGCCGGTGTTAGCGCGGGCAATTTGACCAATGCCACGGCCATCGGCAACGGGGCCATCGTCAATGCCAGTAACAATATCCGCCTGGGTAATGCCGGAGTCACAGTCATCGAAGGTCAGGTGGGGTTTACGGCAAGCTCCGATCGCAACCAAAAGGAAAACTTCCAGCCCGTGGATGGAGAAGAGGTGCTAAAGAAGATCCGAGGCCTTGCCCTCACGAGCTGGAACTTCATCGGCCATGACCCGAAGCAATTCCGCCACTATGGTCCTGTGGCCCAGGAGTTCTTTGCCGCCTTCGGCCAGGATGGCATCGGGACCATTGGAACGCCCACGACCATCACGTCCACGGACATAGCGGGGATCCTGATGATCGGGGTCCAGACGTTGGAGAAGCAGAACAGAGAGCTTAAGGCCGAGAACAGTGAGATCAAGTCACGTCTAGAGGCATTGGAACAGATGGTGAGAAGCCGGCCTTACTTGACCGCATCGGCCGAGCCTATTCAATAAGCAAGCCTTCCGGGGCTCCGGGCTTCTGCCCGGGGCCCCACACTTCATGCCGCTTGTTTTACGATGCTCCACTCAACCTTGCATCCCAAAACCGTGAGTAGCCGGAGCATTTCATCAATAGACTTGCGATAGTTCGTTGGATCGAGCAGTCGGTAAAGTTGACTCGGAGATGTTTTTAACCGGCGAACGACTTCATGCTTGCTCAAGTGCGATGCCTTCATTGCCTTAACTGCGTGCAGGGATAATTGATGGAGTGCGATTTTCCTCAAGAACTCTGGATCTCTGTTGTAATCCAGAAAGGCATCAATATGAACGGAGTCTTCCGCGCCTGAAGCGAGCCGATAAGTGACAGCCCTCCGTCCAAGCTCGGGATCAACGTAGATTTCAGCAATCCTATTATGGGCCGACGGTCTAACTCTAAGCTTGGCGAAGGGAAGGCTGAGAACGCCTTTGCCGGTATCTATTTCGATAGCCTTTTTCCGGTTATTGACGGTGACACTCTTGATCTTCATAATTTGCCCTCCTTAAGCAGTCCGGCGATGAGCTTCTTGACTCTCTTAGTTGCTTTTCCTTCTATGACAACCCGGGCTTCGAGATTCCACTTAAGCACCTCTTTGCCATTCTTGAAAACATGGACATGCTTGGGATCGTGATCTCCCACCCAAGTAATGAATACGTAGCCACCGCGTCTTATTTTACCCACTCAGCGGACCTCACGGCATCAAGGCCGTTATTGGTACTATTACCATGAAAGGTAATATTTAACAACGGGTCAAGTTGGAAGAGAAAAGGTGGGGTGGAGAAAAGGTGACAGGCTGTTTTTCTGTTTAGGCCGAAAACGCCGAACTCAAGGCCCGGCTGGAAGTCTTGGAGCGCAGGCTCGGCGGCTACGCGATGAGGTAAAAGCTAGACGAATCACTGAGAGCGCGCTTGACGCTTTAATTGAGCTTTCTTCGAGGCGAAGAGAGGCACGCCGCAGGCCGAGCTTTCGGCTGAGAGCCTGTGCCTCGCGACTCGGTCCTAAGGGAAGCTTCCGCAATGGTCTCCCCTTTGCTCTTCTGTAGTTTTTCTCCCGCAGCTCGTGAATCCAACGTAAGGATTCGCTTTCCCACTTTTCACTCATAGAGCACCTCTTCAGGAGATACCAGATCAATCAGGGGGTATCCTAGTCGGATATTTACGGAATGCACCAACCGCTTTTTTCTTAAGTTGACTAGGTGTTTAAAATGCCACAACTTCGGCAGGTGTCAGGATTGCAAAGTTGCAAAAGGAAGACAAAAGAGAGGCGGATTTCGTTGAATTCCGGGTCCGGGGATAGTAAGGTAGAAGAAAAAAAGCACCAGCAACATTCCTCGAAGAGTCATCATGGACGATCTCACAGAACAGATGGAGGTGCGCCGGCAGAAGCTCCTCAAGCTAAAGGAGTCAGGCCATCCGCCTTATCCGAACGATTTCCGGCCGAGCCATCTGACCTCTCAAGTCATAGCCGATTTCGCTCAGCTGCTCGACGATCAGCTGAGCGCGCTGCCAAGCCATTTTTCCCTGGCGGGTCGGATCATGGGGATACGCTCCTTCGGCAAGGCCTCCTTCTTTCACCTTCAAGACCGCAAGGGCCAGCTGCAAGTTTATGTGCGCCTGGATCGGGTAGGAGAAGAAGGATTCCGGCTTTTTCAACTCCTCGATGTGGGCGACATCGTGGGGGTGTGGGGCAACCTCTTTCGCACCAAGACCAAAGAACTGACCATCCAGGCTGACGGGATTCGGCTGCTGTCCAAATGCTTAAGGCCTCTGCCGGAGAAATGGCATGGCCTGGCGGACGTCGAGGCCCGTTACCGGCAGCGCTATGTGGATCTCATGGTCAATCGCGAGGTCAAGGAGGTATTCGAGAGACGATCCCGCATCGTCCGTCTCGTGCGGCGCTTTTTCGAGGAGAGGGACTTCTTGGAGGTGGAGACGCCGATGATGCAATCTATCCCCGGAGGAGCGGCGGCCAGACCTTTTATCACGCATCACAACACCTTGGATTTGGATCTTTACCTCAGGGTCGCGCCGGAACTCTTTCTCAAGCGCCTGTTGGTGGGAGGTATAGAGAGGGTCTTTGAGCTCAATCGCAATTTTCGCAACGAGGGAATCTCGGTGCGCCATAATCCGGAATTCACCATGCTGGAGTTCTATCAGGCCTATGCCGCTTACGAGGATCTCATGGCCTTGACGGAGGAGCTGTTCGTGACGGTGGCGAGAGAAATCCTGGGATCGCTGAAGGTTCCCGCCGGCGATCAGATCATTGATCTCCAACCACCTTGGCGGCGGCTCTCGCTCATTCAGGCCATCCAGGAATATGGAGGGGCAAGAAGCGGGCAAGTAGCAACCCTCGATGGGTTGCGAGCCTACGCGAAAGAAAAAGGTCTGCGGGTTGAAATGGGGCTCCCTTACGGGAGCCTGCTGGTAGAGGTTTTCGAAGAGGTTGCGGAGTCCCGTCTCATTCAGCCCACCTTCGTGACGGGCTATCCCCTGGAGGTATCACCCTTGGCGAGAAAGAACGATACCAATCCTACTCTAGTGGATCGGTTTGAACTCTACATCGGAGGAAGAGAGCTGGCCAACGCCTTTTCTGAATTAAACGACCCTCCGGATCAGCGCTCTCGTTTCGAGCATCAGGCGGAAGCGAGAAAGTCTGGAAATGAGCTGGCCAGTGCCATGGATGAAGACTATCTGCGCGCCCTGGAGTACGGTATGCCTCCGGCTGCGGGGGAGGGGATCGGCATCGACCGGATGGTCATGCTTTTTACCGATTCCCCTTCGATTCGGGACGTTATCCTTTTCCCTTTGCTCCGGCCCGAGCGTTGATTATCGTTACCGGTTAATCGTTATTCGGGTTAAAACGAGTCAACGAGTAACAAATAACGAGTAACGAAAAAGATGAGATATGAACTCTTCATCGGTCTCAGGTATCTGCGTGCGCGTCGGCGCGAGACCTTTATCTCGCTGATTACCGTCATCTCCATCCTCGGCGTCATGATCGGGGTCATGACCCTGAATGTGGTCATGGCGGTGATGACCGGGTTTGAGGAGGTCCTGCGGGACCGTCTGCTCGGCATCAATGCCCATGTGGCCGTGGTGAAGACGGGAGATCACCTGGCCGAGTATCAAAAGCTTATCGATCGGATCCTGCAAGAAAAAGGAGTGCTGGCTGCGGCGCCCTCGGTCTATGGGCAAGTCATGGTGACCTCCGGGGCGCGCGTCTCCGGAGTGGTCGTGCGCGGGATCGATCCCGACCGCGCCAACCGGGTTGTCGATGTCCAGCAATATATAAAGGAAGGGAGCCTGCAGGCCTTGAAAACGCCTCACGCGCTCCAGGTGGAGGGACGATCCGTCTCCTTGCCCGGGATCATCGTCGGGAGAAGGCTGGCGGGTCAGCTCGGAGTGATGGTGGGAGATCCCATTCAGGTGGTTTCTCCCTTGGCGACTCCTACGGTGCTCGGAATGGTGCCGAAGGTCAGGCGCTTCGTGGTTGCGGGGCTGTTCGATTCCGGAATGCACGAGTACGATGCCACGCTGGTCTATATGAATCTGGCCGATGCCCAGCGGTTTTTTGAAATGGGAGATACGGTGAGCAACATCGAGATCCGGGTTCAGGACGTTTATCAGGCCCAAGACGTTGCCAGAAGGATTCAGCAAAAATTGGGTCTCCCTTATTGGGCCGAGGATTGGTCTCGGCTCTGGCCCAATCTCTTCTCTGCCCTGAGACTGGAGAAGACGGTTTACTTCTTAGTGCTCCTGCTCATGGTCCTTATCGGGGCCTTCAATATCATATCGACGCTGATCATGGTGGTGATGGAGAAGAGGAAAGATATCGCGATTCTCCAATCGATGGGCGCAACGCGCCGCAGTATTCGCAGAATCTTTCTCATCAAGGGCTGTGTGATCGGCACCGTGGGGACTCTCCTCGGCGTGTTGTTTGGCTACGGGATCTGCCTGTTGATTGAGCGATATCAATTCATCGAGTTGCCTAAAGATGTCTTCCTTATTTCTACCGTTCCCGTGCGCATCTATCTCAGCAATTTTGTTTTAGTCGCCCTGACGTCCTTCTTGATATGCCTTCTGGCAAGCATCTATCCGGCACGACATGCCGCCAAATTGGACCCGGTAGAGATCATTCGCTATGAGTAATCTGCTTCAGGTTCGAGGCCTGCACAAGACTTTTACCGAAGCAGGCGAGGAGATCCATGTCCTTCGAGGGCTGGATCTGGAACTCGCTGAGGGAGAGAGGCTGGCTATCGTTGGCGAGTCCGGAGTAGGAAAAAGTACCTTGCTTCATCTCCTCGGTACGTTAGACCGCCCCAGCAGCGGGCAGGTGATTTATCGGGGTAGGGACCTTTCTTCGCTCAACGAGGACGACCTGTCCCACATCCGGAATCGTGAGATCGGATTTGTCTTTCAATTTCACTATCTGTTGCCCGATTTTAATGCCCTGGAGAATGTGATGCTTCCGGCCCTCATCCGAGGTTGGGAGTGGGAGAGGGCCCGAAAAGACGCCGTGAGACTTCTGGAGATGGTTGGATTGCAAGACCGCATGTCGCATCGGCCGGGGAAGCTCTCGGGGGGGGAACAACAGCGGGTGGCTGTCGCCCGATCGGTTATCCTGGAGCCCCAGCTGATTCTTGCGGACGAACCTACAGGAGACCTGGATCCCTCTACGGGGGAAGAGATTCAGAATCTCCTTTTTCGCCTCAACGAGGAGCGGCGGGTATCTTTTGTGGTGGCCACCCACAATCGACGATTTGCCGCCAGGGTGGGGCAGCAGATGGAACTTCGGGAGGGCCGTCTTTTCCCTTTGTGAATTCGAGGCGATTTTAACTTTACAAAAGTTGGCGAATTTGTTAAAAAAAAGAGATTCTGGGCGCCTCTTCAGGAAGGTGGCGACTACCCAAATGAAAGAATTAGCCCGGCTTTTAAATAGAGCCACACTCTTTTTTGTCCTTTTTTGCTCCATCTTTATTCTTTCCACTCCTTCGCAGGCGCAGGAAAAAGTGAAGTTGAGTGAGGTCAAAATCCAAGGGAATTTAAGAGTGGAGGAGGACGGAATTCGGCTCCACCTCAAGACGCGCCCGGGAGATCTTTTTGATCAGGCCGCGGTAGACCAGGACGTGAAATCCATTTACCGAATGGGCTTTTTCGATGATGTCAAGGCCGAGCTCTCTCCCGAGGGTGTGCTTACCTATACGGTAAAGGAAAAACCCTATATTCGAGAATTGAAAATTCAGGGAAATGCGCAGCTCAGTAAGGAGAAGATCGAGGCAGCTCTAGGGGTCGCCCCTAGAACCATTCTAGATCGGGATAAGGTGGCGGAGGGCACCGAGAGGGTGAAAAAGCTCTACAGCGAGCAGGGATACCTGAACGCCAACGTGGATTTTGCCATTTCCCTCATTGAGAATAACCAAGCCATCGTTCAACTGGACATTGAAGAAGGCAGCCGGCTATTGATCCAGAAGGTTGCCTTCGAGGGGAACCGTGCCTTTTCAGACGGCGAATTGAAAGGGCTTATGGCGACCAAAGAGAAATGGTTTCTCTCTTTTCTGACCAACCGAGGCGTATTGGATCGTGACATTCTGACCAACGATATGGCCATTCTTTCCTCTCACTATTATGATCATGGCTACATCAATCATAAGATAGATGAGCCTGTGGTCTTGAGGCAGAGAGACGGCATTGAGGTGGTCATTCGAATCGAGGAGGGAGATCAATACAGAATCGGAAAAGTAGAAATCGGCGGGGAACTGATTGAAGACGCGGAGACCCTGCTCAAGAAGGTGCAGTTGACAACAGGCCAGATTTTTAGGGGGAGTCGTCTGCGCGGCGACATTGCGACGCTCTCGGAACTGTATTCCGATAAGGGGTTTGCTTTTGCCCAGGTGGAGCCTGTGACCAAGGTGAACGCCGAGGAAAAAAACGTCGATGTCGCTTTGGTCATTACTCGCGGTCCCCCGGTTTATTTCAACCGCGTCGTGGTCGCAGGGAATACCAAAACCAGGGATAAAGTTATTCGCCGGGAGTTAGAAGTAACGGAACAGGAACTATTCTCCGGCGAAAAGATCAAGAAGAGCCGGAATGCCCTTCAGCGCACCGGTTATTTTGAGGATGTGCAGCTAACGACAAAGAAAAGCGACCAGCCTGACACGGTAGATCTTTTGGTGGATGTCAAGGAGGGGCCGACCGGGACCTTCAGCATCGGCGCGGGGTACAGTAGTGGAGACAATTTTGTCTTTACCACCTCCGTGGCGGAAAAAAATCTCTTCGGCCGAGGGCAGTCTGTTAATACAAGTTTTAATGTGGGGACGCTCCGGCAAGACTTTCTCGTCAGCTTCACGGAACCCTACCTGTATGACACCCCTCTGACGCTTGGTGTGGATGGCTTCAATACCCGCCGTGAATTTAATGACTTTACCTTACGAAAGACGGGCTACGGGGTACGCACTAGCTACCCCCTAAAACGTTTGGACCTTCCCTCCTTCAGGCGACCTTCCGACGGTGCCGGTTATGGAGGATCTGGAGGGGATTATCCTCCTTACATAGAGTATACCCGCGGAGGAGTGTCTCACGAGCTGACTCGCGAGAGGGTCGGCAACATCCAATCAGGTGCCTCTGCTTCGATCAGAGATGAGAAGGGGGCCTCCTGGACCAGCAGCCTTACTCCAGACTTGTCTTATGATAGTAGGGATCATTTTTTTAATCCCACGGAGGGGACCACTGCTGGCTTGGCTGTTAAGTTCGCCGGGTTGGGTGGGGACAACAGATTTCTAAAGACTGACACCAGAGGGCGCTGGTACTATCCCCTGCTCAAGGATCCCAACTGGGGGGGGACTTACACCGCATCCCTAGGGGGAGCCCTGGGTTACGGAGTTGGATTTAAAGAGCGCGTCAACGGCAAGAAGGATCTGCCTCTTTTCGAACGGTATTTCCCCGGAGGCATGAATTCGGTTCGTGGCTTCAAAGACCGGAGCCTGGGTCCGCGCGAGGGAGGCGACGCCGTCGGGGGCGACAAGCAAGCTGTTTTAAATGCCGAGTTGCTGTTCCCGATTATGGAGCAGTACGGGCTGCGAGGGGTGGCCTTCTTTGATATGGGGCAGGCATTTAAAAAATCGGACAGTATTTTTGATTTAGGTGAATTCAGGAGATCGATCGGGGTCGGTGGCCGTTGGCTGTCGCCTTTTGGTCCTCTCCGCGTTGAGCTCGGCTTTCCTATCAATAAGAAGGCGGGCGACGACACTTCTGTGCTAGGCTTCTCTCTGGGCGGTCAGCCTTAGTGTCTGCCTTTCCGAATTTCGTTAGTTCGGAGGTCATGTGAAAAAATATTTTACGATCCTTTTGTTGGAGCTTTTTCTTGGTTTGCCCGTTGGGGCTCAGGAGAAGCTGAAGATAGGGGTGGTCGACATCCAGCAGGTGATCAGCGAATCCCAGGCCGGGAAAACGGCAAAAGAGAAATTTCGGACTCAGGTCAAGAAGGTCGAAGCGGACCTCCTTAAGGAAAAGCAAGAGGCGGAACGGCTGAGGAGTGATTTTGACAAGAAAAGTCCTCTGCTCAATGAGGAAGACAGGAGGAATTTGGAGAAAGAGATTCAGAAAAGGGAGCGCGGATATATGCTCAGCGCGCGGGATTTCCAGGAAGAGCTGCGCCAGAGGGAAGGGGAGATGACCGGTGAGATCTTCAAGGATATTGTGAAGATCGTCGGCGATGTGGGGAAGGCCGAGAAATTCTCGCTCATTCTGGAACGTTCTCAGGTCCCTTATAGTGATGAGGCCATTGACATCACCAAAAAGGTCATTGAGCTCTACAATAGCCGCACCCCCGGAAAGGTTACTAAGGGGAAGTGACCAAGGTACGGAAAACCCTTTCCGAGTTGGCCCGTCTTGTCGGTGGTAGGGTGGTCGGGGACGAAGGAGTTGAGATCAGCAGAGTAGCATCGATCGAGGAGGCAGGCCCCGGAGACATCACTTTTCTTGCCCATCCACGTTATCGCCCCTATCTCACCGCATGCAAGGCGGGCGCTATTATCGTTGGCAGCGATGTGCCAGTTCCATCCGCCGTGAAATCGGGAAGAGGGTTTCTTCAAGTTCCCCAGCCTTATATCGCCTTCGCTAAGGTCCTTCAGGTTTTGAATCCGCTTCCACGATACGACGGCCAAATCAGTCCCCACGCCAGTATTGATCCTACGGCCTTTCTCGGAGAAGAGGTAACCGTTCTCCCTTACGTCTATGTGGGGAAGGGAGTGAGGGTGAATCGGAGAACGGTTCTTTTTCCCGGAGTGTTTTTAGGGGAGGGGGTGGAAGTCGGGGAGGATTGCGTGCTCCATCCGCAAGTGACGGTGCGTGAGGGCTGTCATCTCGGCAACCGGGTCATCCTCCACGCGGGAGTGGTGATCGGCGCCGATGGATTCGGTTACGCAGGAGAAGGCAAAGAGCGTATCAAGATACCGCAAGTGGGAATCGTCGAGATCGAGGATGACGTGGAGATTGGAGCAAACACAACCGTGGATCGGGCGACGCTGGGGCGGACCGTTATCCGCAGAGGGACCAAGATAGATAACCTGGTGCAAATCGCGCACAACGTGGTCGTCGGCGAAGACTCCATCATTGCGGCGCAAGCCGGGATCGCAGGGAGCACGCGAATCGGCAAAGAGGTGATCCTTGCTGGTCAAGTGGGTGTGGTGAATCATATCGAGATCGGTGACAGAGCTAGGATCGGTCCTCAGTCCGGGATCCCCCGTTCCGTTCCCCCTGGAGCTGTGCTCTCTGGAGGGATCGCAGCCGCACCCCATCAGGAGTGGTTAAAGGTCATGACGCTTCTGCCCCAGCTGCCGAAATTGTGGAGCACGGCACGTCGTCTGGAACGGAAGATCTCTCAGCTGGCGCAGCGAAGCGGAAAAGGAGCCAAAAAACATGCTCGACGTTAGAGAGATCTTTAAGCGGATTCCGCACCGTTATCCTTTTCTTTTGGTGGACCGAATCTTGGAAGTCGAAGGGGGTCAGAGGATCGTGGGGATCAAGAACGTCACTTTCAATGAGGGTTTTTTTCAAGGCCATTTTCCCCATCGGCCCGTTATGCCGGGAGTATTGATTTGTGAAGCGATGGCCCAGGTCGGCGCCATCTTCGCCTACACGTCCAGAGGCGGTGGCGACGATGACAAGGTCTTTGTGTTGACCGGACTGGACCGGGTTAAATTCAAGCGACCCGTGGAACCCGGCGATCAACTGCGTCTGGAGTTGACTTCCATCAGGCGTCGCGGCTCTTTTTGGAAAATGAGGGGAATCGCGATGGTGGACGGAAAAATTGTCGCCCAGGCGGAGATATCGGCCATGGAGGTGCCGATGGACTAGGGATCTTCCCGCAGGGTGGATAGGAGAATGGCTAAGATCCACGAGACGGCATTGGTCGATCCGCACGCAGAGCTCGATGCAAGCGTCGAGGTCGGGGCGTACTCCATCATCGGCCCGAAAGTGAAAGTCGGCAAAGGGACGCGGATCCGGTCCCACGTGGTGGTAGAAGGGAATACGACTCTAGGCGAAGGAAATATCATCTTCCAGTTTGCGTCTGTCGGTTCGGTTCCCCAGGATCTCAAATACAAGGGCGAAGACAGCCAACTCATCATCGGCCATCACAATACGATTAGGGAATTCGTCTCTCTCAATCCAGGGACCACCGGGGGAGGAATGGAAACCCGCATCGGCAACCACAACCTTCTCATGATGTATTGCCATATAGCGCATGACTGTATCCTCGGTAGCCATAACATCATTGCCAACGGGGCGACCTTGGGAGGGCATGTGGGGATTGAGGACTACGCCATCGTCGGCGGGCTGGTCGGCATCCATCAATTCGTTAAGGTTGGAACGAGCGCGATTTTGGGCGCGGGATCGATGGTATCGAAGGATATTCCGCCCTACTGTAATGCGACGGGAGATAGGGCCAGACTGAGGGGACTGAATCTGGAAGGACTCCGACGCAGAGGATTCAGCAGGGACCAGATAGAGATATTGAAGAAGGTGTATCGCATCATATTTCAGTCAGGGTTGAGGACCAAAGAAGCCTTGAAAAAGATAAGGCGGGAGTTTCCTAAATCCGCCGAGGTGGAACGGCTAGCCAGTTTCATTGAGAACTCCCAGAGAGGGATTTGTCGGTAATGAAAGCTATCAGCCGTCAGCGATCAGCCTTCAGATTCTTTCTCCGATGCTGATAGCTAATTGCTGAGAGCTGAGTGCTATTTTCTATGAGGAAGCTTGGGCTCATTGCCGGAAATGGAAAATTTCCGCTGATCTTCGCCGAACAGGCAAAGCTGGAGGGAGTTTCTTTGGTCACCGTGGCCCATCGAGGGGAGACCCCAAAGGCAATCGAGAAAGTGGCCGATGTGGTAACCTGGGTCTATGTCGGGGAGTTAGGGAAAATCCTCCGCACCTTTCACCGGGCCGGGGTCAAGGAGGCGGTGATGGCGGGAGGGATTCAGAAGGTCAGGCTGTTTGCCAATTTCCGGCCGGATCTGAGAGGCGCGGCCTTTTTGGCACGCGTGAACAGCAGGGAGGACGATCAGCTCTTGAGGGCCGTAGCCAACGAGCTGGAAGGAGAAGGCATCCGCGTTGTGGAATCGACCCTTTTCCTTTCTCAGATCATTCCTGCCGAAGGTATTCTCACTCGCCATTCACCTACGAGCGCCCAGTGGGAAGATATCCGCATCGGGTTTGCGGTAGCTAAGGAAGTGGGACGATTGGGCATCGGTCAAACTGTGGTGGTCAAGAACCGGATCGTTTTGGCCGTCGAGGCAGTTGAGGGAACGGATGAGGCTATCCGCAGGGGGGGGAGTTTGGGCAAAGCGGGTTTCGTCGTGGTCAAGGTCAGCAAGCCCCAGCAGGACCTCCGCTTTGACGTGCCCGCCGTTGGGGTCGATACGATCAAGGTTTTGCACGAGTGCAGTGGTGTAGTCTTGGCCATTGAGGCGGGAAAAACAATTCTGCTGGAAAAAGAGGCGCTGTTGCAGGAGGCGGATCGAAGGGGAATCGCCGTGGCCGCCGTGAGCTACTAGTCCGAGGGAACGTGAGCCATCAAGCCAAGATTCCGGTTGGGGTAGTCGGTGTCGGATATGCGGGTCGATTGCATGCGGAGAAGTATGCCGCCTCGCAAAAGGCAGAGCTGGTGGCGGTGGTGGATATCGACCAGGACCGGGCCCTGCAGGTTGGGCAGAAGCTCGGCGTGTCGTCGCTCGCCGATTACCGGGAACTCTTTGGCCGGGTTCGGTGTGTAAGCATCGCTGTCCCGACGCGTTTACATTGCGAGGTCAGTCGGAATTTTCTTTCGGCGGGGATCGATGTCCTGGTGGAGAAACCTATGGCGGCTTCCTTGGAAGAAGGCCGGCAGTTGGTGGCGTTGGCCGGAGAAAAGGGGCTCGTGCTCCAGGTCGGCCATTTGGAGAGGTTCAACCCGGCGATCCGCCGGCTGGAAGGCGTGATCCAGGAGCCTAGGTTCGTGGAGTGCCACCGGCTCGCTCCCTTTGTGGAGCGTGGAACGGACGTGAACGTGGTCTTCGATCTGATGATCCATGATATCGACGTCATTGCCAGCCTGGTGCGCTCGCCGGTCCAACGGGTCGAGGCGATAGGGGTGCCGGTTTTAACGGACAAGCCGGATATCGCTAACGCGCGCATCACGTTTTCCAACGGCTGCATTGCCAACGTGACGTCGAGTCGGGTCTCCATGAAGCGCGAGAGGAAGATCCGTTTTTTCCAGCCGGATGCCTATATTTCCATTGATTACGATCAGAAGCGGGCGCAGATCTACCGCAAGCCAGAGAAGGGGGCAGGGTGGCTCGATATCCGGGGAGAGACGATCGAGATCAAAGATGGAGATGCCTTGACTGATGAAATCGACTCGTTCCTGGATTCCGTCCGAACCCGCGCCCTCCCCTTAGTCAGCGGAGACGACGGGCTCCGTGCTTTGGAAATTGCTACGATGATCAGTGAACGGTTGTGACGCCCGGCGGTCAGACTGCCAAGGAAGCAAACAAACGGCCGAAGCGGGTTATGCTTGTGGTTGGGGAGGCTTCGGGAGATCTCCACGGGGCTCATTTGGTCAAGTCTCTGTACCGGCGCGATCCAACGCTAGAGGTTTTTGGTGTTGCGGGTCAAGGGTTGAAGCGCGAAGGTATCAGGGTCCTTTACGATGTGGAGCGGCTTACAGGAATGGGTTTCGCCGAATTGGCGGGAAACCTCAAGACTCTCTGGCAGGCCTATAAGCTCTTGCAAAGGGTTTTGCGGGAGGAGAAACCGGACCTTCTGATCCTGATCGATTTCCCGGAGTTTAACATGCGCCTTGCGCGTCTGGCAAGGGCATTACAAATTCCCGTGCTCTATTATATCAGTCCGCAAGTATGGGCTTGGCGGCAGCACCGGGTGCGAAAGATTGCCCGCTGCGTGGATCGCATGGCAGTGGTTTTTCCCTTTGAGGTTCCACTCTATCAAAAGGCAGGGGTGCAGGTGAGTTTCGTGGGACATCCGCTGCTGGACGTGGTCCGTCCTACCGAGCCCCGCGAGAAGACCCTGCTGCAGTACGGGCTGAAGCCGACGAAACCGACCATTGCTCTTCTCCCCGGAAGCCGGAGAAGGGAAGTCGCCTATCACCTTCCCCCTATGCTCGAAGCGGCCAATCGTTTGAGCCGAGAGATGGAGTTGCAGTTCGTTCTGGTGCGTGCGAACACTGTGGAGAGGCGTCTTTTCGAAGAGATCCTAGGTCAGAGTGCGGCGTGGGTTCCTATCGCGGAAGAAAATACCTATAATGTCCTGCACGCTTGCGATTTGGCCTGGACGGCCTCCGGGACGGCCACGCTGGAAACGGCGTTGATGTTGAGGCCCATGATTATTATTTATCGTTTGGCCTGGTTGACTTACGTCCTGGCCCGAATGCTCGTGCGTGTGCGCCACATTGGGATGGTCAATATCGTTGCCGGGGAAACGGTGGTGCCAGAATTAATCCAAAGAGATGTCACGGCGGAGCGAATTATGGCGGAGAGCCGGGCGATCCTGAAAGACCCGGAGCGCCGCAAGCGAATGGTTGAAAAATTGGCTGAGGTCAGGGAAAAGCTCGGCGCTCCAGGGGCGTCCGATCGCGTGGCGGATATCGCCCTCTCCATGATGACGTAGAGGTAATGAGTTTTTCTTCTGTCCCCATTCCGTGTTGTTAGAGGATGAGAGAGCTTCCCATGGGAAGACTTGGCATTGAGTTTCCATGACCTATTGGCTTTATAATTTGTTTCTTGCGCTCTTTTTCGTTCTTTCCCTGCCTATTCTGCCTTTTGTTGTCTTATCTGGAAAGAGATTCCGAAAAGGATTATTGCAGCGGTTCGGCTTTTATCCACGGCAAATTTATGAGGCAGTGCAGAGTTCCCGGCCGATTTGGATCCATGCGGTCTCCGTGGGTGAGGTTTTGTCTGCGAGCCAATTGGCCAGGCAACTGAAGGAACGGTTCCCTGAGCGAAAAATTCTCATCTCCACTTTTACCTTCACGGGAAACGAGATCGCCCGGCAGACCGGCGCCGGCGACGCCGTTATCTTTTTACCCTTGGATCACTCTTGGATGGTCAAACGAGCTTTAAACGTTTTCGATCCGTCTGTATTGATATTTTTAGAAACGGAGATTTGGCCTAACTTTCTGCGCGTGGCCTATCGCAAGGGAATCCCGGCGCTCTTACTCAGCGGCCGGCTGTCGCCGCGGGCCTTCCGTCGTTACTCCTTCTTCCGGCTTTTTTTCTCCGGAGTGGTGCGGCAATTCACGGCCGTGGGGATGCAGACGGAAAGCGATGCGGAGCGACTGATCCGGCTCGGCATCGACCGCCAGAAGGTCTGGATTACCGGAAATCTGAAACGCTCTTCTTGGGGGATGGAAGAGGCGCAGCAGAGCGGAGTCGGGACGGCTCATTTGATTCCCGGGGGAAGAGACCACCGACAGGTCCTGGTTGCGGGAAGCACCCACAGGGGAGAAGAGGAGATCCTTTTGGATGTGTTTCTTTTTCTCAAGTCGCGCTTTCCTGATCTTGCTCTCGTCTTGGCACCCCGACACCCCCAACGTTTTTCGGAAGTGGAAAGCCTGCTGAAAGAAAGAGGGGTGGTCTACGAAAAAAGAAGCCAGATGAATGGGCAGAAAAAAGCTTCCGCCGATGTGATTTTTTTAGACACGCTGGGGGATCTTCCCGCCTTCTATTCTGTCGCTGATATCGCTTTTATCGGTGGCAGTTTAGTCAATGCAGGGGGGCATAATCTTATGGAGCCCGCGCGTTTTCGCAAGCCCGTCCTATTCGGGCCCTACATGACCAACTTTGCCGACATTGCCAAGGAGATGAAGCGAAAGGGAGGCGGTATTGAGGTACATGGGCGGGAGGATCTCATTCGTGAAATATCGAGTCTCCTGGTCGACCGGGCAAGGTCTGAGAACATGGGGAGGCTTGCCTACAGTGTGGTTGAGGGTGATCGCGGCGTGTTGGATCAGAGTATTGGTTTAGTCTCCCGTTATCTGCATCCATGATAGCTCACGTTGGAATTTGATGAATGGATTATGGGCCCGAAGGATTTGGGAGAATAAGGATTTTTCGGGATTTCTACTTTGGTCTTTTTTGCTGCCGTTCTCTTTTCTCTACGGTCTGGGGGTCCGAATTCGCAACCTTCTGTACTTCCTAGGATGGGCGCCTACCAAGAGTTTTTCCTGCGCCGTGATCAGTGTAGGGAATTTGACGGTAGGGGGGACGGGGAAGACACCCACCGCATTGTGGTTGGCGCGGGAGCTAGAGAAACGGGGGCGTCGGATAGCGATCCTGAGTCGGGGGTATAAGAGGACCGGAAAAGAGATCGCGATCCTCGATGCCGGATTTAAAAAATCCTTTTCGACCGAGGAGGACCCTTTTCATGCAGGAGACGAGCCGATGATGATGGCTCGCGTATTCGGTTTCCAAGTGGGTGTGGGAAGGAAGCGGTATGAGGTTGGGGAACGCATACTCCGCAACGGGGAGCTCGATGCCCTGCTTCTGGACGATGGGTTTCAACACCGCCAGTTGAGGAGAGACATCGACCTTTTGCTTCTAGGGTCGGATTGGCATGGGTGGCTTCTGCCTGCGGGCCCATTTCGGGAGCCTAAAAGCGCCTTATCCCGTGCGGATCTCTATCTCGTGACAGGGTCCAAGGAGAAGTGGGAACCCTGGTTAAGGAGTCACCCCCAACAAGCCATTTTCTTTGGTTCCCTTCAGGCCAAGGCGTTGTTTGGCTTGGAAGGAGAGCAGTGGAAGGAGTATCCTTTGAGCCTTTTGGATCGCAGCAAGATCCTGACGGTCTCAGCGATTGCTAATCCCGCCCTTTTTTATCGCATGATCCACGATTGGGGAGGGGAGATTGTGGACACCATGGAGTTTCCTGACCACCATCTCTATTTCGCCGAAGATTGGCAGAGGATCAATCGCGCCGCGCGCAACGCGGACCTTATTGTGACGACTGAAAAAGACATCTTGAAATTAGTCCGCTTCCCGTTTGCCAGGGAGAAACTTTTGGCTCTGCGCGTGGAGATGGTTGTTGAAAATGGCAGCTTCTTGGTTGGGGTCGTCGAAAGCGCCATTGAAGCAAAAAGCAGAAAAGCGTAGGCCTCTATGACAGAGGGAATGGGCAAGGTGCCGGGAGTTTTGGTCGATCGGGATGGAACATTAATCCGGGAAGTGGGTTATCTCAGTCGCCTGGAGCAGATCGAAGTTTTGCCCCTTGTCCCAGAGGCTATTCGATTGCTGCGCCAGCAGGGGCTCAAGGTGGCTGTCATTACCAACCAGTCGGCAGTGGCGCGGGGTTTTATCACCGAAGATGGGCTTCTCCAGATTCACCGGGAGCTGGAGGTTCTATTGGCAAAACAGGGGGCCTTTCTCGACGGGATCTATTATTGCCCCCACCACCCTACCGAGGGGATAGAACCCTACCGGGTCTCTTGTGATTGTCGAAAACCGAATGTGGGTTTGGCGCAACGGGCTGCCACGGAGCTCAATCTGGACTTCGCCCGGTCCTATGTCGCGGGAGATCAGTCGAGCGATATGGAGCTTGCCTCTCGGATTGGGGCCAAGGGGATCCTCATTGGAGCTGAAAGCGGCGCAATCCGGGAGCAAGAATCGAGAGCAGGATTTTTGACCGTGAAGGACCTATGGGAGGCAGCCCAATGGGTGATTCAAGACCTTCACGGAATGGGATGACAGAGTCGAGATGAAGTCTTTAGTGTCCCCTTCGGGGATGGTGGAAACCCCTCGCCTTCAGGCGAAGCACGTTTGTCATTCTGAGGCGCAGCCGAAGAATTCTTCGCCTACGCTCAGGACAAGTCTCTCAAGACCCTTCGCGGAGTTTATCCTGAGGGAACGAAGGGCTCAGGGTGACTCACTCGGTGGGGGTTTTAAGAGGGTCGGCTTCCAGCCGACATGCATCGAACCTCCCGGCTTAGAGCCGGGAGAGAGTCAGTTACAGGTGTGGCAGGATTTATTGGCTCTCATCTGGCCGAAAGACTACTGCGCGAGGGCCATCAGATCTGCGGGGTAGATAATTTTTTGGAGAACTATCCCCGTCCTGTGAAGGAATTGAATCTTTCTCGTCTCAGCAATCATTCCGGTTTCCGATTTGTCGAAGGAGATCTGGCCCAGTTGGACTTGACGGAGTTGATCGGGGACGTTTCTTATGTTTTCCACAACTCCTTGCTCTGATCCCTGCTTCCGTTGATCGAACCCCTATAACGGGTTGACGTTTCAGGAAGCACTGCAGGTTGATAAATTGCCCCTTATCAGTTACTCTCACTCTACCGGCAGTTGGGCACCAGCCTCAGCCAAAAGCTGAATGCTGACCGCTGACGGACAGTTGGCTACTTCTTAAATTCTCGGTGACTTAACCTCAAGGTGCATTTCCTGTCTATTCATGGGAGGGGGATCTATGGCAATCAGTCAGGATCTATTGGACATCTTGGCTTGCCCGAAATGTAAGGGCGACATTCATTTGAACCCGTCAGGTGATGGCCTCATTTGTGAGGCATGCCGCTTAATGTATCCCATCAAGGATGACATCCCGATTATGCTCATTGATGAGGCGATCAAATTATAATCTGCTCGGCAGACGCGAACTGCGACCCACAAACAGGGCCGGGTGCCATGAAAAAGGGTGGGCAACAAAAGATCCTCGTAGTTCAAACCAGCTTCCTGGGCGATGCTGTTCTGACCACACCCCTTCTATCCGAGGTCCGGCGCCGTTTCCCGGAGGCAGAGTTGGCCGTTCTCTGCACCCCTCAAGCTAAGAATCTCTTTGCCGGCAATCCTGATATCGATGAGATCATCACGGATGATAAGAAAGGCGAGGGGAAGGGATGGATGGGGGTATGGCGCCGCGCCAAAGATTTAAGGAGTCGAGGTTTTACGATCGCGCTTTCCCCCCATAAGTCGCTTCGCAGTGCGCTGCTGCTTTATCTGGCGGGGATCCCTTTCCGCGTCGGCTTTCGCCAGAGCGCCGGATGGTTTCTTTATCACCGGCGGGTCGATCGGGATTCCACCCGCCACGATGTGGAGAGGAACCTGTCGCTGCTGCGGCCCTTGGGCATAGATCCGGCGGACTGCCAGCCGGGTCTGCGGGCCGAGGTGGATCCTTGCACGCGTGAGGCGGTGGAGCGGCTTTTTCACTCTCTGGGAATCCAACGGAGCGGGTTCATTTTTGGTATTAACCCAGGATCCGTCTGGCCAACCAAAAGGTGGACCGCGGAGGGATACGCGGAGTTGATGACCGAGCTGAGAAGGCGATATCGCTGCCAGATCCTTCTTTTCGGCGCTCCCGAAGACGAGCCGATCGTGACCAGGATCCAACGGTTTGCCGGCAACATTGGGCTAAGCCTGGTAGGCAAGATCGATCTTCAGCAACTGGCGTGCGCTCTCGATTGGTGTGACCTCTTGATCACCAACGATAGCGGACCCATGCACATAGCGGTTGCGCGGCGGGTCTCCGTGGTGGCTATTTTCTGCGCGACCACGCCCTCGCTGGGTTTTTATCCCTATTCTTCCAGGGCAGTGGTCGTCGAGAAGGAGCTTCCTTGCCGTCCCTGCAGTTCCCACGGCGGTCGGCGCTGCCCTCTGGGGACAGAAGACTGTATGCGCTTGATAAAGGCGGAAGATGTCCTACGGGGCGTGGAGCGACTCCTGAACGGAAAAGATCAGTCTCCCCTTGTAAGCGCGGATACACATCTGCCCCAATTCGTTACGCTTTAGTTATCTTCCATGGCCACTCTTGGTGTTCAGGTATGGAGCCTGCGGGGCATGAAGCATCTCGCCGAGTGTTTGGAGAGCGTGAAATGGGCGGATGTGGTTACAGTGCTTCACGCCGGGGAAGGAGAACCTTTGATCGGGATAAACCCTTTTTCTTCCCTGACGCTTCGAAAGATCGCTTTTGCGCAAGAATGGGATGGCCTCGCGCAGGAGGTCAAGACCGATTGGATCCTCCATCTCTGGGGGGAAGAGCGGTTGGAAGGAGAGTTGCAAGAGGAGCTCCGCGCACTCTGCCAGAGAGAATTATCACAGGCCCCTATGGCATATCGGGTTCCCGTCCGTTCCCATCTTCTGGGTCGGTGGGTTGAGGGGAGCCTTTTGGGCCCGAGCCCGGCGCTTCGCCTCAGCCGCAAGGTCGGCGAGACTCCTTTTGGTTGGTGGAACGTAACGGCAAGCAAAGTGCGTGAATCGCCGATGTTGCCACGAGGATGGATCAACGATTGCACTGCGGCCGTGCTCAAGGATGGGGTCGATCTGATCCAACGCGTAAGCGGGCTTTGGGCGGAACGATTACGGACCAAGGGTCAAGAGCCGGGCCCGATCTCCATGGTCCTTGGCCCCTTCCAAGTTTTTCTCACGATGCTCTTTAAGAACGGGATTTTCTCCTATGGGTTTGCCGGCTTGACACTATCGACGTTGGCCGCTTACGCTGTTCTTCTGACTGGTGCGAAGGCGTGGGAAGCGAGGAATGTTCGGGGAAGGGAGAGGGTGGGGGAGAGGGCGCCATAGGATGATCCAGGGATGGGTGTGGGGCGACGTGCCCGCAGGTTTCAAGAAGTTTTCGCCGAACCGGAGACGAATGGTTTTAGTGCGGGAAGGGCTGGAGCGTAGTTTGGATCTGGGAAAATTTTTTATGCAGAGAGAAGGAGAAAAAGGGGCCAGCCCTTTCCACGGCAGGGGCAGACTCCGCTCCTTTCGTCTGGATAACGGAGAGACCGCTCTGGTCCGAACTTATCACCACGGAGGTCTGTTTCGGCACGTAACGGGAGACTTTTTCTTTACTTGGCCGCCGCGTCCCTTTAGGGAATTGACCATTACCGCGGAAGTGAGCCGGCGCGGAGTGCCGACCTTGGAGATCCTTGCAGCCTGGGTGGAAAGGCTCAACGGTCCCTTTTACCGTGGCTGGTTGATGACGCGCGAGCTCAAGGGCGCGCACGATCTATGGGTCGCTTTGCAAAGCGAATACTACGCTGAGAATGATAGAGGGCCGTTGCTCCAAGCTGTCGCACGAGGCATCAGGCGCATGCATGATCAAGGGATCTATCACGGAGACCTCAATCTCAAAAACATCATGGTCCGCCGGGAAGGAGGCCGGGTTGTGAGCTATATCATCGATTTCGATAAGGCCGAGCTTTTTTCCCGCGAGGTTCCCGTAGGTAAGGCCGAGAGAAATCTCAGGCGCCTTCTCCGCTCGGTTTGCAAGCTGGATCCTGACAGGCGACACTTATCACCGGAGGCTTGGGATCTTTTCCTCGGTTTTTATCGGGAGGCCAACGCCGGATGAATCTTGATCCGCAGAGAATTCTCATCGTGCTCCACGGTTCCGTAGGCGATGTGACGCGGGCGCTTCCCCTTGCGAATCTGATCCGCCGGCGCTACCCGAAGGCGAAGATCTGCTGGTCCATCGAGCCGGCAGCCTTCCCGTTGGTGGAACATCACGCTGCCGTCGATGAGGTTGTCCTGTTTGACCGGCGCCGTTGGCCCAAGAGCCTCGCCCCTTTCCTCGAGCGAATCCGCTCGCAACGCTTCGATCTCGTGCTCGACCTGCAGAGGCTTCTGAAGAGCGGCTTGATCAGTTGGTGGAGCGGTGCCCCTTATCGGCTGGGGTTTCATCGGCAGGACGCCAAAGAGTTCAACTGGTTGTTTAACAATCACCATATCCCTCCGGCAGGCAACGGCATATCGAAGCTGTCCCATTACTTGAAATTTGCCGAGTGGCTCGGAATAGAGCCGTATCCGGTGGAATGGGGACTGCGATTGCTGCCGCAAGAAGAGGCGAGCGTGGAGCAGATGCTGCGGGATGTGCGAGGCCTCTTTGCGGTTTTTTTTGTCGGCAGCCGTTGGGAAAGCAAAAAATGGTTTCCTGCCGATACGGCGAAGTGCGCGGCAGAAATTCAAGAACGCTATGGTCTGGAGATCATCCTTCTAGGTGAAAGAGAAGATGTCCTCTTTGCCCAGGAGGTAGAAGCTTTTGGACTAAAACGGCCCAACAATTGGGTGGGAAAAACATCGCTGCGGCAGGCTGTAGGGATTATCGCCCGGGCCCAGGTTTCGATAGGACCGGATACAGGGCTGATGCATCTTTCTGCCGCGGTGGGGACTCCCGTGGTATCCTTGTGGGGGGCCACCAGTCCGGCGCGAACCGGTCCGTATGGCTACGCGGACTTGATTGTTCGGGGGAAAGCCCCCTGCTCTCCTTGTTACCTGAGGCGGTGCCCGATCGGACGTATCTGTATGCATTCGATAGACATTGAGGAGGTCACGGTCAAGGTGGGAAAGGCGCTGTCGCAGAAAAGCAGGCACTATGGCGCTCAACTCTAAATATCGGTTCTTCTGCGAAGAAAAGTGGAGTCTCCTGGTCGATACCGGGAGATGGAGTCGAGAGTTGTGGGCTGCGGTTTTGCGTGAGTTAGCCGATCAAGCGCCGGCGGAGCATCCGCAAACCAAGCGGTTTCCTTTTCCGGAAGGAGAAAGAAGGAAAGAGTATTATCTTAAGGTATATCATCACTCCCGTCCCTTTGGGGCCATCAAGGATCTCCTTCGTGATTCTAAGGCGTTTCGGGCCTTGAAGCAGGGAGCGGCGTTATCGGAACAGGGATTTCATGTTCCGCTTGCAGTGGCGGCGGGAGAGGAGAGAGAGCACCGAATGCTGAAAAGGGCATTTCTCTTGACTCTCAGTGTAGAAGGCTATGGTCTTCCTCTTTTTCTTCGCAATCGCTTTGCCGTCCCACTCGAAGTTCCGGCATTGCGGGAGAAGAGGGAGTACGTAGGGAAGCTGGCCTTGGAGACGCGTCGGCTGCATCAATTGGGTTTTGTTCACGGCGATCTCGTCCCTACCAATATCTTGGTTCGACCTGAGGAAGGGGGAGTCGCATTTTTCTTTATGGATAATGATCGAACCCGGCGCTATCCCGCTTGGCTCCCTCAGCGTCTGTGGAAGAGAAACCTCATCCAGCTCAATCGTTTTGTCTTGCCTGGGATCTCCCTTCAAGACCGGATGCGCTTTCTACGCTGCTACTTAGGGAAAAAATCTTGGGGGAAGAACGACCGTCGCCTGATCCGATGGCTGGAAAAGAAGACGCGCAAAAGGCGCCTCGAGTGCGACCGGATAGCGGCCCAAGTCAGCTTTAGAGAGCTTATGAGATGGAATGGACCATTTGCTAGGAATATTTAATAGAAAGCCTTAAGATCTCATGTTAAACATTAAATCCAGATTGGCCCACCTTCTGCCTCTTATCACGCTCGCTGCTCTCTGCGCCGTGCTCTATTTTCCTTATCTCGGTAAGATCCCTTTTTTTGACAAGGGAGAGCCCAGAGAGGCGATTGTGGTTCAGGATATCTTTCTTCATGGAGATTGGCTCTTTCCGCTAAGATGGGGAACAGAAGTCCCTTCTAAGCCGCCGCTTTTCCATTGGTTCGCCGCCCTGACCTCTCTTGCTTGGGGCCGGATCAACGAAGCCACCGTCCGTTTTCCTTCAGCCCTGTTTGCGACTCTCGGCGTCCTCATGATTTATTTTTTGGGACGAAGACTCTTCGATCCCAAGGTCGGACTCTATGGCGCCGTCATCCTTGCCACGTCGGTCGTCTACCAGAGCGAGGCCATCGTTGCGCGCGTGGATATGACGCTTACGTTTTTCTTGACCGCGACTTTAGTGGTCTTCTATCTACTCTATCACGGCTTTTTGACGGGACCGTTGTGGACGTATGGTTTCTATCTCCTTCTTGGAGTGAGCGTACTGGCCAAGGGGCCGGTCGGCCTCATTCTGCCGGGAATGATCATAGGCTGTTTTCTCGTCCTGAAGAAGAGATGGGACTTCTTGTGGCGGCTTTTTTTTCATAGAGGCGTGGTTCTCGTCTTGGTCATTGGAATTTCTTGGTACGCGATGGCCTTGTTGAGAGGCGGAGAGGATTTTTTCAACCGTCAGATCATCCACGAGAATCTGGCACGCTTTTTTGTTTCCGGGGAAGGCGGCACCGGGCACCAAAAACCAGTTTACTATTATTTTCCTTATCTCATTCTCGAAGGTCTCCCGTGGAGTCTCTTTCTACCTTTCGTCATAGTGGACTGGTTCAAGAGTAAGGCCTTTGCTCAAGATGATTCTCTCTTTCTCATGCTCTGGGTCGGGTTTATTTTTCTATTCTTCTCTTTTTCCGCCGGGAAGAGGGCGGTTTATCTGCTCCCATTGTATCCTCCGCTCTCTCTCCTGATAGGGTCGTGGTTGAGACAAACGAAGAGCGAGAAGATTTACGGAGTTGGCTTAAAAACCGTGGGTTGGCTTTTTCTTATTGTGGGTATTATACTGCTTCTGCCGGTTGGAATTTTTTTTGCAGGGAAAGATTTCTCATGGTTGCTGTCTTATATCGGGGCGATGCTCAGGCCCGAGGATCAAACCCAGTTCTCTATCGTTCAGGATGCCTTGCGTCGGGCGGGCTGGGTGTTTCCGATTTTTCTATTCCTGTCCGCTTTTCTCTGGCTCTGGACAGCTCGTTATTTGTTTGTTGCGAATGCGCGTGCTGCAATAGCACTTCTCGCAATCCTCTCAGTTCTCACAAACCTGGTAGTTCAAGGGATGGCGATCTCCTCTATCGCTGCGGCCCGGAGCTATAGATCCTTTATGGTTGAGGTCGACCGTCGGGTACCGCGAGATGCGGTTCTAAATATTTATGGCGAGGGCTGGGATTACACGTCGGCGGTTTTTTACCGCGGCGATCATGTCTCTATCCTTAGAGAGAATCCGTTGTCCTTACAGCAAAAAATGCGGGAGTCCGATAGTTATTTCGTCATGGGTGAAAGAGAATGGAAGGAAATGAACGCCTCGGGGGTCTTTTCCCCGGAGTTGAAGAGTCGCGGCACAGGCCCTGAAGGACAAGACCCGATCGTTCTGATTCGAGGGCTGAAAGATAGGAAAGGGAAACCATGAAGACCGTTATCCTTTGCGGAGGGTTGGGGACGAGACTCAGGGAAGAAACGGAATTTAGACCCAAGCCGATGGTTGTTGTCGGCGACAAGCCGATCCTCTGGCATATCATGAGAATTTACTCGTCCTGTGGGTTCAAGGAATTCGTCCTTTGTCTCGGGTACAAGGGTGAGGTAATCAAAAACTACTTCCTGGAATACGATCTGTTGTACAGCGACTTTACGGTTTGCCTGGGAACCAAAGAGATCACGCGCCATTCTGTTTTTCATGAGGAGAGTGATTGGCAAGTCACCTTGGCAGAGACGGGGATCCAGACTATGACGGGGGGAAGAATCAGGAAAATCGAGAAGTATATCGACGGTGATAACTTCATGATGACCTATGGTGACGGCCTGGCGAATATCGATATCCGCCGGCTCCTGAAATTCCACAAGGAAAAAGGAAAGATCGCCACGGTGGCGGCGGTGCGGCCCATCGCGCGCTTTGGAGAGCTTTCGGTGAATGGGGATCTCGCGGAATCGTTTCGGGAAAAACCCCAGATCGAGAGCGGCTGGATCAACGGGGGATTCTTCGTGTTTCAGAAGAAGGTTTTCGACTACTTGGATGAAGACTGCGTGCTGGAAAAGGAACCCATGGAAAGGTTAGCGAGGGAAAAGCAATTAGCCGTCTATAAACACACCGGGTACTGGAGGTGTATGGACACCTACAGGGACTTGGAGGCTTTAACTCATGAGTGGACGAGTGGCCAGCCAAGCTGGCTAGCCTCTTCCGGGCGGCCCGTGAAGGCCACACCGGGTCCGGTTTCTCCTAGGCAGCGGGGCAGAGAATGATTGAGGGAGTTTCGATCCGTCCGCTGAAGCAGATTCCTGACGAGCGTGGGAAGGTTATGCATATGCTCAGGTGCGATGATCCAGGGTTCGAAGAGTTCGGCGAGATCTATTTTTCTGTAGTCTATCCAGGTGTCATTAAAGGCTGGCACCTCCATAGGGTTATGACGTTGAATTATGCGGTGGTCAGCGGGACGATTAAACTGGTCCTCTACGACGATCGAGAGGGCTCTTCTACCCGGGGAGAGATTCAGGAGATCTTCACGGGCGAAGACAACTACTCCCTCATTACCATTCCTCCCAATGTTTGGAATGGATTTAAGGGAGTAGGGGTCAAACCCACCATCGTTGCCAACTGCGCTACGATACCCCACGATCCTACAGAAATCATTCGGATGGATCCTTTCTCCACCAAGATCCCCTACGATTGGAATCTCAAGCATGGCTAAACTAAAGGCTGTGGTCATCGGCGCCTCGGGCTTGGTCGGTCAGGGGCTCGTGCGTGTGCTTGAAAACAACCAATACGAGATCGCTGGGACCTACATGGCCCGTTCCCTACCTGGGTTAACTCGCCTGGATCTCGGTGATTTCTCTGCCGTCCAGGAATACTTACATCATTTGAAGCCACAATTGATTTTCTTAACTGCTGCACTGACCAACGTGGACTACTGTGAGGAGCACCCCGATGAAACTTTCCGGATCAACATTGAGGGCACAAGGCGAGTTGTCGAGGAGGCCTCCCGCCTTGGCTCTAAGTTGGTTTTCTATTCAACGGACTATATCTTTGACGGCAAAAACGGGCCCTACGATGAGGAGATCCAAGCTTCACCAGTGAGTATTTATGGCAGGAGCAAATTCGAGGCTGAAAGGGTGATCCAGGAAGTTCTCGAAGACTATCTCATCCTTCGGACCACTGTCGTTTATGGATGGGACCGACGATCGAAGAACTTCGCCATGCAGGTCTATCAGAAGCTTCAGAGCGGTGTTCCCCTGCAGGTGCCTGAAGATCAAGTGGGCAACCCGACCTTGGTGGATTATCTGGCCGAGGCCAGCGTCCGTTTAGTCCAGCAACATACTTGCGGAATAGTGAACGTAGTCGGTAAAGACCTTATCCCTCGCTCTGAATTTAGCAGGGCCTTGGCCCGGGTCTTTGGGCTGGATCCTCAAATGATCGTTCCGGTGCCTACTGCCAGTTTGAAGCAACGCGCCCAGCGCCCGCTTCAAGGAGGTCTTAAGACGGAAAAGCTCGGCCGACTATTGGGCACAGAGGCGATGTCTCTGGACGAGGCGCTCAAGCGTCTGCGCAGGCAGTGGCGCGGAGATGCCCAGATCACTTACGCGAAGGCCGAGCGGAGCGGGGAATCGGCGCGAATCGCGAAGGAAATTTTTGACCGCGTCAAGGAATATTACAACCTGGTCCACAAAGAGAAAAAATTTGTGCCCTTCAAGACCCCGATCTCTTACGCGGGTCGAGTGTTCAACGAGCAGGAGATGATTAGTCTGGTCGATAGCGCACTGGATTTTTGGCTGACCCTCGGGCCCTACGGGGATCTGTTTGAAAGAAAGATGAGGGGCTTTTTTGGAGCCCGCGACTTTCTCTTAGTGAACTCGGGATCTTCCGCCAGTCTTCTAGCTGTGAGCTCCCTCATGGCCCACGATCTAGAGGGGCATCTTGAAAAAGGAGACGAGATAATCACCCCTGCGGTGACCTTCCCTAGCACCCTGGCTCCCATCGTCCAAAACGGGCTAATCCCCGTTCTGGTGGATGCCGAGGTGGGCACTTACAACATCAACCCCTATCTGATTGAAAAAGCTATCTCTCCTCGGACCCGAGCCATCGTCATCCCTCACACCTTGGGCAATCCGTGCGATATGGATGTGATATGCGATGTCGCTCGACGGCACCATCTCTTCCTCATTGAGGATGCTTGCGATGCCTTGGGTTCTACGTTTAGAGAAAAGCTCGTTGGCAGCTTCGGGGATATGGGAACTCTGAGCTTTTTTCCCGCCCATCACATCACTATGGGAGAGGGGGGTGGTGTGATCATCAACAGTGCTCGTTTTTCCAAGATTGCTCGGTCCCTACGCGATTGGGGGAGAGATTGTTGGTGCGCGCCAGGGGAGTCCAACACCTGCACCCAGCGGTTCGGTTGGCAGTTGGGAGCTCTGCCGGAGGGATACGATCATAAGTACATCTATTCGCACATCGGCTACAACCTGAAACCGACGGATCTCCAGGCGGCCATAGGCGTTGTTCAAGCTGAACGAATTGCGGAGTTCGTGGATAAGCGTAGGCAAAATTTTCTAAAACTCTACCAAGCCTTGGAGGCTTATCAGGATTTTATCGTCTTGCCCCGACTAGATCCACGCTCTCAACCGGCTTGGTTTGGTTTCCCCATTACTGTAAAGAACGGGGTTTCTAAACGAGAACTGGTCCAGTGGCTGGAGGCGGCTAAAATAGAAACCCGCACCGTTTTTGGCGGCAACATCCTGCGCCAGCCCGGATACGCCAATATTGAGTGCCGGATTTCGGGTGAGCTAACCCAGTCGGATGTTATTATGCGGGATACCTTCTTCATAGGGGTTTATCCTGGCCTTACCCAAGAAAGGGTTGACTTCATGATTGAGCGTCTGAAGAGTTTTTTTACTCAGCTTTGATATGACTAAAAAAGTGAATGATCAAAAGTGAGTAGTCTTCCTGTCCATCTAAGGATCGCGATCTATATCCCTACCTATAACGCTGGGCGGACGCTGCCCCTAGTGCTGGATCGAATTCCAGAAGACGTGAAGAGCCGGGTTGAGGAGATTTTTATCGTCGATAACGCCAGCCCGGATAACACCTATCTGATTGCCGTTGGGTATAAGAACGAAAAGGGCGTTCACAATCTCAACATCTTAAGGAACGAGAGGAACTTCGGATATGGGGGAAGTCAAAAAGTAGCTTACCGGTACGCTATCGACAAGGGTTACGACGTGGTCGTCATGCTGCATGGGGATGCCCAGTACGCTCCGGAAAAGATCGCCTATCTTCTTGAACCCTTCGATGGCAGAGAGGCGGATATGGTCTTTGGCTCCCGTATGGCTGGGCTCCCGCTGAAGGGAGGGATGCCGCTCCATCGTTTTTTGGGAAATAAGTTTTTAACCGCTGTAGAAAATTTTGCCCTCGATTGGGATCTTTCCGAATATCACTCTGGCTTTCGCGTCTTTAGCTGCGCCGCGCTCCGAAAGGTCCCCTTTCATTTGTGTTCAGATGACTACCACTTCGATACGGAGATTCTGGTTCAGTTTAAGCTCAAGGGGTTGCGTGTAGTGGAAAGACCCATTCCCACCCACTACGGCAGTGAGAGGAGCTATGTTAATGTGTGGCGCTATGGAATCGACATCCTCTACGTCATGGCGGAATATATCCTCCATAGGAGAGGTATCAGAAAAGTCGAGAAATTTAACATTCCCTAGTTTCTGCCGCGGCTTTATTCCTCATGCCTAATCCCTTTATACTACGTTCCGTTGACGAGGCGTGGTCAGCGGAAATCGGCAAGGTAAAAACGGTGTTGGATCTCAGTTGTGGAGGAGGTGAGACCGCTCGCATGCTGGCAGGTAAGGGCTTTTCGGTGGCGGCAACGGAGTACGCCTCTCCTCCTTTTATGGGAGAGCACGTCCTGCGCGTCGGCGGAGTAGATCTCAATGAGTTCTTACCGTTTAAGAGCGCTACCTTTGATGGAGTCAATTTGTCTGAGGTCATAGAGCATATCGAGCATCAGCCCCAGCTCATTCGAGAGATCGCTCGTGTGCTTAAAAAGGGCGGGATAGTGGTAATCAGCACGCCCAACGTTCTTAATGTGCTCTCACGCCTGCGCTTTCTCTTTACGGGTTTTCTCCGTGGGCGTGTGCGCCCTGTCCACTATAGCAAAAGGCCAGGCCAGGCCCCTAACATCTACTTGATCCACTTTTACGAGCTCTATTATCTCCTTTTCCACTACGGCTTTGAGGTGGAAGAGTTAAGGCGGACAAAAGTGAAATTCGCCCCCGTTTTCTTTACGCCATTTCTTTATCCCTTCATGTGGCTTTTTAGTTTAGAAGCAGTCATCCGCGCCGAGAAGGACCCAGTCCAGAGGCGTCTCAACTGGTGGATCCTCAAGTATCTCTTCAGCCCTGCGCTTCTTTTTTCGGACAATATTGTCGTTAAGGCTCGTTTGAGTTCAAGTCAAAAACCCAAGGCGTAGGAAACGATCTGGTTTAACTAGCCAGGACAGTTAGGAGATAGGTGATGCGATACGACAGTAAGTACGTTGTGGCGTTATCTCTAATACCTACACTAAGTTACCAATTTATTATCCATCTCAACACTCGCTTTGTTGACTGGCCTGAGACTGTTTTTTTCTCCTGGATTGTATCGAAGGGCCTTTTACCTCATCGAGATTTTTTTGAACTCCACAACCCGGGTCTCTATTATATTAGCGGCTTTGTTTTTCGACTTTTTGGTCCAAGCCTGGAATTTCTGAGGTGGGAAGTCGCCGCTCTAATGGCAATGCTGTTTTTCGTTTTGTTAGAGTTACAATTCTACGGGAACGGGATTTGGTTTGAACAATTTGTTGCACCGTTCCTACTGATGGCAGCGTATGTTTTATATGGTTACGAGACTCATAGCACCGACTGCGATAGAACGAGGCGAATGCTGTTGGCGGGTGTGTTACTAGGGATCGGCGCTGTGGTGAAACAGCCAGTTATCTGGAATTTCATAGGTGTGGCATTCTTTATATGTTTCTGGAATGTGACGACAAAAACTACCCCTCTGTCTCAAGTAGCTAGGCAGGTTTTCTGGCTCGGGAGTGGTTTTGCTGCGCCCTTGATCCTAAATCTCGCTTACCTGTCCCTGCAAGGAGCAGGACAACAATATATCCATAGTGCTCTTTATGTTCCACTCTTTGATTACGGCCACGAGGCGTATCGCATCCCAGGTTCCTCTTATGTAATTCGTTTTTTGTTCTGGGGGCTATTATCTATTTTGTTTCTGTTCTTGCGTATTAAAGGAGCTGAACGTGACGTGCAATTTCAGGCCTGGTTATTAGTCATCTTCTTCGCGACTTCACTCATGTTCGATTTTCCCACCCACGGAAAATTACATTTAGTACCAGCACTTGTTTTTCTGTGTGTTTTCGTGTCGGCCTTGTTTGGGAATTTGAATCGGAAACGTGCATGGCTTGGGATCGTCTTAGTTCCTTTTCTTATTTGGGTAGTGATAGGACATGTGCGCTTCCTGAGAAATGCTTGGGGAGAAGAGTATAAATTCTTGACGCCTTCCTTAGTCAAGGCGGCGTTATGGGCGAAAGAAAATACGAAGCCTAATGAACGGATTTACGTCCTTAATGGAGCGCATTGGCACTTTTACTTTCTGAGTGAGCGTTTGCCAGCCTCCTATAATACATATTTGTATCCGTGGATGTTGCGGGGATCGCTTGGTGCCGAAAATATTTTGAAGGACTTGGAAAACTATCACCCGCGACTAATCTTCGTGGGGAGGCAGATTGTTGAAGGGCGATACGATCATGAGAGTATAGAAGTGATATATAGATACATCCGTCACCACTACGACGCTCATGTCGTGATTGACGGAGAAACGCAGGTGTATAAAAGAAAGTCTGTCTAAAGGCTCGAGATCATTTGGATATTGGTGACCTATTTTAAGTTTTTTATGAGTATGAAGATTGCCCTAGCCCATAAAAGGCTCGATCTTAAGGGAGGGACAGAAAGGGATTTTTTCCGCACTGCAGAGGGACTGAGGGATTTGGGCCATGAGGTTCATCTTTTTTGCTGCGAGTTTGGTGTTTCGCCTCCCGAAGGAGTCCAAATACACAGGGTCCCCTATTTGGCCTTGGGTAGAACGGCTCGTCTGCTGAGCTTTGCCCTTCTGGGTCCCAAGGTGATTTTGTCCCATAGGTGTGATGTGGTTGTCAGTTTTGGCAGGATGATTCGACAGGATGTCCTCCGTAGCGGCGGAGGAACGCACCGGGCATTCCTCCAGAAGATGGAGCAGGGAGGCAAGGTCCATCGCTGGCTCTGGCATCGGTTGAGCCTCTATCACCGGAGTGTGCTTGCCATTGAGCGGATGCAGTACAGTCCCCAAGGTCACGAAAAAATTTTAGCTGTCTCCCGCGAGGTCAAGCGTGAGATCGTGTCCAACTATCAAGTTCCGGGAAATAAAATCTCCGTCATCTATAATGGGGTCGATCATGAGCGCTTCCACCCTCGCGGCCGGGAAAGGGCACGGGATCGGATTAGAAGACAGTGGGGGATTCCTCCGGATGCCCCGCTGGTCCTTTTTGTTGGCAGTGGGTTTCAGAGAAAAGGATTGGACCGCCTCTTGAAGGTCTGGCCGTCACCACGCCTCTCTGGGATCTATCTCTTAGTGGTCGGCGAGGATGCGCAGTGGAACCGGCGTCATTCTTGGGGAGAAAGACAGGCCGATGGGAGGATTGTCTTTGCAGGAAGACAGGAAGATGTGGAAGCCTATTATGGGGCAGCGGATCTCCTTGCCTTGCCGGCCCGCCAGGAGGCGTTTGGCAATGTCGTGTTGGAGGCCCTGGCCTCTGGGTTACCCGTGCTGGTCAGTAAAGTGGCCGGTGCGGCGGAGGTCCTAACGGGGAGTTTGGAGCAAGGGATCTTAGAGATTCCGGATGATCCCCTGGAGCTGGAGACAAAGCTGCTCGGGTTATTGGACCGCGACCGCTGGCCCTGGATTTCGGAGGAAGCAAGAAGACTCGGGGAAAGATATTCATGGAGGAATCACTTCCGTGAGCTCGAGCAATGTCTCTTGAAAGTGGCTGAACAGGATCGGCGTGAAGTTTCTCCCTAATCCAGCAACTGTCAAAATAGGCTCCTCATTTTTATGGATTAACCCCAAGCTAGATGAGGATCCGCAAATCAACTTGCTTGCCGATCCGGACACGCTTTTTTCTTTTCCTGAGTGTGAAATAGTCAAGGATCAAAGAAAAATAAGAGTGGGTCGGGTCCCGCTGACGGTGGGAGGTAAGGTCAGGCGGATTTACTTGAAGCGTTACAACGCCTTTTCATGGCGCTATCGGTTGGGCTCTCTATTCGTGCCGTCAGCGGCCTCTCGCTCCTGGGTCGGGGCGAGGATTCTGCTGGGAGCTGGTTTTTGCACCGGCGAGCCTCTAGCTGCTGTTGAGTGTCGTTCATGGGGAGTGTTGACTAAGAGTTTCTATTTGTCCGAGGAGATTCCTGGAGGGAAGACAGCGGATACCTATTGGCGAGAGGAACTTATTCCTGCCCGAGGGTCTGAAGGCTTTTTTCGGCGGCGAAATTTTTTTAGGGGTTTGGCTGGACTTTTCAGCTCGCTTCACGAGCGAGGCATCTATCATAATGATCTCAAAGACGCTAACATCTTGGTTTCTTCCAGTGGCAGGCCGGGAACGGAGTCGTTCTTTCTTCTGGACCTGGAAGGGATCCGGCAATATCGGTGTCTGAATAGTCGGCGCCAAGTCAAGAACCTGGTTCAATTGAATCGGACCATGGGAAGGTTTTTGCGAAAAACAGAAAAACTCTACTGGCTAAGAGAATATCTGGGAGGTCGGTTTTTTGATCGGCAAGAGAAGAGAAAATGGATCAGCAGAATCTTGCAGGGGAGCGCTCGGGGAGACCGGCGATCGTTGAGGAAAAAGTCGATAGCCTTTACTGGCTTGGGGCCCTGGTCTTAACCCTGGCTGTCCGGCTCTACCTTTTTTTCAGCTACTACACGATCAACAACGACGGGGTTCTCTACATCGAGGCGGCCCGCCACTTCTGGGAGGGGAGATGGATGGAGGGTCTTTCTTCCTTTTATCCACCCCTCTTTCCTTTGATGATCGCAGCCGCCTATCCCCTTGTTCATGATTGGGAGTTGGCGGGACAGATTTGGCCCTTCATCCTTGGGGTTCTTACTTTATTCCCGCTGTTTGGCCTTTTCCGCAGAGTTTATGGGTCCAGGGTCGCTCGCGTCGCGCTCTTTTTTTATGCGGTGAGCCCCTATCTTGCCCGCTTATCACTGGAGGTTAGGACGGAGATACCCTATGTCTTTTTTGCAGTTTTGGCTATTTATTTCTTACAGCGCGGTTTAGACAGCGGGAGTTTTCTTTCTTTTTTTTTAACGGGAATAGGCTCTGCCCTGGCCTATCTCATACGTCCGGAAGGCATTGGCCTTATTATGGTTGGTGTCTTATTCCTACTCTACCGAGGACGGATCGTAAGGCGGCTCGAAAAGAGTGGATTGAAGGCGGCAGTTTTGGCTCTGGGCTTTGTTATGTTTTCTGCTCCTTATGTTCTCTACCTTCGGTGGGACACCGGACACTGGATGATCAGCCGCAAGACCGGTCTGATTCTCTCGATGGCGTTGGCAAGGCATGCTGCAGATTCAGAGCGGGTTACCATGAAGGACTCCGATCAAGTCAGCATCGTGCGTTTCATTGTCTCGCGGCCCTTAACCTACTTTAAAAAGGTTTTTATCGATAGCTTCCGTTCTTTGGGATTCTATTTTGAGGCCCTCCACTATTCCTATCTCCCTTTTTTGCTTATAGGATGGTTTTTCTTTTTTCGTGAGCGTTTCTGGGAAAAAGGGGATTTTTTGCTAATGGGGTTTGTATTCTTTTATCTTGCAGTGTTTGCGCTTCTCTATGTGACTAGACGTTACGGGATTCCATTGGCTGCCGTGTCCCTTGGATGGGTGGGGGCTGGGTATCTGGCCGTTGAGGAGTATTTCTGTGGCAGGTGGAGGAGAAGGGGGTACCTGCTTACAGGGCTCGTACTCATTCTTTTTGCTATTGGCACTTTACCTAAGACGCTCCAAGCCATCGGATGGGATAAGTTCTATCTACGAGAGGCGGGCGTCTATCTTAAGGAGAAAGATGGAAATCCGACCATTCTTACCACTAATGGCCGAGTAGCTTTTTATGCCGCAGGGCAAAACCGCGTTCTCGTGAAGAATCCTGAAGACCTTCCCGCTTTCCTTGCAGCGCGGGAAGGCGATTATCTCGCTTTAGACAGAGAACTCTATAAGCAGGTTGAGGCTTCTCTTGAACAAAAAGGATGGTTGTTGGATAAAGAGTTCTCAGGTGGGGCAAAGGAAAGTCTTTTTATTCTTCGTCGGGCCAAAGTCCCATGACAGTAGTATGTCCTCTTTGTGATGGCGATAAGACCACGCGCTTGTTTGAGAGCCGGGATCGAGTGCATGGTCTGCCAGGAATTTTCACCATCTTTCGCTGTAACCGCTGCTATGGGGTTTTTATTCAGCCATGGCTAACCGATCGGGAATTAGCGGTTTATTACCCAGACCATTATAGCGGGTATCGTCATTCTAGATCCCTGGAGAGAAAAAAGTATATTGGGCTGAGACGGTTTGTCTTGGAAAACTATTATGGTTATCCGTCGCCTAGTAATGAAAACCCTTCCTGGCTTGAGAAAGGGGCTGCTTTTCTTCTGTCTTTTGTGATGGCCAGGGGTGCTGTCCCCTATCACGGAGATGGGAGGTTTCTGGATGTTGGCTGTGGTGGGGGTTCTTACCTATATCGGCTGAGGCAATGGGGATGGAAAGTGTATGGGGTCGAGCCGAACGAGAGCGGGGTCCAACAGGCACGGGCATTAGGGTTGGATGTGCGGCACGGGGAACTCACTGATGTCCATTTCCCAGAGAGCTTTTTTGATGTTATTAGACTGAGCCATGTTGTTGAACACCTGACCGACCCCCAAGGGACATTTCGTGAAATTAGAAGAATTCTAAAGCTCGACGGGATAGTCTATGTAACAGTTCCTAATACCCACAGCTTCAATTTTTGGCTGTTTGGAGAAAACTGGTATGGCCTCGATGCCCCGAGACATGTCATTTCCTATTGCCCGAAGACTTTAACGTTTCTCTGTGACGCAACAGGATTTGAGATTGTCAAGATCCGCTTTCGTTCTGGTGCCTTTAGCTTTGTGCGCAGTGTGAAGTACTATCTCGAGGAGACCGGGGATCGTTGGCCTCAGTGGCTACGGCGGGTTAACTGGCCGAGCAATAAGATGATCCGCCGGATACTGAGGCCGTTCTTCTCCTTAGTTGATCTGCTCTGTCTGGGTGATGTAATGTTGGTAACCTTAAAGAAATCTTACCAGATGGAACGCCAAGGCTGTTAAAATCGTCTTGCATTACAAAAAAGTTCAATGAAAGCTGCAAACGGGTTAGTGAGACAGGGCGGCTTCAAAAGAAGATTCTTTCGATGGATTTATCAGTTGTCGCTCTTTGCTGTGGCGGCAATCATCGCCGTGTTTTTGCTGGAAGTCGGCTTTCGGCTGTCTCGCAGGGGAAGCATCGGCTTTGATCGATTGGAATGGGGAGCAGGTGAGCAGGTAGGGCAGCCGACTAAGATCTATGAGAAAACCAACGAATTTGAGTTTTCGGCTACCATGAATCAACACGGATTTCGGGGAGCAGAGATCTCCTTGAAGAAGGCTGACGGTATAAGAAGGATTGTGATTCTCGGAGATTCCTTCGAGTTTGGCTGGGGAGTCAATGATGAACAAACCTTCTCTTATCTGTTGGATCAAGAGATCAACAGGGGCCAAAGGCGCTATGAAATTATCAATGCAGCAGGTGGCTCTCTATCTCCTCTGATCTATTACGTTATGTTGAAAAAAAAGCTATTGGAGTTCCGGCCGGATGTCGTTGTAGTTTTTTTAAACTATGCGGATATCCGAGAGGATTATTTGTATAAAAGAAATATCATCCGAGACGCCCATAACCATATTATGGATGTCAACCCTTTATATATTGATGGGAGATTGGATTTCTGGAGATGGTTGAGAAATAAGAGCGAGCTTTGCTCCTATACGTACAATAAAGTATGGAGAACCTTTAGGAAGATCCAGCTCCTAGGCTTTTGGACCTATATCAAGACTAAGCTAAGGGGCGAGCGCTCCAGAGACGTGATGTTTGGCAGAGAACAGGCTATTCGCAAAGAAATCCCCCCCATAGAGTTTGATCCCTATTTTATGCTCCGGGAACATGCAGATGTTGAGGGGATTAAAAAATATTGGAGCGAAACAAGTCAATACCTTTCCATGATTCATGAATTGCTCCGGCGAGACCAAATTCCGCTCATTCTAACGGTGTTGCCTAATGGAGTTCAGGTGGGCCCAAATCAGTGGAACAAGGGTCGAACCCTTTGGGGATTTGAGCAGGGGAGAGTCTATGACAATCCACTGATGAGGGATTTGTTTCATTCCTTTGCCAGAGAACATGGCATCGGCTTCGTTGACCTGTTACCATTTTTCAAAGAGGCAGGAGATCGGCCTCTCTTTTTTAATCGGGATGGCCACCTCAGGCCTGAAGGGCACGCTGCCCTCGCTAAAGGTCTTTTATCATCTCCGGATTTCCGTGCAAAACTAGATCTCAGGTGATACCCATCTTCCATCTCTTTTCATGATTTTTTCTACCATAAAGTTCTTTGTTTTTTTTGCTATCGCCTTGCCGACGGCATTGGTTCTACGGCGGCAGAGCAGGGCTTCTCACCTGTTTCTTCTTGGCGCGAGCTTTTATTTTTACATGAGCTGGAACGCGCTTTTTATTCTTTTATTGGTTCCCGCCATAGCCCTGGATTACTTTGTAGCTCCTCAAATCGCAGTCAGTAAAACGGACCGACAAAAAAGACGGTGGCTCTTGGTCAGTTTAATCGGGAATCTGGGGTTGCTAGGATTCTTTAAATACACCAATTTTGTCATTGATACGGCCAATCTCATCTTGTCGGCGGATCTCCAAATATCCAATCTGGACATTACTCTGCCCATTGGAATTTCTTTCCACACGTTTCAAACGTTGAGCTATACTATAGATGTTTACTATGGCCGGATCGCGGTGGAGAGGAGTTTTGTCAGGCTAGCAGTGTTCGTGTCTTTCTTTCCTCAGCTCGTTGCCGGACCCATCGTACGTGCCCGACAATTCCTGCCTCAATTATATCGGGAGGTCAGCGTCGATTGGGATCGCATTAAAGGCGGGGCCGAGCGTTTTATAATCGGGTTGGTCAAAAAATTATTAATCGCGGATGCCGTGGCCCCGTATGTAGATCGGGTTTACGCTAATCCTCCGGTTTACGATTCCTCGACTTTATGGTTGGCCACCCTGGCCTTTGGCATTCAGATCTATTGTGATTTTTCGGGCTATTCTGACATGGCCATAGGAACCGCAAAATGTTTGGGCTACGAATTTCCAGAAAATTTTAATATGCCGTATTTTGCTACCAATGTCCGTGAGTTTTGGCAGCGCTGGCATATGACGCTCTCTAACTGGCTAAGAGACTACGTCTACATACCTCTGGGAGGCTCGCGCTGCAGTCGGCTTCTGGTTCTTAGGAACTTGATGATAACGATGCTCCTTGGAGGCCTGTGGCACGGTGCTTCATGGAAGTTCGTCCTGTGGGGAGCCTTACATGGCTTTTATTTGATTGTCCATCGCTTTTGGTTGGAAGTGAAGAGAAAGAGAAATTGGGAAGTGAATGGTCCACTCAGATTGATTCTGATTCCGTTAAGTACCTTTTTTACTTTTCTGCTTGTCACCCTTTCGTGGGTATACTTCCGAGCCGATAATGCGGCTACCGCCACTGGCATGATCAGACGAATGCTTACAGGAGGTAAGGGAGGAGAGTTCCTGTCGAGTCCCATCCTTAGCATTAGTGTTCTGGTGCTGATCACAGCGCATTTTTTGGCGACGTTTAGCGACTATGGTTCACTTTACCGAAGATTACCGACGCCATTTAAGGTTGTGGGGTACGGGGTCATTTTTTATCTTCTTTCTATTTCTTCCATTAGAGACAATACGCCCTTCATTTACTTTCAATTTTAGCGGGGTAAAAATGGGACTGGTTGCAAATCGATCATTTTGGCTTTTCGAAAAGGGGTCGACAGAATAGCAAAGGTGAGGGGAGCCGACTTTGGTGTTGAAACTCGATAAGTTTTGGTGCAAGTTGGTATCAAAAATTAAAACCATCGTGGGCCGGTATTCTTTGGTCTTTTGGAGATGCCGCTCCAGTCGGACCATCTTCTAAGGGGGAGGCAATGGGGATGGAAAGTGTATGGGGTCGAGCCGAACAAGAGCGGGGTCCAACAGGCACGGGCATTAGGGTTGGATGTGCAGCACGGGGAACTCACTGATGTCCATTTCCCAGAGAGCTTTTTTGATGTTATTAGGCTCAACAATGTGCTCGAGCATCTCGCTGATCCCAAAGAGACTTTTCGTGAGATTAAACGGATTCTCAAGCCTCACGGCATAGTTTAGATCACAGTTCCTAACACCCGCAGTTTGAACTTCTGGCTGTTCGGTGAGAACTGGTATGGGCTGGACTCCCCGCGGCATGTGATTTCCTATTGCCCGAAGGCGCTGACCCTTCTCTGCGCTGCCACTGATCTCGAGATCGTTAAGATCGACTTTCGTTCGGGTGCCTTTAACTTCGTAAGAAGTGTGAAGTACTATCTCGAGGAGAATGGGGACAATTGGCCTGAGTGGATGCGTCACATCAACTGACCAGGCAACAAGATAATCCGGCGGACGCTTAAACCGTTCTTTTACTTTATTGATACTTTCCGTTTAGGTGATGTCATGGAGGCAACGCTAAAGAAAGCTCCATAAGAGCAATTCCGCAAATCGTTTGACAAGGAAACTCTGTTGCTGTAAATTTCTGCCTACTAGGTGCTGGATGTTGGGTATTAGGTGTTAGGCATCGGTGCTACGGCCGACCGTAAAACCTGAAACCCGGTTGGTCTGCGGAGGGGAAGTGAAAAACTACATACGGCTATTCCAATTTCTTAAGCCCTATATGTGGCCGCACTTTATCTTGGCCATGCTGTGCATGTTAGTCTACAGCGCAACTAGCGGAGCGACGCCCTATCTGACAAAGAGGATTTTCGATGATGTCTTTGCCAACAAGTCTGAGACGATGCTCAAGATAATCCCATTTGCCTTGGTTGGTGTTTTCGCGCTTCGAGGCTTAATGTCTTATGGCGAAGATTATCTGATGGCCTATATCAACGGGCGAGTCGTTAACCATCTCCGCAACAAGCTATATGCTCACATCGCGTCTCTTTCGCTCTCCTTTTACCAGCGTCACCCTACAGGCAGTCTGATGACCCGCATCACGGGTGATACGGGCCTCGCAGCTGGGGCTTTGACCGGTGTTTTGGTTTCTTTAATACGTGATGGCACTTCCCTCATAGCCCTGACCACTGCGGCCTTTGTCATGGATCCGCTATTGGGTTTAATTGCTTTTGTTGTTTTCCCGGCTTCTGTCCTTCCTGTGATGAAGCTGGGCAAGAAGATCAAGAAGCTTACTAAAAAGGGACAGGTGACCGTGGGGAATTTCACGAGCCTCATGCAGGAGACGATCCAGGGCGCCAGGATTGTCAAAGCTTTTAGCATGGAGGAATATGAAAGAGGTCGTTTTGAAAAAGAAAACGAGAGACTCTTTAAGCTTGGTATCAGAGCAACCCGGATCAGGGCGGCGGTGAAACCTGCCATGGAGCTCCTTGCGGCCTTCGCCATTGGCGGGGTGGTGTGGTACGGCGGTTACAGCGTTATAGCGGGAGCAAGGACCCAGGGACAGTTTATGGCCTTCATGGCCGCCATGTTTCTCATGTATCAGCCGTTTAAGAAGTTGGCGAGCATAAACGCAACGATACAGCAGGGAACCGTAGGAGCGGAGAGGGTTTTCGAGATCATGGATACTAAGTCTGATGTTCAGGAGAGGCCAGATGCGCGAATGGCACCCCGACTTTCCCGGGAGATCGAATTTCACAACGTCAGCTTCGGTTATGACCGCAAGTTGGTCTTAACGAACATTAATCTCAAAATCAGAGCGGGGGAGATGGTAGCCTTGGTGGGTGTTAGCGGCGTGGGAAAGAGCACGCTGGCCGACCTCATCCCTCGTTTTTATGATGCGACCTCGGGAAAAATCATGATCGACGGTACGGACATTCGTGACGTGACCCTTGAGTCGGTCCGCTCGCAGATCGGCATCGTGACGCAGCACACTTTCCTTTTTAATGACACGGTCAAGAACAACATCGCCTATGGGGATCGGTCCAAGGATATGGACCATGTCATTGCTGCGGCCAAGGCGGCATACGCCCATGATTTTATCATGGCCATGCCTCAGGGTTATGACACGATGGTAGGAGAGTTGGGAGCGAGGCTTTCAGGCGGAGAGAGGCAGAGGTTGTCCATTGCCCGGGCGCTGCTTAAGGATCCCCCGATTCTCATCCTGGATGAGGCGACATCATCCTTGGATTCAGAGTCCGAGAGGCTGGTGCAGGACGCGCTGGAGCGGCTCATGGTGGGACGGACCGTCTTAGTCATTGCCCACCGGCTTTCAACGATCCGCAAGGCAAACCACGTTGTAGTATTAGTTGATGGAGCTATCACCGAGGAAGGAACCCACGAGGAGCTGCTTGCTAGAAAGGCGGAGTACAACAAGCTCTACACTCTTCAGCTCTTGGAGGGTGGAGAAGGAAGACGCGGCAAGTTTCTTCATTAAGCGTTTACTCTCTCTATCTCGGCGCTGCTCTATACCCGGTTACCAGGTTATTCGGTCAAGGGTTGAGTCATCAGAGAGGGGAAGATGGGAAAAGGTCTCCGTTTTTTCGATAGCGAAGTACGAATATCAGCCCCACTATTTCAGAAGGCCCCCGCAGTTTCCAACGACGTTAAAGAAGAATTATGGCGCCATACGACGTTCCGGAACGAAAATGGCAATCATTTATAATGGCGTCGGTGATGGGATTTTACCCGTCGTTCTTCGGGATAGAGTAAGAGAAAAAATAAGAGGACAGTGGGGAATCCATCCGACGCCCCGTTGGTGATCTTTTGTCCCTATTGCCCGCAAACGCTGGAGTTTCTTTGTGCGGCTACGGGATTTCAAATCGCCAGAGTCCGGCTTCAAACTTCGTTCGGAGCGTTAAGCACCTATGGAAGAAAAAGGGCAGCATTGGCTTGGGCGCCTGCACCAAATTAACTGGGCTAGAAATAAGCGTATCCGGCGGTTGCTCAAGCCCCTTTTCTCTCTGATAGATCGAACACGTTTGGGGGATGTGGTCGTAGCGATTTTGCAGAAGGATGACGGCTTCGGAGCTTAAAAGGAATCGTCGGGGATCTAGCGCTTTATATATCAGAACCCTTTCCAGAACCTTTTCATTCTATTTGGCGGTTTGCTAGCTCCCAGGGGATAAAAATACGATCTGATCAGTCTGACGTAATTTCGCCAGTAAAAAGGATAATAGCGGAATGAGCGTCGAAAGCACTCTCTTCCTGACTTAAGGTTTCCTTCTCTAACGAGGCGTTGTCCCTCCCGCGACCACATCCGGGCATAGGTGACAAGAAGATCTGCCTGCCGGTCTGGTTCGTCAGCGAACAAAGCCCAAAGCTTATTGTAAAGTGTTGTATCCATAGATATGACAGCTGGGCGCTTTTTTCCCAGTTTAGTTACCTGATGCCCGTGAATACGACGCTGGGCTAGCGATTGAGGAATCCGCAGGAAATCTGCGAGACGGTACATCTTTGCCCACAAAAGCACATCTTCCCCCCCTTTATAAAAAGAAACATCAAAACAACCAGCCTTTTCAAAGATGCTACGCCGCTTAAGCGAGGCTGAAGGGTAGGGAATCCAATGGTACCCGATAATCGAGTTAAAAGGCTTTTTTCTTTGTGCCCTTTGAGCAAGATAATGTTGCTGCAAAAGCTTACCGTCTTCGTCAATAAGGTCCACATCGCTGTATACTAGGCCCACTTTTGGATTTGCGTCCAAGGCTTGGATTTCGATCTCTAGCATCTGTGGATACCATTGGTCATCAGAATCTAAAAAGGCCAAATACTCACCACTTGAGTGAGTGTAGCCCAGATTTCTCGCCCTCGCCTGCCCGGAGTTGGGTTGGTTGAGATAGGTGAGTTTGTCTCCATATTGCTTGACTCTCTCTGCCGTTTTATCCTCCGAACCGTCATCGACAACGATCAGCTCAAAATCCCTGTAAGTCTGTGCCAACACGCTCTCTATGGCCTCCCCTATAAAACGTTCGCAGTTGAAGGTAGGTATAATGACGCTCACTTTAGGCATAATTCAGAACCAAAATTACCTTACCGAAGCTATAATCCTCAGGATGGCTTTCGTCCATTTCCTTATTTCTCCGGGAAGTATGTGTTGGCGGCCGAGGATGTAAAGGTGACGGATAAAGAGAAGCACTTTTATCCGTATTTTGTCGCGTGGGGAGGGCCGTTGTTTTTTCACGGCTGTTATGGTGTCCACAAAGCCAAGGATGGAGAATCGATCAGACGCCAAAATATATTCCTCAACCACTCTTCGTGGTCCCTCCCACGCGTACGTATCATGCAAGGCAATTACCCCTCCATTGACGACAAGGGGCTCCCACAGAAAAAAGTCGTTTTTTACGGCTTGATAATCGTGATCTCCGTCAATCCACAGAAAGCGTATCGGTCCCTCCCAATGCTGAACGGCTGCATCCGATTTCATGACCAAGGGGACTACTCGCTCCTCGACACCTGCTAATTTAATATTCTGCCGAAACTCCGCCTCCGTGTCGATATCTCTATAGCCTAATTCTTTCTGATCCGGCCCGCCCTTATGATGGTCGATGGCAAAAACTTTTTCTCTCCCCGCAGCCAAGCAACCTGCTGCCAGTGCGATTGTTGACTTCCCTTTCCAACTCCCTATTTCAACTATAGCCCCCTTTCCCGGGCCATAGGAGGCCAAAGAATAAAGATACTTGGCTTCGCTTTCCGACAACCAGCCGTCAACTGTTCTGATGATTTGCCTGATCTCAGAAAAATGATATGAGCGCTTTCGCTTTTCGGACATGGCCAAGGCGTATATATCATTCTGTCTAAAACAAGGCAAAAGGTTTAACGTTACAAGAGAGGGCCTATTCCTGGTCTAGCTCTATCGCTGAGTAATAAGTTAGTGGTCACCCCTTCGGAAATAGCTTGGCTACTCTGGAAAGTCAGATCTTCTTCTTGAATATTGGTAGCTTTTGGTGCAATAAGACATCATAATCAAGTAATCTGAAAGAGGTGAAGTGTGAAGGGTGTCATTTTAGCAGGAGGAATGGGGTCTCGACTAAGTCCACTAACTAAGATAACAAATAAACATCTGCTCGCGGTATATGACCAGCCTATGATCTTTTTCCCACTCCAAACTCTGATCGTCGCCGGAATTCGGGACATCCTGATAGTTACTGGAGGAAACCACGCAGGTGACTTTTTGCGCTTGCTGGGGAGTGGCAGGGAGTTCGGACTGCGCCACTTAAACTACGCCTACCAGGAGGGGGAGGGCGGGATTGCTGCGGCTTTGGCTCTGGCCGAGGATTGGGTGGAGGGAGAAAAGGTCTGCGTAATGTTGGGCGATAACATCGTTGAGCAGGATATCGGTCCCGTTCTTAAAAAATTTGAGACACAGGTGGAAGGAGCCAGGATCCTTTTGAAAAAGGTACCGGACCCAGGTCGTTTTGGGGTTCCTGTTTTTAACGGGCGGAGAATCATTGCCATTGAAGAAAAACCCAAGAGGCCTAAGTCTCCTTACGCGGTTACGGGAATTTATATGTATGACGGTCGGCTCTTTGACATTATTCGAACCCTGAGGCCTTCTCAGAGAGGAGAATTGGAGATCACGGATGTTAATAATTGGTATATACGTAAGGATCTCGTGAGCTACGATTTTTTGAAGGGGTGGTGGACAGACGCGGGGACTTTTGAATCTCTTCATAGAGCCTATAACCTAGTGGCCAAGATGAGAGCGAGGAAGAAATGAAAGTTATCGAAGGTGTGAAGACGAAAATATTGAAAACAATTCCAGACGAGAGAGGTTTCCTGATGGAAATTCTCCGTGCAGACGATTCAATTTTTGAGGGCTTTGGACAGATTTATATTACAGGCTGCAAAGAAGGAATCGCCAAGGCTTGGCACTATCACAAGGAGCAGACAGATCATTTTGTCTGTGTCCTGGGGAAGGCACTTGTGGTTGTCTATGACATGCGCGACGGATCGCCATCTTTCGGCCAGGTTCAGGAATATGTCCTTGAGGCCCCTCCTTCCAAAGAAAACTCTTCCATCTTGTTGAAGATTCCCCCTCTTGTCATTCATGGCTTCACTGTTTTGGAGAGCCCGGAGGCCCGTATCATCAATATTCCTACCCTTCCCTATCGATATAAGAACCCGGATGAGTTTCGTTTCCCTTGGAACAGCCCGGAGATTCCATACCGCTGGTCTCCTAAAATTCTAATGGGGGGGTGATGCCATGAGACTCCTTGTTACCGGTGGGGCTGGTTTTATCGGGAGCCACTTCATCAGGTATATGTTGGATAAATATCCAGACTATTCCATCATCAACCTGGACAAATTGACCTACGCGAGTTGCGTCGAGAATCTGTCGGGTCCTGATGATGGGCGCTACCGTTTTGTGCGGGGAGACGTCCGGGACCGGGAGGCAGTAAGTGCGCTGGCCAAAGAGGTGGATGTAATGGTCAATTTTGCTGCGGAAACCCATGTAGATCGTTCCATCCTGGAGCCGGGGGATTTTATCCAGACCGATATTTATGGTACCTATGTATTGCTTGATGCAGCTATCCGCTCTCGCCATCAGCGTTATCTACAGATATCGACCGACGAGGTCTACGGCTCGTTCCTCCATAGAGCATTTAAGGAGGATGATCCACTTTTCCCCAGCAGTCCCTACTCGGCCTCAAAGGCGGCAGCCGATCTCTTGGCGCTTTCCTATCACAAAACCTTTGGCCTCTCGGTTTTGATCACCCGGAGTTCGAATAATTTCGGCCCATTTCAGTTCCCGGAAAAGCTCATCCCTCTTTTTATTACCAATGCGATCGAGGACCGTCCTCTTCCTCTCTATGGTGACGGGGGTAATATCAGGAACTGGCTTTATGTGCTCGATAACTGCGAGGCAATCGATCTGGTTCTTCATAAAGGGTCACCGGGAGAGATTTATAATGTCGGCGGCGAGACCGAAGTGACGAACCTTGAAATTACGACCACGATTCTTCGGGAACTTGGAAAGCCAAAGGAACTTATTCGATTTGTTAAGGATAGGCTAGGCCACGATCGGCGATATTCTTTGGACTGCGCAAAGATTAGGCGTCTAGGTTTTAAACCGGCGCATCGATTCTCCAACGCAATGCGTGCGACCGTAGATTGGTATGTTCACAACAGAGAATGGTGGCAGAGAAGAAAGTCGGCGGATTATTGGACTTATTATGAGAGAGTTTATGGTGATGCATTGAAAGGTAAGCTCAGTTAAGGTTAAAGCGGGGTAAATATATGGCACTGCTTGTTTCCGTCGTCATCCCAACCTTCAATAACGCCTCTCTGTTGGGAGAGACTCTCGATGGGGTCAGGCGGCAGAGCTTCAAGGATCTTGAGGTCATCGTCATTGACGACGGATCGACAGACAATACCGCCGAGGTCGTTAAGAGCTATGATCCTGAGATCATTTATTGCTACCAACTTAACCGGGGGCCGGCTGCTGCCAGAAACAACGGTGTCAGCCTGGCGCGAGGTGAATATATTGCGTTCTGCGATCATGATGATGTTTGGAACGAGCGGCATTTGGAAGGATTACTTAGTTGCTTTTCGTCTCATCCCATCACTGCACTGGCCTTTGATAATGCGCAGTATTTTGGAGGAGGCGACAAGGCGCCCAAGCTGCATCTCAAGCCTGAAGCGTCACGATCACTTGTCAATGGGCGAGTGAGTCCCAAAGTTCTGCTCTGGCAATATCCGGTAGCGTCCATGTCGGTCGTAATGTTTAAGAAAGCGGTTTTTGAAAAGCTCGGTGGATTAAATGGAAATGTAGGCGCCCTTGATGATTTACATTTTTATCTTCGGGTTGCTGCCCGTGAGAATGTCAGGTACGTAGATTACGTAGGCTGCAAAAAGAGAGTAACGGCAAGCAATCTATCGCAACTGATCAATATCAAGGAGACAAACGTAAAGTATTTGGAGGATCTTTGGCAAAACCATCCCGAGGTTGTGCGAGCGATTGGTCCGCTTAGTTTTCGATTGCGTCTCGCGAGGAAATATTTCAAACTCGGCCGCTATTATAAACAAAATAGCGAGTCGGAGTTGGCCAAAGAAATGTTTTGGAACGCCTATAAAACAAATTTCTTCAACCTGCGCTATCTATGG
>Ga0209824_10000119_pt1 | contig 55407 bp, 46 predicted proteins | sample VDWuncwatermetaG_FD_184124 | JGI IMG/M metagenome (GOLD analysis project Ga0209824, IMG submission 184124) | Wastewater microbial communities from Netherlands to study Microbial Dark Matter (Phase II) - VDW unchlorinated drinking water (SPAdes)... ...
AGCCGCCAAGATCGTTGCCTGTGGCCGTATCCGGTTCAGAAATTTCGGTCACGGCACCGAAGGTGACACCCGTCTGGCTGAATGCCTCGGCGGAAAACTGGGCGGGCGTGGTGATGTCGGTCGGGATCACCATGGCACCCAAGATGTGGTCGCCCGCGGTGACGCCGGGGTCGGCGGATAGGGTGATGGAGACGGCAGCGTTGCCCGTGATGTCGGAACCGGTGGTGCCGGCAAGCAGCCATGCCTGCGTATCGTTGGAAAAACGGTACATCTGCGCCCAAGCAACGTTGTTGGTGGTCAGATCGAAACAGTGCTCGGTCGCTTCGGTTCCCATCGCCACGCGGTAGAACGAGAACACGTTGGTGTTCCCTGTGTCTGCGCCGAGAGTGGTGCCGTAGCCACCCGCGCCCACCAACGAGCCGCTGGAAACCGCGGTCCAGCCGGAGGGCGTGGTGACCGAGCCGCTGTTGGCAACGGAGGGCTTCATGCCGATGAGGGTGACCAAAAGATCGCCCGCCGCAACGGCAGCAGGATGCGCGGGACACACCGACGTTCCCAACGTGGCGCCGATGTAATTGAGCGCGCCTGCCGACTGATAGGTGATCGCGCCGGTCGCTCTCACCCGGATAAAGATTCCCGGCCCCCTGACATTGGTCGTCGTGCCGCCGGCCGTGGCCGTCATGACGGGCGCGGCGGTTCCCGTGCCGGAGGAGACCGAGGAGTGAACCACAAAGCCGCCAAGATCGTTGCCTGTGGCCGTATCCGGTTCAGAAATTTCGGTCACGGCACCGAAGGTGACACCCGTCTGGCTGAATGCCTCGGCGGAAAACTGGGCGGGCGTGGTGATGTCGGTCGGGATGACCATGGCACCCAGGATGTGGTCGCCCGCGGTGATGCCGGGGTCGGCGGACAGGGTGATGGAGACGTTGCCGGCCGTGATGTCAGAACCGGTGGCACTGGCGACGGACCAGTCCTGCGTGGCATTGGTGAGGCGGTACATCTGCGCCCAAGCGGCGCTGTTGGTGGCACCGATCCGTACACGCAGCGACCCGGTCTCGTTGCCTTCGGCGACCTTGTAGTAGGCGGACACGTTGGTGTTTCCCGTGTCGGCGGCAGGCGCGGCACCATAGCCGCCCGCAGCGATGAGCGACGTGATAAACGTCCAGCCCTCCGGCGTGACGACCAAGCCGCCGCCGTCCGCCGTGGGCTTCACGCCGACGATCATGATCAGCAGGTTCCCCGTCGCCACCGGGGTCGGATACGCGGGATTAATGCTGGTAACGTTGCTGTCGCTGATCACGCCCGCAGACTGATAGGTGATCACCGCCCGCGCTTCCTGCACTGGCATCGCGTAAAGAAAAACGACCGCCAGCAGAACGATGGCGGATCGAATCAATGGCGTCAATGGGGTCAGACTCGATTGATTTAACGCTTTCATGCCGTAATTCCTTTTTTTCATGCTCGAAACAAACGGAAACCACGATTTCCCCAAGCCAAAATACCGTTCATTTTCCGTCTCCTTCGATATTCGCGATAAAGCCGATGGAGCGCTTCTTCTTGGGCTCCAGAGCAGAATCAAGCTGTGGAAAAACGGGGACACGGTTTTTACGCCGGGCTTGCCCGCACTGTCCGTACCACAACCTTTACGCCGCATTATCAATGAATCAATGGTGAATCAATGGGGGCTACCATTGAAATTGGTCACCCTAAAATCAATTTGCGTTTCATCATCATTCTTCTCTCCCCACCGTCGCGCGCACTTGCCGCTCGACATAACTCACGCTGCTGGCCGCGCCCTGAGTGGCGGCGGTTGAAGTCAGTTGATACAAGGTCACGGTGGCTCCGGCCTCGCTGGCCCGAGACGCGGCACATTCCACGCTCACATTAAAATTTGCCAGTGTGCCCGCCAATGCGACCGGCGAGGAGACAGCGCCGGGAATCGCCGCCACACAGTTATTGACAAATGTCGTCGCCGGGCTGCTGGTGACCTGATACACGCCCCATTCCATACCGGAGCGCGCCGCGTGATACGCGCGCGAACCGGCGACATCGAGCGCGGAGCTTTGCTGGTTGATGCCCGACAGCGTGACCATGAACACGCCCAGCGCGGACAAAATCACCAGAATGAAAATGCCGGTGACCAGCGAGAAGCCGCGTTCAAAACGATGCCGCGAAGGCCGAACGCATCGAGTATCGCTGTTTATGATTATTTGGATAGCATTCATTTTGATTTTGTAGATTTCAACGGGGTGACTTCACCGCAGAGCGTCCTGGGTCGCGTTCCCACGCGGAGCGTGGGAACGATAATCCTAAAAAACGCAGTTGAAGGCGAAAGTTTATTATTTTCATAGAATTAAGTTGGGGTTGTGGGTGCGAATTTTCCACAGGATACCGGGCTTTGCCCATAATTCGCACAGAACTCTTTGATCGTGCGAATAAATTCGCACCCACATCGCCTTAAACTGCGTTTTTTAGGATAATTCGAGCATTCAAGGAACGTTGTTGACATGCGCGGCATGATAAAGCCTCACGTTTTCGTTGTCTTGGGTGATTTGCAGGCGCAGGGTCACCAGCCCGTTGCGCGCGGATATGGCATCGTAAGTGAAGCTGCAAGCGCTGACGTTGTCAGCCATTATCGCGCTGCCTTTGTCCGCCGCAGGCGTTGTCGAGGCCGCCAACGCCGCGTCCAATTTGGCAATGGTGTCCACGGAAGATTGCAGCGGGTGGTAGCCATAGCCCCAGTAGCGTAGCAACCGGTTAGCGGCGGTGTCGCACACATAGGTCACCGCGCCGCGCACCACGTGGAAGCGGCGACCGGGGGATTCAAACGGCAGGCGGTTGCCCGATGTCATGGTGACGGTGGTGGCCGCCGCACTCGCGCCGCCATTGTTGGGGCGACGCACGTGGGTATTCTCGGCATCTCCTTCGTAAGCATCTGCTCCGGGGATACCCAGATTAAACACCACGATGGCATCGCTGTCCGCCAGAACAACGGGCGGCCCTATCACATTAAAAGTGGTATCCGCTTGGTCAAAACGCAAATCATCTGAGCCATTGTCAGTCGCGGTGCGATAACGCCCGCCCGAGGGCGCAGCGAGAAATTCCAGGAAGCAGGTTGCGCCCCCATCACAAGTCCCCGCCACGCGCACGCTGTTCGGCAGCGCCAGGCGTACATCGCGACCGATGCGGCGCAACGCGGTGTCGGCGGTATCGACCATTTCGGCGCGGCGCGCGGTATCGACATAGCCCTGCACCGGCGCGCGGATGAAAACGGCGACGATGGCGGCGAGAATGCCGGTGATGGCGATGACGACGACGGCTTCGACCAAGGTAAAACCACGTTCTGAAACACCGTCATTCCCGCGCAGGCGGGAAGTAGGGCGGAATAGCGTAGCGCCTTCCGCCGTATGTGTGCGGCCATTCGGCGGATAACGCCTTCGGCTCATCCGCCCTACTTCCCGCCTGCGCGGGAATGACAAGAATGAAATTTTCGAGGGTTCCATCATGGGTTCATCATCGTTAATAGCGGCTGCGATAGCCGTCGATAGTCACCGGCTCGCCTTGCGTCGGGGTAACGGTGACGGTGATACGCTTCGCGTCACCGCTGCCTGCGGGGATGTCGCCGAGGGCTGTGGCTGCCACCGCGACTTGCACGGTGTAAGTGCCGAGTCCGACAATGTTGGTAGTGGGAGCGGTGAGACTTTGCACGCCGGTCTGGTTCCAGCCGTTGTAATGATCGACCGTCGCATAGTTCGGACGGTCGGACGGCGTGTTGGCGGCACAAGTCAGACCGTCCGGGCAATCGCCTGCGAAGTCCTTGAGCAGCACTTCTTCCAGCATCGCTTCGGCCACCGCGATCGCTTGCTTGCGCACCACCGGGTCGGCGTTGCTGCGCGTCACTCTGTCCATCACCAGCAGCGTCCCCGCCAAACCGACGCTGACGATGACGATGAACATCACCAGTTCGACCAGAGTCAAGCCCGCTTGGCGGTTTCCGTCATTCCCGCGCAGGCGGAAAGTAGGGCGGAAAAGCGTAGCACCTTCCGCCGTATGTGTGCGACCATTCGGTGGATTATGGGCGTAGCCCGGTATCCCATGGAAACACCTTTGGCTCGTCCGCCCTACTTCCCGCCTGCGCAGGAATGACGGATTAGGGGTGAGAGGGTTTATGGACATAACCGGTCTCGCGTTCGATGATGATGTTTCTGCTGTCGTTCAGCGTAATCGTCAATTGGTTATCCGGCGTGGGTTTTCCCTGGGCATTAAAACTGAAATTGCCCATACCAGCAGTGATGGTCACCCCGGAGGGCGCGTCGACGCTCAATCCGGCGGCATTCTGCCCGGAGGGGTCGGGGATGAGGTCGGCATCGGCGCAAGCCGCAGCAAAGCATGCGCGGACGTTGTTGGCAGCGACGCTGACAAAAATGGCGCGGCGCTGCGCGATGGCAGTTTTTTGCGCGTAGCGGATGACGGCTTGGGTTTGATCGAAAAATCCGCGCGCTTCAAAACCGCCGCGTTCAAAAAAACGCGGCATAATGAAGGCGGCAAGGATGCCGACAATAATGAGGGTGACGATCAGTTCGACCAGCGTAAAACCGCCTGCCTTCCGCAAATCCGCTTGGGGAAGATAGACAGAGCCGCGTCTGAAGGGCACTGGAGACATAGGGGAGTCTCGCGTTAGCTGGCGAGATGGGGGAACAGCAAGACGATACGCCGATAGCGCCGCTTTGCGCGTGAAACGTTTTCCAATTCTAAACAGAATCGCAATAACGCACAAAAAACATCTGACCCGCCCGACAGCTATTTTTCATAACCGTCGGGCTGGTCAGATGGCTGCTTCGCGAAGCGTCACGAGCCGTGAGACCCACTTCTGCCAAGCGAATCTTAGCAACCGCTCATGTCGGAAGACACCGCTGGCAATGCGCCCCCTACCGAATCGACGTAGGACACGGTGCAACCGGTGGCGATAGTAAACGTACCCGTCCCGTTGGAAGTGATTTCCGCGCTCAACTGCACCGCATTACCGATACCGGCGGTTTCTTTCTTCGGGTAGCCGAGCAACATCTCAACGGTGGCATTCCCATCTAACGTTACACTGACATCAGATGCTGCGCCGTCCACCAGTTGCTTGGCGTGCGCGAGTGCAGCCGCCGACTTCAGAGTGCCCACGACGGCTTTGACCGAAGCTTTGCGCGCATCGGTATTCAGGTTGGCGAATTTCGGCATGGCGGTAGCTGCCAGTATGCCCAGAATCACGATCACCACCACCAGTTCGATCAAGGTAAAACCTGTTTGCTTATTTATTTGCTTGTTCATTTTGCTGCTCCTCTTAATGTGGGACCGCAGTCCCGTGGGTTGGGAACAAATGTCGTATGTCCCCCGCTTTATCGACCGGTTGCCAGTCAAACTTGAGGCCGCAGCCCCTAAAAACAACCCGTCAGATCTAATCACGATTCGACTCTAGCACGTAACTCGCTAAATATATGAGCACTTTCTCACACAAATTGTAAATTTCTGTGACGCGCATTCAGGGCGGGCGGGTTTGGAACCCGCCCCTACAATGCCCTCTATCCACTGTCTTCTGATACTACCTACCGCCACCCCAACAGCATCATCGCAAACCCGCCCACCGCATACGCGCTGCCCAAGATCACCAACACCGAGACGATGCGGATATGCTGCGCCACCAGTTGATCCGGCTGGTGGCGCATGGCATCGAGCGCTTGCACGTGATGCTCCGTCACCACCCATTTGTTGAGCGCCGCCTCCACCCCTTTCAGCAGGCTGGGACGAACCAACATGATCGCGCCGATGACCAGCCCGACGAGGCTGCTGCCGATCAGGAGTATTTCCAGCAAATCGATCAACCACGCCGCCAGATGCGGGTTCATGCCGCGCCGCAACAGCAGCACCAATCTGTCCGGGTTAAATTGAAAAAACAGAACATACAGCAAATAGGCGGAAGCGCCGAGCAGCAGCGCGCCCACCGCGCGATGGTAGCGGTACAGCAGTCGGTCGACGCTACGCTGCCTGTCGAGCGGCGCGGTGAGTTTGGAGGTGGCAAACCATTGGCCGAAATAATCGTTGAGGCGCAACACGTCTTGCGGCTTGAAAAACATCCAGAAGCCGATGATCAGCGTCAGCACCGAACCTGCCCCGACAAAAATCAGGAAAGTCTCGAGCAGCGCGTCGTTGAGTATTTTGATTACATTTTGCATTGTTTCCGACCCGAGCTCCCGCTCTATTGTTTATGCATAAATTAGAATTTATGACGACCCATCAAAACAAATCCTGTCCACAGATTACGCAGATTACGCAGATTTAAAACGATGATTGGATACCACATTTGTCATACAACCTGTTATCTGAGGTGTTTTCACGATTTTTTAATCGGCGTAATCTGTGTAATCTGCGGATAACGACTTGGTTTTCTGCTTCATTGATTCGCCCCTTATTTCTAACCGCCGAATAAACACTAGCCATTTCCCCACGCGTAGGCTTGCACCGTCTCCAGCACCACCCCGCCAATTTCTTTTTTTTCAGAAGCCGCAACGGTTGCGCCATTCAAGCCGTTATATACCAACGCCAAACGGTATCTCACGCGCTTTTCTCCCTGCGCGTCGGCCACAAAATGTTCGCCCCGATTCACCACATAAACCAGTTGTTTTTGGGCCGGGTCGAAATACCAGTGACCCGGCGGCACTTCGCCGGGACGTGGGTTGAAATACTCCCCAAAATAATTGCGCGGCTTTTCCGTCAACCAGCTCATCGGATTTTGCTTGAGCAATTCGGTTATCTCCCCGGCTTTGTCTTTGGCAACATAACTCGCCACGCGCAAATTCAACGCGCTTTTGAGCGTACCCACCGTCTGTTCCATCGCGGTGCGCTCGGCTATTTCCTGATAAAGCTGCAAACGGCCGAACAAAACCACCGTCAACACGCCGATAATGCCGACGACAATAATGAGTTCCAAAAAAGTGAAGCCGCGTTGCGTTTTGGCCTTGGTCATGCTTTCCTTTGCGTTCATTTTCCGCACCGATTCCGTGCTGCATTCAAACGAAGACAAGGCGGAGGCTCGCAGACAGTTCGTAGGTCGGGCTTTAGCCCGACGTTCCACCGCTGTCGGGCTAAAGCCCGACCTACGGGCAATTGGGATCGTTCCTATTCCCTCGGCACGGGGTCCGATCTCATTTGATCGCCGCTTTGCCCAAGTCCCATATCGGCAGGAACACACCCAACGCCAAAATGAGCACCAATATCGCCAAGCCGATAATCAGGATAGGCTCAACCTGCGCGCTCAGGGTACGCACTTCGTATTCCACTTCGCGTTCGTACATGCCGGCGACTTCTGCCATCAAGCTGTCCAACTCGCCGGTTTCTTCGCCCACGGCGATCATCTGCAACACCACCGGCGTAAACACGCCGCTGGCGAGCGCGGTGCGCAATATGCTTTCGCCGCGCTCCACGCCCTCGCGCATATTGTCGATGCGCTCGGCGATATAGGCGTTATCGACCACTTGCGCCACCACTGTCATGCTCTGCACGATGGGCACACCACTTTTATACGCGAGCGCGAAGCTGCGCGCGAACCGCGCCAGAGTCGCCTTGAGAATGATTTTACCCGCGATCGGTATGCGCAGTTTGTATTTATCCCACCGATAACGGCCTGGCGTGGTGGCGACGTAAAGCCGGAAGCCGATAATCGCGCCGACCAACATCGCCAGCAACAAGGGCCAGGATTGCACCATGAAATTAGAAAAACCGATCAACACTTTTGTCATCAACGGCAATTCCGCCTTGAAGCCCGCATAGACTTTGGCGAAAGCCGGGATCACAAAAAGATTGATAACGACGATGGCGACCCCCATGGCGATCACCACGAAAGTGGGGTAACGCAGCGCCGATTTGATGCGCTGGCGCATGTCGTGCTCAAACTCCATGTGGTAGCTCAGGCGCAGAAAAATCTCTTCGAGCCCGCCGGTCATTTCGCCGACACGCACCATGCTCACATAAAACGGCGAAAATATTTTGGGGTGGCGGTGCAGCGAGGCAAACAGCTCGCGCCCCGCGTCGAGACTGTCGCGCAAATCTTGCAACAACCTCGCAAATGCCCGGTTCTGGGTGGATTCCTTCAGCCCGCCGAGCGCGCGCAACATGGGCACACCCGCTTTCATCAGGGTGTACATCTGGCGGCTGAACAACATCAGCTCGATCAAGCCGATTTTTTCTCCGGCAAAATTACCCCACCAAGCGCGAATCGTGCCGCCGATGCCCGCATCGCTGCCACCGCCCACAGGCAAAATATCGATGGGGACAACCCCGCTACCGAATAACTGATCTGCGACCGCATTCGAGTTGACGCTTTCCATGCGTCCTTCGACCCGTTGCCCGCTGGCGTTACGACCGGTGTAAGTGAATACTGGCATTTTTGTCCTGTGTTAATTTCCGCCCCGTAGGTCGGGCTTTAGCCCGACGCACCGGCGATATCGGGCTAAAGCCCGACCTACGAACTCTCTCGGTGCTGCATTCTTCAAGGGCAGGCACGGGGGCCTGCCCCTACCGTACTTATTCAATCTTCCGCCTGCGTGGTGATGCGCATCACCTCGAACAATGTGGTTTTGCCCGCGAACACCATATCCAAGCCGTGATGCCGCAGGGTTTTACCGGCCATTTGTTGTTGCGCCAAATGGCTGAAGGCGACCGGGTCGCCGCGTCCGGCGGCTTCCATCAACGGCTGCGTCATTTCGAGCATTTCGAACACGCCGTTGCGACCGCGATAGCCGGTCTGGTTGCAGCGCGAACAGCCGCGGCCTTGCATGATCTGGCCTCGCGCACCACTTTTCTCCGGCATCCCTTCATGCCGGATTTCGTGTCGGAGCCACTCGGCTTCATGCGCGTCCGGGGTATGCGGCGTGGCACAGCTTTCGCATATCAGCCGCACCAGGCGTTGCGCCAACACCGCTTGCAACGCGCTCGACACCATGTAACTCGGCGCGCCCATGTCGATGAGGCGCAACGGCGTGCTCGCCGCATCGCGGGTGTGCAGGGTGGAGAGCACCATGTGGCCGGTGATCGCCGCGCGCAAACCGATTTCGGCAGTTTCCTGATCTCGCATCTCGCCCACCAGAATAATGTCGGGGTCTTGGCGCATGATCGAGCGCAGCACGCGCGAAAAAGTCAGCTCTATTTTTTCGTTGACCTGCACCTGGTTAATGCCCGGCAGACGATATTCCACCGGGTCTTCCACGGTCAGGATTTTCTTATCGACGGTATTCATTTCCGACAGCGCCGCGTACAACGTGGTGGTCTTGCCGCTACCGGTGGGGCCGGTCACCAGCACCATGCCATTGACGCGCGCAATGATTTCGCGAAAGCGCGTCAGCATCGTCTCGGGCATTCCAATTTTTTGCAATCCCAGCAAACCGGTACCCTGGTTCAATAAACGCATTACCACTGACTCGCCGTGCTGCGTCGGCATGGTGGACATGCGCACATCCACGCTCACGCCGCGCACCTTGACGCTAAAACGCCCATCTTGGGGCAGCCGTTTTTCAGAAATATCCAGTGAAGACATCAGCTTTAAGCGCAGTGCCATGGCCGAGGAGATACGCAAATCGGCTTCGGTCTGCAAGTGCAGCAAACCATCGATGCGAAAACGGATCAGCAATTTCGTTTCCTGTGGCTCGATGTGGATATCGGAAGCCCCCACTTGCGTGGCATCTTCAAACAACGATTGCAGCAGCTTGACCACGGGCGCATCTTCCGCACCCAAGTCCACACCCAGCGAGGTAAAATCAACCTGTCCGGCACCCAGGTCCGCCTGTAATTCGCGCGCCAGCCCGCTGATTTCCTGGGTGCGCCGATAAGTCCGGTCGATGATTTCCAGCAGCGTATCTTCGTTGACGACAGCCAAATCGATATCGCGCTTCAACAGCCTGACGATTTCATCGTAAGCGAACATGTCGGTGGGATCGGGCGTGGCCACCAGATAGCTGGTCTTGCGATCCTCCAGCACCAGCGCGCGGAAGCGACGCGCCTGCGCCTCGGGCAACTTGCGGACGATATCGGGGTTGACGTTATAATGCTTCAGGTCGATATACGAAATGCCGAGCTGGTTGGCCAGCGCCTGCGAAAGCTGCTCTTCCCTAACGAAACCGCACTCGATAAACACCCGGCCCAGCTTGCGCCCGCTGCGCTTTTGTTGCTCGAGCGCGGCTTTGACCTGCTCCTCGGTGAGCAAGCCTTGCTTGATTAAAATTTCACCTAAACGGATTTTTTCCGGTTTGGTCATCGCCTTTTCCTATTTACAACTTTCTTTATAAACTTGCCGCATCTATTTGAAACTCAACCATAACTTCTTTTAATCTCGCTGGCAAGCCCTACCCATGTTTGAAGTCGTTTTATTTGAACCCGAAATCCCGCCCAACACCGGCAACATCATCCGCCTGTGCGCCAACACGGGCACGAAACTGCATCTGGTAAAACCTTTGGGGTTTGCTCTGGACGACAAGCAGTTGCTGCGCGCCGGCTTGGATTATCACGAGTTCGCCAGTCTCAAAGTGCATGAAAATTGGCAGGCGTGTATCGCCGGTTTCACGGGGCGGCGGATTTTTACAATGACCACCAAAGGCACGCGCGCCCACGATACGCTGGCTTGCGAGGGGGGTGAGGTATTTGTGTTCGGCCCGGAAAGCCGCGGCCTGCCGCCGGAGATTTTGCAAACCGTCCCCGCAGAAAACCGCGTCCGCATACCCATGCAGCCGGGTAGCCGGAGCTTGAATTTATCCAATGCGGTGGCGGTGGTGGTGTATGAAGCCTGGCGGCAAATTAATTTTGAATTAACATAACAAGAACCTAATCTTTATCCACAGATTACACAGATTACGCAGATCAAAATCTTCACCATCGGTCTTTTATTTACTGTTTTACTGCTTGAGATGAGATGTTTTTGAATCTGTGAAATCTGTGTAATCTGTGGACAAGTTTTTTGGCTATTGCCCTTAATTGTCGATTACCCGTTTTCGCTTTTCGGTTCTCGGTTGAGCAAGTCTTCCAGCGCGGTTATCGCCGGCACACCCGCATACAGCACATCGCAAACCGCTTGCGTGATCGGCATGTCGGTGTTCGTGGCGCGCGCAAGGCGCAAAACTTCGGGCGCGGTATAAATCCCTTCGGCGGTATGCCCCAATTTTTTCAATATCTCCGGTAGCGGCATTTTTTTCGCCAGCATCAAGCCGACTCGGCGGTTGCGCGAAAGGTCGCCGGTGCAGGTTAGTATCAGATCGCCCATGCCGGTCAAGCCCATGAAGGTCTCCATGCGCCCCCCCAACTTGACCCCGAGACGGGCGATTTCGGCCAGCCCGCGAGTGATAAGCGCGGCGCGCGCATTGTGCCCCAGCCCCATGCCATCGGAAATCCCGGCGGCAATCGCCATCACGTTTTTCACTGCCCCCCCCACTTCCACGCCGATCACATCGTCGCTCGAATACACGCGCAAACGCGAACTGTGCAGGGCGGCGGCGGTATCAAAGGCAAACACCGCATCGCCGGATGCCAGCGTCAGCGCGGCGGGCAGGCCGCCAGCCACTTCGTTGGCAAAGCTGGGGCCGGACAGCACCCCGCAGGGCGCGCTCGCCGGATATTCTTCGGCCACCACCTGATGCGGCAATTTGGCGGTGTTGGCTTCAAAACCCTTGCACGCCCAAATCACCGGCAGCGGTGCCGACCGTGACGCGCAACACGCGACAATACCGCGCAAGGCATCACGCAATCCGGCGGTGGGGGTAGCGACGACCACCAGATCGACCGCCTGTAACGCAGCCCCCAAATCCATGGCAAGGCGCAATGAACCGGGTAATTTGAAACCGGGAAGATAACGGCGGTTTAACCGCTTCGCGGCCAGTTCGGCCAGGTGCGCGGGATCGCGCGCCCACAGGGTCACGTCGTGGCGCAAAGCGGTCTGGGACAGGTGGATCGCCAGCGCCGTGCCCCACGCCCCCGCGCCAAGTATCGCGATTCTCATGTGCGCACCCTCACATATTCCTTCATGCGCCCCACACCTGATTGATTTTGACATAGCCGGTGCCATCGGGATGACGCACTTTCACCCAGCCCGCGCTCGCCGGTTCCAGCCATTCCATGACGACATTCTTTTCCGCGCGAAACAGCAGCGGCGCACCTTCCCCCGCTTGTTGCCGCACCTCGGCCAGCGCGGCGGTGACGATCACATAACGCGCTTCGCTCAAATGTTTTTTCTCGACCCATGCCAAGCTGCCGCCGCTATCGCGCACCTTCACCCAGCCTTCGATGTTGACCACCGCTTCCACCGGCAAATAGCGGCTGGCGACATAAAGTTTGGTCGCTTTGAGGGAGTAGGCATCGTAGAAAATGGCCGATTCGTCCGCGATGGAAAAAAATTCTGAAGCGGCGTGGACGTGCGCGGGCACGAACAATGCCGCCAATAACAAAGCGGCGGCTATACGGGGATGAAATGCGGGGGAAGAAAAAAACGGGTGCACGGGAGACCCTCGATCTAATTAAACTTGCGCATCATCTCCCCTCTTTGTAAAAGGGGGGCAGGGGGATTTGCGGGGGTGGTCTCACCACCCAACCTGCTTTAAATCCCCCTCAATCCCCCTTTTCCAAAGGGGGGAGGCCGCAGAATAAACGTGGCGCGGAGTTTGTGTTGCCATTCCCGCAGCTCGCGCGCTACGCGGTCGCGGTCGCCGCCGCCGCGACTTCAGCTTTGCGCTGCTGATACAGCGCTTCAAAATTGATCGGGCTTAATATTACTGGCGGAAAACCGGCGCGTGTCACTAGGTCTGAAACGGCTTCGCGCAAATACGGAAACAAAATATTAGGGCAAGCGATGCCCAATATTGGATCAATTTCGGACTCGGCCACATTGCGGATTTGAAAAATCCCCGCCTGGCAGACTTCCACCAAAAACATCGCTTTGTCGCCCAGCTTGGCGGTGATCGTCACGGTCAATTCGGCTTCATACAGCCCCTCGTCGATGCGCCCGCCGCCGGTATTTAAATCGACGTTGATCTCGGGTTGCTCGCGCTCCAAAAAAATGCCCGGCGCGTTGGGGATTTCCAGCGACAAGTCTTTCGCATAAATTTTTTCGATCCCGAATACGGGGGCTTCGGGCTGTTTTGTGGTCTCACTCATTTTTTTCGATTCCCTTTTTTAAAATCTTATCCACAGATTTCGCAGATTGCACAGATTAAATCGAACGGCACTTTATTTTGTGCGTTTAATCTTGCCTTGCTTGAATCTGTGCAATCTGCGTACCAAAAGTAGGCGCTTCTAAGCGATCTGCGGATGGCCTTTGGCTGTTTAGCCTGTTTATTGCGTCCGTGTCATTCGTGGTCAGGCTTTTGCAACACCCCCCAGCATCTCCGCCAAATCGCCGCTGTGATCGAGCGACACCAAATCATCGTAGCCGCCGACGTGGGTATCCCCGATATAGATTTGCGGCACGGTGCGGCGCTCGGTTTTTTTCATCATTTCGGCGCGTTTGTCCGGATCGAGATCAACGCGAATTTTTTCGATTTCGCACACACCGCGGGCACGCAACAGCCGCTCTGCCATCACGCAGTAAGGACAAACGCCGGTGGAATACATGCTGACTTTACTCATGTTTTGACCACCGGCAAACTGGCTTGCTGCCAGGCGTTGATCCCGCCGGCCAGATTGCGCACTTCGGTAAACCCATTTTTACGCAACGCGCCGCAGGCGCGCGCCGAGCGATGGCCGCTGCGACACACCACCACGATGGGTTTGCTTTTATGCTTTTCCAGCTCGCCCAGCCTGTCTTTGATTTTGCCGGCCGGAATGTGCTTGGCGTTGGCGATATGCCCGGCATCATACTCGATGGCCTCGCGCACATCCAGCACCAGCGCGTCTTTGCGGTTGATGAGTTGCACCGCTTCGGTGGTGCCGACATTCTCGCCGCTGCGGCGCGAGAGCAGCGGCCAGACCAACATGCCGCCGCTGATCAGTGCCAGCAGGATTAACGCAAAATTATTTTGTACGAACGCCACTTTTATTCTCCTGCAATTTGATGGAGGCCAATTTTATCAGAGAGTCGAAGCTTCCGGGATTCTCTGCGGCCAATTGCGGCAATGCGGCAGCGAACGCCGCCAATTCGTCGGGGTGCGCCGCGAACGCTCGCTCCAATGCCAGCGCCGCTTCCGCGTGTCGCCCGTTGAGCGTCAGCAAAATGCTCTGCTTGTAAACCGTGGTGCGGGCGGGGGCGAAACGCATCACGCGTTCGTTGAGCGCCAACTTGTCGGCAGCGCGGTCGGCGTTCAGTGTCATGGAAGCCGCATAAAACAGTTCGGCGTAGGGCACTAGCAAAGATTCCTGATAAAGCTGCTGCAATGCCTGCTCCAACTCCGCCTCGGAAAGTTTTGCCTTGGCCGAAGTGCTCAAAGAAAAAAACAAGGACTGCAACCGGTAGTAACTTTGCGTCATGGTCGCCAAGCTCATCGCCCCCAGCAACAGCATCAACGCGACAGCAAAACGCCCGCTGCGCTGCAAATCCAGCCGCACCAAACGGGTTTCGGTGATGCCCAGCAAAAATGCGGCAATCCCCAAAAAATGTGCGTACCACAGCGGAAATTCCAACATGCTGTGGATGCCGATAATCGTCAGAAGCGAGAAACTCCACCACCCGTCCAAGTCGCCGACGCGATGCCAACATCCGCGCAACCAGATCGCGCCGACCACCAGCAACGGCAGGGTGCCCACCAACCCGGTTTCCGCCAACAGCTGCATCAGAAGATTGTGCGCGTGGTTGTATATTCCGGTAATTTCGGGATGATCGAACAGCGCGCCCATCTGAAAATGATGCCAGGCAAACTGGCCGAAACCGATGCCCAACAGCGGCGACTGCCAAAACATAGCCCAGGCTTCCTGGTGCAATAAAAAGCGTATGCTGTTGCCGCTGGCCAGATCGAACAACCGGTCGCTCGCGGTGATCGCGCCACTCGGCGCGACAAAATAAGGTGTTTGCGCCAGCCATTGCGCCAGCGCGAAGCCCGCCAGCAGCGCGACCGAGCTAACCACCAAATTGCGGATGGCTATATCAACGCGGTTGCGCCACAGCCACCCCCCCGCCAGCATCAGCAACGCCAGCAGATAAAGCCAACTGCTGCGCGACGAACTCAACCCCAACACAAATAACAATGGCGAAGCAGCCAACACTGTCAACCCGGTCATGTAGGGGCGGTTTCCGAACCCGCCCGCCACACCCGATGCACGCAAATAAATCAGCGAAGCCAGCGCCAATGCGGTGTAATTGGCGAAATGATTAGGCTGCGCCAGATTGCCAAACACCGCCACGGAACGCTTGGCAGCGACGACGTGATCCAGCCATGAGTGCAGATGATAATGCTGCAAAATACCCGCCAACGCGCTGAGCTCGCCGCCGACCAGCAGGAACCAGGCCAGCGTAATACTGATAGCGCGCAAGCCCAGATGTCGGCGCAACACCCCGCCCAGCAGCATCAAGAATAGGGTCCACAGCAAGTACAGCAAAGCGATCAGCACGGTCTGCGCGTAGGTCGGCATCCCCAACGCCCATTGCAGCAACAGCACCGCGAACAATCCCATGGGGGCGAAGGCAATCTGCGGCAACGCCACCTCGCGCCAGTAGCGCTGCAACAGCAACAAACCCAGCGCGACCATCCCCAAAGCAAACGCCAGCACCTCGGTATAAAACCCCGGAATCGGATAATTGTGGATAGGCTGCAGAAACGGCAGCACGAACATCAGCCCGATAAATATCAAGCTGATGCGGGCGGGTATGGAGGCTTGCAGGAGAGTTTGCTTCAAGCAGACACAGTAGCTTCGCAGCAGGAATACTGCGCCGCAAGTATAGCACCGCCATCGACTCTCAACCCCCTGCCATTACGCCTTACTGAGCCACATACATTATTTGCACACGAACAAATACGCCATACAGAATAATTCAAACAAATGGAATATACCCAAACTCGATACACCCTTAGCAAAAACGGGTATGATATTTTCACGTTACGCAACTTCGGTGGCGGTGCTGCCGATGGCGTTACGCTCGAACCACCACGATTATAAGGGAGGTATCATGCCGCAATCGATCAGCATTTGCGCGTTCCGTTTTCTGCTGTACGTTTGCACCATCATCCCGCTAGCCGCTTGTGATGCTACCAAGCCGGTGGCCGCCCCCGCCCTGCCGCAGCAAGACGCGGCTTGGAGCCGCATCATCAGCGCGCATAGCAGCGGTATGATTTCGCGTAAATCTGCGATCCGCGTAGTCTTCGCCAACGATGTGGCCAGCGCGGAGCAGGTCGGGCAAAGCGCGGAGGCGCATCTCAAGACTGATCCCGCCGTTATCGGCAAAGTCAGCTTCATCAACCGGCGCGAAATCGTGCTAACCCCGGATACCGATTTGATGCAGGGTCAGAGCTATCGCGTCATGCTCAACACTATCGGCTTGCTCAACGCCGTCGAAAAACTTAAGGTGTACGAATTTACCGTGCAGGTGCAGCAACAGCAGTTCGAGGTCAACGTTGAGGGTCTCGCTTCCGGCCCGGCCGGCGATGCCGAGATGCTGCTCAAAGGCAGCGTGGTCACCGCCGATGTCGATGTGGCGGAGCGCGTCGAGAAATTATTGGGCGCGAGCTACCTCGATAAGCCGCTCGCGGTTAGCTGGCATCACAACGTGGATGCGCGGCACCACGATTTTTCCGTGTCCGGCATCGCCCGCCAGCAAGCGGCAACGCCGTTGCTGCTGAAATGGAACGGTGCTTCGATAGGGGTGGACTCGCAGGGCGAGCGCATCGTCGAAATCCCGCCGCTGGGTCAGTTCAAGGTCACGCAAGCCACGGTGGAAGAGGCGGAAGGGCAGCAATTCGCACGCATTTTTTTCTCCGACAAATTGGATGCGCGCCAGAATCTGCGCGGGCTGGTGCGGCTGGGAAACGATTTGCCGACGACGCAGCGCATCGAAGGCAACCTGCTCAACATCTACCCGGATCGCGGTGTGCAGGGCGATCTCACGGTGACGCTGGAACCCGGCATCCGCAACGCCAAAGGCGGGCGCACCGCGCAACAGTCGCAACACAGCGTCAGCTTTGCCAGCACCAAACCGCAGGTGCGCTTTGTCGGCAAGGGCGTGATCCTGCCCGACAGCAAGGTGTTGAGCGTGCCGTTTGAAGCGGTCAACGTGCGCTCGGTGCGCGTCACCGCGATGCGTATTTATGACAACAATGTCGGCCAGTTTTTGCAGACGAACAAACTGGATGGCACGGCGGAACTGGCGCGTGTCGGACGCTTTCTGTGGCGCAAGACCGTGCCGCTGTCGTCGCCGGATGCCAACAAGTGGCAGCGACATCATTTGGATGTCACCGAGTTGTTCCAGAAACATCCTGGCGGTTTATTCCGCTTGACCCTCTCTATCGGCAAAGCCGATTCGGTTTATCCCTGTAGCGGCGACACCGCCGAGCGCAACGAAATAGAAGCGCCGCCGCTCAGCGCCGAAGATTTTGCCGAGCGCGAGGTCAGCAGTTGGGATTATGCCGAAGAGTATTACGGCGCGGATGGGGAAGGTGGCGAAGACGGCGAGGGAGCCAACACGCAGCGCAACCGCTGGCAAGACCGCGACAACCCCTGCAAAAATGCCTATTACCGCAAACAGGTCGCAAGCTATTACGACGGCGGCAGCAATAAAACCCAGTACAGCATCCGCGACGAGCGCAACTTTCTCGCCTCCAACATCGGTATGCTCGCCAAGCGCGACCCTCAAGGTAAATTACTGGTGGTGACCACCGACTTAAAAACCGCCGCGCCGCTCAAAGGCGTGAAAATCAGCGCGATGAATTTTCAGAATCAACTGGTCAGCACCGAAGCCACCGATGGCAACGGCATGGCGAATTTCAAGCCGGGCAGCGCGCCGTTCTACCTGCTGGCGGAAAAGGACGGACAAAAAGGTTATCTGAAAGTGGCGCAGGGCGCGGCGTTGCCGGTGAGCCATTTTGACATCGGCGGAGAAAAAATCAGCGCGGGCATTAAAGGCCACCTGTATGGAGAGCGTGGTGTGTGGCGACCGGGCGATGATATTTTTCTGACCTTCGTGTTGCAGGACAAGGACAAAAGTTTGCCCGCCAACCATCCGGTAACGCTGGAATTACGCAACCCGCAAGGCCAACTCGCGCAAACCCTGACCAATGCCGCACCCGTGGGCGGCTTCTACAAATTCGTGCTGAAAACGGATGCCGCTGCGCCCACCGGCAACTGGTCGGCGAAGGCGATACTGGGCGGCACCAGCTTCAGCAAAACCCTCAAAATCGAAACGGTAATGCCGAACCGCCTCAAACTGGAGGTCGCGCTCGGCGACAAAACCGGCAAAAAATTAGGCGGCGGCGAACCATTGCGCGGCAAGTTGGTGGCGCAATGGCTCACTGGCGCAAGCGCGGCAGGCCTCAAAGCCGACGTACAGTTGCGCCTCAACAAAACTCCCACGCAGTTCGACCGCTACGCGGATTTCATCTTTGACGATCCGGCGCGCGAATTTTCCGCCGAGCCTGAAACAGTGTTTGAAGGCGAGCTTAACGATGCCGGGCAAGCGCCGTTCGAACACCCTGTCAACCTGGAAAAACAAGCACCGGGGATGCTCTCAGCCGCGCTCACCAGCCGCGTGTTCGAGCGCGGCGGAGCCTTCAGCATCAACCGTCAGACGCTGCCCTATTCGCCCTACAGCCGTTATATCGGCATCAAATTGCCCAAAGGCGATGTGGCGCGCAATATGTTGCTCACCGACAAACCGCATACCGTGGAAATTGCCAGCTTGTCGGCGGACGGCAAACCGGCCTCCATCAAAAATGTGCAAATCACGCTCTACAAAGTCGATTGGAAATGGTGGTGGGACAAATCCGGCGATACTCTTGCGCAATACGCCTCGGCCTCACACCAGAGCAAAATATCGCAAGCCACCCTCGCCACCGCCAACGGCAAAGGCAGTTGGAAATTCGAGATCATGTACCCGCAATGGGGGCGTTATCTGGTGCGCGCTTGCGACTTGGAGGGCGGGCACTGCACCGGCAACACGTTTTATATCGACTGGCCGGCCTGGGCGGGACGCGCTCAGGAACAGGCGGGGCCGGGGGCGAGCATGTTGAATTTTCAATCCGACAAACAACAATACAGCGTCGGCGACAAAGCGGTGATCCAGCTTCCCGATGCCTCTCAAGGGCGCGCGCTGGTCACGGTCGAAAATGGTACGGGCATCATCGACGCGCGCTGGATAGAATTTGCGCGGAGCAAGGACGACAAGGACAGCAAGGAAAAGAAAAGCAGCCGAGCGCGATTCGAGTTACCGATCACGCGCGCCATGACCCCAAACGTTTATGTGAGCGTCACGCTGATCCAGCCGCACGAGAACCGTAAAAACGATTTGCCGATCCGGCTCTATGGCGTGATCCCGATCCACGTCACCGACCCTGGCACCCAACTAAAACCGCAGTTGCACACCGCCGACGAATGGGTGCCGGAGGGTAAAGCGTCCGTTGAAATCGCGGAGGCCAACGGGCGCGAAATGACCTATAGCGTGGCCGTGGTGGACGAGGGGCTGCTCGGCCTGACCAATTTCAAAACCCCAGATCTGCATGCCCATTTCTACCAGCGTGAAGCGCTCGGGATCACCACTTGGGATTTGTTCGACGAGGTCGCCGGCGCTTACGCGGCCAAGCTGGACCGCTTGCTGGCGCTGGGTGGCAGCGATGCGGGCGATGCCAAGGAGGCCAAGCAAGATAAAAAACGTTTCCCGCCAGTGGTGAGCTATCTGGGGCCGTTCAAACTCGCCGCGCGTGCCAAAAACAAGCACGAAATACAGTTGCCCGCCTATGTGGGCGCGGTGCGCGCCATGGTGGTTGCGGGCGACGCAGGCGCGACCGGCAACGCTTACGGTTCCACCGAGAAATCCATCTACGTGCGCCAGCCGCTGATGCTGTTGCCGACGCTGCCGCGCGTGATTGGGCCGGAAGAAGAATTTACCGTGCCGGTATCGCTGTTCGTGATGGACCCATCCATCAAGGAAGTCACGCTCAAACTCGAACCCGATCAACAATTTCAGTTGGTTGGAAAAAATTCCGTCACCCTCTCCTTCGCCAAACCGGAAGAAAAACTCGGCTTGCTAAAACTCAAAAGCGCGGCGCGTTTGGGCAAAGGCCAGATCAAATTCGTCGCCACCAGCGGCAAACATTCCGCGCGGGCGGAAGTGTTTCTGGAAGTCCGTAGCCCGAACCCGGCGACCACGCGCCACCAGCGCAAAGCGCTGGTGGCGGGCGAAACATGGGAAGCGACGGTGCTGCCGCACGGCCTACCAGGCACCAACCTGGTCACGGTGGAAATGTCTTCGGTGCCGCCGCTCGACCTCGAGCGGCATTTGCACTATTTGATCCGCTACCCGCACGGCTGCATCGAGCAACTGACTTCGGCAGCTTTTCCTCAACTTTACTTGCCGGCTTTGCTGAAACTCGAAGATGCCCGCAAAAAAGAAATAGAAGAAAATGTCCATGCCGCGATCAAACGCTTGCGCGGCTACCAGTTGCCCAACGGCTCGTTCGGCTATTGGCCGGGCGGTTTTGTCACCCATTTTGACGGGCGCGACGCTTGGTCCACCAATTACGCCGGACATTTCATGGTCGAAGCGGGCAAACTGGGTTACCAGGTTCCGCCCAATATGTTGGCGGATTGGACGCGCTTCCAAAAATCTGCCGCGCAAGCATGGACGGCGGGTGGACAGACTTCGACCCTCGATCAAGCGTACCGGCTCTACACGCTGGCGGTGGCGAACCAAGCCGAAGTTGGCGCCATGAACCGCTTGCGCGAAACCGCCAATTTGCCGTCAACGGCGCGCTGGATGCTGGCGGCAGCGTACAAGCTCGCCGGTATGGCGGACGCGGCTGCCAGCTTAGTCAAAGGCGACACGATGAAGCTGGCTGACTACGCGCAGCCCGATGCCACCTTCGGCTCGCGGCTGCGCGATGCGGCCATCGTGCTCAACAGCCTGGTGATCCTCAACCAGCTCGATGCGGCCAAGCCGCTGGTCGATGAGATTTCCGCGCAGCTCGCGTCCGATCTTTGGCATAGCACCCAGTCGCTGTCGTATTCGCTGATGGCGATGGCCAAATTTGTCGGCAACGGCAAAATAAACGATTACCGATTCGAGCGCAGCATCGGCGGCAGCACCGAAAAATTTCAGGTCAACGCGCCGATACATACGGCAACGCTCAAGGGCTTCCCCGATGCGGGCGGCAAGATCAAACTGAAGAACACTTCGGAGCGCAATCTGTTTGCGACCATCCTGTCGCGCGGTATCGCCAAGGCGGGCGAGGACGAGGCGGCGAGTGCCGGGCTGTCTCTCGAAGCGGTTTATCGCAATGATGAGGGGCAGGTTGTGGATGTCGCGCAACTGGTACAGGGGCAAGATCTCGTCGCCGAAATTACCGTGAAAAATCTCACCGCGCTCAAGCTCGACAACCTCGCGCTCACGCAAATGGTCGCGGCGGGTTACGAAATCCACAATGAGCGCATGGAAGGTGCGGAGGGCGCGGGCAGACGCGACCCCAAGCAGAAAAAAGCGCACGGCGGTTTTTTTGTCCCCGACGGTTCGCCCGCCGCCACCCGCGCCAACCTGGAGCACCTCGATGTCCGCGACGACCGTGTACTGCGCTATTTCAGCTTGCAGCCCGGCGAGAGCGTGCGCTACACCACGCGCCTCAACGCCGCATATCTGGGACGTTTTTATCAACCCGGCCTGCTGGTAGAAGCGATGTACGATGCCACTAAAAATGCGCGCACCAAGGGGAAGTGGGTGGAGGTGGTTGCGCCCGGGAAATAAAATGTGTTCAACCCGACATCGCCGCAGGGCACTCATCGCTATTGTCTTGCTAACAACAGGCATCGTCCTCTGGCGCAGCCTGCCATCTCCTCTGTTTACCCAACCCCTTTCCACCATCGTGCTGGCACGCGATGGCGCATTGCTCGGCGCGCGCATCGCCGCCGACGGGCAATGGCGTTTTCCGGCGGTGGAACAAGTGCCCAACAAATTCCGCATCGCTCTCATCGCCTTTGAAGATAAGCGCTTTGAACGGCATCCGGGAGTTGATCCGCTGGCATTGGCACGCGCCATATACCTTAATCTTGAGCAGGGCCGCATTGTCAGCGGTGGCAGCACCCTCAGCATGCAAACAATACGTCTGGCGCGCGGGCAGCACGCTCCCGGCGAACGTGGCTATGGCGAAAAAATCATCGAAATGGGCTTGGCACTGCGCTTGGAAATGCAATACAACAAGCGTGAAATACTCGCGTTGTATGCGGCACACGCACCTTTCGGCGGCAACGTGGTCGGCCTGGAAGCGGCCGCTTGGCGGTATTTCGGGCGCGATCCACAACAACTCTCTTGGGCGGAAATATGCACCCTCGCGGTTCTGCCCAACAGCCCGTCATTGATCCATCCGGGGAAGAACCGCGCCAAACTGCTGGAAAAACGCAACGGCTTGTTGCGCCGCCTGCAAGCGGCGGAACAGATCTCGGCCCTGGACTTGACGCTGGCGTTGCAAGAACCGCTGCCGCAACAGCCTTTACCGCTGCCGCAACACGCCCCGCATCTGCTCGAAACCCTGCGTGCCAGTGCGCCCGGTACGCACCGCTTTCGCACCACGCTCGACGCGACCCTACAACGCGCCGCCAACGAGGTGGTGCGGGCACGCGCCCAAGACTTGGCACGGCAAGACATTCACAACGCCGCCGCGTTGATCGTCGATAACCGCAGCTTCGAGGTGCTCGCCTACGTCGGCAACCCCGACTATTCGATGAACAACGAACGCGGTTACGCGGTCGATATCGTGCGCCGCCCGCGCAGCAGCGGCAGCATCCTCAAACCCTTGCTGTTCGCGGCGATGCTCGATGCGGGGGAAATTTTGCCGGGCACGCTGGTGGCCGATGTGCCCACGCAGTATGGCGGCTATACGCCCGAAAATTACGATCACCGCTATCGCGGCGCGGTACCCGCCGAAGTGGCGCTGGCGCAATCGCTCAACGTGCCAGCCGTGCGGATGCTGAAACGGCACGGCGTACACCGCTTTTACGATTTTCTTAAACAGTTCGGCATGACCAGCCTGGCGCGTAGTGCCGATGATTATGGCCTGTCGCTGATACTCGGCGGCGCGGAAGTGTCGCTGTGGGAGGTCGCACATTTTTACGCGAATCTGGCAAACCTTGCACAACCCGCTCCAGAAGAAACGGTCCGCGTTTATCGGCCCTTGCGTGTGTGGGAACAGCAAAAAATCGGCACTCCAGTCGCATCTGATATAACCCCCGGCGCAGCTTGGTTGACGCTGCACGCGCTGATCGAGGTGGCACGTCCCGGCGAGGAGGGCTATTGGAAAAATTTCGCCAGCACCCGCAAAATCGCTTGGAAAACCGGCACCAGTTGGGGCTTGCGCGATGCCTGGGCGGCGGGCAGTACCACACGTCACACCGTCGCGGTATGGGCCGGCAACGCGAGCGGCGAAGGGCGACCGGGGCTGACCGGCAGCGCCGTGGCCGCGCCTATTTTATTTGATCTGTTCGGTTATGTTGGATCGGCGAATTGGTTCTCTCCGCCCGAACTGCATTTGAAAAAAATAGAGGTGTGCAAAAACGACGGCTATCTCGCCAACGGTCATTGCGGAATCGAACAACAATGGATGCCGCGCGACAGCCATTTTGACCAGATCAGCCCGCACCATCTGCGCGTACATCTGGACCGCGCCCGTCGCGTGCGGGTACACAGCGGCTGCGAACGCATCGCTGCAATGGAAAGTGTGGACTGGTTTGTGCTGCCCCCCGCGCAGGAATTTTACTATCGCCAACATCACAGCGATTACCGTATGCTTCCGGCCTACCGCAACGATTGCGGCACCGCCGCCGATACAAATAGCACCGGCAGCACGAAAGCCCGTCTGGATTTTCTTTACCCCAACCAAGGCGCGCGCATTTATATCCCGACCGATCTCGCCGAAAAAAAAGGCCGCACCGTGTTCGAAGCCGTCCACCGCGAACGCGACGCACTCATCCACTGGCATTTGGACGAGCTGTATTTGGGATCGACGCGCACGTTTCACCAGCGCGCGCTCGATGCCGCACCTGGTGCACACGTCATCACCATCGTCGATCAGGAAGGCAACCAGCAATCGCGGCACTTTGAGGTGCTTAATGCGAAATGAGGCGCGATCTGCGGCCTAGCAGCCTGTCGGCACGAGACCACATAAAAATGCTGACGAGGGTGCTACTTGGGTTGTGCGGGCAGGGGGTTGCTGGCAGGAGGAACCATCGAAACTGCGGGCGCGGGGATCGGGGCAGGCGCGGTGTCGCGTTTTAATTTTTTCTGGTCTTCGGGGAGGTCTTTGTATTCCTGCCATTTTTGTTTGATGACTTCGCGTTTTTCCGGCGGGAGCTTTTTGACGTGCTGATATTTCTCTCGCGCCTGTTTGCGCTGTTCTGGCGTGAGCTTGGCCCAGTCGCGCATTTGTGTTTGGATGCGCTGTTGCTCTTCGGGTTTCATTTGCGGATAACGCGCGGCGATGCCCAGCCATTTCTTTTTCCGGCTCGGCTCGAAGTTATTCCAATCGGTCGCCAGCGGCGCGAGAATTTGCTTTTGGGATGGGGTCAACTCCACCCAGACGGGCTGGGCGGGTTGGACGGGTTCGGGCAGAATCGCATGGGCGGAAATCGAAAAAACGCTTCCCAGCAACGCGGCAACCGTGACGATTACCGCGAAGTATCTTCTAACCATCGGTCAAAATCCTGGTCCAAGTACGCATCAAAAGGCAAATCATCTGACAGCAACAAGGTGTCGATGTCCGCCATTTCTTCCCCCTGCCGGTGATCGTGCCAATAGGTTAACCCCACCAGCGCAATCAGCAGCATGATCAACGGCAACAGCATGGCCGGTTTGAAATGCCAGCCCGAATAATGACTGCCGCGACCGTGAGCGGCGAGTGTGCCGCCGCTGTTGGTCTGCGCACCTTGCACGGGATGAAAATTGGCAACCACCTCTCTGCGCGATGCTTGCAGCCGATAAAGTGTGCCCTGTTTGATTTCGCCCAGACCATGATCCAAGAGCCGGGCGATTTTTTCCCCCAGCGGGTTTCCAAGATGAGGTTCATTCATGGCTCAACTCCTTTTTTCTTAAGTACCGCCGCAAGGGTTTCGGTGGCACGAAAACAGTGCGTTTTAACGCTGCCTTCGGAACAACCCATAATCGCGGCGGTTTCTGCTACATCCATCTCCTCCCAGTAACGCAGCAGGAAGGCTTCGCGTTGACGTGCCGGCAAATTTGCCACCGCCTCTTCTATTAAAGCCACTTGCTGTGATTTTTCAAGCTGATCGCTGGGATTGCCGCCGAAGTTAGTCCCGTCTTCCCCCGCTAAAGTTTCCAGCAGGTCGCTCTCGTTTTCTTCATGTGAAGGGGTGAACGAGGAAAACAGCGGGGTCCAGAAAGAACGGATTTTCTGTCGCCGATGATAATCGCGGATAGTGTTTTGCAGAATAGTTTGAAACAGCATCGGCCACTCTTCCCGTGGCTTTTCGGCGTATTTTACCGTGAGCTTAATCATCGCATCCTGGACGATATCCAGTGCCGCATGATCGTTCCTCACCGCAAACACCGCCTGTTTGAAGGCGCGGCGTTCAACACCGGCGAGAAAAGTAGAAAGTTCTTGTTGCGTGGCCAGGGGATACCCGTTTGAAATGCTCAAAGAACGCCTATGGTAGCAAAATTACACAGCGGCAGAAATTTAACTTGACCGTCTCGTCAAATTATGTTCTTATTTTTAATGATAAAGCACTAAATAAGCGTTGGCTCTGCGGTGTGCTCGCCGCAAGTGGTGCAAAATAAAAATCCAGCGACAACAAATCACTGCCGCAAAAAATGATTTTCACCCCCACCGCCGCGAATTCGGTTTTGTCTCCGGCAGCAGCAACTCATACCCGTCATGGCCCGTCCCGATCCTCACGCGCAGCGCGTCACCGCCCAGGCGATTGATTTTCTCTATAGCAGTTTGCCGCGCATGATCGTCAGTGGCACGGTGTTACCGCTGGTGGTGGTGGCGGTCATGTGGCGGCATATCGATCACCGCCTGCTGCTCGGCTGGTGTATGGCTATTTTGGTGCTCACTGCAGTTCGTTTACTCATGGTCAGGCGCTATATGCGCCGCGCCGGATCGTCGGCTGACAAGCTGGCGGACGCGCCGCGTTGGGGGCGTTATTTTACATTGACCGCGCTGTTGAATGGCCTGCTTTGGGGCAGTGCCGCCATGATGTTTTTTGTGCCGGATTCTGCCTCACTGCAAGTATTTCTCTTTGCCAGCATCATTGGCTACAGTGTTATTTCACTTATTGTTCTGGCACCTAGGCTGGAAAGTTATTACGCGCTGGTTATCCCCGCGTTGACCTTGCCCGCGCTGCGGTTTTTTCTTGAGGGTAATGCTGCATACCAAGGTCTGGCCGCGCTCCTTCTGCTGGCTCTGGTGGTGCTCCTTCTGGTCGGGATTAACGCGCGCCGATATGCCTTGCAGGGAATACGTTTGCGCTTTGAGAACCTTGATCTGGTCGAGCAACTGCGCGTGGAAAAAGACCGTGCAGAAACCGCCAGCCGCGATAAAACCCGCTTTCTCGCCTCCGCCAGCCACGACCTGCGCCAACCGGTGAACGCGCTCTCGCTGTTTGCGGACGTGCTGCATACCGAGTTGGCAACCACCGCAACCCCCAAGGCCAAGGTGATGCTCAATCACATGGCGGATTCGATCCGCGCGCTCAACCAGTTGCTCGGGTCGTTGCTGGACATTTCTAAGCTGGATGCCAACATTGTTCAGCCGAATTTGCTGCATTTTGAACTATCCGCTCTGATCGACGCGCTGCATGCCGAATATGTGCCGCAAGCACAAGCCCAAGGGCTGGTTTTTGAAACGCGCATCGAGGCGGGATTGCTCGCACACAGCGACCCGGTGTTGCTGGAAAGCATGTTGCGCAATCTCATCAGCAATGCGCTGCGCTACACCCAACAGGGTAGCGTCACCCTGGCGGTGGCACGGCTCGGCATGATGGCGCAGATCGACGTGAGGGACACCGGCATCGGCATCGCACGCGAGCAACACCGCGAAATCTTTCGCGAATTTTTTCAGTTGACCAATCCGGAGCGAGATCGCTCCAAAGGCTTGGGGCTGGGGCTGGCCATCGTCGAGCGGCTCGCCGCTTTATTGGGGCATCGCATTCTGCTTGATTCTGAACCCGGCAAAGGTTCATGTTTTAGCATCGTCTTGCCGGTGGTGGAAAATGCGGGGGAAAATGCGGCGAAATTGATGCGAGGGGTGGCGGGTGAATCGGCCACAGACATCTGGGTTGAGCCTGACGATTACCGTTTTAACGGCATGCGGGTGTTGGTCATAGACGACGAAATCGCCATCCGGCTAGGCATGTCAGCAGTGCTAGAAAATTGGGGGTGTGCTGCCACGCTGGCAAATTCCGCAGAGGAAGCGCTGGAAAAAATGACCGGACACCCCCCCCCACAAGTGATTATTGCCGACTATCGGCTGCGCGACGAAAAAACCGGCGCGCAAGCCATAGCAGCAATTCATCGAACATTCGGCAAGCATATTCCCGCGCTCATCATCACCGGTGATACCGGCCCGGAACGCCTGCGCGAAGCCCAGGCCAGCGGACATACCCTGATGCACAAACCCATACAGCCGGCGAAACTCCGCGCCTATTTGCGGCGCATACAACGCCGCGAAATGTCACCGCCAGCGGTTACGCCCCCGTAGGAGCGTCTGTGGGAGCGCGGGCATTTTGCCCGCGCTCCTAAGTGTCAATTTTTTTTCCAGATTCCGCCACCACCCTGATCGCTTCTTCGCGGGTGCTCACCTGCAGCGATTTGTAAACCGCACCCAAATGCGCTTTGACTGTGGCAATCGACAATTTCAATGTCTGCGAAATTTCATGGTTGGATTTTCCGCGCAGCAACTCTTTTAGCACCGCATACTGTTTCGGTGTCAGCCCGAAGGGCAATGGCCCATGCACCTTGGTTTGTCCCAGCCCCGCCGGTTGCACCAACCTCGGCGGCACGTAAATCCCCCCCGCCAACACCAGACGCAACGCGCCCACCACCACCGCCGCAGCTTCGCTCTTGCCGATATAGCCCATCGCCCCCGCATCCAGCACCCGTTTCATATCCACCAGGCTCTCGGAACCCGACACCACCACCACCGGTATCGTTTCGGCATGTTGCAACAACGCCTCCAACCCGGCAAAACTTTCCATTCCCGGCATTTGCAAATCGACCAGCGCGAGCGCGAGATCGGGATGGTCAACGACCATCGCCAAGGCCGCGCACCAATCCCGCGCTTCCACCACCGTTACCGCAGCTTGCGCGTCGGCGAGTTGCGCCACGACATGGCGCATGCCTTCTCGGAACAGGGTATGGTCATCGGCTAACAGGATTTTCATATGGGCATCCCTATAAATTCAAATTTCGTCGCAACACGTCGTTGCTCACAAAAAATGTTTCCTTACATATCATACATATGCTGCGTCAACATTTTTTGATCGCGCCTCGTTTTGCTTAGAACTTTGAATTTATAGAGATACCCATATTTTCTCAGCGTTCAAAAGATTGCAGCAAAACCTCAAGCCTTGCCCCTTTTTGCTTTTAGCGGGAGGGCTTCCTGCTCTATCGGCAGCGCTCTAAATTCGGGGTCTTTGTGCATCAATACCGCACCCTGCATGCGGGCGCAAGCCGCAATCCAGGCATCGGCCAACGATAAAGGATAAAGTGCCTTGATCTCGGCGGCCATGAGCAGCAGGGCATCGCTGTCGCGCACCCATTCCACCGGCAACGCCAAACATTGCTGGTAGGCCAGCCGCCCGCCGGCCTCATCCTCGTCGCGCCACACGCGGTAGAGCACCTCCATCAACGAGATAAAACAACCGTAGCAACGCGCGCGGCCTTTGGCGGCCTGCTGCAAAACCTCTGCCACCCGCGCGGCACCGGGTTCGTCGTCGCGCAGCGTCAGCAAGGCCGATGTGTCGAGCACGTAGCGCTTCATTCCTTCGCCATCTCAGCGTGGCGCGCGGCCAGCAGACGCGCGGTCGAGCCGCCTTTGCCTTGCCCGCGAAAAGCTTCCACCGGATTGGCGCGAACCGGCACCACACGGATCGTGCCATTGTCCGACACCCATTCGAGACGGTCGGCGGGACTCAACTGAAACTGGCGGCGTATCGCAGCCGGGATGACGGTCTGCCCGCGTTCGGTAATCGTGCTTCGCATGGCGCGCTCCTTTAACCTAAATGAGTGAATTACTAATATATGATTATTGTAATTCAGATGAAATTTTCTCGCAACTTGCGCGGCACTTGCGCGGCACTTGCGCGGCAGTGGGAACGCGGGCATTGCCGCCCCACGCAATACCCGTTGACCACCCACACACCTGACAAGATAGCCCATTTTCACGCATTTGCAAGCCCCTGCCCGAGTCTTAATCCCCGGTATCAATCGCCCGCTACCAGCACGAGTCTTAAGACCTGCGGCCAATTTACAAACAATTTTTTTGCGGTGAGAATGCTTGCACACTATCGCATCGCATAGCAGAGGTTGTGGTGGAAGTGCGGGCGAGCGTAAGCGGTATTTTTTATGAAGGACAAAATTTTTCAACTTTCGTTTTTTAGGGAGATCATCATGCAAATAGCCATGCAAAATTTTCATAAAAAGCCGTCCGCTCAACTTGGCGCACCCGGTCTGACGCTGATGCTTTGCGCCGCGCTGCTGCCCGCCACGGTTTTTGCACAAACGCAAACCATTCCCAAACTCAACGATACCGGCATCGCGCTATGTTATGACGACACAATTGCGGTTGCTTGCAGCAGCATATCCGCCGACAGCGGCACTCATCCGCGCCAAGATGGTCGCTACGGGCGCGATGCCAAAGCCGCGGCGGGCACGCTCAGCAAAATCGGCGCAGGCAGCAAAGGTTTTGATTTCACTAAAATCTGCAACAACGGCAACGTTTGCGCCACCACGGTCGCGCTGGGCACGGCTGCCACCGACTGGGGCTGCACCCGAGATAACGTCACCGGCCTGATTTGGGAAATGAAAACCGCCGCTGCGAGGACCGATCTGCGCCATAACGAATTTGGCTACACTTGGTATTCGACTAACGCGGCATCCAACGGCGGCGATGTCGGGACACTTGGGACAAACGGCACCTGCAATTCAACACTTACCAACTGTAACACTGAAAGCTATGTCACCGCCGTTAACGCTGCTCTGCTCTGCAACGCATCCGACTGGCGCATGCCCAATCCGCATGAATTGCGAAGCATTGTTGACTACGACCTGAACGGCACGGGGATCGTAACGGTGGATGCCGATTTTTTCCCCAACACCTTTGAGAATGGTTATTACTGGACTGGTTCGACCTTTGCCGCTGGTACGACAAGCGCGTGGGTCGTAATGCCCAGTGAAGGTGCCCGCAACGCAAATAAATCCGCTAGCACGTTCCTTCGCCTCGTGCGCGGCGGACAGTGATTGAGTTCGTTAAAAAAGGAGTTACCATGAAAAACCTATCGACAGCCTTGTTACGATTCATTGGCTTTTTCGCAATGGGTTTCGGCATGATCGCAACCGTGCCTTCCTTGGCGCAACAAGCATGCCCAACCAATATGGTGCAAGTGCAACCTGCCACCGACTACGACCTCACGCTCAACAGCGGGGCTACGGTTTTGCACAACAAAACCGGCCTCACCTGGCAGCGTTGCAGCATCGGGCAGACATGGAGTAGCACGACTTGTACCGGTATTGCGACGACGCATACTTGGTCACAAGCACTGAATGCGGCCAAAAACAATACCGGCGCAGGCGGCGGTTGGCGCTTGCCCAACATAAGTGAACTGGCTTCGATCGTCGAGATCGGCTGCTCAAACCCAAGCGTCAATGTCAGCGTGTTCCCGGCAACGGTTTCATCCACATACCTAACTGGCTCGACTATTAGCGGTAGCACAACGGCCATGTGGGTCATAGACTTCACCGCTGGCATCTTTGGTGGCAGAGGTAAGGATGTTATTAACAGAGTTCGCCTGGTGCGTGGCGGGCAGCCCCCCGGTGATTTTGATGCTCACGCGCCGCTTGCGGTTGCCCCGGGCGCACCGACTGCGGTTGCCGCGATAGCGGGCAATGCACAAGCCACCGTCACTTTCGCCGCGCCGGCTTCTGATGGCGGCGCGGCGATTAGCGGCTACACCGCCACTTCTACGCCAAGCAGCATCACTGGCAACTGTACCGCGCCCTGCACATCAATCACCGTGTCTGGTCTCACCAACGGCACGCCTTACACTTTTACTGTCACCGCAACGAATTCGGCGGGTGCGGGTGTGGCGTCGGCTGCTTCCAGCCCGGCAGTCACCCCGGCCACCGTCCCCGCTGCGCCCACCATCGCTACCGCCACTGCGGGCAACGCGCAAGCTATCGTCAGTTTCGTTGCCTCCGCCAGCAACGGCGGTGCGGCGATTACCGGTTACACCGCCATCTGCGGCACGGTCAGCGTCAACGGCGCGGCCTCGCCCATTGTGATTTCCGGTCTCACAAATGGCATAGCAGTAAATTGCACGGTAGGGGCAAACAACAGCGTCGGCGCGAGCACGGCCTCGGCCACGCTGAGCGTTACACCCGTAGCACCCGCCGCAGGCGCGATCACTGGCGGTAGCGGCATCACCGCCGTTGCCGCGCCGGTCACCGTCACTATCGGCGAGGTGAGTGTCACTTTCGTCGCAGGGATAACGGCGACAGGGGTCACCAGCGTCGCGCCCATCACCGCAGCATCAAGAGGCACTGTGCCCAGCGGGTTTACAGCGATCGCTGCGGTGGACATCACCAGCACCGCAAGCGTCGCCGCCGGCAACATCGACACCTGTTTTATCGTGGGCACAGTCACGGATGCGGCCATATTTGCTAGCCTTAGGGTGTATCACCTGGAAACGGGAGCGTGGATAGATCGCACACTGGCTAACAACCACGATTTTGCTGCGAAGCGCGTTTGTGCCCGCACTACCAGCCTAAGCCCCTTTGCGGTGATGCAGCCGGTGGCGGCGACTCCCGTCGTATCCAGTGACAGCAGCTTTGGTTGCTCGACCGGCGCAAACAGCACCGCGCCCGATCCGACCTTGCCGCTGTTGCTGGCGTTGGCGTGGATTTATGCCCTGCGGCGGCGGATGGGGTAGCACGTAGGTTGTGCTGACGAAGGAAGCACAACAGCCGCAGCGACGAGATACCCTGTTGTACTTCCTTCGTCAGCACAACCTACAGTACTGATGTGCCGGAGCGCGGGCTTTGCCCGCCAGCGCAAACTATCATTTTGTGGGGCAAGCATGAAAATATTTTTTGCGAACATCGCAACTTTTGCTGCGTTGGTTTTTTCGCTGGCCGCTTGGGGCGACTGGAACGATCCGCATGTGGCGGCGGTGGTTGTGGGGGGTGAGTGAGCCTAAGCGATATTTTTTTGGGGTCTTCAGGAAGTCGTGTGGGTAAAATTTAGTATAAGTTCCTCTGTAAGCCTTGCTGGTATTGGCGTTCATGGCTATTCTGAGGGCTTCTAATTTGGTGCGATTTTCCGATGACTACTTTTAAGAAATTCAAGCGTCTAGCAGACGCGTACCGGTTCCCCGGATTTCGGCCTTTGCCGTTGGTCAAGGGAGAATTTGGCGATGCCCACGCCCGTGTCGTCCGGCTGGTAAGGCACTCAAAAAAACCGTCTGTAACGAGTGCGGGAGAGCGGGGTCGGGTTGGTATGACCGGAGGGTTCGGCGGGTGCGCGACCTCGCGTGTGGCGCGTATCGGATTTACCTGGAATTCGAGGTCAGGCGGCTGTGGTGCCGCTCCTGTCAGGCGGTGAAACGCGAGCAGCTGGCGTTTCTGGGCGAGTCCCCTTTCTATACCAAACGCTTTGCTTTTTACGTGGGGCGACGCTGCCGCAACGAGACGATCAAAGATGTCGCGCGCGAGTTGAACCTCGACTGGGACAGCGTCAAAGCACTGGAGATGCAATATATGCGGGCGCAACTTGCGCGGGCGGGCAGACCGGGGCCGAAGGCCATCGGCATCGACGAAATCTCTGTCCGCAAAAGGCACACCTACCGCATCGTGGTGAGCGATCTGGTGCGCCGCCGCCCGATCTGGTTCGGCGGCGAAGACCGCTCCGAGGCGAGCATGAAAATGTTTTATGACTGGCTGGGACCCAAGCGCAGCAAGGCTGTCCGCCTGGCGGTGATGGATATGTGGAAACCGTTTCGCAACGCGACCCGTGCGGCCGCGCCGCAAGCCGCCGTGCTGTTCGACAAGTTCCACATCATGCGCCACTTGGGGGAGGCACTCGACAAGGTGCGGCGCACGGAGTATGCGCGATTGGCTGGCAAGGATCGGCATTTTATAAAGGGACAAAAATACACGCTGTTGTCCCACCGCGAGAATTTGAGCCTGGACGGCAAGCGCGCCTTGAAGACATTGTTGGCGGCGAACAAACGGCTGAATACCGCCTACCTGCTCAAAGAGTCTTTCGGCCAACTCTGGGGTTATGAGCGCGAGGCATGGGCGCGGCGCTTCTTCGAGAACTGGCGCGCCTCGCTCAAGTGGCAGCGATTGAAACCTTACGAGAAATTTGCCGAAATGATAGATCGTCATTGGGATGGGATCGCCGCGTATTGCAAACCGGAGAACAAGGTGCCGTTGGGCTTCGTCGAAGGCGCGAACAACAAAATCCGCGTCATCTGGCGGCGCGCATATGGGCTGCGCGATGAAGAATATTTGCGGCTGAAAATTCTCACTTGTATGCTGCCCGTTATCTGAATGGTATGCGATTTTACCCACACGACTTCCTGAAGACCCTTTTTTTGAATGACCAGTTTTTTGCTTTTTCGTTTTTTTTAGGGAGACGCGCCATGCAAAATTTTCATAAAAAGCAGCCCACTCAACTTGGCTCACCCGGTATGACGCTGATGCTCTGCGCCGCGCTGCTGCCCGCAAGTGCATTCGCGCAAGGCACCCCCAGCGGCAAGCTCAACGACACCGGGCAGACCACTTGCGACAATGGCAGCAACGTTATGGTCTCCTGCACCACCAGCAATACCGGTGATACTGGCAATACTATGCCGCGCCAAGACGCGCGTTTCGGGCGCGACCCAAAAGCTGCCGCCGGCACGCTTGTCAAAATTGGCGCAGGGACTGCGGGTTTTGATTTCACCCGCGTATGCATGAGCGGTGTGCTGGCGGGCGTGGGCAGTTGCCCCGGCAACTCTGCCGTTGCAGTGAACCAGGCTGCGCCTACGGCCAACGAGTGGGCCTGTACCAAAGACAACAATACCAATCTCATCTGGTCGCTGCAAAGCGGTTTCGGCGACTGGACGACCTACGCCACCGCCACGCTCCCCGCTACCACCAACACCGCCACCCGCTGCGGTTTCAGCACCGGCTGGCGCTTGCCCACCCGTAGAGAGCTGCTGACGATAGTGCATAACGGCACTTCCAGCCCCTCCATTGACACCGCCTACTTCCCCGGTACAAGCAATGCTGGCTACTGGAGCGTCAACACTTTTGCGCCCGATGCGGCAATGGCCATACCAGTCGATTTTAGTGTCGGCCATTCCGGTGCCAACGTTAAGACCTTTAGCTACTACGTTCGCCTTGTACGTAGCGGCGAGTGATTTGACCCATCCGCTGATCAGTTTCGTAGGTCACGCTGTCCTCCAAAGGGACTTGCTTCCGGCGCGGTTGCGCGACTAACCCAAGCAGCCAAGCTTTTTATATAACAGAGGTGCCACATGAACACCACCACACAATTCATTGCAGGTGCGGCATCGGCACTGTTGGCGTTATTCCTGACCCTGCCGCAGAGCGCGCACGCCGCGCTCACGGTTAACCCCGATAGTACCGTCACCGACAGCGTCACCGGCTTGATGTGGGATCAATGCTCGCAAGGGCAAAGTGGTGCGGACTGCGTCACCGGCACGGCAAACACCATGAACTGGTCGGCGGCGTTGGGCGCAGCCGCGACGGCCAACACCGTCAGCTACAAGGGTTACAACGATTGGCGCTTGCCCAACAAAAATGAACTGGAATCCTTGGTCAACTTTACTGCCTCAAATCCGGCCATCGACACGGCGGCATTTCCCGCCACCCCGTCGAACAGTTTTTATTGGAGTTCGACTACTTCTTCTGCTCAATACACCGGCCCTTCAGCGGCTTGGTTCGTCTATTTTTTTGGTGGCATCACCGATGTCGGCGGTAAGACCCTTAGCTACGCGGTCAGGCTCGTGCGTAGCGGACAGTTGTTGGATTCTTTTGATGTCTTTGCAGTCGTGCCAAGCGCACCGACTATTGGAATTGCGACAGCAGGCAATGCCCAAGCAAGCATCACCTTCACCGCACCGGCCAACGGTGGGTCGATGATTACCGGCTATACCGCGACTTGTGGTGCGAACAGTACGAATGGCACGGCCTCGCCCATCGCGGTAACTGGTTTGACTAACGGCATCCCCGTCACTTGCACCGTCAGGGCGACTAATGCCACTGGAAATGGTACAGCTTCGGCAACTTCCAACAGTGTCATTCCTGCCGCTGTTCCCGGCGCACCTGTGATCGGTGCTGCCACAGCGGGCAATGCGCAAGCCACCGTGTCCTTCACCGCGCCCGCCAGCAACGGCGGCGCAACAATTTCCGGCTACACAGTCACATGCGGCAACATGACGGCAACCGGCACGGCATTGTCCTTGACAGTGACGGGATTGAATAATGGCAGCACTTACACCTGTAGCGTCACTGCGGCCAACGCGATGGGTTCTGGCTTAGCCTCAAGCACTCTAAGCGTAACGCCCGTCGCACCGACTACGGGAGCGGTCGCTGGCGGTAGTGGTACTACAACAACATCTGCAACACCTATTGCGGTCACGATAGGCGAAATCAGCGTGACTTTCACCGCCGGGATAACCGGCGCAGGTACCATCACCGTGACTCCCATCACCGCATCGTCTGCGGGTGCGCTACCAGCCGGATTTACGGCAATTCTTGCGGCGAACATCACCAGCACCGCCACCACCCTTATTGGTGGCAATATCGTCACTTGTTTTGTGGTGGGCGCGGTGTCCGACGCGACCACCTTTGCCAGTCTCAGGGTGTATCACCTCGAATCGGGTGCATGGGCAGATCGTACGCTGATTGGCAGCCACGATTTTGCCAACCGGCGCGTGTGCGCCAGCACCTACAGCCTAAGCCCCTTCGCGGTGATGCAGCCGGTGGCGGCATCGGCTGCGTCCGCAGCCCCAGCGGCTGGCAATGGTGGCGGTTGCGCGACCAGCACAAACAGCACCGCGCCCGATCCCACCTTGCCGCTGCTGCTGGTGCTGGCGGGGGTTTACGCGCTGCGGCGGCGGGTGGGGTAGCGCCTAGCAGCCTAAAAAAAACATCATTTTGGAGAAAACATGAAAACTGTTTTTGGCCTGATCGCGGCAACCGCTGCGTTGGTTTTTTCGCTGTCCGCTTGGGGCGACTGGAACGATCCACATGTGGCGGGTGCGCGCGAGCATCCGCTGCTTAAATTTTATCCGCAGGCCAGTGTCGCCGAATATAACTACAAAGAATTTGATAGCGCGGAAATGGTCACCGCCTACAAAAAGGGCGGTGACGTGCCCGCCAAAATTGAAACGCTGGAAGGCAAGCTCACCCAGTATCATTACTATCACAAGCCCAGCACGGCGATGTTGGAAATCATCCGCCAATATGAGGGTGCGTTGAAGGCTGCCGGCTTTGTCACGATAGTTGCGGGCAAGGGCGCGAGCTACCCCGGCTTGCCAGAGACGAATGACCACGATGCGTTCGGTGCGTTCCGGCTTGAGCGGAATGGCAAGGCGGTTGCTTATGTTCAAGCGCTCGCGCAAGAGGATGGTGGTAGCATAAAATCACTCGTGACCATTATGGAAATAAAGGGCATGGAGCAGAAACTGGAAGCGAATGCCGATAGTTGGTTCGACGAAATTTCCAAGAGCGGGCGCGTGGCAGTTTATGGGATCAATTTCGATACGGGCAAAGCCGTGCTGAAACCAGATTCCGAGAAAACGCTTGCGGAAATCAAGAAGCTGGCGGCGGCCCATCCGCAGCTCAAGCTCAATATCGAAGGGCATACCGACAACGTCGGCAACGCCGCCGCCAACAAGAAGCTTTCCGAAGAGCGCGCGGCGGCCGTCAAGGCGTGGCTGACAAAAAACGGGGCACACGGCGCAAACTTTGCGGCGCAGGGGTATGGCGATACCAAACCGCTGGCCGACAATAAAACCGAAGCAGGCCGCGCCAAAAACCGGCGGGGCGAGCTGGTGAAACAATGAGGTTTTTTAGCGGTTTGTTGAATTTATCCCTTAAACCCGTCATTCCCGCGCAGGCGGGAATCTAGAAGTTATTGATTTTATGTGTGTTCCAAAATGCTGGATTCCCGCCTGCGCGGGAATGACGAATTAATAGAGATGCCCAATAGACCGTTGGGTTAAATCGTTCAAAAGGAGACTGGCCATGTCGATGAAAACTTGTATTAGCAGAATCACCTTGTTGCTGGTAACCGCTTGCTTGCCTTTTTCGGTTCATGCCGAGGGCAAGGATGTTTTGTGGGAAGTGACCAGCAAAATGGAGATGCCGGGTATGCCCATGGCAATGCCGCAGCAAACCGCCAAGGTGTGTACCCCGGCAGGCGCTGGCGATGAGAGCAAAGTGCCGCAAGACAAAAATTGCAAGCTGCTCGAATCCAAACAGACCGGCAACAAGTTCACCTACAAAGTGGAATGCAATCAAGACGGCGGCAAAATGACCGGCAGCGGCGAGGTCGTGAGCAGCGCCGACAGCTATCGCGGCACGTTTCGCGTACAAGGCAAAATGGAAGGTCAGGCGATGGACATGACCACGAATTTCACCGGCAAAAAAATTGGCAACTGCACCGCCGGCGAACGACCTAAAAAACATGGCGGGATGCAAAATCAAACGCACGACAGCATGGCGCAAATTTGCGATCAGAGCATCGGGGCGATGACGACCGAGATGTTTTTCGGCGACGGCGCGGTGTGCAAAGACCGTCAGGCGGAATTTTGCAAACAGGCATCGCAGATCACCCGCACCGCCGAGGGCTACCGTAATTACGATACGACCCGCCAAGGGAAAACGCTGATAGACAAAACGATGGGCAGGTCTTCAGACCCGCTGCAAGTGTGCAAACTGGATGCGGTAGCCGCGCTCAAAGGGGCGTGTAAAAATGGTATCGACAAAAGTGACTGGGGCTTTGTCGCCGATTATTGCCCCGGCGATGCCGTCGCGCTGCGCCAGCAGATATGCGGCGGACGCAGCTATACTTCGTTGGGGCAGAAAGAGCGGGTGTTGTGTGACACGGCTTCCGCTGGCGGCGGTCCCGCCTATACCAGCAAAGCGGCCGCCACGCACAATGTCGCCAGCACCCAGCCAAAAGAAGAGACCGCGCCTAATTTGGCGGACGAGATCAAAAAAGAAGCGATTGATCAGGGCGTGAATAAAGTGTTGCGAGGCATTTTCAGTTTTTAAGTGTGATTGGTCGCAACACCATTTGTTTGGTTGTGTCCCTGCTTGGGAACGCGGGCATCGTGCCCGCGACCGTGGTAATTTGTGCGGGCAAGATGCCCGCGTTCCCAGCCCCGATGATGGGTTCCACCACAAGGGTACTCCGACGCTCGTACGGCTAAAGCAGTGAAAGCTCGTATACGCTGTACCCCACCCATCCACGAATTACAATTTATGTTCCATTATTTCAGCCGCACTACACTGGCAGCCGCAATACTGGCGGCCTACGCCAATGCGTTCGGCGGCGCATTTCAATTTGATGATTACAATGTAATTGTCAATTATCCTGCGGTGCATTCCTGGGGCGCGTGGTGGCAGGAGATGCCGGGCATACGCCCGTTGCTCAAGGCGAGCTATGCGGCAAACTGGGTAGCGGACACTGGCGCGACAGGATTCATTGCAGCGAATGTGGTATTGCATTTCATCAATGTTTTGCTGGTGTTTGGCATTTTGCGTAGATTGGCTCCCCGACTGGGCATTGCGGATGAGGCCGCACATCGCGTTGCATGGTTTGCCGCGCTGATGTTCGCGCTGCACCCCGCGCAGACCGAAGCCGTCACGTATATCAGCGGACGTTCGGTGTCGTTGATGGCGATGTTCACGCTGGCCGCGTTGCTGGCCTATCTGAAAGCGCGGGATGGGAGTCGAGCGATCGCATGGCGCGCCGCCTCGGCGTTTTTTTTTGCCGCATTGGCGACAAAAGAAAATGCCTGGATACTGCCGCTGGCATTGTTGTTATGCGAATTGCCACAAAAGGAATTTCGCTGGCGCGGATTTTTGGCGCGGAGCGCGGGGCATGGGCTGGTGTTGCTGGGGCTGGCATTGGCGGTGTTGACGATCCCCGCGTATTTCAAGTTGTTGGCAGGGAGCCTGAAAACGCGCTCCTTGAGCGAAAATTTATTAACGCAAATCGATGGGGTGCTTTACCTGATCGCGCACCCGCTGCTCGCGCTAACGCTCAACATCGACCCGGATTTGCCGGTACACAAAACCCTTACGCCGGTACTCGCGCTCAAGGCTGCGGCCTTCATTGCCCTGTTCGCAGTCGTCGTTTGGCTGTGGCGCAGACGGCCCGAAACACGCTGGCTCAGCTTCGGTATTTTGTGGTTTTTTATTTGGTTGATACCGACCAATTCTATTCTGCCGCGCATCGATGTCGCCAACGACAGACAGCTTTATCTGGCGTTGATCGGCCCCGCATTGATAGCGGGCGCAGTGCTTGCAAAATGGCCGCAGCCACGCCGGGCAACCGCAATCGTAGTCGTAGTCGTCGCGCTGTTCTTGGGTGTATCTACAGCGCTGCGTAATCAGGATTACCGCTCCGAACTCGCGTTGTGGGAAGCGACTGTCCAGCGTTCCCCCAACAAAGCGCGGGTGTGGAACAACCTCGGCTATGCGCGACAAGAAGAGGGTGATATTGCAGGGGCAAAAGTGGCTTATCAGCGGGCGTTGCTGTTAGCCCCCAAGCATTGGAAAGCGAAAAACAATCTGGATTTGCTGGAAGAGTAAGCCTTATATAAAGCGCATCGACAAATCCACCGCCTTAATATCTTTGGTCAAGCTGCCCGGCGAATTTCTCTTTTGACAAGCAGGGGAGAATCAAAAAAATGTCGTCGCCTGCACATAAACATCCCACACTTTTGGCATGTTGATGCCGCGATAAGTCTGCTGCGTTTCCAGTTTCAAAATCAGCGGCAGTGGGAAATTTCCGCTCTGCCACGCTTTGATGCCGCTCCACGAAACCGCCATGCGCCACTGGTCGGCGAGGATGCGGGTGTTTTGTTCGAGCATGGCGGTGTTCGTGCCCAGCGCGGAGGTGTAGCGGTCTGCGCGTTTATCCCAGCGATGCCAGGTTCCAGATACGCGCCCATCGCCAAAACTGCGTCCCAGCTCCACGTCATATTCCATGTAGTCGCCCAGATCGCGTTTTAGATTTTCGCGCGAGGCGAAGGTCGCCAACAACGCGCCCGGCGCGGGCACTCTGGCGGTGACGCGGTCCGCGCTTTGCAGGGTATGCTTGGCTTGCAGGCGCATATCCCACGCTGCGGGTAACTGGTGTGTGCTTTCAATCTGGGTGACGAAATCACGGCTGCCGTCGTCCATAGCCACATCGGCGAGGTTGTCGGGATCGTTCTGCGCCTGTACGCCAAAACGCAAACCCAATGCCAGCGTCGCGCTGCTGGCCACGCTGCTAATATCACCCTTCCAAAATCGCCAAATCCCGCCCACGGTGGGGTCGCCGAGGTTTTCCACGGTGGTGGTTTGCAGCGGCTTGTAGCGTAAACCGAAAGCGGGATCGGTTAAAATCGTCTGCATTCCTGCGGTGTCCAGCGGCGTGACTCCACCGCCCACTGGTGCAAACGGGAAATTAACTCCGCTGATAGGTGCTGCGGGATTAAACACAGGATTAAATCCCGTATTGCCGCCGCCCACGGAAAAGTTGACGTGGTTTGTGGTGCGCCCCCACAGCTATCGCGGCTCGTTTCGCGTACAAGGCAAAATGGAAGGTCAGGCGATGGACATGACCACGAATTTCACCGGCAAAAAAATCGGCACCTGCACCGCGGCGGCGCAAGCAAAAAAGTAGTCAGTTTTTTAACGGGAAATAGAAGTTGATGCGACAATTCCTTTTATTAGCAGTTGCGTTTTTCTGGACTGCACACGGTTACGCCGACGGCGGTGGCTCGCTGCACACGGAGGCTTTGGCAAAGGCAATAAACGTAACCGCGATCAATTCTTCGGCCAAATAGAAAGCCAATAAGAAAATTTGACCAAAATCACTGTAGCCGTTACCATGCATGGTTCTACAGATAGATTTGGGATTTCAAAAATGGCTATCGAATTAACCGGCGCGGAAATCGCGATACGCTGCTTGCAGGAAGAAGGGGTCGATACGATATTCGGTTATCCCGGCGGCGCGGTATTGTTCATTTACGACGAATTGTTCAAGCAGGACAAGGTCAAGCACATTCTGGTGCGGCACGAGCAGGCGGCGGTGCATGCGGCAGACGGGTATGCGCGTTCCAGCCTGCGCCCCGGCGTGTGTTTGGTGACTTCCGGCCCCGGCGTGACCAACGCGGTCACGGGCATCGCCACCGCTTATATGGACTCGATCCCGATGGTGATTATCAGCGGCCAGGTGCCGACCCACGCCATTGGTCTGGATGCGTTTCAAGAAGTCGATACCGTGGGCGTAACGCGCCCCTGCGTCAAACACAATTTTCTGGTAAAGGATATCAACGAACTCGCCAGCACCATCAAAAAGGCATTTTACATCGCCACTACGGGTCGACCCGGCCCGGTGCTGGTGGACATCCCCAAAGATGTGTCGCAGCAAAAAACGCTTTTTGAATACCCCAAGAGCGTCACCATGCGCTCCTACAACCCCAACATCAAAGGCGATCCGCAACAAATAAAAAAAGCCGCGCAAATGATCCTCTCGGCCAAGCGTCCGATGATTTATACGGGCGGCGGGGTGATTTTGTCGAATGCGTCCAAACAGCTCATCGAGCTGACCCGCTTGCTGGGCTATCCCTGCACCAACACGCTGATGGGCTTGGGTGGCTACCCGGCCACCGACAAACAGTTTGTCGGCATGCTGGGGATGCACGGCACCTACGAGGCCAACATGGCGATGCAGCATTGCGACGTGCTGCTGGCGGTAGGCGCGCGTTTCGATGATCGCGTCATCGGCAACCCCAAGCATTTCTACAACGAAGACCGCCGCATCGTGCATATCGACATCGACCCGTCGTCGATTTCCAAGCGCGTCAAAGTCGATGTGCCCATCGTCGGCGAAGTGTCGGAAGTTCTGGACGCGCTCATTCAATTGGTCAAAGCGCTGATTAAAGCGGGCAAAGCCAAACCCGACCCAACCGCGCTCAAAGCCTGGTGGAAACAAATCGAAGAGTGGCGTTCGCGCGATTGCCTCAAATTTGACCGCAGCAGCAAAATCATCAAGCCGCAACACGTGGTCGAGACGCTCTACAAAATCACCAAAGGAGATGCGTTTGTCACTTCCGATGTCGGCCAACACCAAATGTGGGCGGCGCAGTTTTATAAATTCGACCAGCCGCGCCGCTGGATCAATTCCGGCGGCTTGGGCACCATGGGCTTCGGCCTGCCCGCCGCCATGGGGGTTCGTTTTGCCAACCCCAAAGCCGAAGTCGCCTGCATCACTGGCGAGGCCAGCATCCAGATGTGCATCCAGGAACTCTCCACCTGCAAACAATACAATCTGCCGATCAAAATCGTCAACCTCAACAACCGCTACATGGGCATGGTGCGGCAGTGGCAGGAATTTTTCCACGGCAACCGCTACGCAGAATCTTACATGGAAGCCTTGCCGGATTTCGTCAAACTCGCCGAAAGCTACGGCCACGTTGGCATGAAAATCGAAAAATCGAGCGATGTCGAAGGCGCGTTAAAAGAAGCGTTCAAACTCAAAGATCGCCTGGTGTTTATGGACTTTATCACCGACCAATCCGAAAACGTGTTCCCGATGGTGCCCGGCGGCAAAGGGCTTTCTGAAATGATTTTGGTATAGTCGTAAAAACCGCAGTTCAGCCACGGATTAACTCGGATTTTCACGGATAATTATGAGATTGAATCACGCTTAGTATTCACCTTGAGGGTGATGCGCTTCTGCTAAATAAGTTTTTGATTTATCCGTGTTAATCCGTGTTAATCCGTGTTAATCCGTGTTAATCCGTGTTAATCCGTGGCTAAATGCACTTTCTAGGTTAATTTAGGTAACAACATGCGACATATAATTTCTCTGTTGATGGAAAACGAAGCTGGCGCGCTGTCCCGCGTGGCGGGGTTGTTTTCGGCACGCGGCTACAATATCGAATCGTTGACGGTCGCCCCCACCGAAGATGCCACCCTGTCGCGCATGACGCTGGTCACGATAGGTTCGGATGACGTGGTCGAGCAAATCACCAAGCAGCTCAACAAACTCATCGACGTGGTGGAAGTTTTGGATTTATCTGAAGGCGAACACATCGAGCGCGAATTGATGCTGGTCAAAGTCCGCGCCACGCCCGCCCTGCGCGAAGAAGTCAAGCGCACCGCCGATATTTTTCGCGGTCGCATCCTCGACGTGACCGACAAAACCTACACCATCGAACTCACCGGCACGGTCTCGAAGCTCGATGCGTTTTTGCAGGCGCTGGGCGCGAGCGTGATCCTCGAAACCGTGCGCACCGGGGCTTCCGGCATCGGGCGCGGCGAGCGCATTTTGAAAATATGATGTAGGTCGGGATTCATCCCGACAGCGCCATGTGTCGGGATGAATCCCGACCTACCCTTCCCCTATCCCCAAACTACCCACAAAGGAAAACCATGAAAGTGTATTACGACAAAGATGCCGACTTATCCCTCATCAAAGGCAAAAAAGTCACCATCGTCGGCTATGGATCGCAAGGCCACGCCCACGCCAACAACCTGAGCGAATCCGGTGTGAAAGTCACCGTCGGGCTGCGTAAAGACGGGGCCTCGTGGAGCAAGGCCAAGAAAGCGGGCCTAACCGTCAAAGAAATTCCCGAAGCCGTCAAAGGCGCGGATTTCGTGATGATCCTGGTGCCGGACGAACAAATCGCCGCCACCTACGCCACCGACATCGAACCCAATATCAAAAAAGGCGCGACCCTCGCGTTCGCGCACGGCTTCAACATTCATTACGGCCAAGTGGTGCCGCGCGCCGACCTCGACGTGGTGATGATCGCCCCCAAAGGCCCTGGCCATTTAGTGCGTTCGACTTACGTCGCGGGCGGCGGTGTGCCGTCGCTGATCGCGGTGCATCAGGACAAATCCGGCAAGGCGCGTGACCTGGCCTTGTCTTACGCGGCGGCCAACGGCGGCACGCGCGGCGGCGTGATCGAAACCAATTTCCGCGAAGAAACCGAGACCGATTTATTCGGCGAACAAGTGGTGTTGTGCGGCGGGCTGACCGCTTTGATCCAAGCGGGTTTCGAGACTCTGGTGGATGCCGGTTACGCGCCCGAAATGGCGTATTTCGAGTGCTTGCACGAAGTTAAGCTGATCGTCGATTTGATTTACGAAGGCGGGATCGCCAACATGCGTTATTCGGTTTCTAACAACGCCGAGTTCGGCGACATTTCTCGCGGCCCGCGCATCATCACCGACGCGACCCGCGCCGAAATGAAAAAAATCCTGCGCGAAATTCAAACCGGCGAATACGCCCGCGAGTTCATTCTCGAAAATCGCGCCGGCGCGCCCATGCTCAAAGCCAGCCGCCGCTTGGCCGCCGAACATCAAATCGAAACCGTCGGTGCGAAACTGCGCGACATGATGCCGTGGATCAAGAAGAACAAGCTGGTGGATCAATCTAAAAACTAAAAGGCGTGAGCCGTGAATCAAAAGCGTGATTGGTGATTAGTGATCGGTGATTGGAGAGAGAAACTTTGCAAATCTCCGCTACCGTCGTTGTTTAGGGCATCTCGCCCCACCAGCCCCCACCAATCACCATTCACCAATCACCTTTCACCTTTCACCATTCACGCCTTACCAAATGCCCTACCCCCACCCCCTCATCGCTCGCGAAGGCTGGCCGTATTTATCTGGTGCCATCGCGGTAGCCGCGCTGGTGCATATGTTCGCCGGCTGGCTCATCGCTGTGCCGCTGTGGATCATCGCACTGTTCGTGCTGCAATTTTTTCGTGATCCGCCGCGCGAGATTCCGCAGCAAGCCAACGCCGTGCTGTCGCCTGCCGACGGTCGCATCGTCGCTGTGGAAAAGGTCGAAGACCCCTATCTCAACCGCACCGCCATTAAGGTCAGCGTGTTCATGAACGTGTTCAACGTGCATTCCAACCGCAGTCCGGTCGATGGAAAAATCGAAAACGTATGGTATTTTCCGGGGAAATTTGTCAACGCGGATTTACCCAAAGCATCTCTAGAAAACGAGCGTAACGCGCTGTGGATCAGGACCGAATCCGGCGTTGATATTACCTGCGTGCAGATCGCCGGACTGATCGCGCGGCGTATTTTGTGTTACGTCCACCCCGGCGAGACACTGTCGCGCGGCCAGCGTTACGGTTTTATTCGCTTCGGTTCGCGCGTGGATGTATATCTGCCGTTGGAAGCCACGGTTAAAGTCAGCCTCGGCGACATCGTGTATGCCACCACCACCACCCTTGCGGAATTGCCCGAAAAAGCTTAGCCTGTTCGCAGCACACCGACTAATGGGCACCTCTATAAATTCAAAGTTCTAAGCAAAACGAGGCGCGAGCAAAAAATGTTGACGCAGCATATTGTTGATATGTAAGGAAACATTTTTTGAGAGCAACGAAGTGTTGCGACGAAATTTGGATTTATAGAGGTGCCCTAATTCTCCAAAAGGCGCACCACGCAGATGTTCGAGCCTAAATTACCGCCGTTACCGCAATCTCCACAGCCGCCGCATTCCCTGCTCAAAACCAAGTTGCGGCGGCGCGGCATTTATTTGCTGCCCAACCTGTTCACCACCGCCGCGCTGTTCGCGGGCTTCTACGCGATCGTGCAAGCCATGAACGGACGCTTCGAGCAATCCGCCATCGCGATTTTTATCGCGATGGTGTTGGATGGGCTGGATGGTCGTGTGGCTCGGCTCACGCGCACCGAAAGCGCGTTCGGCGCAGAGTACGACAGCCTCTCCGACATGGTATCTTTCGGTGCCGCCCCGGCATTGGTGATCTACGTGTGGGCGTTGCGCGACTTGGGATCGTTGCAGGGATTTTTTGGCAAGCTCGGCTGGATCGCCGCCTTTCTCTACTGCGTCTGCGCCGCTTTGCGGCTGGCGCGTTTCAACACCAACATCGAAGTCGTCGATAAGCGTTTTTTTCAAGGTTTGCCCAGCCCCGCCGCCGCCGCCCTGCTCGCCGGCTTTATCTGGGTGATGCACGATTACAGCATCAAAGGGGGCTCGGTCAAATGGCTCGCCTTCGGCATCACCGTGTTCGCCGCCGTCAGCATGGTCAGCACCGTGCCGTTCTACAGCGGCAAAGACATCAATTTGCGCAAAAGCGTGCCTTTTGTGATGCTGCTGTTTTTGGTGTTGTTTTTCGTGCTGATTTCCACCGACCCCCCCACCGCGCTGTTCGCCTTATTTGTGATCTACGCGCTGTCCGGCTATGTGTATTGGCTGTGGCGGTTGATCAGAAGACAGAGGGCAGGCATCAGAGGACAGAAGACAGAAGACAGAAGACAGTAATGTTAGAACCACTTCGTGGTTTTTAATAACGGCACGAAGTGCCGCTGACCTTACTGTCCTCTGTCATCTGACTTCTGTCATCTGATGCACCACCTGCCCATCCACCAGCGTGTATTTGACTTTGCCGAGGAGTTCCATGCCGATGAAGGGGGTATTTTTCCCCTGGCTTTTTAACGCGGCGGCTTCGATTTTCCAGTATTGCGCGGGGTCGAAAATACAAATATCGGCGGCTGCCCCCACCGTCAAGTGCCCGCCTTCCACGCCGAGGATGCGCGCCGACCGTGAGGTTATTTTTTCTATCGCCGCCATCAACGGCAGCTTCATTTCCATCGCCCATTTGAGCGTCAACGGCAACAACAACTCTAGGCAGGTCGCGCCCGCTTCGGATTCGCCGAAGGGCAGCAATTTGGCATCGTCATCCACCGGCGCGTGATCGGAGCAGATGGCATCGATGCTGCCGTTGACCAACCCGCCGCGCAGCGCGTCGCGGTCCGCCAAGCCGCGCAATGGCGGAATCAGATGGCAGTTGGAATCGAAAAAGCCGATGTCCATTTCAGTCAGATGCAAGTGATGCGCGGCCACGTCGCAGGTGATCGGCAAGCCTTGCGCTTTAGCCGAGGCCACCATCGCCACGCCTTCGCTGCTGGAGATACGGCAGATGTGGACTCTGGCACCGGTTTCGCGCATCAGCAAGACGATATTGGAGAGCGCGATAATTTCGGCGCAGACGCTGATCGCGGGCAGCCCCAAGCGCGTGGCGACTTCGCCGTCGTGCGCGATGCCGCCACGTGCCAGGCTGGTTTCTTGCGGGCGCAGCCACACCGGGAAGCCGAACGTTGCCGCATATTGCATCGCCTGCATCATCGCGCGAATATCTGCAAACGCGGCATCGGCTTGACCAAAGGCGACGCAACCCGCGTCGCGCAGTTCGACCATTTCGGTGATGCGTTCGCCGCGAAGACCTTGCGTGAGCGCGCCGATGGGATATACGCGCGCCTGGTTCAAACTGCGCGCACGATGCTTGAGCATTTCCACCAGACCCGGTTCGTCCAGCGGCGGGTCGGTATCGGGCGGGCAGGCGAGGCTGGTGATACCGCCCGCCACCGCAGCATCCATTTCGGATTCGAGCTTAGCTTTGTATTCGTAACCCGGCTCGCGCAAGCGCGCCGATAAATCGACGAGGCCAGGACACACCACCAGATTGGCAGCGTCGATCACGCGGTTGGCCTGAAAACCGTTGGGAACTTGGCCTGCGGGGGTAACCGCCACGATTTTGCCGGCGGCGATGAACACCTCGCGCAGCGCGTCAATGCCATTTTGGGGGTCTACCAAGCGTCCATTTTTGATATGGATTTTCATGCGTCTATCCCCAAAATCACGAGAGGTACGGCAGGCACTCCTCTTCCGTTTCGTACCACGTTATAAAGCTCTCCCTCGTAATACGCCACACCGGAACTCATCTGCGACTGCATGGTTTTCATCGGCAATATTTCAATGCCAACATCGATCTGGTCGCCCACATAAAAGGCCAAGTGCTTAACGAATAAATCGTAAGCCACAAAAGAATACTTGCCAAACTGGACTTCGATCGCTACGCGATCTTTTACGAAATCCGTTTGGTTGTAGCTAAAAATGGGCTTCTCTCCGGTTACCTCAATTTCCATTTTTTGTACGGCAGGCGGCAACGCTATCGTTTTTCGAATAAGCTTCGCATCTTTGGTGACCCAGTAACTTACACGACTCTCGCCCCATTCACGCGCACCAAGCAACTCCTTAAATTTCTGATTCATTACAACTGGGCTGTACAACTCCTTGCCCTGCATTGTTTTTTCTTTGGAAATTTTTGTTTTGCACACTTTCGCGTCGATTGATCCGATAACAGCCTTAAGCTCCTTCCAAAGCTTTGGTTTATGCACTAACAAAAACTCCAACCCGTTCAGGTGAGAATACGTTTCGACAATTCTCATGGTTCATATTCCACAATATTCTGTAAAAGTCGCAACTGTCGTTCATCTTGTATGGTCGGCCATGGCGATATGGTCAGTTTATTACCTGACACACCGGGATCATATTTTGGCGTTCCCATCGGTCTTACGCGCAAACTGCCAGACATTGCTGCGCGCGAGCGTTCCCGCGCAATCTCGGCATATCGTGCAACCGTTTCCGCACCCATTCCCCGTCTATGGTGTCTTACTGCGGCAACCACCGAGGTACCAACCCCAAGAAAAGGATCCAACACCCAATCCCCCTCATTGCTCATAGAGAGGATGAGCCTCTCAACCAGCTCCACCGGAAACTGGCATGGGTGTTCAGTTTTTTCCACGTGATTACTTTTAACATTCGGTATATCCCAAACATCACCGGGGTTTTTCCCTAACGGGTTACCCGAATATTGCCCGGTTTTGGGGCCCTTGAAATGTTTCTTTCCCGGATACTTCTGCGGCACGCGCACCGGATCGAGATTGAACACGTAGTCCTTGGTGTTGCGCGTGAACCAGATGATAGTTTCGTAACGGCCAGAAAGCCGCCGCGAGCAATGCAGCCCGTGTTCAAAATGCCAAATAATGCGATTCCGCATCACCAGGCCCAAGTTGTAGAAAATCGGAAAAAGCAAAGAATCGAGCGGGATAATTGCACCGTTATCGACGTGGTTGCCGACTTGCCAGCAAATACTTCCTTTTTCTCCAAGCACGCGGACACACTCCGTAATGACCTCTGCTTGCTGTTGAACATATGCCGCCATGTCCAGTTTCTTCTCGTACGATTTGCCGATATTGTAAGGCGGCGAAGTAACGACAAGCTGAACGGCGTTGTCCGGCACTTGCCGCAACATATCCAAGCAGTTTCCATGAAAGATAACCGCGTCCGATTTTGGTGAAAAATAATCGGAAATCTCAGGTATATCAAATCCAGATTCTCGCTTCATCCGGCCCCCGATAAAATCGACATCACTGCCATCCTCACCGCGATGCCGAAGGTGACTTGCGGCAAAATCACCGACTGCTTGCCGTCGGCGACGGCGGAGTCGATTTCCACACCGCGGTTCATCGGCCCCGGATGCAGCACGATAGCATCGGTTTTGGCGAGCGCGAGCTTTTCTTGGGTGAGACCGTAATACTTGAAATATTCTTCGGCGGAAGGCAGGCGTGCGCTGAGCATACGTTCGTTTTGCAGACGCAACATCAACAAGACATCCACGTCCTTCAAACCTTGTTCCATGTCGTGAAACACGCGTACGCCCAAACGTTCCACCTTGGTGGGCAACAGCGTTTTGGGGCCGATGACGCGCACTTCCGGCACGCCCAACGTGGTCAGCGCGTGGATTTGCGATCTGGCGACACGCGAGTGCATCACATCGCCGACGATGGCGACGCGCAAATTGTGGAAATCGCGCTTGTATTTGCGGATGGTGAACATGTCGAGCAGCGCTTGCGTTGGATGCGCGTGGCGGCCATCACCGGCGTTGATGACGTGAATTTCCTTGGATACGTGACGCGCGATCAAATGCGCCGCGCCGCTTTGCGAATGGCGCACCACGAACATATCGGCGTGCATCGCCGATAAGTTATTCACCGTGTCGAGCAGGGTTTCGCCTTTGGATTGAGACGAGGCGGCGATGTTGAGGTTGATGACATCCGCCGATAAGCGCTTGGCGGCGATTTCAAAGGTGGTGCGGGTGCGGGTGCTGGGTTCAAAAAATAAATTGAATATAGATTTTCCGCGCAGCAGCGGGACTTTTTTAACATCGCGCTCGGTCACGCCCACGAAAGATTCGGCGGTGTCGAGAATGTTGGTGAGGATAGCCGCAGGCAAACCTTCGGTGGTTAGCAGGTGTTGCAGTTCGCCGTTTTTATCGAGTTGCGGGTTGTTCATCAATTATGTGGTGAGTGGTGAGTGGTGAGTGGTGAGTGGTGAGTGGTGAGTGGTGATCGGTGATTGGTGATTGGTGATTGGTGATCGGTGATTGGTGAAGGTAATTTCACCAATCACCACTCACTATTCACTATTCACTATTCACTATTCACGCCTTTAGGATTTTACATGAAGGCTCAAGCTCAATTTTCCCGCGTCGCTTTGTTCCAGCACCAGCATTTGGTCGTCTGGCAGCATCAGCGTCGCGCCGACATAATGCGCGGCGATGGGCAGCTCGCGCCCCCCCCGATCCACCAGCGCGGCGAGCCGTATGCTGGCCGGGCGACCGTAATCGAACAACTCATTCATCGCCGCGCGGATGGTGCGCCCGGTGTAGAGCACGTCATCGACGACGATAATATCGCGCCCCCCGACATCGAACGGGATTTCCGACGGTCGCACTTGCGGGTGCAGCCCGATCTGGCCGAAGTCATCGCGATAAAAAGACACGTCGAGCATCCCCAACGGCTGGGTCAAACCCAGCGCGCGGTGCAACCGTTCCGCCAGCCACACGCCGCCGGTGTGGATGCCGACCAGCGCGGTCTGGGCATCCACGTCGGGGCGGATTTTTTGGATCAGGTCGGCGAGAAGTTTTTCGGCGTCAGGTAGGCTCATCATTCTTTCTTAAAAGCGTGAAAGGTGAAAAGTGAAAGGTGAATAAAATCACAAAAGCGTGATTGGTGAATCGTGAATGGTGATTGGTGGGGGGCTGGTAGGGCGAGATGCCCTAAACAACGACGGTGGCGAAGATTTGCAAAGTTTCTCTCTCCAGTCACCGATCACTAATCACCAATCACGCTTTTGATACACCAATCACCAATCACTAATCACTGATCACGCCTTTGTGATTTTATTCACTTTTCATTTTTCACGTCGGCGTGAAAGCGTTGGTCGAAATAAGCCTGCAAGATGTGTTGTGCCGCAATTTTATCAAGCAGCGGTTTTTGTTTGCTGCCACGCACCCCGGCGGCGTTCAAATCTACCCTCGCGGCGAGGGTGGTGCCGCGCTCGTCCACCAGCACCACCTCGATCCCAAAACGGCCTTGCAACTGCCGCGCAAAGCGGCGGCTACGCCGCGTCGTTTCCTGTTCGCCGCCGTCCGCTTGCAGCGGCAACCCCACCACCACCAACACCGGCTGCCATGTTTCAATCAGATCGGCGATTGCGGCAAAACGCGTCTGCGCTTTCTCGGCAGCAATCGTCAGCAGCGGCTGCGCCGAGCAAAGCGTGGTATTGCCCACCGCCACGCCGATGCGTTGCGTGCCGAAATCGAAAGCTAGCACCACACCCATCAGATAACAGAAGACAGAGGACAGAGGACAGTAATATCAGCGGCACTTCGTGCCGTTATCGAAAACCACGAAGTGGTTCTAACTAATCTGTCCTCTGTCATCTGTCTTCTGTCCTCTGATCAGGCGTGTCCCGCCTCGTCCGACAAATTCACAAAATCGACCCCCAATAATTGCATCGCTGCGGGCAGGCGCGCTTCGACCGGCAAATCGAACAGAATGGCAGGTGCCGCCGCCACCGTGAGCCAGGCGTTGTCGGCCATTTCCTGTTCCAGTTGACCGGGCGCCCAACCGGCATAACCCAGCGTAATCAAAATTTGCCGTGGCCCGCTGCCGGCGGCGACAGCTTCCAGAATATCGCGTGAAGTGGTCAATCCCAAGCCCCCCTGCACCGGCAAAGTTGATTGCCATTGGCCCAGCGGCTGGTGCAAAACAAAACCACGATCCAGTTGTACCGGGCCGCCAAACAACACCGGCAAGCTGCCCAAATCAGCGTCGTCGAGCGGGATGCCCACTTGTTGGAATAACCCTTCCACGGTCAAGTCGATGGGGCGGTTCACCACCACACCCAACGCGCCTTGCTCGTTGTGTTCGCAAATATAAGTTAAGGTTTTGGAAAACAGGGAATCTGCCATGGCGGGCATGGCGATGAGAAAGTGATGGGTCAGGTTGATGCTTTGCATGGCGCGATGGCTTTCATGGTTCGGATTATAACGCGCTTGGCGCATCGCTACAATTCGCAGGAGGGATTGGTAGGAGCTCCGTAGGTCGGGCTTCAGCCCGACAACACCTGCCCCACATCAACGCTACTCCGCTGTCGGGCTGAAGCCCGACCTACGACCCTACCGGGCGAGATACTTGCGGATGTGCTTGAGCAAGTCGTCTTCCTGATAAGGTTTGCCGAGGAAGGCGTTGACCCCCAATTCGCGTGCCACACTCTGATGTTTTTCGGCGGTGCGCGAGCTGATCATGATGATCGGAATATGTTTGAAACGCTGATCGCCGCGCAGGTTGCGCGTCAACTCGAAACCGTCCATGCGCGGCATTTCGATATCCAGCAAAATCACATCCGGGGTCGCTTCCTGCAATTGCTGCAAGGCATCCAAACCGTCTTTGGCGGTCAACACATCGTAGCCTTCGCGCACCAGCAAACGCCCGGTAATTTTGCGCACGGTGAGCGAATCGTCCACCACCATGATGGTGGGGATGGCCGCCAATTTTTCTGCCACCGCCGCCCGCGCCGGCTCGGTTTCGCCCGCCGCGCCCGCCACGCCCGCCGCTTCGCGGATGCCCGCCAACGCGGCCACTTGCTCAGGTGTCATAAACAACTGCCTGGCCGCTTCGCGCTGCAATAATTTTATCGGGTTGAGGATCAGGATAATTTGCCCGTCGCCCATCACCGTGGCCGCTTCCACGCCCGGCACGCGCGCCAGTTGTGGGCCGATGTTTTTGACCACGACCTCGCGGTTGCCGACCAGCTCATCGACGTGAACCGCGAGACGCTGCTCCCCGCTTTTCAACAGCAACACCTTGTTATAAGTCTTGGCTTCGGGCACATGCTCGGCATCGCCCAAGAGGCGCGGCAAATACGCGAAAGGATAAACGTTGTCTTGGTTGGTCATACTGCGGCTGTCGTAGGCTACCGCCAACACGGCGGGCTTCATGTCCTGCAACTGTTCGACCAGGTTGGACGGCACCGCATACGTTTGTCCGCCGGCGCGCACCAGCAGGGTTTGCGCCATCGCCAGGGTCAGCGGCAAATAAATGCTGAAAGTCGCGCCCCGCCCGGCAACCGATTGCACCCCCAGCCGCCCGCCGAGGGATGCGACCTCGCTTTTCACCACGTCCATGCCAATGCCGCGCCCGGCGATTTCGGTGATCTCGCTGGCGGTGGAAAAACCGTGGGCGAAAATAAACTGCGAAATGTCCGCGTCGCTCAAATTTTCATCCGCGCGCATCAAGCCGCTTTGGATAGCCTTGTCGCGGATGCGCGCGATGTTCAAGCCGTCGCCATCATCAATAAGCGACAGCGCGATTTCATTGCCTTCCTGGCTCAGGCTGATGACAATTTCGCCGGCTTCCGGTTTGTTGGCCTGCCGCCGCTCGCCCATCGCTTCGATGCCGTGCGCGACCGAATTGCGCAACAAATGCTCCAGCGGCGAACTGATTCGCTCCAGCACGCTGCGGTCCATTTCGACGTGCCCGCCGTGGATGGTGAGGTTGGCTTTTTTGTTCATATCGCGCGCCGCCTGCCGCACCACGCGGTAAAAACGCTCGGCGAAATTGCCGAACGGGATAGCGCGGATGCGCATCAAGCCTTGCTGCAAATCGCGGTTCATGCGCGCCTGCTGGATGGAGGCGGCCTCTGCCGCGCCCAATGAATTCATCATACTCTGCTGCACCGTGGAAACGTCGTTGACGCTTTCCGCCAACAGGCGGGTCAATTCCTGGAAACGCGTGAACCGGTCGAATTCCAGCGGATCGAAAGTTTCTGCGGCATCCGCAGCCAACGCCAGGCGCGACTGCATTTGCGACTCGGCCTGGATTTCGACTTCGCGCAACTGGTTGCGCAAGCGCACCACGTTTTCGGTCAAGTCCAGCAACGATTGTTTGAAACCGTGCAATTCTGTTTCGATGCGCGAGCGCGCGATACTCACCTCGCCTGATTCGTTCACCAGACGATCCACCGTTTCCGCAGGCACCCGCAGCACGGTTTTTTGCAACAGCGACTCGGCCTCTTGCGGCTGTACGGGCGGCTGCATCCGCGGCATGGTCTTGGGCCGGATCATGGCCGCGACATCTGCGGTCGCCTGGCCCGACACGGGCATGGCCGCAGGTTCAGCCGGCGCAAGCGCCGCCGCTGCCGCCAAGGTCGCGACTGTATCGCGGGGCGGCGCGGCTAGGGGAGCCGCTGACGGTGCAATTTCCAAGGGCTGCTGCAAGCTTTCGAGGGTCGCGGTGAGACGATCGAATTCTGTTTCTAGCGCATCGAACAAGGATGCGGGCATTTCGCCGGATTGCGGCGCATCCTCGACCCGGCTTTCCATGTTGTGCACGAGTTCGCCCAAGCGCATCGCCCCGGCCATGCGCGCGCTGCCTTTCAAGGTGTGCAAGGCGCGCAGCAAGCCGCGCCGCGCCGCCTCGCCATCCGCCGGATGCGCCCGCCATGCGCGCAACTCGCCGCCAATTTCGGGCATTAACTCCTGCGTTTCTTCGACGAAAATTTCCATCAACTCGGGGTCGATGTCGTCGCGCACCGTGCGCCGCTCCTGCGCGGGGGGCGGGAGGAGGGGGGC
>Ga0209824_10000120_pt1 | contig 55159 bp, 43 predicted proteins | sample VDWuncwatermetaG_FD_184124 | JGI IMG/M metagenome (GOLD analysis project Ga0209824, IMG submission 184124) | Wastewater microbial communities from Netherlands to study Microbial Dark Matter (Phase II) - VDW unchlorinated drinking water (SPAdes)... ...
CGAGCCTTGCGGAAATTCCGTTGGCCGAATTTGTCGCCTTGAACCCGGCGCACAGCCGCCCGGTGATCAACGTCAACGGCACGCACACGCTGCTGCTGCCTATCGAAAAGGCGGAAACCTTCGCCAGCAATCTGGAAAACTACGACCGACCGCTGGTGTCGTGGCAGGCGTATGTCGCCAAAAAGGGCGACACGGCGGAAAGTATCGCGGCGCGCTTCGGCTTGAGCGCGGCGTATTTCAAAGAGGTCAACAGCCTCGGCAGCCGCAAAAAAATCGGCGCGGGGCAGACCTTGTTAGTGCCGATGAAAGAGTCCGCAGACAACAAACATGCGGGTGCAGACATCGCCATCATGAACGACAAGCCCGCCGAGCCTGTCACGTTGACACGCACCCGCAGCGTCAGCTATACCGTCAAAAAAGGCGACACGTTGGCGGGCATCGCCAAACGCCATCGCGTCAGCGTCGCCAAACTGCAAACGTGGAACGGCGGCATCCAACAAGCCGTCGCCGGCAAAAAAATCGTCATCGAACAAACCGTCTCTACCCGCAAAACCCGCGTCGCAAAATCCTCCGCCAAAAAACGCCCAGCCAAAGTGGCAATGGCAGATACGCGCAGCAAACGCTCGCGCTAAAACCTTAGGTCGGGCTTTAGCATCTGTTGAATTTCTCCGAAAACTTCAAACAATCGTCATTCCCGCGCAGGCGGGAATCCAGAACTTATTCTAATTCCCGATAAAAACTTCAATAATCTATCCCCGTTCGTGGTGAGCCCTTCGACTTCGCTCAGGAGAGCCTTGTCGAACCACCCCCACCCTTCGACAGGCTCAGTGCGAACGGTGAACGGAGATATTCTCGGCATTTTTATCGAAAATTAGAATTACTGATTTTCCAGCCATTTCAAAACTCTGGATTCCCGCCTGCGCGGGAATGACGAATTTATAGCGGTGTCCTTTAGCCCGACATCACGCAACCTCCCCGCAAATTATAATTTCGATTTCGCGCATTTGTCGGGATAAATCCCGACCTACGACTTGCGTCAATAAAGATAACACCGCGCCTCGTGCGTTTCGCCAAATTTTTTTACGGCGGGATATTCGCCGCGACATTGCGGCATCGCTTGCGGGCAGCGCGGGTGAAAATGGCAGCCCGAGGGTGGGTTGGCGGGCGACGGCATATCGCCTTGCAAACGGATCACTGCCTGCTTCTTGGACGCGTCGATCACCGGCACCGCCGACAACAACGCCTGCGTGTAGGGATGTTTGGGGTTGTCCAGCACCTCCTCCACGCTGCCGCGCTCGACGATGCGCCCCAGATACATCACCGCCACTTCGTGCGCCAGATATTCGACCACCGAAATATTGTGGGTGATAAACAAATACGACAAACCCAGCGTGTCCTGCAAATTTTTGAGCAAATTCAAAATTTGCGCTTGCACCGACACATCCAGCGCGCTCGTCGGCTCGTCGCAAATCAATAACTTCGGATTCACCGCCAGCGCGCGCGCAATGGCGACCCGCTGCCGCTGCCCGCCGGAAAATTCGTGCGGGTAACGAAAGCGCGCCTCGGGCGGCAAGCCGACTTGTTGCAATAAAGCGGCGATGACATCGCCGCTATCCCCGCCCTCAACGCGGCCACCCAGCGCATTGATGCCTTCTTCGAGTATGTCCGTTATCCGCATCCGCGGGTTAAGCGACGCATACGGGTCCTGGAAAATAATCTGCAAGTCGGCGCGTTTCTCGCGCATTGGCTGGCGACCCAATCCCACCAGCTCGCTGCCGTTAAAACGCACACTGCCCGCCGTGACCGGGATCAATTGCAAAATTCCCTTGCCCACCGTGGTTTTGCCGCAACCCGATTCGCCCACCAAGGCCAGCGTTTTACCCTGCGGGATGTTCAGCGACACGCCGTCAACCGCTTTGACCTGGCCGACGGTATGCTTGAACAAACCTTTGCGGATGGGGAAGTAAATTTTTAAGTCGGTGACTTGTAGGGGCAGGCATTGTGCCTGCCCGTGAGGGTTGATGTGCTCTTCTAAGGATGGAGGATGGAGGATGGAGGAGGAAGTCGAAGACCCGCTTAACTCAGTCGTCATGTCCCCTCCCCCCTCGCGGGGAGAGCGAAGCGAGGGGGGAGGAGCCGATAGGGAGAGGGGGAATGGTAGCGCATCGCCTTGCTTGTTGCCATCGCTTCCGGCGGAAGGCGCTGCGCTTTTCCGCCCTACGGAACCATTCCACAGATGACACCTCACCTTCCCCGCCCCCGCCACATCGCTCCACCCCGGCGCGGCGCTGCGACACACCTCCATCACCGCGTCGCAGCGTGCCGCAAAGCGGCAACCCACAAAGGTTTGCGAGAGCGGCGGGACGCTGCCGCCGATGACCGCCAAGCCCTGATCGCGCTTGGCCTTATTGGGCAAGGAGGCAAATAATTTTTGCGAATACGGGTGCGCGGGCTGTTTGAAAAATTGTGCGCGCGTCGCGGTCTCGACAATTTCGCCGGCGTACATCACCGCCACCTGATCGGCCATTTCGGAGACCACGCCCAAATCGTGCGTGATCAGCAATATCGCCATGCCGTTTTTCTGTTGCAACGCGCGCATCAAGTCCAGCACCTGCGCCTGGATGGTGACATCGAGCGCGGTGGTCGGCTCGTCGGCGATCAGCAGTTCCGGCTCGCACGCCAGCGCGATGGCGATCATCACCCGCTGCCGCATCCCGCCGGAAAGCTGGAACGGGTATTCGTGCAAGCGTCGACGCGCGTCGGGGATGCCGACTTGTTCGAGCAAAGCGAGGGCTTTTTGATCAGCCGCATCGCCGCGCAAATTAAAATGCCGGGCCAGCACTTCGAGTATCTGCTGCGCCACCGTCAGCACCGGGTTCAAACTCAGCATCGGCTCTTGAAAGATCATACCCACGCGCTTGCCGCGCACGTCGCGCATCTTCGCTTCAGGCAACGCCAACAACTCCTCTCCCGCCAAATTGACACTGCCCGCCACGATCTCGCCGCTCTGCGGCAACAGCCGCATGATCGACAAAGCCGTCATGGATTTGCCGCAACCCGATTCGCCCAGCAGCGCGAAGGTCTCGCCCGCATTCACGCCGAGCGACAGACCATCGACCGCGCGCACCGGCGCGGTGCCGGTGTGCAGGATGGTTTGTAGGTTGTGGATTTCGAGTAAGGGCGGCATAAGAATCTCTAAAAAACCATTTGCCACAGAGGACACAGAGGACACAGAGAAAATCAAAAACAACTTCAATTACAAAAGCAAGAATTTTGAGATGTTTTGATTTGTTTTTCCTCTGTGCCCTCTGTGTCCTCTGTGGCTAGAAATAGGGTTTGGGTTTAAGTGCCACGCGCTTTCATCATCACCCTCGGATCAAACGCATCGCGCACCGCGTCCGCAAACAAATTCGCGCACAGCACCAGCACAAACATGAAGCCGAACGCCGACAGCAACGCCCACCACACCATCGGCTCGCGCGCCATTTCAAGGCGCGCGGCGTTAATCATGGTGCCGAAACTGATCATCGACGGATCGACCCCCACGCCCACATAAGACAGCACCGCTTCCGCCAGCACCAGGCCTGAAAATTCCATCACCGTGGTGATCAGCACGATGTGCATCACGTTGGGCAAAATATGGCGGCTGATGATGCGCCAGTGCGACACGCCGAAAGCGTGGGCGGCCTGGATGTATTCCATTTCGCGCAGCTTGAGCGTCTCGCCGCGCAGCAGGCGGCACAGGCCGGTCCAACTGGTCACGCCCAAAATGATGCACAAAAACAGCAGACGAAAATCGGCGCGCGCCGCGATGGTGTCGAATAAATCCGCGTTTTTTTCCATATATACCTGCGCCATCAACACGCTCGCGGCGATCAGCAACACGCCGGGGATCGAACTTAAGGTGGTGTAAACATACTGGATCACATCGTCCACCCAGCCGCGAAAATACCCCGCCATAATGCCCAGCAGCAACGCGAACGGCAGCATCACCAGCGTCGTCAAGGTGCCGATCACCAAACCGGTACGGATACTTTTGAGCGACAGATACAACACGTCCTGCCCCACCTTGTCTGTACCGAGCAGGTGGTAATAAGGCAACAGAAAAATCGCCGCGCCCATCAGCACCGACAACACCGCCAAGGTGGCGAGCACCACCTGCCAAGGCACATCGGTTTGACCGCGCAACACGCGCCCCAAACTCGCGCTGAAAGTTTGGTGCGCTTGCCGCGCGACCCATAACACCAGCGTGGCGGCAAACATCAGCCAACACAACAACCCCGCCGCCGCCCCCAGCGCGCCGCGCCGCAGCACGTCGCCCAGCCATTCGCTCTCCGGGTCGGCGAGGTGCGCGCCGCCGTATTTGAGACGCGGGAATTCCCGCGCCTGCCCGCCGCCCGCCAGTTCCACTGTCTCCTTGGCGTACAGGTGCGACGCGAACGGCGCGGAATAGGTTTTTTCGACGCGCTTGCGCAACGGTTCCGCGATCACATCGAGCACGCTCAACACCTCGACGCTGTAATTTTTTTCCTGCGCGCTTTTCGTTTCGACCAGCGGCCTGAAATGCAGCGTATCCAGCAGCCCCACCACCACAAAAAACAGCAGCACCGTCAGCGACATCACCCCGCTTTTGCTCTGCGCCACCCGCCGCCACGGCGCGCGCAAATGCTCTTTGCGGCGCACCATCCAGACGAACCCCCCCATTCCCAGCAGCAGCAGGAAAATCAGCAGGTCGGTGGCGAGAAAGACGGGCTTGAAAGACATTTGTTCTGTAGGGGCGCGATTTATCGCGCCCTGGGTCATTTATGCAGCAGGGGAAGGGCGCGATTATGGGCAAAGCCCGGTATCCTGTGGAAAATCGCGCCCCTACAATAGGTCGCCAATGATCTGAAAATGAAACAAGTCAACAACGCAGTTGACAGCAAATGTATATGTTTATAATATACAAACACGATGCTAAATTTTGACGCGATTACCGGCTTCGAGTGGGACGCGGGCAACGCCCGCAAAAACGCCGACCGCCACGGGGTCAGCCAGGCCGAAGCCGAGCAGGTGTTCGTCAACCAGCCGCTGCTGCTGCTTGACGACGCGCGGCACAGCCAGACCGAGACACGCTGGCACGCCTTGGGTAAATCCAGCCAAGGGCGATTGTTGCACCTGACCTTCACCCTGCGGGGGTCGTTAATACGTGTCATATCGGCTAGAGACCAACACAAAAAGGAGCGTGTTCATTATGCAAAAAAATCCTAAATTAAAAGCCCTACCTAAGTTCGCCAGCGAAAAAACGGAGCGCGCATTCTGGGAAAAACCGGGCAACGATTCCACCGCCTACCTCGACTGGCGCGACGCGCAACCCGCTATTTTTCCGCAAGTCAAACTGACGACCGCCGCCATCTCGCTGCGTCTGCCAGAAGGCATGTTGGCGGAAATTAAAACCGCCGCCAACAAACGCGACGTGCCTTACCAGTCCCTTATCAAAATGTGGCTGGCAGAACATTTAAGTGAGCAGGCGCAGAGGCCCACCCCTACAAAATCGCGCAGGATGGGCGGAGCGTAGCGATACCCATCATCGTGTAGGTCGGGCTTCAGCCCGACAGATCGCGAAGTCGGGCTGAAGCCCGACCTACTCCCTACTCCAGCCGCACCCGCGGGTCCACCAGCGTGTAAGAAATGTCCGTCAATATCAAACCGATGATATACAGCACCGACCCCAAAAAAACCATCGCTCTGACCACCGCGAAATCTTGCGAGTTGATCGCTTCGATGGTGTAGCTGCCGAGGCCGGGTATGCCGAAAAAAGATTCGGTGATAAGGCTGCCCAAGAACAGCAGCGGGATCACCACCACCGCGCCGGTGAGGATGGGGATCATGGCGTTTTTGAGCACGTGCACGAACAACACGCGCCATTCGCTCAAGCCTTTGGCGCGGGCGGTGCGCACATAATCCTTGCCCATTTCTTCGAGAAAAATCGTGCGATACCAGCGCGCGCTCGAGCCGACGCTGCCGATCACGCCGATGATCACTGGCAGGATCAAAAACTTCGTCATATCCAACCCGTCGGCGTAGCCGGAAATCGGCGCGAGATGCCACAATTTGCTCAGCAGGAATTGCCCACCAATAATGTAGAACAAACTGGAAATAGACATCAGCGCGATGCACAACACCACCCCCCCAAAGTCGATATAAGTGGCGCGGAAAAAAGCCATCAGCAGCGCGAAGGTGATGTAAGCAAACAGCCCCAGCAAAAACACCGGCAATGCGATGGCGAGGCTGGGCATCATGCGCAGTTTTATTTCGCGGGCGATGTCGCGGCCATCGTCGGCGCGGCCAAAATCGAACGCGAACATCGCCAGCGATTTATCAAAAAATATCGTGGCGGTTAATTTTTCCGCCCCGGCCGCTTTTTCGTTGAACAGCAGCGGCCTGTCGTAACCGCGCTCCGCCTTCCATTTGGCGATCGCCTCCGGCGTGACGCGCTTGATGCCGAGCTGCATCCGCGCCATGTCGTCGGGCGTATTGACCACAAAAAATAACGTAAACGTCAACAGGTTCACACCAATCAAAATCGGGATGGCGTAAAAAATTCTTCGGGTGATGTAGTTAAGCATCGTGGTTCCCAACTCGCCGACTTCCCCTCTCCCCGCCCTCTCCCCCAAGGGGCGAGGGTGAGATCGGCGCGGGCTGCGCCGCGAATATGACGTGGGCGTAAAAGACTCGTCTGATGATGTAATTCAACATAGATCAATTTTGAATTTTGAATTTTGAATTTTGAATTTCCGGTTTTAATTAAAAACTCAAAATTCAAAACTTAAAACTTTCCTTTTCTTTGCGCCGATAAATCCTCACTGCGGGCGCGACGCTCACCAGAAGCACCAACAATAACAGACCCACCGGCCACAGCACGGGCGCGTTCCACTCGCCCCGTTTTTGGTCGCGCAACGCGGTGTCGATGCGAAAATATTTGATATTGTTGTGCGACAGTTTATTGGGTTTTACATTGCCATACCAGGCGTGATACAGCGAAAAATCCTTGGGGTGATAACCGAACAACCACGGTGCGTCGTGGCGCAAAATCACCAGCATTTTGTCGATAATCGCTTGCCGCGTCGGGCTGTTTTCCATGTTCTTCATTTGCTCGAACAGTCGGTTATATTCGGCGTTGTCGTAGTTGGCGGCGTTCTCGCCGTCGTTGCCCACCTTGCGCTGCGGGCCGTGCAGCAGGAATAAAAAATTTTCCGGGTCGGGGTAATCGGCGTTCCAACCCCACTCGAAAATCTGCGCGTTGCCTTTGCGGATTTTGTCCTGGAAACGGTTGTAGTCGGTGCTGCGCACCACCAGCTGCACGTCGATTTTCTGGAACTGTTTGCGCATCCAATCGAGCGCGGTTTTATCTTCGGCGTTGCGCGCGGTCACGTCAAAATAAAGCACCAGCGGCGCGCCGCTTTTGGCATCTATGCCGCCGGGGTAGCCCGCTTCCGCCATCAATTTTTTGGCGGCGGCTATCGGTTTGCGCCTGGGCCGGTTGTCTGTCCAGTCATACACCACCGGGTTGATTCCCGCCGCGCCTTCGCGGTATCCGGCGATGCCCGGCGCAATCGGCCCCTGCGCGGGGATGCCGCGCCCGTTGGCGAAAATCGACACATACTCTTCGTAATCGACCGCGATGGAAATCGCCTGGCGCAGTTTGCGCGCCGCATCAGACGTGCCACCAACAACCGGGTCGAGCATGTTGAAGCCCATGTAATAAGTTGAAGTGGCCACTGCGGTCTCCAAGCGGATGCCCTGTGCCCGCATGTCATCCGTGACCGTGGCCTCGCCCTGCCCGCCGATTTGCACGGCTTGATCGAAGCTGTCCGAGCCGATCCCAGACGCATCATAAAACCCTTGCAAAAATTTATTCCAGCGCGGGATGGTTTCTTTTTCGCGGCTGAATATCACTTTATCGATAAACGGCAGAGGCTGGCCCGCATCCTTGAGCAAACCTTTGGTGGCATCCTCTGCCTCGCCCTCCTGCGGATAAATCTCGCCGTGAAAATTGGGATTTTTTTCCAACACCATGACGCGGTTGGGATCGTTCTCGGTAAGCTGATATGGCCCGGTGCCGACCGGATACCAATCGAGCGTGATATTTTTTTTCACCAGGCCGGGTTGCGCGTAAAACCGCTCCGCTTCCCATGGCACCGGCGCGAAAAACGGCATCGCCAACCAATACAAAAATTGCGGGTACTTGCCTTTTATTTTGATGCGGTAAGTGTAACGGCCCAAGGCCACCGCGCCTTCCAAGGGATATGCGTTCAAATCCAGATAATGCGGCTTGCCGCGCATTTTATCGGCTTCCTTGAGCGTGGTCGCATATTCTTTCAAGCCCGCAATGTAATCCGACATCAGCCCCAAAATCGGCGAATGCACGCGCGGATGCGCGAGACGCTTGATCTCGAAAACATAATCGTCGGCGGTCAGCTCGCGTGTGCCGGTCTCGGCAAAATCGCCGAGCTTGTAAACCTTGCTCAGATCATCCGCCGACAAATCGTGGTAAAAAAACTTTCCCGTCGCATCCTTGGCAAACGCCGGGTGAGGCTGGTAGCGGATGCCGGGCTGGATATTGATTTCGTAAATCGTGTAGGCGATGTTTTTTGCATCGCTATCGAGCGGCAAGCGGCGATCAAGTTTGTCAAAATAAATCGCCTCAGGCAAAGCGGTTGCCGCGCCGGGGATCAAAGTGTAGGGGCGTTTCAGATAATGGTATTGCAGCGGCGGCTCGTAAATCTGCGCCGTAAAAAGGATTTCGTTGGAACTATAAGACTGCACCGGATCGAGGTGCTTGGGGCGTTCGGCGAACGCGCTGTAGAGGATGTTCTTGCCCGCATCGTCGGCGGGGTAAGGGTTGTTCCACGACGCGCTATCGCAAGCGGTGAGCGCGAACGGGAACGCAAGCAGCGATACCAAAAGCCAAGGATGGAAGAAAATACTCATGGGCGCAAGTTTAACGCAAACAGCAGGATGTGTAGCGGTCTGGCTGCGCCCATCAAGCCTGCAACAGCTCCGTCCGTTGGGTTGACATTATCTCGTTTTGCTATAAAATGATTCCGTATGAAACTGATTTCATACAAAGCATTGCGCGAATTTTCGGCAGATCATCCCGATGCAACCGCGCCGCTGAAAGCTTTCAGGCGATTGGTAGAGCAAGGTGAATTCAAAACGTTTGCCGCATTGCGCGCGACTTTCCCCGGCGTGGATAAAGTGGGTGAGCGTTATGTGTTCAATATCGGCGGGAACAAATACCGGCTGGTTGCGAGTGTGGCATTTTCTGTTCAAGTGCTATGGGTCAAGGCCGTGTTGACCCATAAAGCATATGACAAGGGAGACTGGAAATGAATGCAATGACCTTACAGAAAGTCATTCGCCCGTGGACTGCGGTCGATGACGCGCTCGGCTTGAGCGGACGGGTGCGCGACGAGGCGCATTACCGGCAATTGCTGGACTTTGTGGAATCCGCTTTCGATAAATTCGGCGGCGACGAATCTCATCCCGTATTCGGATTAGTGAAAATCGTGGCAGATCATATCCGCGAATATGAAAACCGCGTACACCCCTGGGATGCCGCTGCCAGCCCCTCCGAACTGCTCGAATTCTTGATGGATCAACACGCGCTGCGCCAGTCAGATTTGCCGGAAATCGGGACGCAGGGCGTGGTGTCAGAAATTCTATCCGGGAAACGCCGCATCAATGCGCGTCAGGCAAAACTGCTGGCGACAAGATTTGGCGTGGAAGCGGGGCTGTTTCTTTGACCGCACAACACCGCCGACGCGGCGGAGCGACGAAGCGTTGCATCGAAGTGGGGCGAGCAGGCAATCCGTGCGGCGGATGCTCGCAATTTTGGATTCATGCCCTAAAAGGGTAGCGTCGGATGGCTAGTGTCGTGTCACATTTCAAGTATCGTAGAAGCGTCATCGTTCCCACGCTCCGCGTGGGAACGCAGCCCTGGCCGCTCTGCGGCGATGTTGGCGAAGCGAAAATATATCTGCCAGAACCGGACGCGGAGCGTCCCAAGACGCGCTCCCACGCAGAGCGTGGGAGCGATAAAATGTTTTTGCCCGCATCGGCGGCGGGGTAAGGGTTGTTCCACGCGGTCTCGCCGCAAGCGGCAAGCGCGGCAAGCAGAATGAGCGGGGCGCAATAGCGGAGGGCTGTCATAGTCCGGGTAGTTTATCGCAAACCAAGCTGATAACGGCAGCGGGGTTTAACGAATACCTGAATAGCGCGCAAAAACCAGCCAAATACGATCTGCGGGGCGATCCAAAAAATCCGCTTGCAAAATACCGCAAAGACGATTAGTCTTTTCGGACGATAATTCTGCATGGTGGAAATGCGGGTGCGCGAAATGCTAGGGGATTTGTAGCGTACGGTTCGTGTGGCTTGCGGATGCTGCCGAATTTTAGGGATAGGATCACTCCAGAAATATAACGAAGTCTCGATAACACGCAAATTTACGAGGAGGGTGGGTCATGTTGAATTTGTTTAAAAATGGCGGTTGGGGAAAAGCGGGGTTGCAGGTAATTGGTGTTGCGAGTTTGGGGTTGATGTTTAGTAACCCGGCATTCGCGTTTCCGGCTAACGCGGTAGCAGGTATCCCGAGCGGAGCAGGCATAGGTGCAGGCTTCCTTACGGCTGCCGGGGTCAGTTGCGGTAGTTGTCACGGAGCATTGCCATCCACAGCAACGGGTTCTGCCTTCAGGGTCAAAGTGATTGCCACCGCGACACCCGCATCCGGCGCACCCGTGATACCCGATCCCACAGGTGCCGCAACAACCACTACAGCCGCCACACCCGTCATCGTCCAGCAAGGCCAGCAACTCAATGTGGTTATCGTGCCGAGCGGCACCACCAGCACCAAATTTGGCTTCAACACAGCCTTATTCAATGCGCTGGGGGCGATTGCGCCAATACCAACAGCAGCGCTTGTTGCGGGCAGCAACGCAACTATGGCGGCAATAACCCCAGCAGCACCGATAGGCTTGTTTACTCATTTAGTACCTACAATATCCACCAACCCTTCTTTTTCCTACAACGTCACCACGACTTCTATCATGCCCGGTGACTACACCCTCAGAACCGTGGTGGTAGCAGCCAACGGTGACAATACACAAGCTGGCGATGAGTGGTTTAGCAGCACCTATGCAAGCCCCAGCACGACTATTAACATCAGGGTTGTTCCTCCAGGCGGAACACTGGTCGCACCGGGTGCGCCCACTCGAGGCATCGCCACCCCGCTCAATAACAGCGTAAACATAGCTTTCACCCCACCCACCATGGGTTTCGCCAACGGGGCTGCTGTCACTGGCACGGGCGGTTCGCCTATCACTGGCTACATCGCATCTTGCGTTGACGCGACCCCGACCACATTTACGGCACCTGGTGCCGCGACCGCAACGTCGGTGACGGTAACTGGTTTGGCTAACGGTACTGCCTACACCTGCTCGGTGCAGGCCACCAATGCTATCGCTCCAGCAGGTGGCGCATCCTCTACGACAGTGAGCGTCACGCCAGCCGCTGCCGCTGTGGTCCCCCCCGCACCCACGATAGGAGCCACCCCCGCTGTTCTCGTCAACCAACAAGCTTCGGTCGCCTTTACCGCGCCCACCAACAACGGCGGTGCGGCGATCAGCCGCTACACGGCGACTTGCACCGACGGTATAACGCCAAAATCAGCCACGGGTATCACGTCACCTATCGTGGTGCTCGGCTTGACCATCGGGAATAGCTATACCTGCACAGTGACGGCGACCAACTCGGCTGGCACCAGCGAGGCCTCGGCTGCAACGGCGGCCTTCGTGCCAAGTGCCCCCGCCGCAACAGCGGGCAACACCACTGCTGTGGGTAGCAACATTGCCCCCGCTGGCTTGGTTAATCCCACCGTAACTTTCGCCACGGTCGGCACACCCGGAGTCACAACCTCAACGGCAGTCAGCACCACCGACGCGACCAACCTGCCGACTTTTGCAGCAGGCGTGGGTAGCCTGCCAACCGGCGCGACACTCAAAGCCGGCTTCGATGTATCCACCACCGCAACATTTACCGGCAACGTCGATGTCTGTGCTACCTTGGGGCCGACCTCTGCCGCCTTTAATGCAGCGGAATTTGAGGGTTACCGGATTTACCACGCGGAAGGTATCCCCGCCGCGTGGGTGGACAGGACTTACAGCCGCAATGCCGCCACCAACCAAATTTGCGCGCGCGTCACCAGCCTTAGCCCCTTCGTCATCGCCGCGTTGCCAATCGCCAACAGCCCCGCGTCAGCGGATGTGGGCAACGGCGGTGGCGGTGGTTGTGCGACCCGCACCGATGGCCTGCCCGACCCGATTTTGCCGCTGCTCGCGCTCTTGGCGGGGCTATGGTTGTTGCGTCGCCGCGCGCGCTAAGCTCGGTTTGTTAATTATTCACTGAAATACCCTTCGATACGCGCTTCGCGCTACTCAGGGCGAACGGTAACTGATAATTCTGGCTGCTGCACCCACAGGAGGAGAAAGACAATGAAACAAAAACACTTATTTCAAAAAAAATCTGACAACCTGATCCACTTGGCGATCACCTCGCTGCTCGCGGGGTCGATGCTCGCCGCGCTGCCCGCACACGCGTTCCAGTTCCAGAGCGACGACGGCGGTGTCAAAGGCAGTTTCGATACCACGGTCTCCTTCGGCATGCAGTTCAGCACCGAAAGCCGCCACCTCTCCAACGTGGCGATCTCCAACGGCGGCACTTCCCGCGCGGCCACCAACGGCGATGACGGACTGCTCAACTTCAAGAGCGGCGATCCCATTTCCACCCTGTTCAAAGCCACCCACGACCTCGATGTCAAATACCAGAATTTTGGGTTGTTTGCGCGCGGCTCTTACTACTACGATGAGACGGCCTCCAATAAAAACAACCCGTCGTTCGCGGCCTCGAAGAGCCGATTAGGCTCAGGCGGCGAGATTCTCGATGCCTACGTCCGCGCCGAAGGCGAAGTCGGCGGGCGCAAGCTGGTGATGCGTTTGGGCAACCAAGTCATCAACTGGGGCGAAGGTACTTTCCTCCCCAACAGCATCAGCAGCACCAGCCCGCTGGACTTGCCGCGCTTGCGCGCCCCCGGCGCGGAACTCAAAGAAGCCTTGTTGCCCACGCCCATTTTCTTGCTCACCCAAGAAATCACCGACAGCTTCACGCTGGAGGCCTATTATCAAAGCGGCTTCCGCGAAACCCGCATCGACCCGCGCGGCAGTTTCTTCAGCACCTCCGATATCTTGTCCGAGGGCGGGGACAAAATCTATGCTGGCATCGGCCGGCGTTTCGACAACAACTCCCCGCTGGTACCACCCGCATCGCCACCGGCCGCAACGCTGGCCACGGGCGCGGTGGGACAAGCATGGATGAACAGGGCGAGCGACCGCGAGCCGGGCAACAGCGGGCAATATGGTATATCCGCGCGGCTGGGCTTGCCGAGCATAGACACCGAGTTGGGTTTTTATTATCTGGTTTACCATAGCCGCACGCCCATCCTCAGCTTCGTGAGAGGCACACCCAGCAGCGTGCTGGGGCAAGGTTCCGGGTATTACTTCGCCGACTACCCGGAAAATATTCAACTTTACGGCCTCAGCTTCAACACCGTCGGCCCGGCGGGGATCGCGCTGCAAGGCGAGGTTTCTTACCGACCGAACCAGCCCTTGCAGCTGCCCGGCACTGATTTGTTTCTACTCGCTGCCGGATTTCCGTTGACACAGTTCGGCGCACCTCCTGCCGTCGGCACGGTCATCGACGGTTACAAGCGCGCGCCGATGACGCAAATACAAGTCACCGCGACCAAGTCTTTCGGGCCGCAGTTCGGTGCCGGGCAGTTTGTGACCGTAGGCGAAATCGGCTTCACCCATATCAACGTCTCCGGTGGCCCCTTCAACGGACCAGGCACAGGCTTGCCCTACCTGCAAGCAGCAGCCAGCAATGTGGCAAGCGGCGCGCTTGGCTCGGCGCAACCCGGCGGCTACCTCACCAGCGATTCCTGGGGCTATCGCTTGGCGGCATCGCTGACCTATTCCAACGCCATCGGCGCGATCGGGCTGACCCCGCGCGTCGCCTTCGCCCACGATGTCAGCGGCATCGGCCCGACTTTCAACGAAGGCACCAAAGCGCTGACGCTGGGGGTGAACTTCAACTACAAGCAAGATTGGCAGGCCGATATCGCCTATACCTCGTTCTTCGGCGGGCGCACTTTTTCTGGGACCGATGACGCGGTGCTGGCGGCAAACTATGTGGCGGCGGGGCAACCGCTCACTTGGAGCACCAGCGCCAACCCCGCCAAAGACCGCGATTTTCTCGCCATCAGCCTGAGCTATTCGTTCTGAGCGCGTGAACCTAAAACTAATTAATCGAACCGCATTAAGAGGAGCACTACTATGAAACGCACCCCCATTTTGCTAGCCCTGACGGCAGCGTTCGGCATAGCCGCATCCGCCGCCCTGATCCCGGCAGCCCACGCCGAAGTCCCCGCCGCCGAGGCCGCCAAGCTCGGCACCACGCTCACGCCGGTGGGCGCGGAAAAAGCCGGCAACGCCGCCGGCACTATCCCCGCGTGGGACGGCGGTGTCACCAAGGCCCCGGCGGGCTACAAGGAAGGCGAGCACTATATCGACCCGTTCGCTCAGGACAAACCGCTATTCAGCATCACCGCCGCCAACCTCTCGCAGCACCAGGACAAGCTCTCTCCCGGCCAGATCGAGATGCTGAAGAAATACCCGACGTGGAAAATGAACGTCTATCAAACTCGCCGCAGCGCGTCTTTCCCCAAAGCGATCTACGATGCGACCATCGCCAACGCCACCAAAGCCAAATTGGTCGAGGGCGGCAGCGGTTTCACCGGCACCACCGGCGGGATTGCCTTCCCGATTCCAAAAAACGGGGTCGAGGCGATTTGGAACCATATCACCCGCTATCAGGGCGACTCCTACGCCACCAGCTGGAGCCAGGCGGCGGTGACGCGCGAAGGCGACTACACCCCGGTCAGGTTCGAGTACGAATACGATTTCCACTACGGCAACTTGACCAAGCCGGAGAAAGAAAAAGAGCCTAACAAGCTGTTCAACTTCCTGCAATCCGTGACCGCGCCGGCGCGTCTCGCCGGACAGATTTTGCTGGTGCACGAATACGCCGACCAGATCACCGACCCGCGCAAAGCATGGAACTATAACCCCGGTCAACGCCGCGTGCGTCTCGCCCCGCAAGTCGCTTACGACAACCCCGGCACGGCGGCGGACGGCCTGCGTACCAACGACGATTTCAATATGTTCAATGGCTCCACCGACCGCTATAACTGGAAACTGGCAGGCAAAAAGGAAATCTACATCCCCTACAATTCCTACGGGATCGTCAGCAACAAAATCAAAATGGCCGACGTGGTCAAACCCGGCCACATCAACCCTGAGCAAGCGCGCTACGAATTGCACCGCGTCTGGGTGGTCGATGCCACGCTGAAAGAAGGCAGCAGCCATGTCTACAAACGGCGCACCTTTTATCTCGACGAGGATTCCTGGAACATCGTGCTGGTCGATAAATACGACAACCGCGACCAACTCTGGCGCACCGCAGAAATGCACACGCTCAACGCCTATAGCGTGCCCATGCAATACGCCGTGCTGCAATCGCACAACGATTTGCAATCGGGGCGCTACATCGTCATGGGGCTGCGCAACGAAGAACCAAAATTCTCCGAAAAAATCAAACGCAACGCCGCCGACTACTCTCCTGCCGGTTTGAGCCGCTTGGGCGTTCGCTAAAGCGTACTACCCACCGATCCGGGCAGGGTCAAACCTGTCCGGATTTTTATTTTCCGCCCGCGCTGCGGCTATGGTCGGAGTTTGGTAGGATGTTTGGTAGGATGGGTGGAGCGCAGCGATACCCATCAGCGGTGCGAGTGATAGATGAATTGATGGGTATCGCTGCGCTCCACCCATCCTACACCCCCACAACATGAACAAACTTCTCGGACTTGGCTTCGCCGCGCTGGTGCTACTCGCCGTGGCTTACGCCTTTTCGCACCGCCCGCCGCCGCCGCTGCCCCCCACGCAAATTTCCGTCAACTCCGTGCTGCTCTCAGGTGCCGCGATGGCGGGCACGCGCATCGTCGCGGTCGGCGAGCGCGGCAGCATTTTTCTTTCCGACGACGCGGCAAAATCCTGGCGCAGCGCGCCCAGCCCGACGCAGGTTCTGCTCACCGCCGTTTATTTCCATGATGCCAAATTGGGTTGGGCGGTGGGTCACGATGGAGTCATTTTGCGGAGCGAAGACGGCGGTGCCAGTTGGAAAACCGTGCGTAACGTCCCGGACGAACGCGCTCCGCTGCTCAACCTGCTTTTTGTGGACGCGCTCAACGGCTACGCCATCGGCGCTTACGGCTTGTTTCTGGAAACCGCCGACGGCGGCCTGACCTGGAAGCAAAGAAAAATTTCGGAGAACGATGCCCATCTCAACGCCATGACGATTTTGCCCGGAAGCGCGCGGATGATCGCCGGGGAAGCCGGCACCCTGCTGCGTTCCGACGATGCGGGCCTCACTTGGAAGAATCTCGCCGCGCCTTACAAAGGCTCGTTCTTTGGCCTGCTCGGTCTGCACGACAACAGCATTCTTATCTTCGGTTTGCGCGGGAAAATTTTCCGATCCACCGATAAAGGCGCGAGCTGGGCCGAAATCGAAAACAAGAGCCAAGCCACGCTCATGGCGGGGACGGAACAAGCGCTGAGCACGGTGGTGCTGGTCGGTCAAGGCGGCACGGTGCTGGTCAGCCGCGATCACGGTTTAAGCTTTACCCCGCAACCGCACCCGTCCGGCAAGGCGTTGTCGGCAGCATTGCCGCTGGCGGGCAACACTTGGTTGTTGTTGGGCGAGGCGGGGGTGGCGAAGACCGACCTCAAACAGTAGTTTTTGTAGGGTGCGCTGTGCGCACCATGCGGTGTGGGTTGGTGCGCATAGCGCACCCTACGGCTGCATTTTCAAAATAGAATTGGAATAAGGTTCTGCGAATACAATTTGCCAATACCATGAAACCTCTCGACATCGAAAAAATTGTCCACGCCATCGCTTGGCCGGTGTTCGCCTACCGGCGACCGCTGCTGGCGTTGTTGCTGCTGGTGACCCTGGGTCTGGGCTATTCGGCGACGGGATTGCGCGTCGACGCGGGGTTCAACAAAATGATTCCGCTGCAACACGAGTACATGAAAACCTTCACTGATTACCGCAAGACTTTCGGCGGCGCGAACCGGGTGCTGGTGGCGGTGATGCAAAAAGACGGCGACATTTATAACCCGGCGTTCATGGCGACGCTGAAAAAAGTCACCGACGATTTATTCTTTATCCCCGGCGTAGACCGCGCCACGGTGACCTCGCTGTTCACCCCCAACGTGCGCTTCATCGAAATCATCGAAGAAGGTTTTGCCGGCGGCAACGTCATTCCCGCCGGTTTCAAAGCCACGCCGGAACAGCTCGATGCCGTGCGTAAAAACGTGATCAAGTCGGGCAACGTCGGGCGTTTGGTCTCCAACGATTTCAAGGGCGCGATCGTGCGCGCCGAACTGTTGGAGATAGACCCTTCGAGCGGGCAACGTCTCGAATACCAGAGCGTCGCCAAAAAACTCGAAGCGATACGCGAAGCGCATCAGAAAAACGGCATCGACATCCATATCATCGGTTTCGCCAAAGCCATCGGCGACATCACCGACGGCGCGCGCGGCGTGCTGATGTTTTTTTTATTGGCTTTTGTGATCACCGCCGTGCTGCTTTACTTTTATTCCGGTTCCGGAAAATTGACGGTGCTGGCTTTGTTCTGCGCGCTGGTGCCGGTGCTGTGGCTGCTCGGCACCCTCCCCCTGATCGGTTACGGCATCGACCCGATCTCCATCCTCGTGCCGTTTCTGATTTTTTCCATCGGCGTATCGCACGCGGTGCAAATGACCAACGTGTGGAAGCACCTCGTTTCTTACGGCGACGACAGCCTCAGCGCGGCGCGCACCGCCTTTATCAAGCTGTTGAAACCGGGCACGGTGGCCTTGCTCACCAACGCGCTCGGCTTCATGGTCATCATGCACATCAAAATCGACGTGGTGCGCGAACTCGGTATCACCGCGAGCCTAGGCGTGTTGCTGATGATTATCACCAACAAAATCCTTCTGCCGATCTTGTTGTCTTATTTGACGCTCGACGAAGCCACCCGCAAACGCACCAAACTCGGCGGCAGCCGCTTCGACTTTTTGTGGCTGCGCCTAGAAAAATTTGCCGAAGTCAAAAATGCCAAAATTATTTTGTTGCTGGCAACCGCCTTGTTGGTCGTGGGCACTTGGCAGGCGCGGCAAATGAAAACCGGTGATCTCGGCAAGGGCATCCCCGAGCTGCACGATAACTCGCGCTACAACCGCGACAACACAAAAATTGTCGATCATTTTTCTATCGGCGTGGACGTGCTCTCGGTGGTGGTGCAAACCCAGGGCATCAACGGGGCTTGCACCGATTTTACGAGCATGGAAACCATCGACCGCTTCGAGCTTTACCTGCGTAACGTGCAGGGCGTGAAATCGGTGCTGGCCTTGCCCGGTGTCGCCAAAGTCATCGGCGCGGGATGGAACGAAGGCAGCCTCAAATGGCGCGCCCTCTCGCGCGATCCGACCATACTCGCGCAGGCCGTGACCCCGGTGGACACCGCCACGGGCCTGCTCAACACCGACTGCAACGCGATGCAGGTGTTGATTTTTACCGGCGACCATCAAGGTACCACGCTCGCCCACGTGGTCAAAGAAGTCAAAAAATTCGCCGCCGAACACAACACGCCGCAGCTCAAGTTCCTGCTCGCCAGCGGCAACGCCGGCGTAATGGCGGCGACCAACGAAGCCGTCGAGCAGGCGGAATTCACCATGTTGCTGTCGATATTCGGCTCGATTATTTTGTTGTGCCTGATCACGTTTCGCTCGTGGCGGGCGACGCTGTGCATCGTCGTGCCGCTGGCGCTGGTGTCGATACTCTGCAACGCGCTCATGGCAATTTTAGGCATCGGCATCAAAGTGTCGACGCTGCCGGTGATCGCGCTGGGGGTGGGGGTCGGGGTCGATTACGGGATTTATTTGTTCGAGCGCATCCAGCACCGCATGGAGTATTACGGCGACACGCTCAAACACGCCTACTTCGAGGCGCTGCGCCAGCGCGGCACGGCGGCCATATTCACGGCGATCACCATGGGCATCGGCGTGGCGACTTGGGGTCTGTCGGCGTTGAAATTCCAAGCCGACATGGGCATCCTGCTGGCCTTCTTGTTTTTGGTCAACATGCTTGGCGCATTGTTGCTGTTGCCCGCGCTGGCGGCGATGCTGATCGAAACCAAACACTCCAAAGCAACGCCTCGCCAAGAACCCGCGACATGATCGATCAACAATCAAAAATCCGGCATGACTTGGCGAAAAAATTTGTCGAGCTGATCCCCTATAACCAAACCTTGGGGATGCGGCTCCACGCCACCGACGCGCAATGGTGCGCGCTGGAACTCCCTTATCGGCAAGACTTGGTGGGCAACCCCGAAACCGGCGTGTTGCACGGCGGGGTCATCACCGCGTTGCAAGATGTCGCTTTCGGCTTGGCGATACTAAGCCAGCAAGCGAAATTTCGCCCGATCGCCACTTTGGATTTACGCATCGACTACCTCAAACCGGCCACCCCCGGCAAATCCGTGTACGCGGGCGCGGTGTGCTACAAAACCACCTCGCAATTCGCCTTCGTGCGCGGCGCCACTTACCACGACACCCCGGATGACCCGATCGCCACCAGCGTCGGCATCTTCATGTTCACCGGTGTGGCCGTCGCGGAAGCTACGCGGGGGAAACGCTGATTGCTCAGTAATCAGAAATTAAGTCGACAAGCTGAAACAAAAAATCGTGGGGCGCGTATTTTCATCCGCCGCATATGTGAAATTCATTTCACACAGAGGTAACAGAGGTAACAGAGGATTTTTTTCAATGCCCCCTAGAGGGGTAAAAACAAGGTCGCTGACGGTGCGCGATAAATTTTTTTGGGTTTCCTCTGTTACCTCTTTTTCCTCTGTGTTCAACCGGTTTTGATTTTTGTAGCGCATCACTCTGTAGCCTTACTTTCTGACTGCTGAGTAACTTAATCAGAAGTTCTTTAGTGCAATGTGTCAAAGAGAAAAACAATGTCGCTGGCCAAAATAATCACCGTCGCGCGCGCGGAAAACGATTGGAATAAACTGGTGCAAGCCGTGCCGTTTGCGCGCTTGCTCGGCTTGCAGCTGGATATCAAAGGCGACCAGTTCACCTGCATCCTGCCCTACGCGCCCAAGCTTATCGGCAACCCCGTGTTACCCGCATTGCACGGCGGAGCCACCGGCGGCTTTTTGGAATGCGCCGCCGTTTTTTACCAGTTATGGCACATGGATACCGTCGCCGTGCCCAAAACCATCAACTTCAATCTGGATTATTTGCGTTCCGGAAAACCGCAGGACACCTACGCCAACGTCTACATGGTCAAGCTGGGGCAACGCGTCGCCAACATCCGCGTCGAAGCTTGGCAAAGCAGCCCCGACAAACAAATCGCCATCGCCCACGGCAATTTTTTGTTGCAGCCGGAAGCCCCCTAAACGTAACAAGTATCCTCTGCCCATCGCTGCGGGTTGGTCTGCATATAGTCCGCAATTTTCAAATACGACTCTTCATCGCGGATGATATGTTCGTAATAATTGTGTTGCCAAACCGGGGCATTGGACAAACCGCGTAATTGATTGACGCGTTTCGTTACCGCAGATTTATACCCTCTAATTCCATTTCTACTTCAATAATAAATTAATTCTCAAGCCATAAACCGTTCGTGGTGAGCTTGTCGAACCACATTTCACCGTGCAATTGCCCTTCGACAAGGCTCTCCTGAGCGAAGTCGAAGGGCTCAGGGCGAACGGCGTTATTTATTTCACTATTGATTTAAAAATGGAATAACAACATCGCCCACCGTAGGGGCGCGTTGCACGCGCCCTGCTTGATAGGATAAATATCGGGAGCAACAGCAGGGCACATGCAATGCGCCCCTACAACGCCTCAAACACCCCTGCCGCGCCCATGCCTGTGCCGATGCACATGGTCACCATGCCGTATTTTTGTTTGCGGCGGCGCAGGCCGTGCAGCTGGGTCGCGGTGCGGATCGCGCCGGTCGCGCCGAGGGGATGGCCCAAGGCAATCGCGCCGCCGAGCGGGTTGACTTTGCTGCGATCCAATTGCACCGTGTTGATCACCGCTAAACTTTGCGCGGCAAAGGCTTCGTTGAGTTCTATCCAGTCGAGGTCTTGCAGCTTCAAACCGGCTTGCTGCAACACTTTGGGGATGGCTTTGATCGGGCCGATGCCCATGATCTCCGCCGGCACCCCGGCCACCGCGTAGCCGAGGAAACGCCCCAGCGGCGTGAGGTTGTAGCGTTTAAGCGCGGCCTCGCTCACCACGATCACCGCCGCCGCGCCGTCCGACATTTGCGAGCTGTTCCCCGCCGTCACCGAACCTTGCGCCGCAAACACCGGCTTGAGTTTCGCCAACACCTCCAGAGTCGTGCCGGGACGCGGGCCTTCGTCGGCATTTTTAATCGCACTGATTTCGCGCACCTCGTTGGACTCCAAGTCGGGCCTATGTTCTTGCAAGGTGTAAGGCGAAATTTCGTCGTTGAATTCCCCCGCCGCCACGGCCTGCAAAGCGCGCGCATGGCTTTCCACCGCAAACGCATCCTGCGCCTCGCGGCTCACTTTCCATTGCGCGGCGACTTTTTCGGCGGTCATTCCCATGCCGTATGCGATCGCGACATTCTCGTCGCGCAAAAATATCGCCGGGTTCACCGCGATTTTGTTGCCGCTCATCGGCACCATGCTCATGCTTTCTGTGCCCGCCGCGATCATCACTTCGGCTTCGCCGAGGCGGATGCGATCCGCCGCCAACGCCACCGCTTGCAGCCCGGACGAACAAAAGCGGTTGATGGTCATACCCGATACGTTGTCGGGCAAGCCCGCCAGCAACAGCGCGATGCGCGCGATATTCAAACCCTGCTCGCCCTCCGGCATGGCGCAACCGACCACGATGTCGTCGATGTCCGCCGCGTCCAAACCCGGCACTTGCGCGAGCGCGGCTTTCAACACATGCGCGAGCATGTCGTCGGGGCGCACGCTTTTGAACATGCCGCGCGGCGCTTTGCCGACCGGCGTGCGCGTGGCGGCAACGATGTAGGCATCTTGGATTTGTTTGCTCATGGCTTTCTCCAAATTCAGTAATCATGTAGCACTAATTGGTGAGCAAGCGCACCCCACTTTCCACTTTCCACTTTCCACTTTCCACTTCCCGCTCCCCGCTCAATTCCGCAGCGGCTTACCGTGTTTCAACATGTATTCGACCCGCTCCTGCGTTTTCTCCGTCGCCAGCAATTCCATGAAAGCGCTGCGCTCCAATTCTAAAAACCAGTTCTCATCGACCAAGCTGCCTGCGGTGAGTTCACCCCCGCACATCACCTGCGCGACTTTGCAGCCGATGAGGTAGTCGTGTTCGGAAATGAAGCCGCCGTCTTTCATGTTGGTCATATACGCCTTGAAATTGGCGATCCCGGCCTTGCCCGCGACGGCGATGTCCCGCGCCATGAGCGGGGGACGGTAGCCAGATTCCATCAGCAAGCGCGCCTGCATCAAGGCCACGTGCAGCAACTCGAAACGGTGCATGACGATGAGGTCGGCGGGGCGCAAAAAGCCCATTTCTTTGGCTTGCTCGGCACTCTTGGCCACCTGCGCCGTGGCGATATTTTGAAAATAATTTTTGAGCAACGGGAAGGGGTCGCCCTCGAGAGAATTACGCGCCGCGCGCAAAGCAAATTCTTTGCAGCCCCCCGCAGCAGGCAGCAGCCCTACGCCGACTTCGACTAACCCAATATAAGATTCCAGCGTCGCCACGGCGCGGTCGCTGTGCATCACAAACTCGCAGCCACCGCCCAACGCCAGGCCATCCACCGCCGCGACCGTCGGCACCATGCAATACTTCAAGCGCATACTGGTTTGCTGAAACAAGGCCACCATTTCTTCGACTTCGGCGAGCCTGCCCGCCATGAGCGCGTCGGCCACACCCAGTTGCCGCGCGGCTTTGAGCACGGTGGACTCCACCGTTTTCTTGAATTTTTTTGCCATCAAACCAAAGGCGGTCGGCTCTGGACGAGGCGCGCCGCTCTTGAGTTGGTCGCTGGCCTTACGCAAATTCGCCCCCGCAGAAAAAGGCGGCTCGGTTTGCCAGATCACCAGCGCGCCGAAATTGCGCTCGGCTTCGTCTATGGCGTGTTGCACCCCATCCAACACGTCGCTGCCAATGGTGTGCAGCTTGGTTTTGAAACTGATCACCGCGATGCCGTCGCCGCTCCCGCCGCCCGATGAGGGCTGCCACATCCGCACGGCTTCGGTTTCAAAGATGGTTTTCCCGTAATCGGCTTGCTCGCCGAGCAAGGCATCGGGGAATAATTGCCGCTGATAAACCGGCAAAGAGGAGCGGCGCGGATAGGCCTTTGTCGCCGGGGAATACGACCCGCCGAGTTTGGCATCGTGTACGCCAACACGCTCGTCCTCCAACACCCAAGCGGGTAAAGGCACTGCTGCCATGGATTTGCCCGCCGCAATGTCTGCGGCGATCCAACCCGCCACTTGCTTCCACCCTGCCGCCTGCCAAATTTCAAACGGCCCCTGCTTGCGCCCGAAACCCCAACGCAAGGCGAGATCGAGATCGCGCGCATTGTCGGCGATGGCTTCCAAATGCACCGCGCAGTAGTGAAACAGATCGCGGTAGATCGCCCACAAAAATTGCGCTTGCGGATGCGTGCTGGCGCGTAGTGCCGCAAAGCGTTCGGCGGCGTTTTTGTTTTTGAATACCGCTTTAACTTCTTCGGCGGCCTCGCCGCTCGAAACCCGGTAGCTCGACGATGCCAAATCCAACACCTGTATCTCTTTGCCGATTTTTTGATACACGCCGCGCTTGGTTTTTTGCCCCAACGCGCCTTCCGCGACCAGCTTTTTCATCCATTCCGGCGCGCCGAAATAACGGTGCCAGGGATCTTCCGGCAGCAGGCTTTCCATGGTGCCGATGACATTTGCGAGCACGTCCAAGCCCACCACATCGGCGGTGCGAAAGGTGCCGCTCTTGGCGTTGCCGATCAACGTGCCGGTAAGGGCATCTGCTTCGTCGAAGCTCAGCTTGAATTGCTGCGCGTGATGCATGGTGGCCAGCATGGAAAAAATGCCGACTCGATTGGCGATGAAATTCGGTGTGTCTTTGGCACGGATCACGCCCTTGCCGAGCGTGGTAACCAAAAAAGATTCTAGGTGGTCGAGCAGCGGTTTATCCGTGGTCTCGCAAGCGATCAGTTCGACCAGATGCATATAACGCGGCGGGTTGAAGAAATGGATGCCGCAAAAGCGGTGGCGCAAATTTTCGGGAAAAGCCTGCGCGAGTTTGTTGATCGACAAGCCGGAAGTGTTGCTGGCGAATATGGCGCGCTCGCTCATGTAAGGCGCAACTTTGGCATACAAATCGGTTTTCCAATCCATGCGCTCGGCAATGGCTTCGATCACCAAATCGCAGTCTTTGAGCAAGGACAAATGTTCTTCGTAGTTTGCAGGCGTGATATACCCCGCCTTGCTGGCCGCCGCCAACGGCGCGGGGTCTTGTTTTTTGAGCTTGTCGATGGCCTGGGTGACGTTGGCGTTTAAGTCGCCTGATTTGGCGGGCAGCTCGAACAACAAGGTCTCGACGTTGGCATTGACCAAGTGCGCGGCAATTTGCGCGCCCATCACACCCGCCCCCAACACGGCGGCTTTACGTACCATGAAATGGCTCATACTGAACTCCAAAATCTAAAGAAAAAAAACCTACCACGAATGACATGAATAAAAGCCACGAATGCACACGAATAAAAGCCAAACCACTTATCTTGAATGTTTTTGGTTTCATTCGTGTGCATTCGTTGACATTCGTGACATTCGTGGCAAGTGTTTGATTTTTTCTCTTCCTTACTTCCCCATTTCCTGCAACGCCTGCGCGCGCAAATCTTTACGCAAAATTTTACCCACCGGGGTTTTGGGTAATTCGCTGGCGAAGATCACGGATTTAGGGATTTTATAGGGGGTCAGAAACTCCCGACAATGCTTGCGTATGTCCGCTTCGCTCAACGCCGCATCGCGTTTTACCACATACGCGATGACCGCTTCGCCGGTTTCCTCATTGGGTACCCCAACCACGCCGGCCTCCAAGATGCCCGGATGTTTTGCCAGCACCTCTTCGACCTCGGTCGGATACACGTTGAAGCCCGATACCAGCACCATGTCTTTTTTACGATCGACGATATAAAAAAAGCCATCGTCATCCATAGTGGCGATATCGCCCGTGTAAAGCCAGCCGTCGCGCAGCGCGATGGCGGTTTCGTCGGGCTGCTGCCAGTAGCCTGTCATGACTTGCGGCCCCTTGACGATGAGTTCGCCGCGTTCGCCCAGCGGCACCGCGTTGCCTTGATCGTCGACAATGCGCACGTAGGTGCTGGCTCCGGGCAGCCCGATGCTGCCCAGTTTTTCCGGGCCGTCGATGGGGTTGGTGGTGACAGTCGGGCTGGTTTCGGTCAGGCCGTAGCCTTGTATCAAACGTTCTCCGACCACCTCCTTCCAGCGTATCGCCACCGCATCCTGGATCGCCGCGCCGCCGCCTATCGCCGTTTTTAGGCTTTGCGGCGGGTGTTGGCGAAACCACTCCTCATTGAGCAAACCGGCATACAGGGTGTTGACCCCGCACATGAACTGAATGTTGAATTTTTCAAAAGCCTTACGCAGATTGGCGACCGGGCGCGGAGACGGGATGAGTATGTTGTGCGCGCCAACGCGGTACAGAACACCGCACACGCCCAAGGCGAAAATGTGATACATCGGCAACGGCGTCATCGCCACCAGATTGGGAACCAGATTTTGTTGCAAATTATTGAATGACTGCGCGCCGTTGGCGACCAAATTGCGGTGCGTGAGCATCGCGCCTTTGGGGCGGCCGGTGGTGCCGCCGGTATATTGCAGCGCGAGCAAATCGTCCAGCCGGACTTGCCACTCGATCGGGCTGCGCCCTTCAGCCAACTGCGCCTCGCCGTTTTCTAGCGCGCTGGCAAAGGCGACATGGGGAACCAAACACGGCGGCAGCATTTTTTTGCGGCGTTGCACCGTTTTCACCAACCATTTCCGCAGCGGCGGAAAAAATTCGGCAATATTGTGCAGCAACACGGTTTTAACTTCGGTGTGCGGCAGCACTTTCTCCAGCTTGTTGGCGAACATGTCGATAATCAGCAGCAGTTTCGCGCCAGAATCTTTCAGCGCGAATTCCATTTCGGCGGGGGTGTAGAGCGGGTTGATGTTGACGATGGCGCAGCCCGCTTTGGCCGCGCCGAACAGAAAAATAGGATAAGCCAGACAATTCGGGCTTTGGATCGCCACCCGGTCGCCTTTTTTCAAATTCAAGGTGAAGCGCAAATAAGCGGCGAACTGGTTGCTATATTTTTCGACCTTGTCAAAACTCAGCGTCCCCGATATGCCCGCCGGCAAACAGGTGGTAAAAGCCGGGTTCTTGCCGTGCGTGCGGCTGGCATCCGAGACCATTTCACCATAGCTTTGATAACCGGCAGCCATGTCGATGTCCGGCTTTTTCGTGCCGCTAAAATATTTCAGCCAGGGACGGGAATCGTAAATTTCAAAACCTGCTTGGTTAACTGCTTTTGTCTGATTATTTTCCGCCATTTTTTCCTCGTATTTCGACCCTAGTAGAACGTTCCATTAAAGCGGTTACAATTAAACCGTTCGGCCTGAGCTTGTCGAAGGCCAGTATTGGTGGGCAACTGGCGGTTCGACAAGGCCTTTAGTCCTGAGCATGGCCGAAGGGTCACCGCGAACGGTAACTGTTTTGCTGGAACGAACTGCTGGTCCCTAGCCCCTAGCCCCGTAGGTCAGGTTGCGCAGCTACCTGACCTACGATTGACATTTTATCCGCCGATCACGCAGCTCACGCCGCCATCGACCGCCAACCACTGTCCGGTGATGTGCTTGCCCGCGTCCGAGGCATACAGCAAACACAAACCCTTGAGGTCTTCGTCGTCGCCCAACCGCCCCAGCGGCGCGCGCGCCTTGAGCCGGTCTTCGCCGAGCGCTTTGACGAGACCGGCGGTCATTTTGCTCGGAAAAAATCCGGGGCAGATGGCGTTGACATTGATATTGTATTTCCCCCATTCCGCCGCCAACGCGCGCGTGAAAGCGATTACCGCGCCCTTGGAGGTGTTGTAAGCGAGCGTGGTCATACCCGGCGGGCTTCCGCCCAAACCCGCGATCGAGGCGATGTTGATAATGCGACCGGATTTGCGCGGGATCATACTTTTTTTGGCGATAGCCTGGCTGAGCAAAAAATAGCCACGGATATTCAGGTTCATCACCTTGTCCCAACCATCGAGCGGGTAATTTTCCGCCAACGCCCCCCACGTCGCACCGGCGTTGTTGAGCAGAATATCCACCCCGCCCAATTGTTGCAAAGCCTCATCGACCAAGCGGTGAATTTCGTTTTCCTGAGCGCAATCGGCGGCGATCCAAGCGGCCTCGATGCCCGCGCTTTTGAGCGTGTCTGCGGCCTGCGCCAAATCGTCCGCTTTGCGCGAACAGATGAGGATGCGCGCCCCGGCCTCGCCGAGCGCGTGCGCCATTTGCAGCCCCAACCCGCGCGACCCACCCGTCACCAGCGCGGTTTTGCCTTTGAGGTCGAATAATTGTTGCGTGGTTCGTGCCATGATGGTTGAGCCGTCGTATCCGCGTAGGATGGGTGAGCCATCCTTGTATCATCAAACCCAATCAAAACCGTATCACGCGGAGACGCGGAGGACGCGGAGAAAATTCAGGGCTAAAACCAGATGCTGGGGTTATCCCCTAAAGGATACCGGGCTACGCCCATAACCCCAGCCTACGAAACTGCCTTGCCTCTTCTCCGCGACCTCCGCGTCTCCGCGTGAGCTGCATTTGAATTTTTTCACAGTTTCGTATGGAAGGCTCCACCCATCCTACGATCAAGCAGTCTTGTTGGCGCCACCCGATAAAAGCACGATGGTTCCTTGCGCCACGGCGCAGAGTTTCTCGGCATCATCTTTGAGTATAAAAATATCGCAGCGACAAACCGACTGCGATTTTCCAGTGTGAATGGCATGAGCGCGCGCGATCAATTTTTCTCCAAGCGCGGGACGCAGGTAATTAATTTTGAACTCGGAAGTGACCACCGGCACTTGCATGGCGGTGCCACCCGCATAGGTGAGCGCGTTGTCGGCCATGTAGCTAATCACGCCGCCATGCACGAAACCGTTTTGCTGGCGGACGGTGTCGGTCACGGGAAGATGCAATTCGCAGTGCCCCGGCGACAAGCCCTGCAACTCGGCACCGAGCAAAACGCTGAAAGGCTGTGTCGCCAACAGTGCCCGACCCATCGCCAAAAAAGCGGCGGGGTCCAATTTATCGGTTGGGGTTGTCATCAAATCACGCTCCACAGCAGTCAGAAAGCAAGGCTACAGAGCGATGCCTCATAAAAATCAAAACCGGTTAAACACAGAGGAAACAGAGGACACGGAGGATTCTTTTCAATACCCCCTTGAGGGGTAAACCCAAAAAAATTCATCGCGCGCCGTCCGCGACCTTGTTTTCCCTCTGTTACCTCTGTTACCTCTGTGTGAAATGAATTTTAAATATGCGGCGGATGAAAATACGCACCCCACGATTATTTGTTTCAGCTTGTCGCCTCAATTCCTGACTGCTGAGGAATTATCCTAAAAAACGCAGTTGGAGGCGATGTGGGTGCGAATTTATTCGCACGAACAACTTGTTCTGTGCGAATAAATTCGCACCCACAACCCCAACTCAATTCTATGAAAATAATAAACTTTCGCCTTCAACTGCGTTTTCTAGGATTATTCGCGCACACCCGTGTATTCCGTCACCCCCATCATGGTTTTGAACGTCCCGGTCAACGCGTCACCGGCGATAGTGGCGCGGAAAGACACCGGGAATTGTCCCATGGGGGTGGACACTTCCGCGATAAAACTGATGCTGTTGCCATCGACGGCCACATTTTCCAATGCTGCATCGCCCGTCGCGCCGGAGAGCACGCCGCTATAAGCCCCGCCCGCTTCCTTGATCGCCAGCAGCGGAGTCTGCACCCCGAACGGCGTTTCCATACTCAGCCTCCAATTTCCCGCTACGCTCATCACGCCTCCTATGTTTTTTATTAAACGTTACGTCAAAATTAGGTTGGCTATTCAAAGCGCCGTTCGGGCTGAGCCTGTCGAAGCCAACCTACCCATCAGACCTTATTCTATTTCCATATAGAAACGCAAATAATTTTCTAAGATAAACCGTTCGGCTTGAGCTTGTCGAAAGCTTACAGGACAACGTAAATGTGGTTCGACAAGCTCACCACGAACGGAATCAAACACATACCGTTCGTCCTGAGCCTGTCGAAGGACTTAATCAGCGTTTCCCTAAGAACCAATTAAAAAATCGCCCGTCTGCATATCCAGCAAATTTGCCGCGCCCGATTGCATTCCTGCAAGATGCGTCCGCGTGCGCGGCAGGATGCGCTGAAAATAAAATCGCGCGGTTTGAATTTTAGCGGTGTAGAAATTCGCTTCGCCGGATGACTCTGCCGCCAGTTTTTGCTTGGCGACCTGCGCCTGCAATGCCCAGAAATACGCCAAAATGACGTAACCCGAATACATCAAATAGTCCACCGCAGCCGCCCCGGCCTCATCCGCATTTTTAATCGCCGACATGCCGATTTTCATGGTGATCTCGCCCCACTCTTGATTCAACTGGTTGAGCGGCTCGATGAATTCCTTGATTTCGGCGTTATCGGCGTTGGCCTTGCAGAATTTGTGGACGATCTTGGTAAAGTTCATCAAAGTTTTGCCCTGGCTGCCGAGCACTTTGCGCCCCAGCAAATCGAGCGCCTGTATGCCGGTCGTGCCCTCATAAAGAGTGGCGATGCGCGCATCGCGCAAATTCTGCTCCATGCCCCACTCGGCGATGTAGCCGTGCCCGCCGAACACCTGCATCCCCAAGTAAGCCGACTCGATTCCGGTTTCGGTGAGAAAACCTTTGGCGACAGGCGTGAGCAAGGCGAGCAAGGTTTCCGCCATTTCTTTAGCCTCGGCATCCGCGCTGTGGCTGACGATGTCCACCTGCTTGGCGCAGAAATATAACAGCGCGCGCCCGCCCTCCGCAAAGGCTTTCATGGTGAGCAACATGCGCCGCACATCGGGGTGCACGATAATCGGGTCGGCGGGTTTATCCGGTGCTTTCGCGCCGCTCAACGAACGCATTTGCAAACGCTCGCGCGCGTAGCGCGTCGCCCCTTGAAACGCCACTTCGCTGCTGGCCAAGCCCTGCAAGGCCGTGCCGATACGCGCCGCATTCATAAAAGTGAACATGGCGTTCAGCCCTTTGTTGGGCAGGCCGATCAAGTAGCCGGTCGCGCCATCAAAATTCAGCACGCAAGTCGCATTAGCGTGTATGCCCATTTTATTTTCTATCGAGCCGCAACTCACTGGGTTGCGCTCGCCGGCTTCACCTTGCGCGTCGGGCACAAATTTCGGCACGATGAACAGCGAAATGCCTTTGGTACCCGCAGGCGCGTCGGGCAATCGCGCCAACACGACATGCACGATGTTTTCCGCCATGTCGTGTTCGCCCGAAGAGATAAAAATTTTTGTGCCGCTGATTTTGTAAGTGCCATCGGCTTGCGCTTCGGCCTTGGTGCGGAGCAAACCGAGATCGGTGCCGCAATGCGATTCGGTCAAACACATGGTGCCGGTCCACTGCCCCGAAACCAGCTTGGTCAAAAAGATTTGCTTTTGCGCGTCGCTGCCGTGCGTGTTGATGGTGCGTTTGGCTCCGCCCGACAATCCCTGATACATGCTCCACGACCAGTTGGCCTCGCCCAACATCTCGCTCAACGCTAGTGCCAGCGATTCCGGCAAGCCCTGCCCGCCGTGCTCGGCGGCCGCCGACAGCCCGGGCCAGCCGCCTTCGACAAATTTTTGATAGGCCTCTTTGAACCCGTCTGGCGTGGTCACCGCTCCGCCTTCGTGCCAAGTGCAGCCTTGCTGATCGCCGCTGCGGTTGAGCGGTGCCAGCACCGTCTCCGAGAATTTCGCGCCCTCTTCGAGGATGCTGTCCACCAAATCGGGCGTAGCCTCCTCGCAGCCCGGCAAGCTTTGGTAATGCTCCGGGTAGCCTAACAATTCATCGCGTATAAACCGCATGTCGCGCAGCGGCACTTTGTATTCAGCCATATGGACACCTCTAAAAAACCAAATTTCATCTCAACTGCTGCGTTTTGGAAAAAATTTCTTGCTTACATATTATGGGCGCAGCCCGGTATCCGCCGGACAAACATATGCGGCGCGGCGAAATTTACCAGCGGCTTGCTGGCGTTTTGTGCCAGCTTAGCCGATTGGTTATGCAGAGCTTTTCCCACGCCCTCAGTTGCAAATGAGTTTGAGCGAACTTTGGATTTTTAGAGATGCCCATATCAGATCACCTCAAACAATCCTGCCGCGCCCATGCCGGTGCCGACGCACATGGTCACCACCACATATTTGGCCTTGCGCCGCTTACCTTCGATCAGCGCGTGGCCGGTGAGCCGCGCCCCGGTCATGCCATAAGGATGGCCGATGGCGATCGCGCCGCCGTTGACGTTCAAACGCTCGTCGGGGATGCCCAGCTTGTCGCGACAGTAAAGCACCTGCACCGCAAACGCCTCGTTCAGCTCCCATAAATCAATATCATCGACCTTGAGATTGTGGCGCTTGAGCAGCTTGGGCACCGCGAACGCCGGGCCGATGCCCATTTCATCCGGCTCGCACCCCGCCACCGCAAAACCGCGAAAAATGCCCAGCGGCTCGAGATTGCGACGCGACGCATCCTGCGCGCTCATCAACACGCACGCCGAAGCCCCATCCGAAAACTGGCTGGCATTGCCCGCCGTGACCACGCCGCCCGGCACCGCCGAACGGATTTTCGATACGCCTTCGAGCGTGGTGTCGGGGCGTATGCCTTCGTCTTCCGCGACGGTGACTTTCTTGGTCATCATCGCGCCCGTGGTTTTATCGGCGACCCCGGCGAGCGTTTCCATCGGCACGATTTCATCTTTAAATTTTCCCGCCTCACGCGCTGCGGTGGCACGTTGCTGGCTCCTCACGCCATACTCATCCTGTCTGTCCTTGGAAATTTTGTAACGTTCCGCCACCGTCTCGGCCGTTTGCAGCATGGTCCAGTAAAGCGCGGGTTTATTGGCCTTGAGCCATTCTTCCTGAAAGTATTTGGTGTTGACGTTCGCCTGCACCGTAGAAATCGACTCGACCCCGCCCGCCACCATGATCGGGGCCTTATCGACAATGATGTGCTGCGCCGCCATGGCGATGGCTTGTAGGCCGGACGAGCAAAAACGATTGACGGTGACACCGGCCACACTCACCGGCAAACCCGCGCGCATCGCCGCCATACGCGCGACATCATTCCCTTGCGAACCTTCCGGCAAGCCGCATCCTAATATCACATCGTCGATTTCATCGCCCGCGACCTTCGCGCGCTCGACCGCGTGCTTGATGGCGTGTGCCGCCAAAGCCGCACCGTGAGTCAAATTAAAACTCCCCCGCCAAGACTTGGCTAGCGCGGTACGCGCCGTCGAGACTATTACGACATCCGTCATCACCCTCTCCTAAAATACAGCTTCAGCTTGATGCATCAATTAAACGTTTTCCCTTCCGCTGCGAGCTTGGCCAGCAGCGGGGCGGGTTGCCAGAAAGTTTTGTCCATATAGGGGTTGCGCGCATAGCCCTGCATCAAGCGCACCACGTTCATGGTGCCGAACATGTCGGCGTAGATCATCGGGCCGCAGCGGTGGATGGGGAAGCCGTAGCCCATCAAATACACCAGATCGATATCCGACGCGCGCTGCGCGATGCCTTCTTCGAGGATGCGCGCGCCTTCGTTCACCAAGGCGAAGACGCAGCGTTGCACGATTTCGGTATCGCTGATGGCGCGCGGGGTGATGCCCAATTCCTTGCGCGTTTCGGCGATGACTTCATCGACGAGGGGGTCGTAGAGCGCGTCGCGTTTGCCCGGCTCGTAGCGATAATAGCCCGCGCCGGTTTTCTGTCCGAAACGCCCCATTTCGCAGAGTTTGTCGGCGATGAGGGCGCGCGGCATGTCGGGATTTTCGGCGTAGCGGCGTTTGCGTATCGCCCATCCAATATCGCCACCGGCGAGATCGGACATTTTGAACGGCCCCATGGCAAAACCAAATTTCTCGATGGCCGCATCGATCTGCCGATGCGACGCGCCCTCGGTCAACATGATCCAGGCTTCGCGCGCATAAACCGCAATCATGCGGTTGCCGATAAAACCGTCGCACACCCCCGAAAGCACGGCAGTTTTTTTGATGGTCTTGGCCAGCTTCATCGAAGTGTGCAGGACATCCTTGGCGGTATTCACGCCGCGCACCACTTCGAGCAGGCGCATCACGTTTGCCGGGCTGAAAAAATGCAGCCCCACCACATCCTGCGGGCGTTGGGTGAACGCGGCGATTTTGTTGAGATCGAGCGTCGAGGTATTGCTGGCGAGTATCGCCCCGGGCTTGCAGACTTCATCGAGTTTTTTGAATACGCTTTCCTTGACGCTCAGGTCTTCAAACACCGCCTCGATCACCAGATCGACCTCTTTGAAATCATCGTAAGACAAGGTCGGCTGGAGCAAGGCGAGGCGTTGCTCGGCCTTGTCCTGCTTGAGCTTGCCTTTGGCGACGCGCTCTGAGTAAATTTTGCGGATATTGCTCACGCCGCGATCCAGCGCGTCCTGTTTGGTTTCCAACAACACCACCGGGATGTTAGCGTTGAGAAAATTAATGCTGATGCCGCCGCCCATGGTGCCCGCACCGACCACGCCGATTTTCTTGATCTCGCGCACCGGCGTATCTTCGGGCACATCGGCGATTTTTCCAGCGGCGCGTTCGGCAAAAAATATGTGGCGCAAAGCGCGCGACTCGTCGGTCATCATCAGTTGCACGAACGCCTCGCGCTCGATTTTCTGACCCTCGTCGAACTCCTTGAAAACCGCCGCCTCCACCGCGTCGATGCACTTGTGCGGCGCGGGGAAATTTTTGGCTTTCTGCCCCACTGCCGTTCGCGCCCAGAGTATGAAAGCCTCGGGCGTGGGGTGTTCCACTTTGACATCGCGCAGGCGCTTGATCGGCAGCTTCTCGTCGATCACTTTTTTGGCCAATGCCAGCGCATCCTGCAACAAGTCGCCCTGCGAAAATTGGTCGAACAATTTGCTGCCCATCAACATCCCCGCCGGGATGGTCTCCCCCGAAACGATCAAATTCAGCGCGGGTTCCAAACCGATCGCGCGGGGCAGACGCTGGGTGCCACCCGCGCCCGGCAACAAGCCCAGCTTCACTTCCGGCATGGCAATTTGGGTGTCGCCCTTGGCGATGCGGTAGTGGCAGGCCAGCGCCAGTTCCAAGCCCCCGCCCATGCAAGTCCCCATGATCGCGGCGATCACCGGCTTGGTTGCGGTATCGAGATAGGTAATCATGGTGTTGAGATTCGGCTCGGCGACCATTTTGGGCGTACCGAATTCGCGTATGTCCGCGCCGCCGGAAAAGAGTTTTTCGTTGCCGATAATCACCAGCGCGGCGACCTGGCTATCGCCTTCGGCTTGTTGGATGCCGTCGACGATACCGCGCCGCACGTCGTAGCCGAGACCGTTTACGGGAGGATTGTTGATGCGGATCACGGCGACGTTGCCGTGCAATTCGTATTGAGTAACGCTCATTCTGGCTCCTGCCTAAGTTTTATACCAAGCTGTTTGCTGCGTTTTATCGGGGTCTCGCCCCAATACTGTTAGGTTAAGAGAAATATCCGTTCGCCCTGAGCTTGTCGAAGGGCCGTCTATGAGTATCTGGTGGTTCGACCGTTCGACATGCTCACGATCACCACGAACGGAAAATCTAACAGTATGGGGTCTCGCCCTATATTCTGCATAGCAGAATTAAATTTCGATTATCTTATCACAGGGATTGATGGGATTGACCAGCGCGATAGCGTCAGGACACGCTATACCCAAAATTATCTGGGTTGCAACAGCGCGAAAATGCCGTGAGCGCGCACCACGCAACGCTCGCCCACCATCAGATTGCAGCGCGCAAACCCCAAGCTCGCGCCGAGCTTCTCCACCGTGACATGCGCCTCCACCCAATCACCGAGGCGCGTGGGCAGCAGATAATCGTTGGTGAGATTCACCGACACCATCGGTTTGGGTGCCTCCTGGTGGCGCGTGAGATTGATGCCCATGGCACTGTCGGTGAGGGTCGCCAACAGTCCGCCGTGGGCGATGCCACCCTTGTTGAGATGTTTTTTTTCGATCCGCAACGCGACGATGGCTTGCTTGCCTGCGGTTTTAACATACACCGGCCCCAACAATTCCATAAAACCGGTCAAGCTGTGATGTTGCTCGAAACCAGCTGGGATGGGCGTTTCATTCACAACGAGTCACTCCATAATAGAAAGTAAAAAATGGATGGGTGGAGAAAAGCGTAACCCATCGATCAATTGCGCTGCGGCAACCCGCTCGGTTTGATGGGTTGCGCTTTGCTCCACCCATCCTACACCCCCGCACCGCGCTGCGATACAGGACGAGACCGCACTCTTCACATATTGATATAAACCGGCCCTTCCCCGCCTTGCGGCACTACCCAATTGATATTTTGAGTAGGGTCTTTGATGTCGCAAGTTTTGCAGTGCACGCAGTTCTGCGCGTTGATTTGCAGCCGAGGGTTTTCGCCGCCATCGCGCACGATCTCGTATACCCCCGCCGGGCAATAGCGTTGCTCCGGCGCGTCATATTTCGCCAGATTAAATTGCACCGGCACGGCGGCATCCAAAAGCTGCAAATGGCAAGGTTCATTTTCTTCATGATTGGTGTTGGATAAAAACACCGAAGACATGCGATCAAACGAGACGATGCCATCGGGCTTGGGGTAGTCGATGCGGGGGCAATCGGCGGCGGGCAACAACCGATCGTGATCGGCGTGATTGTGTAGCGTCCACGGCGCTCTGCCGCGAAACAACATCTGATCCATGCCAAACATCACCGAGCCTGCGAGCAGGCCTTTGCTCATCCAGGGTTTGAAATTGCGCGCGCGATGCAGCTCGTCGTACATCCACGAGGCGCGGAACGCGGCGGGGTATTCGCTCAATTCGTCGGCCTGTCGCCCCGCCGCCAGCGCCGCGACTATTGAATCTGCCGCCAACATGCCGGATTTGATCGCGGTGTGGCTGCCCTTGATGCGCGGCGCGTTGAGAAATCCGGCGTTGTCCCCAATCAACGCGCCCCCCGGAAAAACTAGCTTAGGCAAGGATTGAAGCCCGCCCGCCGCAAGCGCGCGCGCGCCGTAAGCGAGGCGTTTTCCCCCTTCCAGAATGCCGCGTATTTTTGGGTGGGTTTTATAGCGTTGAAATTCCTCGTAAGGAGAAAGATGCGGGTTGCGGTAGCCCAAGCCCACCACAAAGCCTATCGACACCAAATAATTGTCGCCCGTGCTCCAGTGGTATAAAAACGAACCGCCATAAGTATCGTTATCCAAAGGCCAGCCTGCGGTGTGCATCACCAAGCCTTTTTCGTGCTGGTCGGCTTTGATCTCCCACAATTCCTTGAGGCCGATACCGTAAGTTTGCGGATCGACCCCCTCGCGCAAATTAAATTTCTGTTCGAGCTGTTTACCCAAGTGGCCGCGGCAACCTTCGGCAAACAAGGTGTATTTGGCGAGCAACTCCATCCCCGGCTGAAACGCGCCCGTGGGCTGGCCGTCACGCCCCACGCCCATATTGCCGGTGGCCACGCCTTTGACGCGCCCTTGGTCGTCGTAAAGAATTTCCGCGCCGGCAAAGCCCGGAAATAAATCCACGCCCAACGCCTCGGCCTGCGCGCCCAGCCAACGGCATACGCTGCCGAGGCTGATAATGTAATTGCCGTGATTAGTGAAGCAGTTGGGGAGCAGCAGATTAGGCGTTTTGTAGCCGCCCTGCTCAGTCAGAAATAGAAAACGATCTTCGCTCACTTCCGTGTGCAGCGGCGCGCCCTGTTGCTTCCAGTCGGGGAGTAATTCATCGAGCGCGATCGGGTCCAACACCGCGCCCGACAAAATATGCGCGCCGATTTCGCCGCCCTTCTCGATCAAACAGACGCTGATTTCCCGAGACTTTGCCTTTGCCAATTGTTTAAGACGTATCGCCGCCGCCAGCCCCGCCGGGCCGCCGCCAACAATCAGCACATCAAACTCCATGGATTCGCGTTGCATTGCTAACCTTTACAAAATAAAATTTAAAGTGTCCCCCCTTTGCAAAAGGGGGGCAGGGGGGATTTTACGGAGGCGGTCTCATCGCCCAACGATTTCAAATCCCCCTCAATCCCCCTTTTTCAAAGGGGGAAGCGACGAAAAATAGAGGGGAAGGTTTTAACGCTCAACTCTGCGCACTGTCAAGCCCCTACAACGCCGCCGTCAGTTCCGGCAGTATCTGGAACAAGTCCCCCACCAGCCCGTAATCGGCGATCTGAAATATCGGCGCGTCGCCGTCTTTGTTGATGGCGACGATGATTTTGCTGTCTTGCATCCCCGCCAGATGCTGGATCGCGCCGGAGATACCCACTGCGATGTAAAGCTGCGGCGCGACGATTTTTCCGGTTTGGCCGACTTGATAATCGTTGGGCACATAACCCGCATCGACGGCGGCGCGCGAGGCGCCAAGCGCGGCACCGAGTTTGTCGGCGAGCGGTTCGAGCAATTTTTGAAAATTCTCCGCGCTGCCCAGCGCGCGTCCGCCCGATACGACAATCTTGGCCGCGCTCAATTCGGGGCGCGCCGATTTCGTTAGCTCGCGCTTAAGCAATCGCGTCAAACCCATATCAGACGCGGCTGCCAGCGATTCTATCGGCGCGGCTGTAGCCCCCGTAGCCGCCGCTTCAAAACCGGTCGCGCGCACGCTAACCACTTTGATGGCATCGCCCGATTTCACCGTGACCATGACATTGCCCGCATAAGTCGGTCGCACAAACGTATCGGGAGATTCCACCGCGCTGATTTCCGATATTTGCGCGACATCGAGCAAAGCGGCAACGCGGGGGAGAAAATTCTTGCCGAACGTAGAAGCGGGGGCGAGCACGTGGCTGTACCCATTTGTCGCTTTGACCGCCGCCACCACCAGCGCGGCAAGGTTCTCGGCGTTTTGGTCGGCGTAATGCGCGGCGTCGGCCAGATAGACTTTGCCCACCCCGGCGACCTTCGCCGCCGCCTGCGCCACCGCCGCACAACCGCTGCCCGCGACCAGCACGTGTAGCTCGCCGCCGATTTTTTGCGCGGCGGTAACCGTATTGAGCGTCGCGCCTTTGAGCTGCGCGTTATCGTGTTCCGCTATGAGCAAAATAGCCATTTCTGATTTCCCATTATTAACAATAATCTGAGAGAAAATACTCTCCACTCACTCCCCCTCACCCCAACCCTCTCCCCCCAAGGGGAGAGGGTGAGAACGGCACTAATTCGCTCTAGCGAATTAGCGTCACCTCAAGTAAGTACCCTCGCTTCATTTTTAAGTTTATCCACCAACTGCGCGACATCGGCGACACGCGCGCCCGCCTTGCGTTTGGGCGGGTCGGCGAATTTCAACGCGGTCAAGCGCGGGGTCACATCCACACCCAGCGCTTCCGGGGTGAAGGTATCAAGCGGTTTCTTTTTGGCCTTCATGATATTGGGCAAGGTCGCGTAGCGCGGTTCGTTGAGCCGCAAATCCACGCTCACCACGGCGGGCAATTTGATGGCGAGGGTTTCCATGCCGCCGTCGATTTCACGGGTGACCTCGGCTTCGTCCTTGCTCTCGGCAACCACAATTTTGGAGGCATAGGTCGCTTGCGCCCAACCCAGCAGGGCGGCGAGCATTTGCCCGGTTTGGTTGGCGTCGTCGTCTATCGCCTGCTTGCCGCAAATCACCAGTTGCGGCTGCTCTTTGTCGGCCACTGCCCTGAGCAATTTGGCGACCGCCAAAGGTTGCAATTCGACGGCGGTTTCCACCAGGATCGCCCGATCCGCCCCCAGCGCCATCGCGTTACGCAACGTTTCCTGACACGCCGCAACCCCGCACGACACCGCCACGATTTCGCTGGCAATGCCCGCTTCCTTGAGCCGCACCGCCGCTTCCACGGCAATTTCATCGAAAGGGTTCATAGCCATTTTCGCGCCGGCGATATCCGCGCCGGAGCCGTCGCTCTTGACGCGCACCTTGACATTAAAATCGACTACCCGTTTAACCGGCACCAATATTTTCATTTCCTATCCCAAAAATAATCTGCTACACGCACAAACCAACTTAGCCAAAAAACAATTCAAATTTTGAACCGCAGAGGACACAGAGGACACAGAGGTAACAGAGGAGAATCAAAAACTATTTTTATATTTGACTTTGCCTTTTCTTTGCTTCCGCTTTTCTTTTGCTTTCCTCTGTTTCCTCTGTTACCTCTGTGTTGCGGTTCAAGATTTTGATTTCCACCTACGCTCATTTACGTCTGGTGCCTCTCATTTCCTACGCCGGGCTCTAGGTATGCCCGCAGCTCGCTTCGATTTGCTCGACGATTTTCAGCAAGCGGGGTTGCACTTCCTTCAGCAAGAATTTCGGCTCCAGCGTGAACGACGGGCCGCCGCAATTGACCGCCATGATCGGCAAACCGAAACCGGGGCGAAAGGCGATGGCGATGGCGTTCACATCTTTTTGCCACTCGCCAAACGAAACGCAGTAACGGTGTTTGCGATAAGTCTCCAGTGCCGCTTCTATGCCCGCGCGCATCTTCGGCCAAGCCGCCGCATCGCTGGCGCGAATTTGCCCCAGAATTTCGCCTCTTTCCGCATCCGTGCACTCCGCCAGATAGGCGCGCCCCATCGCGGTGGTGGCGAGCGCGATGCGCGAGCCGACATCCAAGCTCAAGGTCAACGCCGATTTGCTACGGCAGTTCTCGACGTAAATCATGTGCAGACGATCGCGCGTCCCCAGCGATACCATGCCCTGAGAAAAATCCGCCAACTCCTGCATCAGCGGGCGCGCGATCTGGCGCACATCGAGCCGCGCCAGCATCGCGCTACCCAGCGATAGCGTGGACGGACCTAAACGGTATTTGCTATATTCGTCGACATAGTTGAGATAACCCAGCTTGGTGAGCGTATGCGTGAGCCGCGACACCGTTGATTTGGGAAGCTTGCAGCGCTCGGCGATTTCTTGGTTGCCGAGGATTTTGTCGCCGGAACGGAAACAGCTCAGCACGCCCAAGCCGCGCGCTAGGGCCGTGACGAAATGCCGGTCGGTTTTTTCCGGTGGCGATTTATAGATCGCCCCCGCTCTGGCGGCAGGGGCTTTCAGAAGTTTAGTTGCTGCCATTTGTTTTTCCTCGAATCAGTTTAGTAGCGTAACTCATAAATATCGGCCTTGATGCTTTCGCCTGGTCAAACGGTAGCGTTCATCTCGACCGCGCTTCCATCGCCCGCATCATTTTACGCGCCGGCCACAGCGCTAGGACAAACACCAGCGCCACCAGCAAAAAGCTTTCCGCAAAACCGTTCGCGGCTTGCAGCCAATTCCGCAGCCCGCTTTCGCCCGCGCCGGTGATCGCTCGGGCCGTCTCGACGGCGTAGCCGCGCTGGCGCGCTTCGAGAAAAACCGCGAGCAGCGTCACTCCCACCGCCCCGCCCAATTGCCGCAAAAAATTTACTGTGGCCGAAATCTTGGTCATGCTGTCGTGCGCCATCAGCTTCACCGCGCCCGTGTTCAGGCCGGGGATGATCGCGCCCAACCCCACGCGCCCGAGCGCGACCCACAACGCCAGCAGCCAGAAACCGCTCTGCGGGGTCGATGTCGCCAGCAACGCCGACGATAGCGCGAAAAATATCAGCCCGCCTATCACCACCCGCGCCGGCGAGATGCGGTCGGTCAAACGCCCGGCGACCAGCAGCGCCACCGCCAGCACCACGCCGCCGGGCAACAACATCAAGCCGGCTTCAAACGCGCCAAAATGCATCACGTCGCGCACGAACAGCGGCACCAGATAAGTCGAGCCATACAACCCCATGCCGTAGGCGACGGTCACCCAGCTCGCGGCGAGAAACCCCCGGTTTCGCAACAAACTTAAATCCAGCAAAGGGTGCGGCAAGCGCGTTTCCCAAGCGATAAATCCGGCCAGAGACAGCGCGCCCAACAGCAAAAACAGCGGCGAACGCGCCGAACCGGCTTCCAGCAGCAGCGTCAGGCCGCTCAGCAAACCCAGCAAAGCCAGAGTCAGCAGCGCCACACCGACGATGTCCAGCTTGATCTCAGGCATCCCCGCAGCCCGCGATCCCGCCACCAGATACCGCGTCGCCAGCATGGCTCCAACCAGACAGGCGGGCGTGGTGATGACGAACACCGGCCGCCAACCAAAATGGTCCACCAGCAACCCGCCCAGCATCGGGCCGATGGCGGGCGAGAGCACGATACCCAACCCGTACATGGACATGGCCCTGCCGCGCTTGTGCGGCGGATAGACGCTCATCATCGCCACCATCGCCAGCGGTTGGATCAGCCCGGCGACGATGCCTTGTCCGATTCTGCATAATGCCAGCACATAAAAATGGGTCGTCGGGGCCAGCGCCGCGGCCGTCGAAAATACCACAAACACCCCCATCGCCGTCACATACACGCGCCGCAAGCCATAGCGCTGGACCGCCCACGCGCTGGCGAGCATCGCCACCGCCGTCGCCGCCAAGAAACTGGTGGCGACCAACTGCACGATGTCGTGGCTGACCCCGAAAGCCGCGACAATTTCAGGCAGCGCGATATTGACGATGGTCGCTTCCATCACCACCGCAAATGCGCCCAACATCGCGGTCAACACCACCCAGGAACGGTAGCGTTTGCCGTAGCGCGCAAACATCGCTTCGATTTCGGGCGACCCGGTTTTTTCCGGGGGATGCGCTTGGATCGTCATTTATATGAGTCAAACATCAGCGCGCAAAATACAAATCGTGCAAACGCTCGACCTCGACATTGTTTGTCGGCTCCGACAACAGCACCTTGCCGCTGCTCAGCAAATAAACCCAGTCGGCGACTTGCAGAGCCTTGTGGGTATTTTGTTCGACCAGCACGATGCTCACACCGGCGTGCTTGAGTTGCAGCAAAATCGTAAAAATTTCCTCGACCAATTTCGGCGACAAGCCCAGCGAGGGTTCGTCCACCAACAAAAAACGCGGCTCGGACATCATCGCTCTGCCGATGGCCAGCATTTGCGCTTCGCCGCCCGACAGCGAACCGGCCAACTGCTTGCGGCGTTCGCGCAGGCGCGGAAAAAATTCAAACACGCGCTCCTGGTTTCTCGCGGCGGCAGCATGGTGCTGTTTGAGAAACGCCCCCATGGCGAGGTTGTCCGCCACCGACATATCGCGGAACACCATGCGCCCTTCGGGGATCAACACCAGCCCCAACTCCCCCATTTCCCATGTATTGCGCGCCACATGCCCCGGCTGCCCGGCATCCGACAAAGTCGTGCCGTCAAATTTTATGCTGCCTTGCCGCGCCGGAATCATCCCCATGATGGCGCGCAGCAAAGTGGTTTTACCCGCGCCGTTGGGACCGACGATAGCGGTCAGCGTGTCCGCCTCAAAGCGCAGCGATAAATCCCAAAGCACGTTGATCGCGCCATAACCCGCGCGCAGCTGGTTGATCTCAAGCATGTTGCGCCTCTGGCGGATGCGTTGCAGACTGCACGCCGGTATAGCTCTCCACCACGCGCGGGTTGCGGAACACTTCATCGGCGCTGCCCTCGGCCAGTATCTCGCCGAAATTCAGCACCACCACACGCGGGCACAGCGTGGCGATGGTTTCGATATCGTGTTCGATAATCAAAATGCCGATGCCGTAACGCTGCTGCATTTCCTTGAGCTTGATCGAAAAGGCGCGCTTCGCCGCTGTCTCCAAGCCCGCCAGCACTTCGTCGAGCAACAACAATTTGGGGTCGGTCGCCAATGCCTTGGCGACTTCGAGGCGCTTCAATTCCTGCAACGACAACTCGCTCGCGGCATCGCGCCCCGCGTGTTGCGTCAACTCCATAAAATCCAAAATCTCGTCGAGCTTGCGTTCATCGAGCGCGCCCTTGCCGAAACGCTGCGCGACTTGCAGATTTTCGCGCACGCTCAATTCGTGCAGCGGCTGCGGGATTTGAAAAGTGCGCCCCAAGCCCAGCCGCGCGCGCCGATACATCGGCAAACGCATCACTGGCTCCCCGTCAAACATCACCTGCCCGGAACGCGCGGGAACCAAACCGGAAATGACGTTGAACAACGTGGTTTTGCCCGCGCCGTTGGGCCCGACCAGCCCCACGGCTTCATGCGTCGCCATGCTGAAACTGACTTGCTTGAGCGCGACCAGTCCGCCGAACTGAACCGAGATGTTTTCAAGTTGCAGCAGAATGGCCTCCTGCTTTTCGCCTTAACTTCTGTCCCAGCCACGGCACCAAACCCTGCGGCGCGAACAGCACCATCGCCGCCAGCATCACCCCCAAAATAATTTGATGGCCGCTGGCGAGCAGGGCTTTGAACAGCAGTTGGTCGAGCAAATAAATCGCCACCGCGCCGAGCAAGGGGCCGGTCACGGTGCGGTAGCCGCCGAGCACCGCAGCGACTATCGGGAACACGCTCCAAACACCGTTGAAGGCGTAATCGGGTTCCAGAAAATTGATGATATGCGCGTTGAACGCGCCGATCAGGCCGGTCATAAAAGCCGAGAGCAGCAACATCGCGGCTTTGAGCAAATCGCTGTTGACCCCGACCACGCGCGTCGCGTCTTCGCTGTCGTGCATGGCGCGCAAGGCCATGCCGTAATGGCTGCGCCGCAAGGCGTGATAACACGCGGCAAAGGCGACCAACACCGTCACCAGCAACAAATAACTGCCGCTGCGCGCAGATAAATCCCAACCCAAAATAGTCGGCAACGCGGGGATTCTTGACAGCCCCGCCGCACCTTGTGTCAGCGACTGCCATTCGGTGGCGAGGATGCGGAAAATTTGCGCGTAAGCCAAAATCGCCAGCGCGAAATATGGGCCGCGCAGGCGCAGCACCGGCAACATCAACAGCGCGCTCAATGCCGCGCCCGCGCCGCCCGCCACCATCGCCAGCAACACCGGCCAGCCCAGCTTGGTCGCCAGCAGCGCCGAGGTATACGCCCCGACCCCAAAAAACGCCGCATGACCGAAGCTCACCATGCCGCCCAAATTGCCCAGCAACGCCCACGCCAGCGCCACGCCCGCGACGATCAGCGATGACACGATCAGCCCCATCAAGTAGTGGTTGCCGCCTAAAACCAGCGGCACCGCGAGATAGAGCGCGGCGAGAATCACGATGGTCAGGGTGTTCTTGAACATATTAGGAAAACGCTGATCCTTCGATAAACTCAGGACAGGTTTATTCGATTCCGCTCATGGTTCGATGCTTCGGCTCCGCTCAGCATCACCACGAACGGAATCAAATACATACCGTTCGTCCTGAGCTTGTCGAAGGACTTAATCAGAGTTCCCTAGCCGCGCCGCGCCGCCGCGCCAAACAAGCCGTTAGGCAACACAAACAGCACCAGCAGAAAAAGCACCATGCCGGTCATTTCCTGCAAAGCGGAACTGAACAGGGTCACGGTGAGCGCCTCGGTCACGCCGATCAGCAGCGCGGCGGCGAGTATGCCGGGAATAGAGCCCACGCCGGCGAGCACCGAGATGATGAACGCTTTGATGGTCAAAGCGTGACCCAACGAGGGGAAAATCACCCCGCTCGAATAAATCGCCACGCCCGCAAAAGTTGCCAGTACGCCCGCAATTAGAAATGAAATCCACTCGGTACGATGCGGGTTGATGCCCATCAGTTTGGCGGCCTCGCGGTTCGAGGAAACGGCGCGCACCGCGCGCCCGTACCAGCTGCGCGACAGCCACCACCACAAGCCCGCAACCAGCACCAGGCTGATCCCAAAAAAGATGATTTCGCTCCACATGCTGTAAAAAACTCCCACTTGCAACGGCACCTGCAAACCCTGCGTCGCCGTGGCGCGAACATCCGCCGACCAGATCAGCAAAATGGTGTTGGTCAAAATAATGCCGATGGCGAAGGTCAGCATCAACGTATGCAACTCGCGCTGCCCACCCTGAACGCGTATCCGGCTCACCAAAAAATAGACCGCCAGCGAACACGCGCAAACCAGCAACAACGCCAGCGGGATCGCCGCCAGCGGATGAAAGCCCGCGCGGGTTTCGAGGGTATAAGCAAAATACGCCGCCAGCAACACGAGTTCGCCGTGAGCGAGATTGATGATGCGCATGGTGCCAAAAATCAGCGCGAGGCCAAGCGACAGCAAGGCATAAACCCCGCCTGCGAGGAGGCCGGAGTAGATCGCTTGCAGGATGAGTTCAGTCATTGGGCTGATCTACCACGGCACACCCGGATAAACGATCGCACCGGTAGAATCCGCGCGCGGCGAAACCACCACCACTTTGCCGCCTTGATGTTGCCCCATGCGTAGGCGGAAATTCGGGTTGTCGCCATACTCGTCGAAGGTCACGCGACCGATAAAAGTATCGCGGTCGGTTTTGCGTAGCTCCTCGGACAAGCCGCCTTTTTTCAACGCGCCTTTATCTGCGGCGCGTGTCACCGCTTCAAACAATAGCTCCGCCTTGGTAAAACCAAACTGCGCCTGGTAATCGACTTCCTTAGCGTACATGCGCTGGTAAGTTTCGGCGAAACGCTTGTCCTGCGGCTTCGTAAACACCATGGGCTGGGCAAACATGGTCGAACCGATGACGTTGGTCATGAGATCGGGGAATTCCGACGACATTTTGGTGGTGGCCAGCGACCACATGCCTATCATCGCTTTAACTTGCGGCTTGAGCACTTTGGCGGCGCGAATAATACCGACGTAGTCGTTTTCGTAGCCGCTCATCAGGATCACCTCCGGTTTGTCGATCACCCGAATTTTGTTGATCACCGGTTTGAAATCGGTGATCGCCGGGTCGAAGGGGTGCATCGCCACTTTGATGCCTTTTGCCTGCGCGGCTTTTTCGACGCCGATAGCGAGCTTGGCCGGGGCTTCTTTGGTGGAATAGACGATGGACACCGATTTGACTTTTAGCTCCTCAAACAAAGTCATCACGCCGCGCTCGTATCCGGGATTGTTGTTGAGGCGAAAAAAATGCTTGTGGCCGCGCTTGGTGAGTTCGTCGCTGACTCCGCCCGCAGTCAAATAGGTCAAGCCGAACTTCTCCGCCATGTCGGAGGCCGGGCCGATGACGTTGGAGCCGTAGCCGCCGACGATGCCGACCACGCCCTCCGCCGCGAGCTTCTCCACCGCCGACACCGCTTTGGCCGGCACCGATTCGTCGTCGATGACCACCAGCTTGATTTTATGTTTTTTGCTGGCCGCGTTAAACATTTCTTCCGCCACTTTCATGCCTTCGAGAAAGCCGCTGCCCGCGCGCGCCGTGGCACCGCTCAACGACAGGTGCGCGCCGACCTTGATTTCGTCGGCGTGCGCCGCAGCGAACCAAAACGGGCATAGCAAGATCGTTAAAATTTGTATCGGTTTGGAAATAAACTTCATGGGATTCCCCGTAAAAATTTGTGGGCAACGCGCAGGGTCAGGATTGTGTCACACCGATCCGGCGCACGTCAAATTTGCGAAACTGGATTCTGTCAGGCAGAATACCACTTTGTGCGCGTATTTTCATCCGCCGCATATTTGAAATTCATTTCACACAGAGGAAACAGAGGAAACAGAGGTAACAGAGGATTCTTTTTAATACCCCCTTGAGGGGTAAAAACAAAGCCGCTGACAGCGTACGATAAATTTTTTTGGGTTTCCTCTGTTACCTCTGTTTCCTCTGTGTTTAACCGGTTTTGATTTTTATAGAACATCGCTCTGTAACCTTACTCTCCGACTGCGGTGTAATATTGATATCTATGCTCAATGCCTTTATTTACGATGGTCTGCGTTCTCCCTTTGGCCGCCATGCGGGCGCGTTAGCGAACGTGCGCCCCGACGATCTCGCCGCCGAAGTGCTGCGCGCATTAGTCGCGCGCAACACTTTACCGCCCTCGCACATCGAAGAAGCGCTGCTCGGCTGCACCAATCAGGCTGGCGAAGATTCGCGCAATGTCGCGCGTAACGCCTTGCTGGCTGCGGGCTTGCCGGTGAGCCTCGCGGCGCAAACCGTGAACCGCCTCTGCGCCAGCGGTCTCGCCGCCGTGGTCGATGCCGCCCGCGCCATCACCTGCGGCGAGGGCGAATGTTATCTCGCCGGGGGCGTGGAGAGCATGAGCCGCGCGCCGTTTGTGCTCGGCAAAGCGGAATCGGCATACAGCCGCGATTTCAAAATGTTCGACACCACTATCGGCGCGCGTTTTCCCAATCCCAAAATCACCGCACAATACGGCGCGGACACCATGCCAGAAACCGGCGACAACGTCGCCAAAGAATTTGGCATCACGCGCGAACAGGCCGACACTTTCGCTGCCGCCTCGCAAAGCAAATATGAACGCGCCCGCGCCAGCGGGTTTTTTGCCGGAGAAATTCACCCGATCAGCGTCGCCACCGGCCGCAAAACCCCGCCCGTCATTGTCGGTCAAGACGAGCACCCGCGCGCCGATTCCACGCTGGCGAGCTTGGCGAAATTAAAGCCGCTGTCAGAAAACGGCGTGGTCACGGCGGGCAACGCTTCCGGGATCAACGACGGCGCGGCGGCGCTGCTCATCGGCAACCTAAACCTCGGCAACACGCTCGGCAAAAAGCCGCTGGCGCGCATACTCGCCGCCGCTTCCAGCGGCGTTGCGCCGCGCATCATGGGCATCGGCCCGGTCGCGGCGATCAACAAAGCCTTGCAGCGCGCCCAGCTCACCTTGGCCGATATGGACATCATCGAAATCAACGAAGCCTTCGCCAGCCAAGTGTTGGGCTGCTTGAAATTGCTGCAAGTGGACTTCGCCGATGCCCGCGTCAACCCCAACGGCGGCGCAATCGCCGTAGGCCACCCGCTAGGTGCGTCCGGTGCGCGTTTGGCGCTGACCGCGGCGCGCGAGCTAGAGCGGCGCGGCGGGAAATATGCGGTGGTGAGTTTGTGTATCGGCGTGGGCCAGGGCTTGGCGATGGTGATTGAACGGCAATAACTTTTGTTCCAAATGAATCCATGAAAAAAACTAAACCTACTTTCCATTGGGAAGACCCGCTCCTGCTCGAAGAGCAGCTCAGCCAAGACGAACGCATGGTGCGCGACGCGGCGCGAAGTTACGCGCAGAGCAAACTGATGCCGCGCGTGCTGGAATCGTTTCGCCACGAAAAAACCGATCCGGCGATTTTCCGCGAGATGGGCGACATGGGATTGCTGGGCATGACGCTGCCCGCAGAATTTGGCGGCAGCGAACAAAATTATGTGAGCTACGGCTTGGTCGCGCGCGAAGTCGAGCGCGTCGATTCCGGCTTCCGCTCAATGATGAGCGTACAAAGCTCGCTGGTGATGTTGCCGATTTTTGAATTTGGCACGCCCGAGCAACGACAAAAATATCTGCCAAAACTCGCCAAAGGCACATGGATAGGCTGTTTCGGCCTCACCGAACCCAACCACGGCTCCGATCCGGGCAGCATGGAAACTCGCGCTAAATCGGTTGCGGGCGGCTACAAAATTTCCGGGACCAAAACTTGGATCAGCAACTCTCCCTTCGCCGACGTGTTCGTGGTGTGGGCCAAAAATGATGCGGGCGAGATACGCGGCTACATCCTCGAGAAAGGCATGAAAGGGCTGAGCGCGCCCGCCATCCACGGCAAAGTCGGGCTGCGGACTTCGATCACCGGCGAGATCGTCATGGACGAAGTTTTCGTCCCCAACGAAAACGCCTTCCCCGAAGTATCGGGTCTCAAAGGCCCATTCACCTGCTTGAACTCGGCGCGCTACGGCATCGCCTGGGGCGCGCTCGGCGCGGCAGAATTCTGCTGGCACGCGGCGCGGCAATACACGCTCGACCGCAAACAGTTCGGTCGCCCGCTCGCCGCCAACCAGCTCATCCAGAAAAAACTCGCCGACATGCAAACCGAAATCACTCTCGGCCTGCAAGGTTGTCTGCGCTTGGGACGGCTCAAAGACGAAGGCAAGGCCGCGCCCGAAATCACCTCGATCATGAAGCGCAATTCCTGCGGCAAAGCCCTCGACATCGCCAGAATGTCCAGAGACATGCACGGCGGCAACGGTATCTCCGACGAATACGGCGTCATCCGCCACCTGGTGAACCTCGAAGTCGTCAACACCTACGAAGGCACCCACGATGTCCACGCGCTGATCCTGGGACGCGCACAAACGGGGATTGCGGCGTTTTGAAAATTGAATGGGCGTAGGGTGGGCAAACAGGCGCATCGTTTGCCCACGCGGAGACCATGCGCCATCCTCGCGCCTTGCCTGACAAAATTGTGGGCATTTTTATTAGTCGACCCATTTCAAAAACACTACACCAGATAATCGTACCCCGGTAGCGTCAAGAATTCCGCCAACTCGTCTTGGACGGTGAGCTTTTCAAACAGCTCGGCGGCCAGCGCGTATTTGCCTTTCGCATATTGCGCTTCGCCCAGATCTTGCTGGATTTCGGCCATGACTTCGGGTAGCAGTTCGCGGAACAATTCCACGCTGACTTTACGGCCATCCTCCAACACGCCTTTGGGGCTGCGTATCCAATGCCAGAGTTGCGCTCTGGAAATTTCGGCGGTGGCCGCATCTTCCATCAGATTGTGGATGGGCACGCAACCCACGCCCGCCAGCCACGACCCCAAATACTGGAGACCGATATCCATATTGAGTTTTAAGCCCGCCAAAGTGATCGGCGTTTGCGGTTGAAAATTGAGCATGTCGGCAGCGCGCACCCGCACTTCGGCTCGTTTGTTGTGGATTTGGTTGGGGGTGGGCATGGCTTGATCGAAGGCCGCCTGCGCGATGGCGATCAAGCCGGGGTGCGCCACCCAGGTACCGTCAAAGCCATCGTTGGCCTCGCGCTCCTTGTCGGCGCGCACTTTGTTCATGGCAATGTCGTTAGTGGCGGGGTCATTTTTTATCGGTATCTGCGCGGCCATGCCGCCCATCGCAAAGGCATTTCTGCGGTGACAGGTTTTTACCAGCAGTTCGGTGTAAGCGCGCATGAAGGGCGATACCATGGTGAGTTGCCCGCGATCGGCGAGCACAAAATCGCCATGCCGTTTCATGGTTTTGATGCAACTGAACAAATAATCCCAGCGCCCGCAATTCAGGCCCGCCGAATGCTCGCGCAGCTCGTAAAGAATTTCGTCCATCTCGAAAGCTGCGGGCAGCGTTTCGATCAACACCGTGGCGCGGATGCTGCCGCGCGGGATATTCAAACTGTCTTGCGCGAAATTAAAAACATCATTCCACAAACGCGCCTCGAGGTGGCTTTGCAATTTCGGCAAATAAAAATACGGCCCTGAACCTTTCTCGATAAGCGCTTTGGCGTTATGGAAAAAAAACAGGCCGAAATCGAACAAAGCACCCGAAATGGGCTTACCGTCCAGCAGCGCGTGCTTTTCCGGCAAACGCCAGCCGCGCGGTCGCACCATCAGCGTGGCGAGTTTCTCGCCGAGCGCATATTGCTTGCCGGATGGGCTGGTAAAGGCGATGCGGCGGTTGATGGCATCGCGCAAATTGATTTGTCCCTCAATCAAATTCGCCCAAGTGGGCGTGCTGGAATCTTCAAAATCGGCCATATATACACGCGCGCCGGAGTTGAGCCCGTTGATAATCATTTTGCGGTCCACCGGCCCGGTGATCTCCACGCGCCTGTCCATCAAATCGGCGGGGATGCTGGCGACGCGCCATTCTGCGGCGCGAAGGGCGGCGGTCTCCGGCAAAAAATCCGGCAGCTTGCCCGCGTCAAATTCGGCCTGACGGCGGGTGCGAAGCTGCAACAATTCTTCCCGGCGCGCACCGAATTTCTGCTGGAGTTGGTGCAAGAAATCGAGCGCGGCGGGAGTGAGGATGTCGCCGAACGCATCTTGTTGCTGCACGGAAAGGGATGAGGGGGGGGCGAGAGTGAGGGTCATGTTGTCGGCGTTATTGCGTTGTTGGGTCTACGTTATCGGTCCAGCGCTAGTGCAGTGTCTCTGAAATAGGTTAAGGCTCTCGGAGATTATAGTTTAATTTTTATCGGCATTTTCAAATTGCGCTTTTGCTGCGGGATGTGCCGATTTTCTGCGGGATGAATCCTGGCGCTTAACTCAAAAAAAGCGCGTTCCAAAACAATCACCCGCTGGCCGACCGCTATCAGACGGTTGCAATCCCCGCCCGAACCCCTTATAGTGAATTCCTTTTTTGACAACCTTGTTCTGCATAGTGGAATCAAATGAATCTTGATCTTACTCCCGAAGAATCGCAGTTTCGTGACGAAATTCGCGCCTTCCTCCAAAATCAATTACCCGCTGATACCCGCCACAAAGTTATCAACGGCCTGATGCTGGTGCGCGAGGATTACACGCAATGGCAACAAGCGCTGTATCGGCAAGGCTGGGGGGCACCGTCTTGGCCGAGGGAGTTTGGTGGCACCGGCTGGGATGTTACGCGGCAGACTATTTTCGAAGATGCGTGCGCCGCGGCGGGCTCGCCGCGTCTGCCGCCTTTCGGCACGCGCATGGTCGGCCCGGTGATTATCGCTTTTGGCAACCGCGCCCAGCAGGACCGTTTTTTGCCGAAAATTCTTTCTGCCGAACATTGGTGGTGTCAGGGTTATTCCGAGCCGGAGGCCGGTTCGGATTTGGCCTCGCTCAAAATGCGCGCGCGGCGCGAAGGCGAGCATTATGTGGTCGATGGCCAAAAAACTTGGACGACGTTGGCGCAATACGCGGATTGGATTTTTTGCCTGGTGCGCACCGACAGCAGCGGCAAACCGCAGCAGGGGATATCCTTCCTGCTCATCGACATGCAAACGCCCGGCGTTACGGTGCGCCCGATTATCACGCTGGACGGGCGGCACGAAATCAACGAGGTCTGGTTCGATAACGTCAAAGTGCCCGTCGAAAATTTAGTCGGTGATGAAAACAAGGGATGGACCTACGCCAAATTTTTGCTGGGCCACGAGCGCACCAATATCGCCGGGATCGGCATCGCCAAGCGCGAATTGCAGCGGTTGAAGCAAATTGCCGCCACGGAGCAACTGCGCGGCAAAGCGCTGCTCGAAGACCCGCTGTTCGCCGCTGAGGTGGCGCGCATCGAAATCGAATTGGCGGCGCTGGAAATAACTAATTTGCGCGTGTTGGCCGCAGAACAGACCCGGCGCGCGCCGGGTGCCGGCGCCTCGCTGCTGAAAATCAAGGGCACGGAAATCCAGCAAGCCATTTCCGAATTGATGGTGCAAGCGGTCGGCCCATACGCCCTGCCTTGGTTCGCCGATGCCGCAATAACAGATTTATCGGGCGATGCGGGCGCAACCCTCCCCGCCCACGCCGCGCCGCTGGCAGCGCAATACTGCAATTTGCGCAAGCTCTCGATTTTCGGCGGCTCCAACGAAATTCAGAAAAATATCGTCGCCCAATCGATACTCGGGCTCTAGCCCAAGGGCACCTGTAAAAATTTAAAGTTCGCTCAAATGCAAGGCGCGGAAAAAGCTCTGCATAACCAATCGGCTAAGCTGGCACAAGACGCCAGCAAGCCGCTGGTAAATTTCGCCGCGCCGCATATGTTCGATATGTAAGCAAGAAATTTTTTCCGCAACACAGCAGTTGAGATGAAATTTGGATTTTTAGAGGTGCCCCCAAATGGATTTTGAATTTACCCCGGAACAACAACAGCTCGCCGATACGGTCGCGCGCGTCATGCAGCGCGACTACAGCTTCAAGCAGCGCAACCTCATCAAAGACACGCCCACCGGATGGAGCCGCGAATTCTGGAAAACGTTGGCCGATGTGGGTTTGCTGGCGATCAACGTGCCCGAGCAACATGGTGGCTTGGATGCGGGCGCGGTGGAAACGCTGCTGGTGATGAACGCCATCGGCCGCAGCTTGGTGCTGGAGCCGTATTGCGGCAGCGCGGTGCTGGCGACCTCGCTGCTGCGCCTCGCGGCGCGCGCCGAGATGCAAGCCGAGCTGCTGCCGGATATGGCGGCGGGCAATTGCATCGTCATCGTGGCGCACGAGGAAGCGGGCGCGCGCTACCAGCTCGCGCATGTCTGCACGCGCGCCATAGCGCAAACCGAAAATCTTGCAAAAGAGGCCAGCTACCTGCTGAACGGGCATAAAACTGTGGTTTATCACGCGGCGGCGGCGGACAAGTTGATCGTTACGGCGCGCACCGCCGGCAGCGAAGGCGATCCTGATGGCATTTCTCTCTTTCTGCTCGACCGCAACACGGTCGGGCTGCGGCTGCGCGAATACGCGACACTCGACGGGCAACGCGCCGCCGAGGTGTTTTTGGAAAACGTGGTGCTGCCCGCTGACCGGCTCATCGGCTGCGCCGGGCAGGGCTATCCCGCCCTGCATCAGGCTTGGCATATCGGCATCGCCGCGTCGTGCGCGGAAGCGGTCGGCGCGATGCAAGCCTTATTCGATCTCACCGTGGAATACCTGAAAACGCGCAGACAGTTCGGTGTGCCCATCAGCCAGTTCCAGGTGTTGAAACATCGTGCGGTGGATATGCTGATGCACTTGGAGCAGGCCAAATCCATGAGCTACTTGGCGGCGATCCGCTGCACCGCGCAAGACCCGCAGGAAAGGCAACGCGCACTCGCCGCCGCCAAAGTCACCATCAATGATGCCTGCCGCTTCATCGGCCAGAACGCGCTGCAACTGCACGGAGCCATCGGCATGAGCGACGAGACCATCGTCAGCCACTACTTCAAACGCTTGCTGGCCATCGCTACGATTTTTGGCGATACCCCCCACGCCCTGCAACAATTCATCGCAGCGACCCATCCCGACCGGCCGCAATAAGCGGGCATAACCCTGCCTGTCGAGCACAGCGGTTTGGTTTCACGCTATAATCGCATCTCATTTTTCTTCCGAAGACAACATGGGATTTCTCGCCAACAAACGCATCCTCATCGCCGGTCTGTTGAGCAACCGCTCGATCGCTTACGGCATCGCCAAAGCCATGCACCGCGAGGGCGCGGAACTGGCTTTCACTTATCAGGGGAATGGGGTGCAGGAGCGCGTCGCCAAACTCGCTGCGGAATTTGACAGCAATTTGCTGTTTTCCTGTGATGTCGGCAGCGACGATGAAATCCAAAAATGCTTCGACGATCTGGCAAGCCACTGGGATGGACTCGACGGTATCGTGCATTCGATCGCCTACGCGCCACGCGAATCTCTGGGAGGGGACTATCTGGAGAACGTCACCCGCGAAGCGTTCCGCGTCGCACACGACATCAGCTCGTACAGCTTCGCCGCGCTCGCCAAAGCCGGTTTGCCGCTGATGCAGGGGCGCAATGCCGCGCTGCTGACCTTAACGTATCTGGGCGCGATCAGAACCATGCCGAACTACAACGTGATGGGCTTGGCCAAAGCCAGCTTGGAGGCCAACGTGCGTTTCATGACCGCGAGCCTGGGGCCGAAGGGCATCCGCGTCAACGCGATTTCTGCCGGTCCTATTAAAACCCTCGCCGCGGCGGGCGTGGGGGATTTTAACAAACTGTTAAGTTACAACGAAAAAAACGCGCCGTTGCGGCGCAATGTCACCATCGAAGAGGTCGGCAACGTTGCCGCATTTTTGTGCAGCGACCTGGCGAGCGGCATTACCGGGGAAATCACTTACGTGGATGCGGGGTTTAATACGGTGGCACTGGGGTCGAAGGACAGCGCGTAGGGGGGGAGTGGGGAGTGGGAAAACCTCTGTCGCTAGGGAAACGCTGATTTAATCACCCGTTCGCCCTGAGCCTGTCGAAGGGCGGGCAGCAAACCCGCGAAA
>Ga0209824_10000121_pt1 | contig 55156 bp, 49 predicted proteins | sample VDWuncwatermetaG_FD_184124 | JGI IMG/M metagenome (GOLD analysis project Ga0209824, IMG submission 184124) | Wastewater microbial communities from Netherlands to study Microbial Dark Matter (Phase II) - VDW unchlorinated drinking water (SPAdes)... ...
TATCATTAAATATCGACCAATCGCTTGAGCTTAATAATCCTCTGCTTGTTAAACTTGAGTTTGGTATATTTAAATTAATATTTTGGCCAGCTGTCGTAATGTTAAAATCACTGCCAGTTGCGCCCGTATTAATCGTTAAAGCGCCGGTTAAGCCGTTTACTGACGCCACACTTGAAGCCGCGTTCGCGGGCGTGTAGCCCAATGCAGTAGTAATATCTGAAGATATCAATGCGCCCCACTCTAGGCCGCTAACAGTCGCGGCTTTAGCCCTTAAAAATGTACCGTCACTGCTAACCGGAAGACTGATGTTATTTGTTGCGTTTCTTGTTACAAGGTCACCCTTTGCAGAAAGCGGTGATAAATTATTAAATGCCGCTTGCACTGTGGTAGCACCGGTGCCGCCATTAGCAATTGCTAAAGTGCCTGTGACAGCTGTTAAATCACTTGAGGCAAAACCTGTGGTCACGCGGCCTTTGGCATCAACTTCTACACGATTGTAGGTACCCGCTATAACGCCTGTGTTCGTTAACAGCGGCGCACCATAAGTGCCAGTTAAATCTCCACTGGTGATATTGGTGGCAAGGCCTAATTTATTATTAAATGTGGTAAAATCTGTACTTGATAAATAACCGTGACTTGCCACGCCCGCCTGCGTAATCGACAGCGTCGGATCGGTGGAGGTGCCGCCAACCACGATGGGTGCTCCGCCGCTAGTCACACTGGTTACGGTACCACCCAAACCTACAGCTGAACCCACCTTCACCCAGCTAACACCATTAGATCTGTAAATTTCTTGTGTGTCCGTTGAAACATATACTCTGTTTGCAGCCCCAGCCGCCGCAGGCTTTGCCGCATTAAGCCCTGCCTGCATGGTGTCTACTCCGCCCGCATTGACTAATACGGCATCCGTAATTCCGTACCCTGCAACAGTGGTGGGTCTGGTTGCCGGGTTAATTTTTGTCCAGCTTAAATCACCACTTAAAACTTTGGCGTTGGTTATGGCATCGTTTGCAATTGTCACCACACCGGTGTTGCTCATGCTGGCATCACCCGATAAACTGCGGGCCGTGTACTGCGCGCCATCGTAAACTAAAAACTGCGCGTTCGTGGGCGCGGTAGCTGAAACCGTGCGGCCACGAATGCGCTCAACAGATGTGGTTGATGAGGTTCCCGTGACGTCTCCTGAAAAGGTGCTGCCGGTGGTAACCGCGGCGGTCCAACTTAAAAGGCCCGTGCCGTTATTAATGAGCACCTCACCATTAGCGCCCTGCGAACCCGGTAGTGTTAAAGAGTAAGTCGATGACAAGGCGGGAGCACTAAATGTAATCGTGCCGGTATTAGTTAAACCTAATCCGCTGGCACTCATAATGCCTGAGCCATCACGCTGCACCAGTGTGTTATTTGAGGCCGCAGTATTAAACGCCAACCAAGTCGTGTTGCTGCCATCAGATTGCAAAACGCGTCCAGAGCTTTGTGTTGGCAATAAGGCGTTTAAGGCTAAATTAGCTATGGTCTGCCCCGTGCCGCCGTTAGCAATAGGCAGGGCACCTGTTACCCCATTGGTTAAATCTAATGAAGGGGCCGCTGAAATCACGCGCCCTTTGGCATCAAGAGTTACGGCACCCGCGTAGGTACCCGCAGCAAATCCAGTGCTCACTAACACCGGCGCACCAAAGGTTCCGGTTAAGTCACCGCTTGTAATGTTTGTTGAAGCTTGAATTTTATTATTAAAAGTTGTCCAGTCCGTTGAAGTTAAAAGACCTCGGTTAATTGTACTTGAACTTGGAATATTTAAAGTAATATTAGGACTTGAATTTACAATGTTAAAATCACTGCCAGTTGCGCCTGTATTAATCGTTAAAGCGCCGGTTAAACCGTTTACTGACGCCACACTTGCGGCCGCGTTCGCTGGCGTGTAACCCAAGGCAGTTGTAATATCAGAAGATATCAACACGCCCCACTCTAGGCCGCTAGCTGTAGAAGCTTTAGCTCTTAAGAACGTGCCGTCGCTGCTAACCGGAAGACTGATATTATTTGTCGCGTTTCTTGTTACTAAATCACCCTTTGCAGAAAGCGGTGATAAATTATTAAATGCGCTTTGTGCATTGCTTGCGCCTGTTCCGCCGTTAGCAATTGCTAAAGTTCCACTAACTGCTGATAAGTCCTGTGAAGTATTGCCGGCAATAACCCGGCCTTTGGCATCAACGGTTACGCTAGAGTAAGTTCCCGCACCGACCACATTATTTAAAGTAATTAAGTTATAGGTTCCGGTTACGTCTCCGCTAAAGTTAGTTGTGGTGCTTAATTTATTATTAAATGTGGTAAAATCTGTACTTGATAAATAACCGTGACTTGCCACACCCGCCTGCGTAATCGACAGCGTCGGGTCGGTGGAGGTGCCGCCAACTACGATGGGTGCTCCGCCGCTCGTTACACTGGTTACGGTACCACCCAAACCCACCGCTGAGCCAATCTTAGTCCACACCGCACCATTTGAATGATAAATTTCTCCGGTATCGGTGGCTGCGTACACGCGGTTTAAAACTCCGGGCGCATTAGCTGCAGGTCTTGCCGCCAATGTACCACCTTGAATTGAGTTCACGCCACCTGCATTAGCTAAAGTTATGTCGGTAATTCCGTATCCCGAATAAGTGGTGGGGGTAGTCGTCATATTTATTTTAGACCAGCTGATGTCCCCACTTAAAATTTTGGCGTTAGTTATTGCATTGTTACTAATGCTGATATCGCCCGAGGCATTTATGGTGGCATCACCACTCATCACAGTAGCTAAAACCGCAGTAACCTGCGCGGCGGTTAATAAATACGCTGTACAAGAAACCTGATCGCTAACTGGCGAATAACTTAAAGTCTGACCTGGCGCACAGGCCCCGCCTGCATTAAACCAAGCGTTTGCAGCTGGAACAACGCTCGCGCGAATATCCGTGATATTTAAATATTTTTCAGCGGATACACCACCACCATTACCGACCCAAACCTGACCGCTAGAGAGCGAAGTTGAGCGTTTATTATTAAATGTGGAAAAATCTGTACTTGATAAATAACCATTAGCCGCAGTCGTAGCCTGAGTCATACTAATATTAGGCGTCGAACCGCCTGATGAAAACACCGGCGCGGTGGCTGTTACATTTGTTACACCGATTGATGAAGGGCTAATCCAAGATAAATCTCCGCTGGCGTTAGTGCCTAAAATAGTACCGGCAATAGGCAGCGTTGTAGGTAAAGTTAAAGTGTAATCGCCGCTCATGGGGTTTGCCGTACGAAGCTGTGCAAAGTTAGCGTTACCTGTATTATAGACGAACACCCCGTTAGTAGAAGTACTCGTTGCCGATATATTATTAACGGCAATATTACCTGCGCCATCGCGCTTTACAATGGTGCTGGCCACATTTGAATTGGTGGCGGCAATTGTATCTGTTACTGATGTATTAATTTCCGCCGAAGTTCGGCCACCCACGGTGGCGACTGTGGGGCTAGGTAGTGTGCCGGCTAAATCTCCACCCGCCACAGCGCCAGTTTGAATGGCGTTAACTATACGCGCATCATTACCCGCAGCCACGGTATTGGCCACAGTGCCCACCTGCAACGTCAGCACCGGAATGCTGGCGCCAGTATTTACAGTTAAATAGGCATTAGCCGATGACACATTGGTAACGGTACCGCCACCGTCTGTAACCGGTACAAAACTAGTACCATTATAACCCAAGGTTTGACCTGGCAGCAAACCAGCTAAGTCCACATTGGTGCCTCGAATTCTAGCCACTGTCGTACCGCTTTGGGTTCCGGTCACATCACCGGCTAAAGCTCCTGTAAAGCCCACGGCGGGGTCTCCGGTTTTAAGATAAAAACTGCTATTATTGGTTAAAGTATTTATTAATTCATTATACTGAGTATTACTTAATGGAGAAACATTCAGCGGAGATCCCGCGCCATTCACCACTCGCATGAGGGCCTCAACCGGAAAGCCCCCCACATTTAAAGATTCAATCGCGGATGGCACATAGGCTACGGTTTGCGTAGGTAAAGATTCCCAGGGGTCGGTGACAAGCGCTCTGAATTGAATGCTCACGCGCCTAGCATCATTTGGTGTAGGCGTGTAGGTCGGGCCCCCCGTCGCACAAAAACCCGCAAGATTAAAGGCGCCGAAAGTATTTTTATTACTGAAAATCTGCTGGACAGTATAAGTTAACGGAGCATTTCGAACTCCCGTTCCATTATTTATACCAATCACAAAAACCCCGTTAACTAAATTTCTGGGGATTTCTTCTTCATACATTAAGCAATTATCTGGCGAGCCCGTAGGTGTGCGCACCTGCACTCTAAAAGTTACGGCGCCGGTTAAACCCAAGTTCGTCACGCTATCAATAATACGACCATGATAACTGAGTTGTTGCGAGTTCGCGTTAAAACTTGTTAACAGCATAAATGAAAATACTGCGATGACGTGAGCCAGTGTATTTTTTGTAAGGTTTTTCACTGTACTTTTTACGGTACTTTTCACGGTCCTTTTCACGGTCCAACTCCTGATAAAATATTTCCTTGAGTATTTACATAAACTTTATATTTGCCTGAAGGCGTGGTAATAGCAGAGGGTGGATTTGAACCTGCTGCAGGGCTTGGGTCTTCAATTACGCCGGTGGGTGCCGCCAGATCATAAGTTAAGGCTGGGTAATTGGCGTCTGCAATAGGAACCTCATGCAACAATGAAAAATTAACCTGCTGTGAGCTAACGGCATTGATGTTAGAACTCGCGCCCGTCATAGGGGCTAGCTCACCCTGAGTGCTGCCAGCCACAAAGCCCGCGCCACGGTACTGAAAGCGAGTGGGCTGCGCGGTTACCGTATTGCTAGCCCTGGTGCCAATTGAATTCGTAGCTAAGACATAAAAATCATATTCAGTGCCATTCGTTAGACCCGCCACCTGATAAGGCGAGGTCACCCTTTGGATCGAGGTCCAGGCCCCCTGTGGTGAAGTTGTGCGGTAAAACATTGTGTAAAATGGAGAAGTGAAGGCCCCGCTGGTTAACATATAGGCTGCGTTCTGCCAGCTGATATCCACCGTTTGATTTCCACCTTCTGCATCCGTAATAGCAAAAGCCCCCGGAGTTAAAATATGCACCACTGTTAACTTAAAAGTAGAACGCGCATAAGTCCAAAAATCGTAAAGAGTTACCGTGATATCGGCCACACCAAATTGAAAAGCTTTGGGCGCAATTCGCAATGTACAATTAGGATAAATACCACCTACGGTTAATCCTGTGCTGTCGATAATAGTATTATTAGAAGAGGTGGCCTTTACAAATACTAACGAACACACCATAAAAGTATCGGGGTCGCTAATTGTAAACGGAAGCGTCTGCACGTCATTTTCATCAATGATGTAATCTGAAAAGACACTAATACTTGGTGGCAATGATGGGTTATGCTTGCCCGGCTCAAATGTGGGATCAAGCTTTGATTTGCCTCCACCTAGCGGATTAAAATCACAACCGGCAATCAAAACAATGGCGGCAGCAAGGCCTAACTTTAAACTTAGCTGTATCTTTAGCTGTAACTTTAGTTTTAAGCATAAGCATTTCTTCAAGTTATTTTTCAAACTTTTATTACACCGTATCATATTGAAAAGTTTTTGACTGAACTTTAACGTGCCGATGCCAAACCTTCCTTTTTATAGTTACTATAAGTATATAACATCATTACCAATCTTTCAGCTTCCATGCGTAACCAAATGTAAACCCTAGCTCAGATGCTTTCTGCTCCGCAATAGTTGTATCTTGTTGAGACGCTTCATATTTAACTGTACCAAAAAGATACTCTTGAATACGATCATGCTGAACAGTGCCGGACATATTAATAGCACTGCCTGGGTTCACCACAAATCCACTAGTAGAGCTGGAATGAATACTGGTAAATCCAAACTCCCCGTCAAACCTGAATTTGCCGGCTTGATGAAACATATAACTAACCGACACGTTTAATTCTACCAATGGCACCGCATGCACCACCACGCCGCCGTCATCAAATACAACAATATTCTCTGGATTAAATCGGTAGAACAATTTTTCACGCTGAGAAATTCCGGCGTGCAATCCCAGCTTACTTATTTCGTATCTGACGCCAGCACTAAAGGTATTTAAAATCTTTTTATTTTGCGCAATAGGTCTACCGCGGGCTTCCGGTTGCAACTCGTTATTGATAATTGAAAACTGCAATTCTGTTCTGAAGGTTTCCGTCCAGTAATTATTCCAACCAAATCCGATTTCAGGATTTAGTTTACTTAGCAACACCCCTTCCCCGCGTGTAGTTTTATCAATGCCGTCGTAACGATTGTACCAAGCACTGCCACGCATGAAAAGTGTTGAATAACGAGTAACACACTCGGTGCCCGTCCATTCGCCTTCGCAAATCATGCGGTAGCGTAATGCTTCGGAAATATCAGCTGAAGGTGCTACCTCCTCAATATCTGGTAGCGATTGCTCTGGCAAATCTTCATTTAAAATTTCTAAAGCTTTAGTATCAGATTTTAAGGTTTCTGATTTAACCAATGTTCCCACTTGTGTATCTTGATCAATTTTTTCCGAAGTGATCAATCGGTAACTGCCTTTATTAATTGTGCGCCAGCCGATTAATTGTTCTTCACATTTAAATGGAATTATAATTTCAACTCCAGCCTGTGTTGCCGTTTGCTCTGCTAAATTATTTATTTTTTGTAGTTGCTCGAGCGAGCCCCCAACGCCAGCCACAGGTTCTAATTGAAATTTTTTAAGTATTGAAAAAAAATCATCACCACTTTGCAGGGCGTAACGCGCTGGCTTAATTAAGTTGGTGCAAATTTCTGCAGCACTTAAATTTATCGCGTACATACTATGTAAAAAAAATGCTGTCAAAAAGCAGTTAAAATATTTTTTACTTAGCTTTTTACTTAGCTTTTTACTTAATTTTAGCTTCATCATTTCTAATTATTTCAATGAGTTAGAATAAAAGAAAGCTTTGCTGCAATTTTAATTATTTTCTAGACTGGCAGGAAGTCTTGCAGGCTTAAGTTTATAATCTTCATCTTGCACTTGCAGGTTTTGTTGTTTAAACAAAAATGTAGACTTAAGACTGTCATTCGCCTCCAATGTTGAGGCCACTTCTGCCAGTTCGCGAGATTTTTCTTTAATATCGGCTCGACTATAGACTTGCGCCAGCGACCTTGCAAAAAAGGACTCGTTAGGGTTTTCTTCATAAAACTCCTCAAATATTTTCACGGCCTCGGTCGAGTTATTTTGCTGCATCAATGCCCAAGCTAGCATTGGTTTGATATTTTTATTGTTTGATTTCAGTTCAAGGGCGCGCTTTGCAAAATACACAACCTCATCAGGTTTTTTATTTTTCAAATACCATAGTTCCGTTAGCATATTGTAAGCCTGTGCGTTTTTAGGATTTATTTTCAAAGCCGCAAAAATTTGTTTTTTAAAAGCTTTTGGATTATTTAAATGATAATGTAAGTAGGCCATTTTTAGCCTCAGTTCTTCATCCTGCGGAAACAACTGTATACCTTTTTCAAGTAACGCCACACTTTCAACATGTCGTTTTGATTCAATTAAAAAATCCGCATACGTTTGATAAATTATAGCTTGATCTGGTCTTTTAATAAAGGCCGTCCGAATTAAATTGATGGCCTCGTCTGACAAGCCTTTAAATTTGCTATACAACGCCAAACGCACCTGCGCTTCTGCATAATAGTCAGAAGACGACGGCAGTTGACTTAAAATCAATGCAGCTTCGTCTGATTTGTTATTGGTAATATAAATTTGCGCCAAGTAAAATCGAGCCTCATCGTTTTCCAGTTTAGATAATAACGTCAAATACAATTCTTCGGCGCTATTGGTATCTCCTGATAAATAATAAACATGGGCCTGCTTTAACTCTAGTGCCAGAATATCGTTAGTTAAAGGCGTTTGTCTTTTGTATTCTTTAAGGGCTATTTCATAATTTTCAGATTGCACCGCCGAAAAAGCCAGTTTTTGCGACACTTCCATGTCAAAGTCATGAGTATTTGAATACTTCAATAAGGCCTGTGTTGAATCCTGAAATTTTTTTTGCAAGAAGGCACTATCAACATATTCTAAAACCACCTGTCTATCGCGTGGATTCATTTTATAAGCAGACATCAAGTAATGTCTGTACAAATCGTGCTCATGAGTTGCCTTATGCACAAGAGCTTTCTCGTAGGAAATTTTAAAATCATTATTTTCGTGCACTTTAATTTTTGCCAGAACTGCCAATGAATTGTTATATTTTTTTTCAACTTTATATAAGTAAAACAATGCCCACTCGGCCTCTTCAAATCGTTTATCATTTAACATCATACGCTGATATATTTCTCCGGCTTTAGAGTATAATTTTGTTGCTAAATACAAATCTCCAATTTTTTTTAGTATATTAAAATTATCTGGTTCAAGCTTTAACGCCGTTTCTAATTCAATGAGCGCTAAATGATTACGATTTTTTTTTCGGTACTCGTCTGATAAGACCAAGTAAGGTGATACAACTTTTGGATTATGTAAGATTGACAACCTAAAAAACTCAATCGCTTTTTCATTCTGATCTACAAAAGAATAAGCCAGAGCCATTTGTTCATAATACTCTGCGCGCGTAATATTTTCCGGGTACAAATCTGTTTGCATGGTAAAAACCGGTTTTGGTACAGCCGTGTTAGGAGTTGCTGCACAACCCATAATAAGCACCATTAAAAGCATAAACGTAATAGAAAGTCTCACTTAAGTTACTTGTCGGTTTTTTTTATCGGTTTTTTAGTCCTAATCTTGAATTATTTGAATTATTTAGGATTTTGACAGGAATTCCTAACGAACTCTATGAACAAAAACAGGTTCCGCTTTGATCCTCTCAGTTTTTAGTCAGGGTTTCTTCATAAAAACAAGGCCTTAGGCCTGTTACGGTTAAAAACTGAGTAAAAATTCATTTTTAAAGCCGGATCTTTGCGGAAGCTTATTTAACCAACTTTAACCAACTTTATTGATGTGTAAATCCATCGGAATCTGTGAATTCAAAATATCGGCGCTTGCTGCCGACCTTTTCAATTTCAGTTTTTGCCACCTGTTCCATTGTATAGAAACGCTTGGCTTCAATCCTTGGATCGAAAACTCGTGCGGTTATTGATCTCATCCAGCCAGGCCATAGGCGATATGTAAATTTGATTATTTGCATTATATTGCATCCTATTTTTAACTCACAAATTGACATCGCTACTAATATGTACTAAAAATTTAACTTAAATGAAAAACGTAAGACAACAATCTTTTTTTAAGCAAAAAATAAGTAAGTTTTTTGGGGGTTCGTTGCTGAAAAGCAATCCTAAGACAAAAAGGCCAATTTCAACTGCAGAGGCGATCCATTTAGTTCTGAAATCTCAGCATGCCGTGGGTAAGCACTCGATGCTTCATAGTTACAATGCTAAAAAAATTGAATCCGTTATTCTATCTCAGGCAAAATGCTGGGGTATAAAAATTTATCATTATGTAAATGTCGGCAACCATCTTCATTTGGTTATTAAATTAAATAATCGCAGAAGTTTTAATCCATTTATAAGATCCATCACCGGTTTAATTGCCAGACATGTATTAAATGCCGAAAGAGGCTCTTCAAAAGAGGTTCAATTCTGGTTAGCAAGACCCTTTACGCGCATAATTAGCTGGGGAAAAGACTATTTAAATATTAATAAATATATGAAAAAAAATAAAAACCAAGCAAAAGAGCGCTTCGTCGCATGGGGGTTCGATGTGACGAATGTCGGTGCAATTCTAAATCTGAACACTTGCTGAGGGTACTTGCTAGGCGCTGCTATATCGCCACAGATACTGGCGTTTCGCGGGCAGAACTGACGCGCCCCATAGCTGCGAAGAAACAGCTGCGAAGAAACAGCTGCGAAGAAACAGCTGTAAAGAATAACTGCTCTATATTTCGAAATTATCATTTGATTTAAAAATGACAGTTAAAATTCTTGCAAAAAAAATGAAAGTTTCTGTTTTTTTAATTTATGCGGCTTTAAAGTCTGGAAATTATAACTTATATAAACAATGAGTAAGCACGGTTAGTGAAACTCTTAATTATCTAGAAGGCCGGAATGAATTTTAAAGTGCATCCAGTTCATTTTTAAACTTGGTCACCTGGTCTAAATATTTAAGTGCCGCTAAGTTATCTTTTAATTGTTCAGGTCCACTGGCGCCTAATATCACCGTGCTTACATTTGGATTTGCGGCACACCAAGCTAGGGCCAAATGAGTCATAGAAATTCCAGATTTTTTAGAAACTTTTAATAGCTTGCTCACAATTTGCTGATTTCTTGGATCTTCAATTTCATCCTTAATATAAGACAGCGACGACATGCTGGCACGCGATCCCGCTGGTATACCATCAGCATACTTACCGGTTAGCAGGCCAGATGCCAGTGGGCTCCATGTGGTTAGTCCCAGTTTCATTTTTTTGTATAATGGCGCAAATTCTTTTTCGACTTTATCTTTATGTATTAAATTATACTGCGGTTGTTCAACAATCAGCCGGTGTAGCGAGTTCTGAATAGCAAAATCATATGCTAAATTTATGGCGGACATGGGCCATTCGCTAGTGCCCCAGTACAGAGCTTTCCCATCACGAATCATTTGATCCATGGCAAAACAAATTTCATGAATAGGGGTTTCAGGATCATAACGATGGCAATACACCACATCAACAAAGTCCGTTTTAAGCCTTTCTAGGGAGCCATCAATAGCCTGCATTAAATATTTTTTATTTAGTGTATTTTTAAAGTTAATACGGTTTTCAATACCCCAAAAAAACTTAGTGGACAAAATATATTCATTACGGTTTAAACCTAGATTTCGAAAGGCTTCTCCCATTAAAACTTCAGATTTGCCTTGAGAATAAACCTCGGCATTATCAAAAAAATTTACTCCTTGATCAAAGGCGTATTTTATACACTCTTGGGCCAAAGATGTATCTAGTTGTTTACCAAAAGTCACCCATGAACCGAATGAAAACATACTAACTAAAATTCCAGAATCACCTAATTTACGATAGGGCATTGTTTGCATAGAATTAGTTATTTAGTTTGTTGTTCGGTTTGTTGTTTTTTTGGCAATACTTTAGCGACCGCACTTTCCAGGACGGAGTGCAGTAATCTTTCCATTCGCCATTATCATTTAAAGAATAGGCGTAGAACCAATAGATATTTTTTACCTGATCTGTAATAATCACCTGATCTGGCATTTCTGCCGGTTCAGAATTATCCACGTGTACGCACCAGCCATAAGCCCGCATTTGCTTAGAGTTTAAAACCTCTATTGCGTCAAAGCCTATCGGCGAATCAAATATTTGTGCTATGCCTTGCGCGCCACCCTTAAAGGGAATGCGATGGTCATTTAACACTTTTACTGTCAAGTCACCAAGGGTAATCTCAGGGGTAACTTCATTTTTTATTTCTTCCACAACTTCTAACAGCGGCGCCTGATCGCACGGACCAACCACACTTAGCGTCAGAGCATAAGTAGAATTTATATAACCGAACATTAACAATACAATTTTAAATATGTTCACGAATCCTCATTCCCTACTTATAATAATAACAGTTGGGAACTACGCTCGCAAATTTTGCTTAAAAACTCAATCTATTTTTATTAACTGAGCTCTATGTTTGTAACAATTTCAAAGCTAACTGCTGCTGAGTATTTGCCTGTGCTAAAACCGAAGTGGCCGCACTCATCAGAATGTTATTCTTTGCTAAAGCTGTAGATTCTGCTGCAATGTCAGTATCTCGAATGCGCGAATTAGCTGCGGCAAAATTTTCTTCAGACGTTGAAAGCACCTGAGATGTTGTCTGTAGCCGATTCTGTACTGCGCCCAGTGTCGCACGGGCGGCGCCAACAAAACTCATAGCCTCGTCAACAAAGGCTAAGCTTTCCTGTGATTGCTCTTTGGTGGCCGCAGAAAGTTCGCCGAGCATCATCGATTCAAGCGTCACATTCCCCTGGCTGGCATCAAAACTGATTCGATCATTTAACGGATCATTATAAACCCCAATCTGAAAGTCGAGTACCCCGCCTGAGCCATTTAATAAATACGAACCATTATACTGAGTGGTTTGGGCCACGCGCTCGATCTCTGATTTTATTTCTTGGTATTCAACGTCTACCAAGGCTCTTTCCCGATCACCAATAGTGTCAGACGCAGTCTGAATCGCTAATTCACGAAGCCGAGTTAACATATTTGTGATCTCACTTAGCCCGCCTTCAGCCACCTGCACCAATGAAATGCCGTCATTTGCATTGCGGTTAGCTTGCTTAAAGCCCCGAATCTGTGCCTTTAAATTTTCTGAAATCGCTAAGCCGGCCGCATCGTCAGCTGACCTGTTAATCCTGTAGCCTGAAGATAATCTCGCCATTGTTGTCGAGATATCATTACTCAGACCATACAAGTTTTTTTGTGCATTTAATGCCTGCACATTTGTGGCAATACGTAGCCCCATAAAATCCTCCCTGTTCTTTCTTCCTTGAGCCCTGCTATCCTTAGCTAGGCTTGTTAAGGCTGAAAATCCATTTTTCAGCACTATTAAAATATAATAAAACTAATAGGCTTTTTAATGAGCCAATTAGCGGGCCAGGCCTTTTAGGGGCCTGACCCTATTCCTCGCAGGAATTTTGCTTCACATCAGCTCTTGGCAAAATCGCGACGAAAATCACGATGATGTCATCACTTGCACTAGGCAAGAGTCCCTCAACTTTCACTACCCCTTTGTTAAAAGAGATAAGGCTTGTCCAGGTTGCTGATTTGCTTGAGCCAGAATTGAAGTTCCAGCCTGCAGCATCATATTTTTTTTAGCCAATTCCGTGCTTTCCTCTGCAATATCAGTGTCTTTGATACGTGAGTTCGCGGCGGAAATGTTTTCTAAATTACTCATAATATTTTCTGTCGCCGAAATTAATCGGCTTTGTATAGAGCCAAATGAGGCTCTTAACTCACTAACATTTGAAATGGCGCCATCAAGCATTTCTAATGATTGTTGGGCCGAAACTTTGTCATCAGCGCCAATGCCATTTATGCCCAGCGCGATTGTGCTCATGTCCGCTCTGCCCGGATCAAAAGAAACACGGTCCATGTCATCTGAATTTTTTGTATTAATTTGAAAGTCTATTTTATCACCTATGCCTGATAATAACTTGGTACCATTGTACTCCGTCATACCCGCAACACGGTCGATTTCTTGTAACATTTGATTGTACTCAAGACTTATTATTTTTCTGTCTTTATCGGTTACAGTATCTGAAGCCGCTTGAATACTTAACTCCCGAAGTCTTACTAAAATATTAGCGATTTGACTAAGGCTACCCTCTGCAACTTGTGTGAAAGAAATACCATCTTGTGCATTTCGGTCGGCCTGTTTAAGCCCTCGGATATTTGCTCGCATTTTTTCTGAAATCGCGAGCCCTGCGGCATCGTCAGCGGATCTGTTAATTCGACTACCTGACGATAATCTCTCCATCGAACGACTGATGCTCTTATGGCTATTCTGCAACTGATACTGTGTATTTAAGGAAGCGGTATTTGTATTTATTCTTAGTCCCATTGCCTTCCTCCATGAAGTCATTAGTTACGAGTAAAAATCCTCTTACTCATCTACTAGCCAAATTCAGGCATCCTTGCCCGAACCGTCTCAATCTCATACAACTGATCGGCTCAATATGAGATTGCTTGAGTCTAGTTTTTAGAGAAATAACTTAAAATATGCCCGATGACGCAATATCTCTGTAAAGCAGACTAATATCTTGTTGAAAAACCACGATCTGGCTAGACTAGTCACTTAAGTAAATACACATAGCTTACGCATTGCTTACAGATTGCTAAATGAACTAAGTTACAACAAGGCGAGTATGAGAACCTATATCAGTGATTTAAAAGACCATGTCGGACAAACAGTCGAGCTAAAAGGCTGGGCTTACCAAACGCGCTCTTCAGGTAAAATTAAATTTCTAGAACTTCGTGACGGCACCGGAATTATTTCATGCGTTTTTTTTCCTGCCGATTGCGGCGCCGAAATCTTTAATAATTTTGACCTAATTACTCAAGAGTGCTCACTTAAAATTACCGGATCTATACGACAACATCCAAAACAACAAAATGTTTTTGAAATGGGCGTTAAAAATTTTGAAATTATAGGTAAGTCTGAAAATTATCCTATTTCTCCAAAAGAACATGGTACCGACTTTTTAATGGATAATCGCCATTTATGGATTCGTTCTAAAAGGCAGCATGCAATATTAGGCGTACGCCATGAAATTATTAAAGCTATTCGAGATTTTTTTGATGGACGAGGCTTCACCTTAACTGATGCGCCGATTTTTACTCCTGCCGCGTGCGAGGGAACCTCTAATCTTTTTGAAACAAAATATTTTGACGATAAAATGTATTTATCGCAATCGGGGCAGCTTTATATGGAGGCCACCGCGCGCGCCTTTGGTAAAGTTTATTGTTTTGGCCCTACTTTTAGGGCTGAAAAATCAAAAACTCGCAGACATCTCATAGAGTTTTGGATGGTTGAGCCTGAGGTGGCCTTTAATGATATGTACGACAATATGGATTTGGCAGAGCAGTTTGTTGAGTACATCGTGCAGCGGGTGCTAAAAAATCGCGCCGGCGAATTAAAAATTTTAGAACGCGATATTTCAAAACTAGAGGCTATTAAAGGTAAATTTCCACGCTTGCACTACAAAGAGGCTGTTGAAATTATAAAAAAAGAAAATTCAGAATTTAATATAGGCGATGACTTCGGCGCACCAGACGAAACAATTATTTCTTCGCAATTTGATAAGCCGATTTTTGTGCATCACTACCCACAGGCAATTAAAGCTTTTTATATGAAGGAAGATCCGGCAGATAAAGGTTTTGCTATGGGTTGCGATTTACTAGCCACGGAAGGTTACGGAGAAGTCATCGGCGGCGGGCAACGCGAAGAAAACATTGAAGTCTTAATACAAAGAATTAAAGAACATGGTTTGAATCAACAAGATTTTGAATGGTATTTAGATGTGCGCAGGTATGGCAGCGTACCGAGTTCAGGTTTTGGACTTGGACTTGAAAGAACTGTAGCGTGGATCTGTGGCCTACCGCATGTTCGTGAAACTGGCGCCTTTCCAAGACTTTATGGCCGAGCTTATCCGTAACAAGGAAAACCTATGACAGAATTAATGCAAAAAAAAATTGATGAGCTTGAAAAAAGAAATGAAAAGGCCTTAGTCGGCGGCGGCGCACCTGGATCTCAAGAGCGTTTAGCTAAGCACAAACAAGGCGGTAGGCTTTCGGCGCGCGAACGAGTTGCCGTGTTAACCGACCCCGGAAGCTTTGTAGAGATGGACCGATTCGTCACCCACCGCTGTACCAATTTTGGTATGGAAAAAAACAAACCCTATGGTGATGGCGTAATTACCGGATACGGACGCATCAATGGAAAACTAATCTATGTGTCGTCTCAAGATTTTACTGTCACTGGGGGGTCGATGTCGCGCACACAGGCCAATAAAATCTGTAAAGTGATGGACTTGGCTTTAAAAAATGGTGCGCCATTTATTTCAATCAATGACTCTGGCGGTGCGCGTATTCAAGAAGGTATTGAATCCTTGGGTGGATATGCTGATATTTTTTCACGCAATGTTTTAGCCTCTGGGGTTATTCCACAAATCACCGCGATTATGGGTCCATGCGCTGGTGGTGCCGTCTATTCTCCTTCGCTTACTGATTTTGTTTTTATGGTTGAAAATACCAGCTACATGTTTGTTACCGGCCCCGAAGTTATTAAGGCCGTCACGCATGAGGAAGTCACCAAAGAAGCTCTGGGTGGCGCACTCACACATTCGCAAAAATCTGGAGTGGCGCATTTTGCCGCCAAAGACGACAAACACTGTTTGTTGTTAATTCGCGAACTCATGAGCTTTTTACCGTCTAATAATTTAGATGACACCATTGCCTTAGCCACCAAAGATCGCCCAGATCGTCTGACGGAATCTTTAAATACGTTAATTCCAGACAACCCTAAAAAATCTTATGACATGCTGCAATTAATTTCTGAAGTTGTTGATGAGGGATATTTTTTAGAAATTCATAAACATTTTGCTGCCAATATTATTGTGGGTTATGCGCGCCTAAATGGACGACCCGTGGGTGTCGTTGCTAATCAGCCGCAGGTGCTGGCCGGCTGTTTAAATATAGAAGCTTCAAGAAAAGCCGCGCGTTTTATTCGCTTCTGCGATGCCTTTAATATTCCAATAGTTAGTTTGGTTGATGTTCCCGGATTTTTACCGGGTAAAGATCAAGAGTGGAATGGCATTATCACTCACGGAGCAAAACTATTGTATGCTTATGCCGAAGCTACGGTGCCTAAAGTTACTTTGATTACCCGCAAGGCCTATGGTGGTGCCTATATCGTGATGGGGTCAAAACTTTTACGCAGTGATATAAATCTGGCCTATCCATCAGCTGAAATAGCCGTGATGGGGGCCGAGGGCGCAGTCAATATTATCAGTCGTGAAGCCATTGCTAACGCTGAAAATCCGGCGGTGGAACGCGCCCGCCTGACATTTGAATACGAAAATCTATTCAGCAACCCTTATGTATCGGCAGAGCTCGGTTATACTGATGAAATTATCGAGCCTTCACTTACACGAAAAAGACTTATCGATTCTTTAGAAATGCTTAAAAACAAGCGCGACATTATCCCTCCTAAAAAACATGGAAATATTCCGCTGTGATCACGCCTCCATTTAAAAAAATATTAATTGCCAATCGTGGCGAAATTGCCATACGAATTACCCGCGCTTGCCGCGAACTGGGAATTGCCTCGGCCGCCATTTTTAGTGATGCGGATCGTGACAGTCTGCATGTGTTCTTAGCTGATGAAGCCTATCACATCGGACCTTCGCCCTCTAAAGAAAGCTATTTGAATTATCGCAAAATTATCGAGGTCGCAAAAAAATCTGGTGCCGATGCCATTCATCCCGGCTATGGATTTCTGGCAGAAAATTCAATTTTTGTGCGCGCCTGCATTGAGGCCGGGATTACTTTTATTGGCCCCACACCTGAAAATATAGAGGCCATGGGTGATAAACTTTCAGCTAAAGTGCTGATGAAGAAAGCGGGCGTACCACTTGTCCCCGGTAGCGATGGTGGCGTGGAAAGTGTAGAAGCCGCACAAGCTATTGTAAAAATAATTGGCTACCCAATTATTATAAAAGCTTCTGCCGGTGGTGGCGGCAAAGGCATGCGCGTTGTCAGGGCCGATGACGAACTTGAAAGTGCTTTTCGAGCTTGTCAGTCTGAGGGCCAAAATTATTTTGCTAACCCCGCCGTGTATATTGAACGCTATATTAATGATCCTAAACATATTGAAATTCAGGTATTTGGCGATACCCACAAAAATGTGGTGCATCTTTTCGAGCGCGAGTGTTCTGTACAAAGGCGCCATCAAAAAATTATTGAAGAGTCCCCTTCTCCAAGTGTTCCGCATAATGTGCGCCTGAATATGTGTGCGGCGGCTGTTCGTGCAACGCAGTCTATTAATTATGTTGGCGCCGGCACGATTGAATTTATTTTTGACAATCAAACCAAAGAGTTTTTCTTCATGGAAATGAACACCCGCTTGCAGGTGGAGCATCCAATTACAGAATTAGTCACGGGTTACGATTTGGTTAAAGAACAAATATGGGTAGCTAAAGGAAAACCTTTAAGTTTTAAACAAGCTGAAATAAAACAAAAAGGTCACGCCATAGAAGCACGCATCTGCGCGGAAGACCCAATCACTTACAAGCCCAGCCCAGGGGTTATCAGGGCCTGTCGTCACCCGTTGGGGCCATTTGTAAGAATAGATTCTTATGCCTACCCCGGCTATGAAGTTCCCCTTTATTACGATCCGATGATTGCAAAAGTGATCACTTGGGGTGATACACGTGAAGAAGCCATTGATCGCATGGAAAGGGCATTGTCTGAATTTGTTCTCACCGGCATTAAAACCAATATAGTTTTACACAAAACTATATTGAAACATCCTAGGTTTTTAGACGGCAGTTACACCACGCAATTTATTGAAAAAAACTTCGAAGTTTTAGAACCTGAAATTTTTAAAGATATTGAAGATCCCCTGTTTTTAATTGCGGCCGCCATCACCGCTTATCAAGACCAGCAATCAAAAGACGTCAGCAAGCTTAATGTACCCTCTAACTGGCGGCGCATCGGGCGTAAAATTCAACTTCGCACTTAGCTAGCTAGCAGGCAAGGAAAAATATGTATTTTGAGGCCGTCCTAAAAGGTAAAAATTATAAAGTCGATGTCACGGAAGTCCGTCACAACTGGAAAGTTTCATTGCAACTAGAAGGTGCCGACTGGAAGCATTACGATATTTCTAAAAATGATTTCAGAGCCGCAGAAGAGTACATCAGTTTTTTATTTGAAGGAAAATCATATCTGATCGATGTTCTCGGTCAAAACACTGAATACACTGTATTTACCAGAAATTCATTTCGAACCATTAAAATATTTAATGATGAAATGCTTCTGCATGAATCTTTAAAAAAAGGCGGTGGCTTTGGTTACGACACCGCGCTTACCGCTGGAATACCCGGAAAAATTATTGAAATTTTTGTAGAAGTCGGAGATTCCGTTAAGGCAGGAAAGCCGTTATTGATTATGGAAGCCATGAAAATGGAAAACGAAATGCGCGCCGCCACTGATGTTATTATAAAAGAAATCTGCGTTAAGCAGGGGGACTCAGTTGAATCGGATGCAATCTTGATTAAATTTAAAGAAAAATAACAGTTTTTGATTTGCGTCACTTTAAGATGACAGTAATTTCGCGGGCCTCATTTAGTGGTTGTCCTTGTTCAGGGTAGGTGGATTCAACTTTCCCGTAACCTACAAACTTAACATTTATTTTTGCTTCAGAAACCAGACCAATGACTTCACGCTGACTAAGTTCTTTCAAATAAGGCACAACTTGAGTGAGTTCCAGTTCCGTACTTTCAGAATTTTTGTAATTGAGGCTTATGACTTTATCTTCAACTGTTTTTTTATCAAGAGTAACTACAAATTTAGTTAAATTAATTTCAGAGGGAATTTCCGGATTAATGCCGGATTTTCTAACGGCGTAAGAAGCAATTTTTGAAAACAAGGGCGCCGCCACCACCGAGCCGTAATAGCCATTTTTCTTAGGATGATCTAAACCGATAAAAATAACATACTTGGGATTATTAGCAGGAATAAATCCCACAAAACTGCCAATGTAACCGCCCTTCATATAACCTTTGCTAGCAGATTTTATTTTTTGTGCGGTGCCAGTTTTCCCGGCAACAATATAACCGGGAACTTGAGCCGCAATTCCGGTTCCTTTATCTGCGGTGACTCCGGCAAGCATTAAGCGCATTTTTGCTGCGGTTTCTTCTGATATCACACGCCGGATCGGCTGTACTTTAGTTTCTTCAATTTCTCCGGTTTCAGCGTCTTTAATACTTTCGACGATGTAGGGTCTATTTAAAACTCCGCCATTAGCTATTGCGGCATAAGCATTAGCTAACTGTAGTGGCGTAGCTGTGATGCCTTGCCCGAATGAAATATTCGCGAGTAAGTGATCATTCCACGGTAATTTAAGTGTAATACCTTTGGCCTCGCCCGGTAGATCCGCGCCACTTTTGGCTCCGAAGCCAAATGCCAAAAGTCCTGCCTGTAATTTATTGTCGCCCATCATCAGCGCAATTTTTGAAGTTCCAATATTTGATGAGTACGCTAAAATCTCATTAACACTGATAGTTCCTTGCGCGTGATCTTTCTCGGCTTCGCGAATTATTCTTTTGCCAATTTTAAAGTGTCCATTTTCGCAAAAAATCTTACTGCTAGGTTTTACAATTTTATTATCGATAGCATCAGCAATAACAAAAGTTTTAAGTGTGCTGCCAGGTTCAAAGGTGTCAGTCACCGTGCGATTACGCCGTACAAATGCAGAAGTCCTCTGCTGATTATTAGGATCAAATGTTGGCAAATTCGCTAATGTAAGAATGGCCGACGTTTTAGCGTCTAAAATTACAATCCAGCCGCCTTCAGCATCATGATGCTTTATGGCTTGCGCCATTTCAGATTCAGCAAAATATTGCAAATCCGCATCAATTGTTAGTTTGATTTCTTGCCCCTGTGGACTTTCTGTAAATAATAATCCATCCTGTATCAATGGGCGTCCACGTGCGTCCCTCCGTAGGATCATTTTTTTATTTTCACCCCTTAGCGCTTTGTCATAATGAAGCTCTAGTCCCTCAAGAGCCTGACCTTCTTTTCCTAAAAACCCGAGCGTTGATCCCAAAAGACTGTCATTCGGATAAACCCTTTTCCAATCTTCAACGAAACCCAAACCTCTAATTTTTAGGTCACGAATTTTTTCGGCATGACTGGCATCAATATGTCGGTCAATCCACACAAAACGTTTATCTTTAGTTTTTATTTTATTAAAAATATCCCGTGAATTCTGCGGTATCAGCAGCGATAATTTTTCAGCGACCTTTTTTTTATCCTGAATTATCTTAGGATCAGCATAAAGCGAATAAGAAGGCGCCGACATGGCCAGCTCTTTACCACTAGCATCAAAAATAGTGCCTCTACGCGCGGGCAGCGTCACCCTCGTTTGAAACTGCCGCGCTTGCAAGGCATTCAATTTAGTATGGGGTAAAAACTGCAAATAGGCTGCTCTGAATATCAATAACGACCACAAAAAACTAATAAAAATAAAAATAGTAATTATTTTTGCTTTCAATGGGCGATGGCTCTTTCGGCAGGCTCTAAAGATGTCAAATGTATAATTTGTGAAGCCGTCACACGCTTTAAGGTAGATTGCCTAAGAGCTAAATTTTCAAGAAGCTGTGGCCGCGTGAGTTTAGCTAAAGAAAGTTCTTTCTGCTTTTGCGCTTCAGTAACTCGCTTGTGTTCTTTTGTCATTTTAAGAACCACATAAGACAAACGACGTTCCTCCATTTTAATAAATACCAAACTCAGTAGAGTTATAATAATAAACAATAAGCTTGAAAAAGGTTTTAGGCGGCGAATCTCGTTGTTACTCATGTTGCCTCTTTTATTACGTACTTCTTTGTTCTCTTCTTTGTGCAAATTTATCCGGTTTTTCAGGTGGCTTACCTTTTTGAAAAACTCTTAATTTTGCACTGCGTGCTCTTGGGTTTATTTTACATTCTTCTTCGGAGGGCACAATAACTTTTTTATTAACTAGAAAGCCGTCAGTGGAATTTTTAAAAATATTTTTCACAATACGATCTTCTAATGAGTGAAATGTAATGACTGAGATTCGACCTTTGTCTTGTAATTGCGTAATTAATAAGGGTAAAACTTTTTCAATCACTTCTAGTTCGCGATTAATCACCAGACGAAGTGCCATGAAGTACTGTGTTGCTGGGTGGAAGCCCTTTTTATGCCAACCATCGACTCTTTCAATTAAACCGGCTAGCTGTAAAGTTGTAACAAAAGGTTTTATTACCCGGTCATTAACAATAGCCCGCACCACGCGCGCGGGGTTTTGAATTTCTCCAAAACTGCTAAAAATAGAAATTAAGTCTTCCTGTGAAAATGTATTTATAATTTCAGCAGCAGTAGTTCCTGTGGTTTGATTCATGCGCATATCAAGTGGCCCGTCTTTATTAAAACTAAAACCTCTAAAGGCTTGATCTAGCTGAGGCGAGCTGACGCCAAGATCTAATAAAACCATATCAAATGGCTGGCGCTCCAGACGGCTCTGAACAAATTCATAAAAATTTTGGTGAAAAATCTTAATTTTTCCGGCCTTAATTTGCTCTTGCCAATCAAGTTTGGCCTGACCAGCGGCCTCTAGATCTTGATCCGTCAAATAAGAAAGGGCCGGCGCATATTTTTCATGAACCGCACGAAAATGTCCCCCGCGCCCGTAAGTGCCATCAAAACAGACTAGATCTGCACGTTGATTAAATATTAAAAAAGAATCCAGTACTTCATTCAATAAAACTGGTTTGTGCGCTAAATTTAAAAATGAATTCAAAAATAAATTCAAATAGACCTCGACTAAAGTATTATATTAATTTTAGGGCATTTGTGCGTCAAGCCAGAATAAACTATTCTATTCACAGGAAATAAACTCATGCTTGTTAATTGCCCACGCTGTGGATTTTCACAACCAAATGATCAATATTGCGCCCAGTGCGGCGTTGATATGAATTCATTTAAACGAAAAACACCGCCCCTGTTCAAAAGAATATTCAGTAATGCTATTGTACAAATTGTAATTTTAATAATTGCGGCTGTTTTTTCTGGCCAATATATCTTTCGCCATCAAGCTCCGCAAAGCTGGGTGCAAAAAATAACACATTTTCAAGGACTGAGTAAATCAAAAAAATCAATTTCTGTGTCCACTGTAAATAGGATTGATGATGCTCAACCAGAAACCGAAGTCGCACGATCGGCCTCCTTACATAGTCCAAAAGAGGCGGTGGCGCTGTCAGCAGCATCTGGTGCGACTCTTACCGAAGCACCCACTCCTCCAACTGCTGTGAGCTTTAAAGTGAGCTTTAAAGTGACCTATGCAGAAATCTCAGCAGATGTTCTTGCTAAACTCATTGAGGGCAGCACGGGGCTAGGTCTGTATCAAATCTTAAATACCTACTCTGCCGGAATAATTAATGATTTTAGTAAAAGGAGTGATGATTTTAAACAAACACTTAAAATTGCAGATATAAAACTAAGTTTAGGAACTACAAACTCTCATCTTTCTGGTCTAATGAGCCCCGATGGAAGCCAAATTCTAGGCTTGGTTACCTCAATTGAATATAAATCAAATGATAATGAGCTTATTAGCGGCGAAATAACTGTAGCAAATAGTAGCAGTCAAAACAATGAACTTTACCCTGCAGAGTTTAATTTACCTAAAGGTGCCGCCTTTTTTATCATAGGTGCGTTAAAGCAAGACAGCTTTAGCGCTGATCGGTCCAAATTAACGATGCCTCCGTTTCAAATCTTTAAATCTAATGATTTTATGACACGCAAAACAGAGTTTGTCATAATTATAGAGCCCAACTACAATTAAATACTTAGGTTAATTAATTAAGCCAAACATAGACTGCAGGGAGACTCTTTATGAACGCCAAAAATTTAGAATTAAAAACTTATATCTCTGAAGAAAAAATTCACGCGAAAGTCAGTGAAATCGGCAAAGCCTTAACTACGCAGTTCAAGGGTAAAAAAGTAACTGCCGTTTGTGTACTTAAAGGCTCATTTATATTTTATTCCGACCTTATTCGTGAAATCAACACCGATATCACATGTGAATTTTTTGGGGTCTCAAGCTACAATGGCGGCACTTCCTCATCTGGCGAGGTAAAAGTCACCCTAGATCTGGCTTCACCCGTAGAGGGTCAGCACGTTATTTTAATAGAAGACATAGTTGACACAGGTCTAACCATGAATTATTTAAAAAAAGCCATTGAGTCCCGTGGCCCGGCCTCATTAACCACGGTGGCTCTGCTGGAAAAACCTGAAGCTTTAAAGGTTCCCTGCAAATTAGATCATGTGGGTTTTAAAATCACTAACGAATTTGTAGTGGGCTATGGTCTTGATTACAATGGCTATTTTAGAAACCTTCCTTACATTGCGCAAGTTCAAAATTTTCAATAACGAGGAGCTTCAATATGAAGTATTTTTTTGCAGGAATTTTTTTTGTTTTTTGTTTTGGTTTAACTAGTTTAGCTTCTAGTTTAGCTTTGGCGCAAATTGATGCCGAAGATGCCATTACCTACTCTTCGCCGACAAAAGAAATGAACGAGGCGGCTAAGGCAACTCTTGCTCTACCTACGCAAAAACAAAAAAAACAGCTCAAACCCCCGGCGGCTAAAAAAGCAAAAAAACAAAAAATTAAGACAAATAATCCTTCTCAATAAGTGGATTTCCGCATGAAACAATATCACGATTTACTGCAACATGTTTTAGATCAGGGCACGGTTAAATCTGACCGCACAGGCACTGGCACCTTGAGTGTTTTTGGTTATCAAAATCGTTACAATTTACAAGATGGCTTTCCGCTTTTAACCACCAAAAAACTACATACAAGATCAATTTTTTATGAGCTCTTGTGGTTTCTTAGAGGCGAAACCAATATTAAATTTTTACAAGACAACAAGGTGCACATTTGGGATGAATGGGCCTCTGAAAACGGAGAACTTGGCCCCATCTACGGAAAGCAATGGCGCTACTGGGAAGCTGCGGATGGCAAAACCGTGGACCAAATTTCAAATGTGATTGAACAAATTAAATCCAACCCCGATTCTCGTCGGCATTTAGTGATTGCGTTCAACCCAGGAGATATTGATAAAATGGCCTTACCGCCTTGCCATGCGTTTTTTCAATTTTATGTGGCAAATGGAAGGCTATCGTGCCAACTTTACCAAAGAAGTGCCGATATTTTTCTTGGCGTACCGTTTAATATCGCAAGCTACGCGCTGTTAACCCATATGGTGGCGCAAGTCTGCAATCTTCAGGTTGCAGACTTCATTCACACCTTAGGTGACGCCCACATTTACTCGAACCACATGGCGCAGGTAAAGTTATTATTATCTAGAACTGTGCGTCCGCTACCAAAGCTGACTTTAAACACCGCTGTGAAAAATATTTTTGATTTTAAATTTGAAGATATAACAATTACCGGCTATGACCCCCACCCGGTGATTAAAGCCGAGGTTGCTGTTTGATTTTATCACATATTGTCGCAGTTAGCGAAAATAGCGTTATAGGTAAAGACAATTCGCTACTTTGGCATATTCCGGAAGATCTGATCCATTTTAAAAAAAGAACCACCGGAAAAATTATGATCATGGGACGAAAAACTTTCGACTCTTTAAAGAAGCCGCTTTCTAAAAGATTTCATATCGTGATCTCAAAAAGCAATAGGGATTCAAGCTTTGAAAATGTTAAATATGTGGGCTCACTTTCTCAGGCCTACACACTGGCTGAAAAAATGACTTTAGGCCCCCTCTGGCCCGAAGAGGTCATGATCATCGGTGGCGGAGAAATTTACAAAAACACCATGAAAGATACCGATTTTATTTACCTCACCCATATCCCCGGGCAGTACAGCGGCGATACTTATTACTCGCTTCAATTGCCCCCTGAATTTAAAATAGCCTTCAGCCAATTTAGCGAGTCCGTCCCCGGGTTACGCTTTGAAATTTGGTCTAAAGAAAAAAAAGAGTACTAGTCTTGGCGCTACCAACTGGGCTTTGGTCTAGTTTTTCTATAAATTATTGGTTCCATTTTGGGTATAATAGTATTTTAATCGATGTGACAACAGCACCAACCTAAGGATAGGATATAAAAAACGATGAAAAAAGTAATATTACTCAGTTTAGCAACTCTAGCTTTACTCACGCTTTCCTCGGTTAAATACGCCAACTCGACATCTTCACAGTATTATTGGATGAAAATTGCCGCCCATGATAAATTTCAACGCTCGGTTATTGCCAGCACGGGCGTCGCTATAGAAATCGTTAAAGATGATTTTGTTATTGCTTACGGTAACGACGTGGAACTCACGAAAATTAAAAAATTAGGCTGGCTGCAGGCGGCTTCAAATTTGGCTGAAGAAATGAGCGCCCAAGATTACCCGGCTAAAGACTCCGCTTACCATAACTATGCAGAGTTAACTGAGGCCCTCACTACATTAGCAAAAAATAATCCTGACATTGTCAGACTTAGCTCAATGGTAAAAACTCAGGAGGGACGCGATATCTGGGTGGTCCGCATAACTTCTGATTTTAATACTGCTGACACCAAGCCTGCTACTATTTTTATGGGCGGTCACCATGCGCGGGAACATTTATCGGTTGAGATGCCCTTGATGCTAGCGCAGCATTTAGTGGCTCAATACCGCGCCGGAAATCAAAAAGTTGTAGGGCTTATTAATTCTCGTGATATTCATATTATTCCGGTCGTCAACCCTGATGGCATGGAATACGACATCAAAGACGGCGCTTATAAAATGTGGCGTAAAAATCGCACACGTAATGCTAATGGCACCCTTGGGGTAGATTTAAACCGTAACTACAGCTACCAGTGGGGCACGGGTGGGTCTTCAAGCGACCCCGCAAGCGACACTTACAAGGGCCCACAGCCATTTTCTGAGGTCGAATCGGCAGCCGTTAAAAATTATGTTGAAGCTCATAGTAATATTACAATTCTTTTATCCGTACATAGTTTTTCAAAGCTCATACTTTACCCTTGGGGCCATAAATACAATTCTATTGAAACCGGCGCCGATTTACAAGTTCACTCAACTATGGCGCGTAAAATGGCCGAATGGAATGGCTATGCCCCCAAGCAAAGTTCTGAACTTTATATCGCTAGCGGTGACACCACCGATTGGTCTTACGGGGCTCACAAAATTATTTCATTTACTTTTGAGTTAGATCCGGCCAATAGCGGCTTTGGCGGCGGCGGCTTCTATCCGGGGGCCGGCGTAATTCAACCTGTGTTTCAAAAAAATATTGAACCATTTTTATATTTGATCGACCACTCCGATAACCCTTATCGCGTGCTTGATGTAGGTATCGGGCCAATTGGCCCGTAAAAGTCTGGGGCCAATTGGCCCGTAAAAGCCTCGGGCCAATTAGTTTTTAACCAAATAAAAGTTTTTTTCAGGAATCATTAGCGGAACCCCCGCGGGAAAGTTTTTTTTATTTTTAATTGCAGTCCAATTCAAATGCGGATTCATATTTTTAAATCGTGTTAAGCTACCGTCAAACCAAGTTAAAACTCTGCTTTTTCGGGTAAGTTTAGGTAAATTATACTCTTTAAAACTAAGCTTCTGGGCTTTTATTAAATTCTGGCCAAAAAGATTCTGCGCATTTCGCTCAACCTGCAGCACCGCCAAAAAACAGGCATAAAAATTTTTAGAAGCAAAGCCCCAACTGCTGGTTACATTCTTTGCCTTAATTAGATCCTCAATTTTAACAGTGTCATTTCTGTTCATCATTCGCCTAACACCCGTTAAGCCGTGGTTATAGGCCGTAATGGCCAGCGGCCAGGATTTTAGAGCCGCATAGTTTTGTTTCATAATTTTTGCTGCAAGTTTTGTGGCAAATATCGGATGATTTCGCTTGTCATAATTATTTGAAATGTAACCTCGGCGCGGGGTAGCGGCGGGCATAATCTGCCACAGACCACTAGCGCCGACCTTCGACTGTGCAAACACATTAAATGAGCTTTCAACATACACTAGGCGTGTAAGCTCGATTGGCAAATTCTCATTTTTAAAAATTTTTTCCATTTGATTAATATATTTGCCCGAAAGAAAAAGGGCTTTTTTCATTCGGTCTCTTAAGCCCATTTGTAATCTCACTTTTTTGGGGTTAATTTTAAATTTATTCGTGTACTGTTTTTTTTTATCTTTTATTCTTAATTCTATTTTTTTATATTTTTCTGAATCTGTAAGATTTGAATTTTTTGAAATATCTGTTAAATCAATTTCTCCTAGTATAAAACTAGGATTATCAATTAGATGAAATACTCCTTGTGTCGTGGAGTAGTACGAGTAAATTTTGACCCAAAAATCTACGCGTTTATTTAGCTCATCCGGGGCCTGATGTTTTGAGTATAAAAATTTTGAATCGTTAGGCAAACTAGAGTGCCAACTGCTAACCAGAGCGCCGGCTTTAACTCCAATTAACAAAATAAAAATTAAATTAATTATTTGCACTCGTTTATTTTAGGCTGTTAATTATCAATTGATCAAAGGCTTCGCGTATATTAGTTTCGCTTTGTGGACCATTGTACAGAAAGGAAAAAGTTAAAACTTGACCATCACGTCGACCTGCATATCCAGCTAAGCTCACGGCACCGGTAAGTGTGCCCGTCTTTGCCCGCACCCAACCTTCAGCTAGACTGCCCTTCATTCGCTTTTTAAGTGTTCCATCAATTCCGGCAATCGGTAAACCTTCTAGAAATGTAGGGTAAATAGAAAAATCCTTTTTAATGTGACTCAATACTCTGTTTAGCGATGCCGCCGATATCAAATTATTGCTAGTTAAACCTGAGGGATTTACAATTAATATTTCATCCCGACTGATGCCGATTTTCACAAGCTCTTCGTTGATCATTTCAACTCCGCGCTTAAGCGTCGCCCCGCTTTTTTGTTCTTGTACCGCCATGGCTTTTGTCAGCATTTCGGCTACAAAATTATTTGAGTACTTATTCATATCCGCCAATATTGCAGATAGACTTTTGCTTTCAAGGGTCACTAATAATTCAGCCTTGTCAGGTACCCGGCCGGCAACTACATATCCACTGGTTATAATATCTCGCTGTTCCATAAAACTGACCAAATTTGTGCCGGACCACAAATCAGGCTCATCGATACTTTTATAAATAAGCTTTTCTTTTTCTCCGACTATCACTTCTCCACTGACTGTTATCAATTTTTCTGAATTTGAAATACTTATTTTAAGTTCTGTTTTTGAAGTCCCTGCAACTGTCATTGTATTATTAACAATGCTAAAATAATCACTATCTGGATCGGCTGTTACATGAGCCTTTTCGCCCAATACACCTGGCTTTACAAAAATATTGACAGCATTCCAATTAAAACTCATGGCACCAACCGGAGAGTCATAAGCTCTGTCCACGCGTTTATCGTGACGACTTTCGTCAAATCTAATTTTGTCAAATAAACTATCATCTACAATTATATTTCCCTGAACTGTTTTCAGCCCAGAGCGCGTTAGCTCGTTTACCATATACCATAAGTTTTCAGAAACAAAAGCAGGATCTCCGCCCCCTTGTAAATATAAATTTTTACTATCACGGTATAGCCGGGTATAAAATTTATGCCCTAATGGCAGCCTTTTAAGAACGGCAAAAGTCGTTATCAACTTACTTAGTGAGGCCGGACTTTTTTTAATACTTGAATTCAGCGAAAGAATTTCACCTACATCGTCTATAATTTGAATACTCACTTGTTCGGGTCTGATTTTATATTTAGCTAAAATGCTGCTCACATCTTCGCTGGAAATGTGTCTTTTTTTTAATTTAGCCGTATCTTTGGCGTGTACTGGACTAAAGTTTAAGAGTACTCCTAAAAGCAAGACCAGCAGAATTGAAATGTTCTTTCGAGTTTTCATTTCATCAGTATAGCGGCAGAATATCTTTATGAAAAGAAAAGATTGGTTTTTTGTCATTGCCGCGCTGTTCGTCTGTATTATTGCAGATCAAATTAGTAAAATCTGGGCCTCTGGCCTAACTACTGAAATAAACTACGGATTCTTAAAATTGATACTGGTGCACAACCAAGGCGCTATGCTTGGATTATTTTCTGACCTTCCTGCCGTCCTGCGAGTGGTGACGCTATCAACCAGCGGCATTTTTATTTTGTGTCTTTATTCTTTGATACAATACATGATTCCAAGAAAAATTTTAAGTTTAAGAATTAGTCTTTCGGTGCTTGTGGGCGGCATTTTGGGTAATGTTTTGGATCGAATACTACATGGCTACGTCATTGATTTTATGTCTGTAAAAATTAATGATTGGCATTCACCAATTTGGAACTTAGCTGATGTCATTCAATGGTTTGGCTATGCCTTTATGATTTACTCACTGTTTAAATACAGTGCGCAGCTTTGGCCCGACCTCAATGATCGTAAAAGTTTTTGGATTAATAAAAAGTTTCAAATAAAGCATTCCGTTTTATTTGCGATGACTGGTGTTTTTTTAAGTTTAATATGTATGGTGTTTTCATACACCTATCTCAAAGTTACAATTCAAGAGCTTGTAGGTAATAATCCGATTTTAGTTGCAAAATTCACCAAGCCCTTTCTTTACACTTTTGTAATATTAATTTTGATGTTTACCCTTATTTTATTCTCAGTAGGTCGTTTGATTTCGCACCGTATAGCCGGCCCACTCTATGCATTTGAAAGATTTTTATCAGATATTTTAACTGGTAAGGGGTTAACTCAAAAAGGTACCGCTTTAAAACTACGCACCAATGATGACTTCAAACACCTTGAAGAGCTAGCTGAGCAAATTAAACTTAAGATGAGCAAACTAAATTCAGAAAAAACTATCACCGTAACGGAGTATTCTGACGACGAAATTTAAACGAGAGTTAAGCGATATTTAAACGAGATTTAAAATAACTCAATATCTTTTATTTTCTGCAGATAGAATCTTTTTCGTTTAAAATCTAGGCCACATTCCGCCTGTATATAGTCGCCATCAGGGTTGCGCACGAGGCCTATGGGTTTTATTGGCCGAGTATGATTTTTAGTTTGCCCGCCCTCATAGATAATACTTATTGTTTTTTGCGCCACTATTGCTTTTGCTAAAGAGATGACTTTGCTATTAGCTGAGTTAAAAATTAAGTAGTTTTTCCAATTTAGATCTTTTTTTTGTATTTGCAGTATTTGCTCAAGTGACATCTCATTGCCAAGCTTTTCTAAGCACTTAAAGAGCACCTGTAAACAGGCATAGGCATCATCATAGGCTCGATGGGCCTCTCCGCCAACCAGATGCAGTTCTTTAATCAATGTTTGTAGCTTGTGGTTGGTCGTATTTAATAAGGCCCGCGACAGTAAACTTGAACATAAATTTAAAGTCGCGGGCATTCGTAAGTTTTCTTTTTCAATGGCTGCCGCCAAAAAGCCTAAATCAAACGGCGCATGATGAGCCAATAAAACGGTTTCATCTACGAACTCCACAAATTTAATAATTTCCTGAGTCATAAATGGTGCATCCACAAGCATTTCATTGGTAATGCCATGAATACGGATATTATCGGGAAGCAAATTTTTTGAGGGTTTTAATAATGTTTGAAATTTGCCGATAATTTTACCTTGATACCACTTTACCGCTCCAAGCTCAATAACCTCAGACTCAATCGGAAAGGCTCCACTGGTTTCGGTATCAAAGGCGACTATTGGGTAGCTGTAGATTGATTTTTTTATATCAAAGTTCATTTTATTAATATATTATTAGACGCAAATGAAGTCTATTTTTGTTTTTTATATATTACTATTTGTTGCAATTTTTAAGACTCCAAATAGTTTAGCCGCAGAAAAAACCGATAAAGATACTGCCAGCGTTGCCAATTACCAATTATCCGGCAACGCACAACTGCTCTCGCACCTGATCGTCAGAGGCCTTTCTTACAGCGACAACAACCCGGCAATGAACGCTTCGTTTTTGGCACATCTGGGAACTCAGGTAAAGCTCGGCTTCTGGGGCAGTAATATTTCAAATATTGGTGCCGTTGATGATAATTTTTGGTTTAAAGTATTCGGAAAAATCGACATTGAGCTAAGCGATAAGCTTTCGGTGGAGGTTTTTTTGCACGACAATCATTTTTATAAATCTAATGAACGCAATGGTCAGTCGTTAGGATTAAATTTTAATTATAGAAATTATGAGTTTGGTCTAGAATGGATGAGTAATTTTGAGGGCAGCAGAGCCAATGCAGAATATTTTTGGCTGGGCAAATTAATTGAGTATAGAAAAGTCTATAAATTTGGAGGTTATGCTGGCTTAAGCTACAGTCACAGCAGTAGCATCCACAGTTTTTTTGATTTTAAAGTGTTAGGCCAGTACTTACTCAATGATCATTCCTCTGCTGAAGTCGGCGCAACATTGAATTCAAACTCTTCACAGTTTGGCATACGCGATGATCCCGCACTGTATGTTGCTATTAAATTGACTTATTGAGGCGCCGCCGGATCCGTTTCTTCATCCACCTTTTGCAGTTCAATATCTACTGGATTTATTAAATTTGGATCTAATCCGAAGTCCTTTTTCCCGGACTTATCTTTTCGGTTAGCCACCTGCTGCGCAAAATTATTATATACATTTTGACCTGAATCTTTATCTCCGAATAAGGTTTCAATTTTACGTCTGTTCTTTATACTCTCATCCGCTTTTTGTCGAATGGAAATGCGGATAAAGCCGATAATTTTTTCTTGATCCACTTCACCTTTTTTATCTTTTACAGAAGTTGTACCCGTTACTTTGTTTGAATTGTGCTCAAAGGCGGCTCTAATTTTAACGGATACGATATCTAGCCGATCTTTCGCCACCTTATTGGCAGTGGTTTCTTTTTTATCTGCAACGGACTGAGTGAATAAGGCTGAAGTTATTTTAACTTCAGAATCCTGTAAACCTGAGGTGATCTGAGTTAAACGTGTCATAACTTCAACAAACTTAAGATTTGGTTGTGCGGTACCTTTATCAAATAAAAAATAATCCGGTATATCAAAATCAAACCCGTCCTGCGACACACTTACATTTTTAGCGGCATCCGTCATTTTATCGGCCATAAATGCCGCTACAACTTTAGCAGAACCCATATCTAAAATATTCGGCGTTTTATCTGCGGGCTCTAAAAAACTCTGAAAGGCCCGAAGGGGCTCGTTTACTAAATCTAAAAATAATTTTTCTAAAGTAATTTCTGCACCAAAATTCTGAAAGTTATATTCAATCATTGAGGGCGTAGAAAAATAATCAGAGACCGCTTTTTTAGTTTCTGCAGACTGTCCAATCAACCACATGACCAAAAAAAAAGCCATCATGGCCGTCATAAAATCTGCAAGCGCCACCTTCCAAGAGCCGCCATGATGACCGCCCCCTTGTACTATTATTTTTTTAATGACGATCGTTTGCTTCTTTTGTGCCACTTATTCCTCTTGTCTCTAATTAGGCGGCTGCCTTTTTAATGTCTTTTGTTGCTTTATCTAATTCGTCAAAGTTAGGTCTTTCTTCAGGCATGATGGTGCGTCTTGCATACTCCACACACACGAGTGGTGGCGCACCTCTTTGCAGGGCCACCATAGCCGCTTTGATACACTTTAAAAAACGTCCATCCGCCTCAATATCTGCGGCCATTTTAATGGCGGTAGGTCCAATTAAGCCATAGGCGCCAAAAACACCTAACATCGTGCCCACAAGCGCAGAGGCCACCAGGGCTCCGATTTTTTCAACCCCTTCAGTTAAATGCGACATGGTTTTAACAATACCCAAAACTGCGGCCACAATCCCCAAGCCCGGAAAGCCGTCCGCTACCATTTGTACCGCGTGCTGGGCCATATGCTCTTCCGCATGAATGGCCTGAATGTCGCCGTCCATTAAGTCATCTACATCGTAGGGTGATAAATCTGTTGATAATGTCATTTTCATGGTGTCGCAAATAAACGCGACCGCATGATGATTCTTCATCACCGACGGATAAGCCTTAAAAATATCGCTCTGTTCGGGGTTCTCGATATGTTTTTCTACCCCTTGTGGTCCTTCTTTTCTGAAGGTTTGAAAGAGCTGAAATATCATTTGTAATAAATCTAAATAATCTTTTTTCTGGGGGCCTTTTTCGGTCATTGCCCTGATTGATAACTTAAATCCGGCTTTGATGACCTTCATCGGGTTACCGATGATATACGCCCCTAAGGCCGCACCACCGATAATCATCATTTCTAAAGGCGCCGCCTTTAAAAATATAGATAAATGTCCACCTGCTAATAAAAAGCCCCCGAACACCATAGCAAAAACAACAATAATACCTACAAATCCCATGTGTGACCTCTTTTACATAACTCTGATCGGTCATTTTGAGACACGAGTTAACTAGACCTGATAAAAACTAGACCAGCACTCTGACTAAACATAGGGATTGCTCTTAATATATCTTAGTAACTAAATCTTAATAACAGACTTCAATTTTGAATAAGGAATGCCGAAAAGATAAGACCAAAGAAAGATAAGACCAAAGTAAAAAAAGACTAAATATGAAGCTGTGATGGAGGTCCGCTTGAAGCAATGGGTTGTTAAACTATTACAACAATTAGATATTACTTTTTATAAAGATACTGTTATCGGAAATAACCATAACAATGATTTACCTATAATTAACGAAGATAAAGCTACCCTGATATATATGATCGACGTCTACAATAAACATTTGTTCGAAATTGAAAAACACTCCATCCGCAAAGTTAGAGAAAAACTAGACAGTATGGCCAAAGATCTGGTCAATCCTGACCCAAAACAGATTGAAAAAACTCTTTTTGATATTCGCCAGTTTTTTTCAAGCTACAGAATTGATGAATATACGTATATTCAGAATACTTTTGATGATTTTAAAAGAATTGTTTGGGATTTCGCCGATCAACTAAGTGAAGACCTCAGTTTTGAAAACATTAAAGAAAAACATTTGGCCACCAATTTAAAAGATCTAAAAGAAGCTGTCGAAGCAAATTCTATTGAAACTCTGCGGCTGAAGTCTCGTGAATTTATAAATTCTTATGTTGAATATCAAAGTCAAAAGAATGAGCTACGTAATAAACGGATTGCTAATACCAAAAAAAATCTGGATCTAGTAAAAAAACAATTATTTGAAGCCAATAGCAACCTAAATGTGGACCATTTAACTTCTGCCAGCAATCGTAAAAGTTTCGATGAGTACCTTAAGAAGTTGGTACAAATGAATAAGATTAATAATGGTCCGCTCAGCATCATTATGCTGGATATAGATTTTTTTAAAAAAATTAACGACTCTTATGGACATGATATTGGCGATTTTGTATTAAAAGACTGTGTGCAGATCCTAAAGCAGGTTTTTTCCAAAGAAGAGGAAATGGTGGCTCGAATCGGGGGCGAAGAGTTTGTTGTGGTTTTACCAAATCATAGTATTGAACACGCGGTGGTGCGCGCCGAAGAAGCTCAGAAACGTATTCGTAATGAGGTCTTTCTGCAAGGAGAATTGAGCATTAGCTTTACTGTTTCTATGGGCATAGCCCAGCTGTTGTTTAATGAGACCACTTCAGATTGGCTTAAGCGAGCTGACTTGGCCCTTTATCAATCTAAAAACTCTGGCCGAAACAAATATACAGTTGCCGGCAAGTTGCTTAAAAATCCCAAAGTCGCCTAGCCACCACGACTACGATATTTCGCACCACCGATATTTCGCGTAAAACCATTATAACCCTGACTAAAAGTTCACACTGTCTAAAGATTTGTATACAGCTTACACCTTAGACAGTTTTCAGTTACGAATTAAGCCACATTAACACTGGCCTCTGTATTGCTTAAGTCATAACTACACGCAATTGCATGCACACAAACTAAATTAAAAATTATACGTTGGAGTTAAAAATGAATAATACTATTATTATTTGTATTCTATTGCTGTTCGTACAAAAAAATAATGCGGCCATTAATCCTAAAAATTCAAGCTTTGATCTAAAAAAATACACTGTTGTTGTAGCGGTAATCGATACCGGGGTTGATATTAGTCATAAAGACTTAGAAAAATATATTTGGGTTAACGCGGGAGAAACCGGAAAAGATTATTTGGGTCGAGATAAAGCCACAAACCGCCTAGATGATGATGACAATGGATTTATCGACGACCTTCATGGGTGGAATTTTGTTGATAATAATAATAATGTTACTGATTTACAGGGACATGGAACACATATCGCAGGTATAATAACAAAAGAATTTAAAAAACACAACACCAGTCATGCCTTACGATCATCGGCACGCTTAATGATACTGAAGTACTATGATTCTAGATCGGAAGATAGTCAAAATATTTTGAATACTGTTAATGCCTTGAATTATGCCGTTAAAATGAAGGCTCACCTTATTAATTACTCAGGCGGTGGAGCAAGCCCTTACTTACCAGAGCGCCTAGTAATTGAAAAAGCCGCTCAAAAAAATATTTTATTAGTTGCCGCTGCAGGCAATAATAACGTTAATACTGACAGCGTAAAATATTATCCCGCCAATTACGAACTTGATAATATTATTTCCGTTGCGGCCGCAAATAATGATGGAGAGTTGGTTTCATTTAGTAATTATGGGCACACCAGTGTTGACATTGCTGCTCCTGGAAAATTAATTTTTTCTGCCTTGCCTAAGAATAGTTATGGCCTGATGAGTGGCACTTCGCAGGCCACGGCTTTTGTAACCGGCGTGGCCGCTAGTCTGCTGGCTAAAAATAATATTTTAAAACCCAAAGAAATACTAACCAGCCTACTAGTTAACAGCAAATTCAATAAATCACTAAAAGGTAAAACTAAATTTCAGATGGCAATGGTTCAAAATGGTATGTAATTTGTTTGTTAAAAATTACCCGCATCGCAAGATTCAATCGAATCAATAAATTTTTTAGCGACAGGGGCCTTTTCAACTCTTAACTCTTTGAAGGCTTTTCTAAGTTCAATTTGATTTTTATTGTTCATTCTGCAAGCCTTCTTAAATGCCTCGAGAGACGCGGCGTAGTCTTTTTGTTTTAAATGAGCCCAAGCAAGACCGAGCACGGCCCTATCTGAATTAGAATTCAATTCAATACTTTTTTTAAATTGCTCAATCGCCAATATATAATTTTCTTCTATAAAAAATAGTTCAGCTAAACAGGTTAAGCCCATTTCTGTTGGTTTTACGGCAATTGATTTTTTAAATGATTGTAAGGCTTTTTTAAAATTTCCTCTTTCGCGGTAAGAAATTCCAATGTATATGTTGGGAATTGGACTTTTGGGGTTTTTTGATGCCGCCTGCAAACATAGTTTTTCACCATCAGCATTCGAAGCGTTAAGCACCATTGTTTGACAGTGTTGAATCAAATAAGAGTTTTTAGTTAATTTATTTAAATCTTCATATATGGCGCTAGCTTCAAAATAATTATGCTCTGCCAAATAAACTTCCGCCAAAAAATAAAGAATATCAATATTGTTTTCATTATCAACGAGCAGTTTACTTAAAATAGTTCGGGCGGAGCTTAAATTACGGGTAGAAAAAGCGAGGAGGGCATTTAATAACGTGTTATCAAATGTAGACAATTTCAGGCTTTTAAGTTCTGTGGTTATAGTCTTGAATTCGGCGCTCTTGTTTTGATCAAGATATTCTTTTGCCAAACGCAGTTCAATTTTGGCTGAATTTTTATTATCCGCCACCACTATATTTTTTAAAAATTTAATGCGTTTCTCTTTTAATTCCTTCGGAAAATGAACCACCAAATCATATTCGTTAGTTCTACAAATAGATTGATGCTCTTCATATTTAGCCTGATTTGCAACAACGCCACCCTGTAATAAATTAGATTCTGTCTGTGGTGCTGAAGTCGCACCACTGGTGGCAGCGGCGGTCGGTGGCGCAGGTTGCACGCTTCCAAGTGTTTGATTTAACACCGTTGTGGCAGAATTATTTTGCGCATAACTATTTTGCGCATAACTTTGAAAATGTAAAAATATAAATAAGACTATATTTATCATAGATAATATCGTATTATCTTCTGGCATTATTGCATTCAAAACAATCCAGACTAGACTTTCTTTTTATGACAAGGTCGCCTATCTTTAATAAGTGGAAAAACTAAGCTGTTTCAATTCTGTTTCGGGCGCTGAGCAACTGGCGATTTGGGCAGATTTAGAGATCCTGAATCAAGAAAATATAAAAATTAATTTTAAATGGCAAGATTTAGAAAATATAATTTTATTAGCCCACTTACCTGCAAATAGCCGCGCTAATGAACTGTGGAAACAAACTTGTTTTGAGGTTTTTTTTCGCGAAAAAAACAAACTCTCATATTATGAAATCAATTTATCTACCACTAAAGCTTGGAATTTTTATAAATTTAAAAGCTATCGTGAGCCTCAGCCCCCGTCAGAGTTTGAAAATATTAAAAATATGGAAATAAGCTATAAAATAAATGGTGAAGAAAATCAATTAACTGCAAATATTTTATTAAGTAATCTTGATCTAGCTGTAATTGAAGTGTCCCTTTGTGCGATGGTGCAGCTAAAAACCGGTGGTACCACATATTGGTCCACTCGGCATGCAGATGTAAAGCCCAATTTTCATCACGCAAATAGTTTTACTCTTGAAAGGAAAATTCAATGAGTTTTCAATTAGGCTTAGAGGTTTTTTTAAAAGATAAAAAATTAATCCAGCAACTAAAAAAGAAACGCGTGTCTTTGGTTTGCCATCCGGCCAGTGTGGATCAAAAATTAAATCACAGTCTGGATTTAATTTTTAAAAGTATAAAATTAAGTTCGGCCTTTGGGCCCCAGCACGGCGTTAAAGGCGAAAAACAAGACAATATGGTGGAAAGTTCAGACGAAGTGCATCCTGAATATAAAATTCCGATTTTTTCTCTTTACGGAGAGCATCGGCGTCCTACAGTTAAAATGATGGACACGCTTGATGTGGTCTTATTTGACCTGCAAGATTTAGGTTGTCGTATTTATACTTTTGTCACTACCTTGCTCTACATGATGGAAGCTTGCGCCCAACACAATAAATCTCTCATAGTATTAGATCGGCCCAATCCTATTGGGCGCGCAATTGAAGGCTTCCGCCTGCTCAAGGGACAGCAGTCTTTTGTTGGAGCGGCCCCCTTTCCGATGCGGCATGGGCTCACTTTGGGTGAGCTCGCTCTGTACTATAAAGATTATTATAAATTAAATTTAGACTTAAAAATTATTAAAATGGAAAATTATCAGCCTGCAAAAAAACCCAACTATGGCTGGCCTGAAAAATTAACCTGGATTAACCCTTCCCCCAATGCACAAAATTTGAATATGGCCCGAATTTACCCGGGTTCCGTGATACTTGAAGGCACCACTTTGTCGGAGGGGCGTGGCACAACCCGGGCACTTGAAGTGGTGGGGGCGGCAGATATTAATATTAAAAAGATATTAAAACAAATGCAGCAGTTATCAAAAAAATGTTTTAAAGGCGTCATCGTACGCGAATGTTTTTTTGAACCGACCTTTCATAAACATCAGGGCAAAACCTGTCAGGGGCTGCATTTACATACAGATCACATCAGTTACCAGCCTAAAGTGTTTAAACCTTATAGATTTTTTGCCATTTTTCTTAAGGCTTTGCGCTTAGTGCATCCGAACTATATTTTGTATCGTGATTTTCACTATGAATATGTTAAAGATCGTTTAGCTTTTGATGTGATCAATGGCGGGCCCGAACTACGCCATTGGATTGAGGATAAAAAATCCTCAGTAGCTGAGCTAGAAAAAAAGCTTTTATTAGACGAAAAATCTTGGGCGCGCGAATGCAAGGTGTACTATTTATATTTTTGATTGGTTGATTTAAACTCAAATATCCAGACCAAAGCCCTCTAGGCTTAGACTTATTATTGCTTTATTCTATTCGTAGTTAGCTTAGTAGTTAGCTTCGTAGTTAGCTTAATAGATAGCTTGATAAAATTTAAAGGAATTGCATGTATGTGGTAAGACTTGGCATTTTAACAGCAGGTGGGCTATTACTAGCTGCACTGGCGGCCTTTACTTCTTGTGCGCCTGTTAAATTCACTAAGGCCGACAACATTGTTGCCAGAGTTTCGTGCCGCGGGGCCAGTTGTGTTACACAAGCAATTGCATGTGATCCAAAAATTATTACAAACCTAAATTCAAACTCAAACCCTAATTTAACAACTTTTACCTACGCGGCGGTCGCGCCGGAGTACCCCACAATAGCTGCGAACTGTCAGCCCTCCGATGTCGATTACAATTGGGTGGTCAAAAAAGCCGATGCCTCAATTGTGAGCGCATCAATTCCCGGGCTTTCTGGGGCTAATCCAGCGCAAGTGGATTTCACTGGTTTAGGTGAAGGTATTTATTATGTCTTTTTATCCGCAACGAAAACAGGTAGTGGACTTAATCCTTTTGCAGCCGCAAATCCTTTAGAATTTATTGTACCCAGCAATAATGTTAATAGCAGTTTAACCTGTGAGCCAAAATTAAATACTCACTTCACAAGTGTTATTGTTGCGATAAATGATAGCGATGCGGTGGTTACTGCTAATTGCAATCCCGCCGCGGCCACTTACTTGTGGACGGCTACAAAAAATGGTGCGCCCTTTGCGATAGTCGGTTTAAGTGGCCTCACATCAACTCCCAATATAAAATCTTATGGACCTGGAATTTATGAATTATTTCTGTACGCGACGCTAACTGGATCTTCACATTGGCAAAGTTCAGTCCCCTTGGTTGTTACAATTCAAGAGTCTGCTCCTGCAACTGAACCCACACTCCCGGTTCCGGTTATAGAAGTCCCCATGGATGAGCCCACGCCTCCTCCTATAGTAGTAATAAACAATATAGACTGCAACCCCCGCCTGAATGGTTCGGTCACCGATGTGACTTTGACCTCCGCTTCCGCAAACCCCTTGGTAAGTGCCAATTGTTTACCAACTGATGCACAATACACTTGGAAGGTAACACGTAATGGAACTAGCATCCTCCTTTCTGATTTAAATGGCGCAAGTTCTAATCCTGATTTTTTATCTTTAGGCGCAGGTACTTATTTAATTTATTTAACAACCTCAAAGCCCAACTTTACAAACTGGAACACAACAACGCCTTTATCAGTTACGGTAGATAGTGCGGCGGTTGTGGGTTTATCGTTAAATTGCGCGCCTCGCTTAAATTTAACTTCAACCGCGATTACAATAACCACGGCAGAAGCAAACCCCGTGGTCACTTCTGGTTGTGCGCCAGTAACCGCAGTTCACAGCTGGAGCGTTTATAAAGGTAATTCCTTAGTTGCGGTGGCGGGCCTTAGCGGGGCCTCATCGACGGGAGATTTTAAAGCGGCAGGTTTAGGAACTTATCGAATTTATTTAAATGCGACAAATGCGGGATACAATAGTTTTGTTAGTCCTGCTCCGCTTGAAGTCACCGTGGCCACGGTGAGCAGCCCCGTGCGTGAAGTTGTTTTTGAAAAACTTGTGCTGGCCTCAAACAACAAAGTGGATATTTTAATGCTGGTAGATGATTCTAATTCTATGGCCGCAGATAACGCAAAATTAGCACAGGGTCTACAGGGTTTTGTGAACGCGCTTACCACCAGTGGTATAGACTGGCAGATATGTGCTACGGTGACCAGATCGCAGAATGTGTATAACAATGGAATTTTTTATTGGGGAGCCTCGCGCAATTGGGTGGGTTACTTGGGCTCTCCGGCTTGGATTTTAAAAACCGGAGCTGCAGACCCCAATGCGATTTTCACCAATACTCTAGTTGCCATAGGTGCGGGTTGGGCGGGTACCGATGATGAGCGTGGCATTAAGGCCGCCTGGTGGAGTGTTCACTACAATCAGTATAATAATTGCTACCGCAACGAGGCTTCATTAGCCGTTATTTTAATTTCAGATGAAGATGAGCGCTCCATCGGGGGCAATTCAGAACTTCAGTATTACGCTGGAGAATATAAAACACTGGAGGCGGATGATCAGCCTCAGGAACTCGTTAGTAAAATCAAGCAAAAATTTGGCCTAGATAAAAGGTTCAGCTTTAATTCAATAATAGTCACGCCTGGTGATACCACGTGCATGAGCACACAAGATATCGGGGGCGCTAAGTCACATTATGGCTTTAAATACAGCGAGCTTTCGCAGCTTACTGGCGGCGCCGTCACCAGTATTTGTAATAATGATTACGCGGCCAATTTATATTACTTTAAAGACAAAATTATTAATTCTCTGGCTTCAGAGCCTCTAGAGTGCGCACCTGTTGGTGATGTCGCCGTCACAATAACACCCGCAATGAGCCAAGTGACAACACAAATTCAAAATAATACTTTAATTTTTAATCCGGCTATTCCCGCAGGAAGAACTATAAAAATTATATATAATTGCGCGCGCAATTAGTTAAAAAACGCTAGATTTTATGCTTCGTTTTTTATTTATAAACCAATACCTCATCGCTATCAAAACGGACTTTTTTTACATGTTGAAATTTATCGTCAGTAGCGCGGTACCCACAGGCAATGGCAGCTAGCGTTTTAAAACCAGAATCTGTTAGGCCAAGTACTTTGTCAAAGCCTTCAGGTTCAATGCCTTCCATCGGTAGTGTATCAATTTCCATTAAAGCCGCTGTTGTTAAAAAGGCACCCATAGCAATGTAGGTTTGTCTTTGGGCCCACCAATTAATAACCGCTCCCCGTCCCCCGTGAACAAGGTCGCTTAACATCGTGCTTTTAAATCCCTCTAGCGTGCTGGCTTCTACTCCCCGGGTTTTTGCCATTTGCTGAATGTATTTTTCGATGTGCATTTCATCCATTTTTTCTTTATATGTTAAAACGATAAAATGCGAAGCTTCGGTAACGGGTGTTTGTCCCCAAGAAAGAGGCAAGAGTTGTTTTCGTAGATCAGAATTTAACACCACTATAAATTTCCATGGCTGTAAACCATAAGACGAGGCCGAAAGGCGAAGTGTCTCAGCTAAAATATTCCAATCTGCTTCGCGAATTTTTTTTGTACTATCAAACTTTTTGCAGGCATAACGCCAATTCATTTGGCTGTGTAAAATTTCATTATCCACTCGTGACATGCAGGCCCTCCTTTTTATTTTAAAATTATTGAGTAATAAAAATGGAATCTACAAAAATAGACTTTGTAAACATTGATTCATTATCAGTATTAAACGCCGCCACTCTCCAAAAGTATTTATTTCTGGCTTCAGTTTTTGCAAATTCAAAAGATGTTTCTTTTATGAAATGTTCATCTGCAACTAGCCATTTAAAATTAGGATCGGTTGCAATTTGCACGTGATAGGTATTGGCGCCAGGAACACCAGTCCACTCTAATTTGACCGCACCTGTAACTTTTGCTAAAAACTTAGGGGAGCTTAACACAACTCTTGTTGGGCGCGTTGTTAGTTTTGTAAGGGGTTGTTTTTCAGGAAAAAGTGAATTCATTGTTATGGTATGATCTTTAGGGGCGCAAGCTGGGGCCTCATTTGTCACCGAACACTTGGAATCAGGTTGGCTCGCTGTGCTGTACAGAGAAAAACCAAGTGTTATTATAAAAATGAAAGCTGCAATTAAATACTGCATGGATTCTCCTTCGATTAAGCCAGAACTTACTTTTAAATGCTAGCCGCCATTTAGCAAGCAGATTTAATGCTTTTATCTGGAGCTTTTGATAATCACGCTTGTCATCTCATATAGCTTTTGCTACAACATTTAGCAGGGGTCTGGCAGATGATCGCTGCTGGGTTTACTCAGGAGAGGAAAGTCCGAGCTTCATAGAGCAACACAGGGGGTAACGCCCCTTTGCCGCAAGGTACAGAACAGTGGAACAGAAAGAATATCCGGGGCATTGAGCTTTAAATCGGGAACGGGAGATTTTTAGGGAGCCGCCGGAGTGAAAACAGCCAAACTCTGTGTGAAGCAAGATCAAATAGGGAAGCAAAAGATTTGAGTTTATCAGAATTTTATTTTGATAAACTCAAAGACTTTAAAGAACGGCTCGTTCGAGGCTTTCGGGTAAGATCGCTTGAGCGTTTAAGTAATTAAACGCCTAGAGGAATGATCGTCAAAAGCCTAAAAGAGATCGTGGTCATCTTAGGCTGGAACAGAACTCGGCTTACCGCCGGACCCCGCCACCTTTATAGCCATATGCCAATATACTTGCATATAGCCTAACTATATGCAAGTATATTGGCATATGGTCCGAAAAATATGGCAACAAAAAATTGAAGAAGCTTGGTCCGAAAAGTCCATTGTCTGGCTAACTGGCGTGCGGCGATCTGGCAAAACGACCATTACAAAACAGCTCACTCCCGATTTTCATTTTGATTGCGAACTTCCGCGTGTGCGCAGAATGTTAGAGGATGCCGAAACTTTTTTTTCTAACTTGCCACCCGTGCGCTTAACTTTAGATGAAATTCACCGTTTAGAAAACGCTTCTGAAGTTTTAAAAATCGCCGCCGATCATTACCCAGAGCATAAAATCATTGCCACGGGGTCGTCTACCTTGGGTGCAAGTAAAAAATTTAAAGATGCCTTAACCGACCGAAAGCGCACAGTTTGGCTACAACCTGCGCTTTTGCAAGAAATAAAATCTTTGGGAACTGCGGATTTAGCTCAACGAATGTTACAGGGCGGGCTACCCCCGTTTTTACTGGCAAAAAAATTTCCGGAAAGTGCTTTTTCAGATTGGGTTGACTCCTTTTGGGCCAAAGACATTCAAGATCTTTTTAGTCTTGATAAAAAACATGCTTTTTTAAAATTCTTTGAGCTTATAGCCCTAGCTAATGGGCGTAATTTTGAGGCGCAAAAATATGCTTCACCTTGTGGGGTCAGCCACACGACGATTGCCACCTACTTACAAATATTAAGTGAAACTCACATTTGCCACATCGTACGGCCTTTTTCTGAAAAAAAAGCTAAAGAAATTGTGACCATGTCTAAAATTTATTTTTTTGATACAGGTTTTATTTCTTATTTTCGTGGCCAGCTAAAAATCGACGAAACTGAAAAGGGCTATTATTTTGAAAATATAGTTTTAAACGAGCTGCAATCCGTCTTTAAGTCTTCTGAAATTTTATATTGGAGAGACAAAAATAAACATGAAATCGACTTCATCATCAAGCGTCGCGGAAAAGACCCCATTGCTATAGATTGCAAATGGCAAGAAAAAGAATTTGATTCTAAATCAATGAAAAAATTCAGAGCACTGTATCCGAATGGACAAAATATTTTGGTGGCAGCAAAAACAACCCAGTCCAAAGTGATTAAGAAAAATTTAAACTCGCTAGAGCTACGCGTGGTGCCGGCGCACGAACTGCGCCAGTTTTTTTCTGTAAATCACCCAGACTAAAGTTAAAGTTAAAGTTAAAATAGCCGATACTCTGCTTATGGATAACACACCAGGTATCAACAACAAAAAAATTGCGACCAAGTCAGATCACATAGTTATACGTAAGGTTATTACGAGCTTCACTATAATGCTTGTGCTGCTACTAGCTTCAAATTTGACCATGAGCTATGTGGCCAGCAGAGGCTTTACCTCAACTGATGAGTCCTTACAGGCCATTCAGCTAATTGAGCCTTTGCGTAAGGTAGATGGTTCGATAACGTCAATTACTGCCATTTATAAACTGATTGCACTGAGTAGCATCGATGACAGTCTTCTGCTTCTAGATAAGCTCGTAGCAATTAAATTGGAATATGTCAAAAACATAGCGGATCTAGAAAAAACTCAAAAGGCTGAACATGTCACCAGCTTAAATTTAGAGGCCATTAAATCAAAGTATAAAGACATTGAAACCCTAGGACAAGAAATGGCCTTGGCTTTTATTGAAGGCGATGTGGTCAAAGGTAAAGAACTTATTAAAAAAGTTGAAGCTAGTGGGGCAGCGCTTGAAGCTGTGAACAAGAATATTTTATTAAATAACTACAAAGCGATTAAAGACTCAGGAGAGGCAGTTCGTGATTTTTTCAAATTGATGCGCATGTTAGCTTTTGCATTGATGGCGGCCTCAGTTATTTTTGCTATTATTATACTTATTTCAATCGTTAGGGGAATTCGCCGAGCACTCGAAATTGAGCAGCAGACTTTAAAAGAAAAAATAACCGATATTGTGCAGAGATTATCCGCAAGCACTCAGATTTTATCCGCTGCTTCATTGAATTTAAATGACGCCAATGACAAGTTGGCCTCAAGCTCAGAAGAGCAGACGCAAGCGGCATCACGCGTGGTCGCTGCTGTTGATGAAATGACAGCTATAGTTCAAGAAACTTTAAAACAAACTCAGCAATCGGCTGAAATTTCAGAAAAAACCCAAAAAATGACCAGATCAGGCAGGGAAGCTGTTCAGAAAATGTCGGATTCAATGTCTGAAATACAAGCAGCTAATTTAAAGTTAACCGAAATTGTTCAGTTGATGTCTGAAATCACCTCAAAAACTAATGTAATAAATGACATCGTCTTTCAGACAAAACTTTTATCTTTCAATGCCTCTGTTGAAGCCGCCAGAGCCGGCGAACACGGCAAGGGCTTTGCCGTAGTGGCAGATGAAATCGGTAATTTAGCCGTGCAAAGCGGACAGTCAGCGCAGGCCATCAACCATCTTTTAAGTGACGGAAATGAAAAAGTTAACTCTGTGGTTAAAGATATTCGTGAACGAACGGGCGCTGCCGAGCAAACATCAATAGAGTGTGTGAATATTTTTACTAATATGGAGGCCTTAAACACTAAGCTGAATAGTGCAATCACGCAAATCAGTTCTGCGACCAACGAAGTTAAAATTGGAATTGAGCACACCGCGACGTCAATAGCAGAAATTGATCAGGCCATTAATTTTAATACTAAAATCACCAGAGATAATCAGGCGCAATCAACTGAGGTGAAGCAAGGTTCAAACGAACTTAGCACAATGGTTGAAATGTTAAAAAATATAATTGAATAATATAATTGAACAAACTGAGACGTTAGATTTTAAATAAAAAGCGCTGATTTTGATATCGGCGCTTTTTACTTTTATAACTTAGTTCAGAATCAGATCAAAACCAGCCCAGAACTAAAGTCCTACTTTAAAGCTTCAGAATCATCGGTATAAGTGCAAGCGTCGCTATTGCTTTTCAGTTTAGTCGTCACCGTGCCAATATCGTTAACCAGTTCACCTTTAAGCGAAGCTTTGACTAGGCCTTTTTGATGCGCAAGTGTAAGCTCCGCCCTTGCCGCATTTCTATAATAAATAATTTTGCAATTTTCAAAGCTTGCCGCATCGATTTCTTTGGTAGTGCCCCCAGCTCCTTGATGGTATTTAATCGCCCACGCTTGTGATGTTATCAATAATAATACAGAAATAAAAATTTTCATGTGTTCTCCTTAAATTTAGTTGTAGAAATAGACAAATACCAAGGCCGCCTGGTTATCGGAAAGAATATCGGTTCCCTGTATTTTTTGATATGAATTAGTTGTTAGATATTCAAATTTAGTTGTAACAGCTGCATTGGGCTTATAGTTAAGCCCAAGCGCATTACGGCTTCTAGCTTGGTGGTCACTATTTATTTTTAGACTATCAACCATAAGGTAAGGGCTAAGTTCTGCGCCATTTTCCAGTGTAAATGTATAAGAGCCAATGACATAGTTAGCTTTTACTGATTTACCACTTGTGACATCGTCAACGCGCTCACCGAACTCGCTGAGTAAAGTAAAGTTATCCCAGTGAGCAACAACTTCTCCGCCAACAGATCTATCGACTCCTGCCGGAACACCGCCGATTAATCCATTAGAGTATTCTGCTGTAAGCACTGCAAAAGTGGTCTTTTTTTTGTCGCTACCAACGGTATAAGCGAGTTTGGCTCCCCAATCCATACCATACTCAAACGAACCTGTGGTATCCGTAGGTACTGCCGGCGTTGATGTTACATCGGGGGTGGCGGGCCCTCTTCCCGTCCAAACATCATAATAAAAATCACCATATTCGCCCCAGAATGTGGCACCTTTAACATTGTAGTCAAAGATTGCTTTGCGGGTTGCAGGGTCCGTAAAATTTACAGTTAAACTTGGGTAGTGATTTAGTAAATAGTAACTGGTATGTAGCATTTGACCTACCGTTAAGTGAGCCATTGGGCTCCAAGTTACCTCTCCGTAAGCTCTTTCAACAAACAAGCGACCTTGTTTTGCTTTTTTAGAATCATCTGTAATTGCGGTTTGTCCATAATTTAAATCAGTTGCGTCTTCAAATTCAATTTCAGCAAAAAACTTATAGTTTTCAACAGAGTGCTGCAAGAGTAAATTAAGGTGATGCTGTCTAACAACAGGGCGCGAACTACTTTTTTTGTGGATAAGCTCTACATCAAAATAACCTGACACATCCAGTGCCCCGTGGCCTGCTGTGGGGGTTAAACTCCCCACCAATAATATAGATAAAATCCTAGGTGCAAACTTAAACATGAGTTCTCCTTTTAGTAGTTGTTTTAGTCTTAGTTAAATTTATACTAAATTGTTTAGCGTAATTCGGATAATGACAAGTATTTGATTAGGACGCGACTAGACTTTGGTAGGTGATAATTATTGACTTCGGTCAGTGTTCTAAATAAGCCTTGGAGCGGTATCAATTTTCTAAATGCTAACTAGGGCCAAAAGGATGTAGGGTGTGACTCAAGCCGCAGAAAAATTTTTAACTTTAAAAGTAAAATACGCCGAACAAATTAAAAAGGCCTTAAGGCATCTTGAATATTCGTATAAAAAATCACTGGGGCTTTCGATGCTTGAAAAAGAAATGGATGAAGAAACGCTGGCGGCTTGGGAAAGTTTTTCGTCTCGATTTTCAAGGGTTGTCGATATTTACACAACCAAATATTTAAAAATTTGTGTTTTATTGGGCGATCCTGCCTTTAATGGTAGTTACCGGGACTTATTAGATCAGGCCGAAAAAATAAAATTAATAGAAAGTGCTGATTTTTTTATGAAAATGCGTGAAATACGCAATATCCACGCCCACGATTATCGCGAAGATAAACTGACTTTATTTTTAACTGATTTGAAACACTACGCCCCAGAACTGCTAAAAATAAATTTATGAGACTTTCTGAGGCCGAAAAGGCAGCGATTAAAAATATATTTAATAAATACTCAGATGCTGGCGTCCAGCTGTATCTATTCGGCAGTCGCGTTGATGATTCAAAAAAAGGTGGCGATATTGATCTGTTGATCACATTTATTGATGCAAAGAGGGTGGTGCTTTTTAAAAAACTAGATTTTCTAGTGGCTTTAAAGAAAGCACTTGGCGAACGCAAAATTGATATAACACTGGCGGCAGTTGCGGAAATTCAGCATGACGTATTTTTACAGCTAATAATGCAAAGCGCTGTAGAGTTAACTGATTAACTTTAGTCTTTTCTTTTCTTCGCCAGCACAAATAATTCTTGTCCCAAGCGATTAGGTAATGAGTTCCTTAAGCGCCCCCAAAACAAATAGTGAAAGCCTTGCTCGGTGCGTTTTCTAATTTCCCACTCGGTGGCACCATAGGGTGGGCCTGCGCGTTTTTCCATTGTGAAGTACACCGCCAGTAATTGCCCTTCTTCGTGCAGCATGCGGCGGTAAAGTCTAATCAGATTATTTCTTTGCTCTGGTGGTACCGCACAAAAGCAAGTGTGTTCAACCACCACGTCAAAACTGAAGTTCCATTCTTGTGGAATCTGAAAAATATTGGATTCATAAAAATGTAAATTTGTAAGATCTGCGTATTTTTGTTTTCCTCGGGCAATGGCTTCTTTTGAAAAATCCACTGCTGTAACCAGATGCCCGGCCCTGGCAAAAAGCGCCGCATCATGACCCTCTCCGCAGCCCAGCACCAGTATTCTAGATTTAGGAAGCTTTAAGCGTGGCAGCATATCTTTAAAGGCTTCGGCGGGCGCGTTTAAGTTCCAACTGGGATTAGTTTCTGTTTTGTAGACATCCACCCAATACTGCGAGTGTTGAATTAGTGGGGCCTCAATAAAGTAAGGCGGTGTGGCAATAAATTCTTTATTGGCCACAAAACCTTCATCATCAAAAGAATCAGCTAGATTAAAAAGCTGCTCCTGCGCCTTTTTTGTTAAAACAAAGGGCGCATTTGATGTGGTCCGGCCATTAAATCGATCCCACTCATCTACAGACCATTTTTGGTGATCCGCCAGAAATATTGTATTTTGTTTTGTTTGTAATATTATTTTTTTATCTCTGAATTCTAGCGCAATTATGTGTAAAGCATGATCAAAAGATTCAACGATGTAATCTTCGTCTTGAAATTCTGTAACAAGAGTAAAGGTCTCAGTTAATTTTAAATTGCGATGAATTTCTTCAATTTGGTTCGGATTTGAAAGCACCGGCCCATCAGGGTCTAAATAAATATCACCATACTCATCAATCGTGATAAACCCGGCAAACATTTACGGTGTCTGTTTTTCTTCTGAGTTTATAACTAAACCCTGCTGAAATTCAATAATGGGGTTGTTCGTGTTAATTGATTTTACTATCCACTTGTCGTCATGAGTATTTTCAGAAAGTACACGGTACAAAATGGCTATGCCAGACAGGGTTTGATTTACAGATTCTTTGTCTTCCAGTTGATCAGTATATTTATAGGAAAAATGGGCACTCACCTGATTGTCATCGATTTTTTGGGTGTATATATTCAAAATTTCAAAATATATTGAGTTGGGTTTGGCTGTTTTAATCGTTTCTTCTATTAATTGCATTAATTTGCTTTGAATACCAGCATGTGTGGCCTGACTAATATTGCTGGGTGAATTGAATAGGAACCAGCTTACGATAAAGGCCGCTATAAAAACGACAAAACTGACTATTTTAATCATTGTTGCCTCCTGACATAACATAGAAATGTGACAAAGCCAGTACATCATGTTAGCGTCTGTTAAGGCAAGGAGCAGGTTAATACTATGAATTTTTATAAAAAAACTACTGAAAAGTTAAAAGAGCTAAAAACCTGGGCACAAGTTAAAAGTCCCAAGCCTTTTCAGCCGGCCTTAAGCTATGCGTTAGATTGGCTAGCACCTGAATTGCTAGGTACGGGTTTTAGAATGCTTGAGGTTTCGGATTTTTCTCTGAAAGCTTTAGTTCCCGCTAGAAATAGTAATTTTGATTTTCAGCAAGAAATACACCAGGGTCTTATTTTAAATGCCAGCTTAGAGCTTTGCCGCGCTTTTTTGCAAAAACAAATGGTGGAGAGTTTTTTTAGGCTCACCGCCAGTAAAATTGAAATATTTAAATATCAAAAATGGTCACATGATTTGGAGCTTTTACTAGAAACAGAACAAGCTGCGCTGGATGATTTTTTTATTAATTTTCAGAAAAATAAAAAAAGTGAAATTGAATTTGAAATTAAAATTTTTCCACAGCTAATTTCACAATTAAAAAAAGAAAAAACTAAAAAGCCAGAATGGATTAAGCTAGCGCTGCATATTGAAAAAATCGAATTAATCGCTAAGGTAATCTGAGATGATAATTGAAAGCCTTATTGACACTCATTCCGCTGATTTTAAGCTAAACAAAGCCTTCTTACTTGAACAGGTCCAAAAATGGAAGCATCAGATTGAATTAGTCAAACTTGGCGGCGGTGTAGACGCACTTAAAAAACATAAATCACGTGGCAAAATGACAGCCCGCGAACGCATTGAGGCTCTTATAGATCAAGGCACGGCCTTTTTAGAATTTTCAAGTTTAGCCGCAATTAATATGTACGAGGGGGTGGCTCCTTGTGCTGGAATTGTAACCGGCATCGGGGTTATTGAGGGCACTGAGTGCGTGATCGTGGCAAATGATGCCACCGTGAAGGGGGGAACTTACTTCCCGCTAACTGTTAAAAAACATTTGCGGGCCCAAGAAATTGCAATGGAAAATGGCTTAGCTTGTCTTTATTTAGTTGATAGTGGCGGGGCTTATTTGCCGATGCAATCGGAAGTGTTTCCCGACCGCGAACACTTCGGACGTATTTTTTATAATCAAGCCCGCATGAGCGCGCAGGGTCTATCACAAATTTCAGTAGTGATGGGCTCCTGTACTGCAGGGGGAGCGTATGTGCCATCAATGAGTGATGAAAATATAATTGTTAAAGATACCGGCACTATATTTTTAGGTGGTCCACCACTGGTGCGCGCCGCTACCGGAGAAATTGTCGACGCGCAAGAGCTTGGCGGGGCCTACACGCACTCTGAAATATCGGGCGTAACCGACCATATAGCAGAAAATGATCAACAGGCCCTTGATATTGCCAGATCAATTGTTAAATATTTAAATAAAAAGGCCGTGGTGCAATTAAAAACGTTACCTATTGAAGAGCCCTTGTACGCTATTGAAGAAATTTATGGAGTGCTACCTGCTGACGCGCGGGTTTATTTTGATGTGCGTGAAATCATCGCGCGTATTGTGGATGGTTCGAAATTTCATGAATTTAAGGCCTTGTTCGGCAAAACACTGGTAACGGGCTTTGCCCATATTTGGGGAATGCCCGTGGGTATTATCGCAAACAATGGAGTGCTGTTCAGCGAAAGTGCGCTGAAAGCCGCGCATTTTATTCAGTTGTGTGAACAAAGAGAAATTCCCTTGATATTTTTACAAAATATTACTGGCTTTATGGTTGGTAAAAAATATGAACAAGAAGGAATTGCTAAGCATGGTGCCAAAATGGTGATGGCCGTTTCAAATGCGCGCGTACCTAAATTTACAGTGGTTATTGGTGGTTCTTATGGGGCCGGAAATTATGGCATGTGCGGTCGGGCATTTTCTCCCAGACAACTTTGGATGTGGCCCAATGCCCGTATTGGGGTAATGGGCGCCGAACAAGCAGCAAATGTACTTTTAACAGTCAAGCTTGAGCAGTTGGCGGCTAAAGGGCAGACTTTGTCTGAAACAGAACAACATGAATTTAAAAGACCCACACTTGAAAAATACCAGCTAGAAAACTCCGCTTACTATTCAACTGCCAGAATTTGGGATGATGGCATTATTGACCCTCAAGATACTAGGCGAATTCTGGCCTTAGGAATAGCCGCCAGCTTAAATAAAGATTGGGGCCCCAAACAGCAGGGCGTCTTTAGGATGTAATGATGAGTCATAGTACCAATAAATATATTAAAATTGAAAACTCAGCAAACAATGAACTAATAAAAATTATTTCTTTGAACAGACCAGAAGCTCGCAATGCCTTTCACCCCGAGATGATTTCTGAAATTACAAATTTTTTTAACTATGAAAATAAATTTGAAAATAAAATAGAAAATAAATTTGAAAATGAAAAAAGTGAGAAAAAAACTACTAAGCTGATTATTTTAAAAGCTGAAGGAAAAGTTTTTTGCGCCGGTGCCGATCTGAATTGGATGAAAGACATGGTGAATTATTCCTTTGCAGAAAATACTGCAGATTCTGAGCGCCTTTGGGAAATGTTTGAGTCTATTCAAAATTGTCAGATCCCGGTGGTGGCGGTAGCTCATGGTGCCGTATTTGGTGGCGCGCTAGGGCTATTATCTACTTGTGATTATGTCTATGCTGAAGAAAATACAAAATTCTGTTTCAGTGAAGTTAGGTTGGGTTTAGCTCCGGCAATAATTTCGGGTTTTATTTCAAGAAAAATGCCAGAAGCTTATTATAGGCCCTTAATGTTAAGTGCTGAAGTTTTTAATACGCAGGAGGCGCAAAGAATAGGTCTTGTACAAAAAATTTACAGTTCTCACATTGAAACATCAGAAGTTGCGCATAATTTTTTAGAAAACGGCATTGAAGCCATGCAAGAAACAAAAAAGTTGTTAAACTTATTGCAATTGCAAACTGCTCGTCAGAGTGAAAACAATAAAAAACTTTGTACAAAAGTTATATCTGAACGCCGCATGAGCACTGAGGCACAAGACAGAATGAAGAAATTTTTATGAAACAAATGCGGCGTGTAGCCATAGCAAATCGTGGTGAAGTCGCGGTTAGAATTATAAGAGCTTGCGAAGAGCTGGGGCTGGAAACTGTTCTCCTGCACTCAGATGCAGATATACAATCACGGGCTTACCGAATGGCAACAAAAAAAATTGGGGTAGGCTCTTCAACAGCTGCGTCCAATTGTTATTTAGATAAAGCGGCGCTCATTAATGCCGCCTTAGCTGCCGGGGCCGATAGCCTTCATCCTGGCTTTGGTTTTTTATCTGAAAATGCCGATTTTGCCGAGGAGTGTGAAAAAAGCTCTCTTACTTTTATTGGCCCACCAGCGGATAGCATCAGAAAACTAGGTGATAAAATTTATTTTAAAAATTTAGCAAAAAAAGCGGGTTTACCTTTAATTCCGGGATACGAAGGCGAAGATCAATCCGTTAATGAGCTACTTAAGCAAGTTCAAAAAATCGGATTACCCGTTATTGTCAAAGCGGCCGCAGGCGGCGGTGGGCGTGGTATGAAACTAATTCGCGAAATGAATGAGGCTAAAGAACAGATTGAATCCGCTCAGCGCGAGGCCCTATCAGCCTTTGGTTCGACTAAAGTGTTCTTAGAAAAATATTTAGCGCGCGCTAAACATATTGAATTTCAAATTTTTGGAGACAGCACCGGTCATGTGGTGCATTTATTTGACCGCGAGTGTTCGGTGCAGCGGCGGCATCAAAAAATCATTGAAGAGGCCACGTCGCCATCGCTAACTGAAGATTTAAGGCGTAAAATGGGAGAAGTCGCTTGTAGCATCGCAAGTCTTGGCCGGTATAAAAATGCGGGCACGGTTGAATTTTTGCTGCAAGACAATCAATTTTATTTACTAGAAGTGAACACTCGCTTGCAGGTGGAGCACCCCGTAACCGAAGAAGTTCTGGGTGTTGATCTTGTTAAAATGCAGATACTCACCGCCCAAGGAAATTTTATTTTCAGCCCGCAAGATGTCCGCCTACCAAAGGGCCATTCGATAGAATGCCGGGTCTATGCCGAAAATCCTTATGAATCTGGCCTACCCTCAACCGGTAAGCTGGGTCTTGTGCATTGGCCCGATGGCCCCCGCCGCCGCTTTGAGTATGGTTTTGAAGCTGGCGATACAATTACGTCACACTATGACCCCATGATAGCTAAAGTTATCGTGTGGGATGAAACCCGCTCGCGCGCAATAGACAAAATGATCTGCACCCTTAAAGACAGCGTGGTTTTTGGCGTGTACACAAACATCCCTTATTTAATTGAAATTTTAAATCATGAGGAATTTAGATCAGCAAAAATGACCACAAATTTTATTGAAACTTATTTTGCTCAGGGTTTAAAGCTCACTGTGGCTGATGAAAAAATTAAAAACTGGGCCCAGATTATACATAAAAATTTACATAAAAAATTAAAATCTAGCCAAACAGCGGGGCCTACTGACGCGAGTGCCACAGCTAACCCGTGGGCCACCTATTGGCGGGGCGCCCAATGAAAAATAATTTTTTAGTAAGCCTTGATGGTCAAGAAAAAACCGTCCTAGCTGAAATAATTGATAAAAAAATCTGGTTTAAAATAAACGAGCAAATATACAGTTATAATTTATTAGATTTGGCAGAAGGCCGCTATAAAAAAATAGAGGTCTCGAATAAACTCTCAAATAAATCCTCTGATAGAATCCTAGCTCCCATGCCAGGTAAAGTGGTTAAAATTTTGGTAAGTGAAAATCAAGCTGTAAATAAGGGCGACGCTCTTTTAGTAATGGAAGCCATGAAAATGGAGTACACTCTGAAAGCCGATATTAACGCCACTGTTGAAAAAATATATTCTAAATCGGGTGAGCAAGTCACTTTAGGACACTTACTGATAC
>Ga0209824_10000122_pt1 | contig 55127 bp, 55 predicted proteins | sample VDWuncwatermetaG_FD_184124 | JGI IMG/M metagenome (GOLD analysis project Ga0209824, IMG submission 184124) | Wastewater microbial communities from Netherlands to study Microbial Dark Matter (Phase II) - VDW unchlorinated drinking water (SPAdes)... ...
CTTGTGGTCATTCTCGAGTGTGTTGACGAAGGGGTTCTTTGTCTCAATGGCTGTGAGAAAACTTCGCAGCTCGTCGATGTACATATTTTCATCAATGTTGGCATTGTATCCGGGAGCGGCACTTTCCATCTCATAGGGGATCTCGGTCCATTGAGAACTTTGAGGATCATAGATTCGAATCATCTTAGAGGTCCAGTCCCACACGAGCTGCCTTTGATCGCCGTTGATGAGGAGCCTCCGGGTTGCAAAGCGAGACACAACATCGATCGTGATACTGGCGAGACAATTATCGTACTCGAGAAGAAAATTATAGGTGTCGTCGATCTTTTCGGCTCCCTTAATCGTAACCGTCCTCCTGTTGTAACCTGTCACACTCTTGGGGAAGCCGAAGAGATGTGTGACCCAAGTGAGCTCAAAAGGGACAATTTCACGAGCCCCTCCGGTCGCCGGATTGGAGACGTAATAATCACTCACTTGCTCGTAGGTGTGCCAATCCGGCAAATACTGCCCCGAATGGAGCATGATATTCGAAATCTGACCTAACTGCTTCGATTGGACGATCTCTGCAATTTTACGAATGGCCGGATGAAAAACGAGAGTTGCCGATGGTGCGGCGACAATCCCAGCCTTTTTCGAAAGCTCTTTGATACGATCCATATTCGTGTCAACCACACTGGCCTCCACAAAGAAATGACAACGATTCTCCGCAGCGAACTTCATGTATTCATGATGATGAGCGGGAGGTACAGAGATGATGAGTGTTGTTGGTTGCACTTCCTGAAAGGCCTTGGAGAAATCAGCAAAGGTTTGAGTGCCATATTTTTCCTCAACTTCTCGTCGCCGATCTTCTCTGAGATCAAATCCTAAAACGTTTCTTTCATGACCCAGGGCCTTGAGACAACGAATCCGCCTCTTGCCCATGGAGCCTAAACCGACAACGAGAAATTTCATTTCTTTTCTTTCTTTGTTGATGATCGTTATTCTTTGAAAACCTTAATGTCTGTTTCAGTTTATTCATCGGATGTTTTAATGGATAATCCTATCCCGCTCGTAATTTTTGTCAGCCTTTTTTTCAAGCCATTCCCAGTAATAGAGAGGGGAGATGCCGGTTCCGGGACACTTGGTTGTGAGATTTGAGGGAGAAAAGGGCTCCCCCATTTTGATGGGTTGTGAGGCAACTAAACTCTTTCGGGCCACTTCTCGATTCTTCATTTCCGAGGGGGTTGGGGCCTTACGAGAATCTCCCATGGCTTTTTCAACTTGGCGAATAGACGTTATTAATAGCTTCATTTCATCAGGTGTGAGGGAAGCTTTGTGATCCGGCCCTGCGAGGGTCTTGTCTAAGGTAACCGGAATCAACCCCAGCACATGTTTGCCGTCAATCATTTGATCTCACTCCGCCCATCCACTCCTGCTGCGCCCTTTCCAGTTCCTCCATCCGCCCGATGTCGATCCAATACTCGCGTAGTGGATAGGCGGCTGTGGTCTTGCCGGCGGCGATGAGGTGTTCGAACAGGGTGGGCATGTCGAAGAAGGTCTCCGTCGGCAGATGATCCAGCGCTTCCGGTGACAGCGCGTAGATGCCGGCGTTGACGAAGAACTTCTGCACTGGCTTCTCCTCGATAGCCTCGATCCGCACACCATCGAGTCGAACCACGCCGTAGGGGACCTGAAAGTCATATTCGCGCACGGCCATGGTGGCGGTGGCGCCCTGGGCGATGTGGAACTGCAGAAGGTTATCGAAATTGGTGCGCGTGAGCAGGTCGCCGTTCATCACAACAACCGGGGCAGTCGGCCTTTCCGGGAGCAGCGACAGCGCGCCGGCGGTGCCGAGGCGGGTGCCTTCGTGCAGATACTCTACCTGCACGCCCCAGCGATCGCCAGCGCCAAAGTGGTTGCGGATCATCTCGGCCCTGTAGTTGACCGACAGGAAGATGCGCTTAAAGCCCTGTTCGGCAAAGCTCTCGAGGATAGTTTCCAGAATCGGCTTGCCGTCCACCGCCAATAGTGGCTTGGGGCATTCATCGGTTAGCGGCTGCAGGCGCGTGCCCAGTCCGCCAGCCATCAGCACCACCCAGTTGGGGCGCTTGGCGGCACCGATGAGTTCGTTGAGGGTAACCAGTCCAACGACGCAACCCGCTTCATCTACCAACGGTAAGTGGTGAAAGACTTTGAGGCGCATGAGCGCGAGCATCTCATCGCGGGGCGTTGAGGCCACCACTGTAGTCGGCTGCACACTCATCACCTCTGAAACAGGAACCTGGAGGCTCTTGCCCGCCAGAATGGCGCGACGGATGTTCCCATCCGTCAGAATCCCGAGCAGACAGTCATCCGGTGCCAATACCAGAGCCACCTGCAGGCCTGACGCATCAACCTTGGCGATCGCATCTGCCAGCGGCGTCTCAGGCGAGACAATCACATCCTTCCAATTCGCCATTACTTGTTCATTCCAATCTTGACTGCGGGGTTACCTGCGACGATCCATCCATCAGGAACACTTTTGGTGACTACTGCACCGGCACCAATTACAACATTTGCACCGATCTCAATACCAGGCAGCACAACTGCCCCTGCGCCAATGAAGGCTGACTCTCCTACCAACACATCCCCACTCAACACAACGCCCGGTGAAACAAAGGTGTGTGCACCAATCACACAATCATGGTCAACGCTGGCGCGAGTGTTGATCACAGCGTTATCTCCGATTCGAACCCGGTTCTGCAAAACCGCGCCTGCCATGATTTGCGAACTTTCGCCCAAGTCGCACTCCGGCCCAATCACTGCTGAAGGATGTCGAACCGCATCAAATGAAAAGCCACGCGTTTTCAGATCTTCGAACAATCTCTTTCGACTGCGCACGCATGGATTGGCACCTAGACCATTGACCAGCAACACATCTGTTGGAGCGACCTGATCCAAAAATTCATCGCCGCCCATCACTGGCACACCGAACACTTGATCGCCAACTTTCAGATCAGGATCAAGGACACCGGCAACGTTCACACCACTCGAAAGCAGCGCATCCAGAACAACTCGACCGTGTCCACCGCCACCGAGCAAAAAAACTTGTTTAGACATCCAGTGCTTCGTCAGCGTTGTAACTGCGTCTTGCGGTTTGCCCCAAGGCTTGCCAATACGCAAATGGGCTCACCCCCGCCCCCGACCGCTTGCACGTAAGGTTCTCTTCTGTAAACACCTCGCCGGCTTTGATCGCCCTCGCTACCACCAGGCTCTTACGCGTGACATCGCGATTTTTCCACTCGGATGCGGTTGGGCGCTTGATGCCATCGCCCAGCGCTTGTTCGATCTCGCGGATCTGGCAGACGAGTTCCCGCAATTCATCCGGTTCGAGCGAGGCCTTGTGATCCGGGCCGGGCAGGTTGCGATCCAGGGTGAAGTGCTTTTCGATCACTCGGGTGCCCCGGGCAACGGCGGCAAGGGAGACATGAATGCCCGGCGTGTGATCAGAGTAACCCACCGGCAGCCCAAAGGCTGCGGCCATGGTGTCCATCGCGCGCAGGTTCACCTCGCCAAAGGGCGCGGGGTATTCGGTGGTGCAGTGAAGCAGGGTCACGCAATCTCGCAGGGCTTGTTGGCCCGAGTGCGAGGCAAAGACCTGCTCGAAGTCTCCGCGCTGCGGCGTGGCGGTGGCCGCTGCGGTGAACCCGAAGGCCAGGACGCCCAGGGCAGCCTCGACTTCGGCCAGGGTGCTCATGCCGGTGGAGAGGATCACTCGCGGCGCGGCGCGGGCGATGGCGAGCAGAAAAGGGGCATTGGTTATTTCCCCTGACGGAATCTTGATCGTCTGCAATCCGAATCGCTTAGTGAGGAGGTGCAGGCTCGGCACATCGAAAGGGGTGGACAGAAACGTGATGCCACGGGAACGGGCGTGGGCGATCAGTGCCTCGTGGTCGGCCTCGGTCAATTCGAGCTTGCGGATCATCTCGAACTGGCTTTCGGTCTGATGAGTCGTGCGAGTTTGGTATTCCGCCTTGGGCGCGTTACGGCTGACGAGCTGCTCGGCGCGAAAAGTCTGGAACTTGACCACATCGGCTCCGGCTTCGGCGGCGACATCGATCAACTGCTTGGCTAGGTTCAGGTCGCCGTTATGGTTGACGCCGGCTTCGGCGATGATGTAGGTCGGCATATCAGTACGCATGTTCGATATCGAAGAAGGCTTTCTGCGTTTTGAGTGCAACCACCTTCAGGGTGTCTTTGACTCGACGGCTGACATCACCCAAACCATAGAGGGATTTTGTCGCTGGCAGGTCTGCACGAAAGTCCGCAGAAAGCGCCTTATTGATCGCGGCGACAATCGCGTTTTTATTTCCCGCAGCATCAATTATGGATGAAGCCTTGAGCCTACCCTTCTGGCGATCACCAATATTGACCGTTGCTTTTTTGAGTGCAGGTGCTTCGGTAAGGCCGCTGGAGGAATTGCCAATGACCGCATCGGCTTCGCGCATGAGGCTCAAATAACGCTGCTGACCAAACGAAACAAATGCCTGAGCACGGTGCTTGTTAGCCGCAACCCACTGATCCAGTCGATCAATCAATGCGCGCCCCCCCGTATCTGCGTTTGGATAAGTAAAGATGATGGTCGCTTCAGGAAACTCATCCAATGCCGCAAGCAACTCATTCATCGCTGCAATGGGTTCTCGTTGACCCAAAGTTGCGGGGTGATAGGTAACCAGAAAGACCGGCGGGTCAAGTTTGATTGCCAATGACTTTTCCAAAGAAGGTCTATCCATCCACTCAAGATACTGAAGATGATCCAGGCCGGGCGCACCAAAGTTGAATACTCGATCTGACGTTTCCCCTAGTTGGATCACCCGCTTGCGATAGGGCTCCGCAGCCACGAAGTGCCATTGCGCCATTTTTGTAATGGCATGTCGAATACCCTCATCGTAGGCGCCTTCAGTCGTCTCACCCCCATGAATGTGCGCAATCGGAATCCGCGCCACCATCGCCGCCTGGGCTGCTGCCAGAATTTCGAATCGATCACCCACCACCACCATGATGTCAGGCTTCAGGCGATCCAGCGCATCGGCAAAGCCAATGACGCCCAAGCCAATGGACTTGGTGATGCCCACCGGTGAATCGGACGAGAGCAACATCTCGACCTTGGCATCGATGGTGAAACCATCGGCTTCAATCTGCTGATAGGTCAGCCCGAACTCGGGCGAGAGGTGCATGCCGGTAGCGATTATCTGCAAATGCAGATCTGAGTCTGCGGCGACTTCCTTCATTAGCCAATAAAGCAAGCCGTATTCCGCACGGGTGCCGGTGACGATGCAGATTTTGCGTTTCGCGGTCATTGCAGCTGGCTTGCCAGTTTGGCGCTACTCGGCAGATTGATCAGACTCGCTTCCAACCGCTCCGCAACTGGCAGCGGTGCGCGGGGGCAGTCGGCATACATGGGCAGCTTGTGCAGTAGCGTCCAGGTCGGTCGGCACTGGTAGCCGGCATCGTTGGCAGCGGTGAGTAACTGGTCGCGGGCGTTTATGTCCGGTTGCTCCAGGCGCACCGTATTGAGCCAGTAGTTGCTTCGACATCCGGCAGGCTCGGTTACGAATCGAATGCCAATTAGGTCCCGAAACGCTGCCTGGTAGCGTGCCGCCAGTTCACGCTTGCGCGCCAGGAAATCCGGCAGGCGCTCCATCTGCGCACAGCCGAGAGCTGCATTCAGATTCGGCAGGCGATAGTTCCAGGCGACCTCGTCATGGAAGAACTCCCAGCGGTGGGGACGCTTGGCCGTGGTGGTGAGGTGCTTGGCGTGACGCGCCAGTTCGGTATCGTTGGTCAGAATGGCGCCACCACCGCCCGTGGTGATGATCTTGTTGCCGTTGAAACTGAGCGTGCCTAGTTTGCCGAAGGTGCCGGTGTGCTGGCCCTGATAGGTGCTACCCAGCGACTCGGCGGCGTCTTCCACGATGGGCAGGCCGTAGCGGCTGTCGACTTCCAGCAAGGGCCCAATGTCCACCGGGTTACCGTAGATGTGCATGGGCACAATCGCAGCGATGCGGCGGCCGGTGTGGCGGTTGTGCGGCCCCAGGGGCGTGGGCTCGGCGATGGCCTGCAGGTGGTCGGCTAAGGCGGCTGGGTCTATCCCCATGGTGTCGAGGTGGCTGTCCACGAAATGGGGCACAGCTCCACAGTGGGCGACGGCATTCGCTGTCGCCACAAAGCAGAGCGCGGGGACGAGTACCTCATCCTTGGCCTGAACCCCGGCGAGCTTGAGCGCGATATGCAGCGCCGCCGTGCCGTTGGCCACCGCCACCGCGTGCTTGGCGCCGGTGTACTCGGCCAGTATGGCCTCGAACTGGTCGACATATTTACCGACCGAGGAGACGAAGGTGGAGTTCAGACACTCCTGCACCAACGCGCTTTCGTTGCCGGTGAATTCGGGTTCGTGGAGAGCAATCAGTCGGTTGGGCGTACCCAAAACCTCCTGCAACCCCTGCAGCAAAACCTGATCGAGCGAGTTCACCGTAGCGTCCATATCAGATGTTGTACCGGTCAGCCTTGTAGCTGACGAGGTTGGCTGGGTCCTGGAACCATTCAGCGGTTTCGGCCAGACCGTGCTTGAAGCCTTCGCGACCACCATAGGCGGGTTGCCAACCGAAGAGCTGTTTGGCTTTAGTGTTGTCCGCCCACAGGCGTTCCACCTCGGAATTCTCTGGACGCAGCCGCGCTTCGTCGGTAACGATCTCGATCTCACTGTTCATGGCCTCGGCGATGAGGCGGGCGGTGTCACCGATGGAAATCTCGAAATTGCTGCCGAAGTTGACCACTTCGCCCAAACCTCGACCTGAATTCAGCGCGGCGATGAAGCCAGCCACTGTGTCCTGCACATAACTGAAATCGCGCGTCGGCGACACCGCACCCAGCTTGATCTGCCGCTGGCCGCTGGCGATCTGCGTGATGATGGTCGGGATCACCGCACGAGCCGACTGGCGCGGGCCATAGGTGTTGAACGGCCGCGCAATCACTACCGGCAGACCGAAGGACGCATAGAAGGAATAAGCCATCTGATCCGCCGCGATCTTTGTGGCCGAATACGGCGACTGCCCCTGCAGCCGATGCTCCTCGGTAATCGGCACGAAGCGTGCGGTGCCATACACCTCGCTAGTGCTGGTGTGCACCACCCGCGAAACCCCCAGATCGTGCGCCGCCTGCAGCACGTTCAGCGTGCCTTTGACGTTGGTATCCACGTAGGTGTCGGGCGAGTGGTAGGAATACGGAATGGCGATCAGCGCCGCCAGATGCAGGACCGCATCGCAGCCCTTCATCGCTTCCTTCACTCCGTGCGGATCACGGATGTCGCCGGCAAAGACATCCAGATTGTCGTGGATGTCCTTGGGTGCATGATCAAGCGACCCCCAGGAGTTGAAGGAGTTGTAGAACACAAAGGCGCGGACATCATGGCCCTGGCGGACGAGGGCTTCGGTGAGGTGGGAACCGATGAAGCCGTCGGCGCCAGTAACGAGAATTTTCATCAAATTCTTCAGTAACAGACCACGAGGCGCTTGATATCCGGATAGCGGGCGAGGAGGGTTTTGACGAAAGCCTTGCCGAAGGAACCGGTGCCGCCGGTAACCAGTATGGATTTGTCATTGAACATTTGACGTTCCTATAGCTTGGAGGCCTTCGTCTGCTGGCTTGTGGCGTAGTCGCAAGCAAAGTGGCCGTGGCGAGAAATGTGACGGACTTGAAACCAGCCAACTCGACTGATAGCCCGCACAGCAACGGGATGTCCCCGGCACTTGGTTACCAAATCGCGAGCACATCGTGGACTACTTATCCACCATAGCGCACGTTGCCAAGGCTGCATGCAACTCGGCCCTGATCACTTCGAAAGATGGTCGGTCTGGATTGTATTCAACCAAATACCGTTGTGACGCTTCAGTCCGGGATTGATATCTTACCTGATCGAGCCCTCTGAGCTCGTCCAGCTTGGTTCGGAACTCTGCATAATCTTCCGTATCCGCAGAGCATTCAGGCGCAATGGGAATCCTGTAGGCCGTAAGCTTCAATGGATTGCAGGTCAGTACTTTCTTTCCCCAGCTATATGCTTCATACGCGATCGAAGAACTGAAACTAACGACAACGTCGCTCCGGTCTATCAATCGATAAGAGTCGAATAGATCCACCCTTGGAAAAGCTTCGCACGCTGGGCCGAACAATTCCTTCACGTATCGAATTTCGGCGGCATCATTCGAGCGCAGGACGACGCAAAGTCTTAGCCGTCGTTCTGCGACATATCTCTTCAATAGGCTGGCAACGATGTCCATCGACAGGCGAATTTCAGACCACAATCGCCAACTAGGACCTTTCCCAAAGCTCCATTGCGAAATCAGGCATATGTCGAAATCCCTGGCAACAGGGGTTGCACGGGCGCGATAACAATCCGCCCTAACGGAACCCACGGCGATCATCCGATCAATCTGGTGACCATACTCGTGATAGAGGTCGACGTCGTGCTGTCCGAGAAAGTAGGCCACTGGCGTGGAGATCAACCCCTCCGGGTTGCCTGGTCCGACGGGGTCGGTCGTGACGTTGCGAGGCACATCGATGGCGTTCGCGATCTGAATGAAGTGGACACCATCAAGATTCCGACTCAGCCACCAATACACTGAACTGTTGTGAACAAAGGTAATAACTACCGTCGGCCGCATCAACCGCATACACGCGAGTGTATATCCGTAACTGAGACACCTTCGGATTGTCAAGCGGTTGCCAGGCCCTCTACTGATCTCCTGAAAGATCAACTGAAAACACGCAACAACCGCAGGTACAATCACGGTTAGCGCAATAGGACATCTCTTTAGGCCCGGTTCGAAGAGCGTATAGTCCGTTTCACGCAATACCGTTTGATCGAGAATATCTCGACCACCTTCGTGAAAAAGAACAACAGGCGCACTGGCCGGAAGCACAACGGAGAAACGACCAATAAACAGAAACTTTCGTATGAGGCGTCCAATCCACTTTATCATGTCATGGTGAGGCTGACTTCGCTCTTGCAGATATGGTACATGCGCGTATATCCTCCAGATCATGCCTTCTTCTCAACCACGTACTCAAGGTATTCCACGAATTCGGAAGAGAGCAAACCGTACCATGCGTAATCCATCCATTCGCCATGATCGGATAGAAGGCGCTGTCGAAGCACTCCCTCCCTACGCCAACCCAATTTTTCCACGCAGCGGATGAACGCGGGGTTGCAGGAGTTGGCCTCGACACGATGCAAACCGAGCTCGCCAAACATGAATTTTGTGGCCAAATAGACAGCCTCGGTGCCTATGCCTTGGCCCCACACGGATCGGTCCCCGAGAAGAATCCGGATTTCCCCGCATCGGTTGATCCAGTCAATCGGTCCGATTTGCAGATTCCCTACATGGCGCTGGCCCTGCAATAGCATCAGCTTGAGGACGACTTCGTTGTCACCCAATGCGGCGATGAATCGCTCCGCATCAGCACGGCCTTGCGTAACATGGCGGCGCCGAGAGTAGCGATTGACCTCCGCGTCGTTCAGCCAAGCGAGATACTCATCGGTAATAGCTTCCGGTCCAAACGGTTTGCAAAGAAGGCGAGGCCCCTGCAAGGCGATATTGTTAGGTAGCGCAGGCATCGGAAAATACTCCAGACACATCCGGGTCAGCTACTTTGCAGCATGCGTCAATCACGTCCCATATCCGGGAGGCAATGTCCAGCACTGCATAGTCTGAATATTTTCGCCCAACGATCTGCAACCCGATCGGAAGCCCGTTCGCCCCGGTCATGACTGGAATAGACAGCGACGGCATACCCAAATACGTCCAGATCTTGCAGGTATCCGCAAGATCTGGCGTGCGTAATCCTAACGGGGCTTCACCAGCGGCAGACAAACAAACAATAGCATTTACATCAAGAGTGTCTTCCATGTGCTGCGTCTGCTCCGCCTGTTTCCAGACGGCCTGGTGGTACGCCTCGGGAGTTATGTGGCTACCACGTTCCAGCATATCGTCAAGGACCCCGCTGATCAGGGATCGGTCGTTGCGGCGCTCGCCCTTGAAGTAATAGGACAGCGCCTTGCAATAGATCACTTCGTGCTCATTGTAGATGTCCTCGGCATCCGGGATATCTATCGATTCGACATCGAATCCCCGGACTGCTAACCGCTCCAGTACTTTCTGAATCGCTTCCCGGGCATCCGGCGTTGCGGCAGCCCAATGAGGCCCCTTATAAAAGCCTAGCCGCGTCATCGGCGAAAATGGATGCCGAATTACATTCCGTTCCACGAATGGATAGTTCGCGCCCCTAACCCTCAGGGTTTCAAAAACCAGTTCAATGTCCGCGATTGACCGCGCGAACCAACCAACGGTATCCAGGGTATCGGTCGTCTTGAGAACCCCAGTCCTGGGGACCAGCCCGAAGGAGGGTTTGAAGCCGAAGACACCGCAATAGCTCGCCGGCCTGATCGTAGAACCACCCGTCTGGGATCCCAGCGCGACCGGCACCATCCCACACGCGACGGCAGCAGCGGAACCGCTCGACGATGTTCCGGGCGAATGTTCAAAATTGCGAGGATTGCGGGTCTCTGTCGGTTCATGAACTGCGAATTCGGAAGTTTGTGTTTTTCCAAACACAACCCCACCCTCGTAACGAAGATTGAACACCACCCGAGCATCATTGCCGGGCTGGTAGTCCCGCCAAATCGCACTGCCCATTTGCGTCGGGTAATCCTGAGTATTGAATATATCCTTCACGCCGACCGGAACCCCAAGCAGGGTTCCTCGATGGGAACCCTGCGCAATTGCCCGGTCGACACGATCTGCTTCCGCGAGCACTTGCTCGGGCCGAAACACCGCCCACGCCTTCAGTGCAGGCTCAAGCCGAGCGATGCGATCAACAAGGACTCGCGCCACCTCTACGGCAGTCAGGTGCCCAACACGAATCGCCTCGACGATTTCGGTCGCAGTCAGTTCGTGTATCTGCTTCACACCTTGCCCTTCACGACAATGGGAATGTCCTTGAACTGAGGCAGTCTCTTCTCTTGCATGATCTCGTAGAATTCTGCTTCAGTGTAGCCAGTAATCTGCAGATAGTAATCGAGCGCCTGTGGCCGTTCCTGGTCGTATTTCTTGGCCAGTTCGAAGCCCTCCTCCCTCGTGAGCAATCCCGCCCGAACGTCCTGGGATGCCATATCGGTGCCCCGCCCAAACCCGCGCTTGAGGAACTTGGTGTAGTCGTGAACACCCGGCATCACACATTCCACGCTCTTGTATCTCTTGTAGGTGCCTTGCACGTGATCTTGTTCCCAGCCGTACTCCTTTACAAGAAACTCCGTCTGGCGCTCGTTATCCCAAAACATGTAGTCGCCGAGAAAAATGGCGTGGATATCGGCCTCCTTGAAATCGTCGACAGACGGCATGCGATACATCACAAGATCCTTGTCACGCAACCCCTCTTTCCCAATCATTGCTTCTGCGGAAACGCGGGCAGAGTTCTTGAGCCAGTGCTCTGGATCTGAGCGAAAGATGTTGTCACGTCCCTCGCGACCCGCCACGTAATCGGAGCCCGTCGCCTCGTAGGTATCGTCATTGAGGTAGGTCGCGCGACCGGAAAATTCTGCCGGAGATTCCCCGTACACCACAAGTTTGATGCCGAAGTTGATGGCAATCTTGAGGGGAAACGAAGAAACGCCCGTATGGCAATGCCAACAGGCATCACCAATTGCCTTGAGCGACGCTCTGGCCATCTTGTTCACGGTCGACCGGCTCGGGGTAAACATGACGTGATCAATGCCGAAGACCTCAAGGCAACGCTCGAGATTTCGTTTGCCTGCAGGGGACAACCAATTGTGGCTCGCAGTGACGGCCAACGGTGTCAGGCCATACACCTTGGTAATGACGTGCAATTGAAACCAGCTATCCTTGCCACCACTGATAGGGACCATGCAATCGTAATTGGCGCCACTATGCAGCTTGTGATGATCGAGGATCCCCTTCAACATCTTTTCGCGGCGAGGCCAATCAATATGCATCTTCTGCTCAGACGAACGGCATGCGAGGCAAATACCCATCTCGTCGAATTGCATGCCCTCATTGGTTTCGGGCATACAGCAACGGGTGCAATATTTGAGACTGGGATAAAGAGGCGTACCAAGAGTCTTTTCCATTATTCACCCACCTCATCATAAGCAATCATAAATTTTCTTGTACAGCAGTGACTCCACTGGTTTAGACGGAAAAAGTGTTTTCCAGTGATGTCCTTAACTCTGCAATGCATAACAGCTACACCCCTTTGCGAAAGGTCGCCCTCGCCCGCTCCAAATCCTCAGGCCAGTCTATGTCGATGGACTCCGCATCACTTCTAATGACGGCCCCCCATTTGTCTCCATACATGCTCGGCCTTTTCAGGAAATATGGTACTCGGCTAATCCAAAAGGCGCCAGTGGGATAGTACGCGCGCGGCAAGTTTTGAGATACGTTGTATTCGCCATCAAGAGAATTACCAAGAACTGTGCGCGCTTGGCGGGTAGTCTCGTCAACGCGAAGAAGCCACTCCGGAAACTCAGTCGCAGGACGGACCGCGGTTACCGACGTCCACTCCGGATTCTGATGCAGCAATCTGAATGCCTCATCAATCGTTTCGGGACGCGTCAAAGGGGTTGCCGGAGTCAGGGTAACTGCGTAATCCGGACTCTCTTTTTCGTTCTCAATCAAATACCTCAAGGCATGTTCGGTGACCAGTTCGGAAGGCACATCTTCAGACAGTCCGGGCGGTCGGCTGAAAGGAACTTCGGCCCCAAGTAGCATTGCTTGCCGTGCAATCTCGTCGTGGTCGGTTGATACTATGATGCGACTGATCCACGACAACTTCTGGCAGAGCCGTATCGGGTAGTACAGCAATGGCTGGCCAGCGAGCAGGGCGAGATTCTTGAGGGGGATTCGCTTTGAGCCACCGCGCGCATGAATGATGGCAACTACGTTTGGATCTGGCATATCGGAGTGGATTCGAGAAAACTAATTGCAGAACAATACCCCAGGGAATTGCACGAACCTGAATTACCATTTCTATACCTCGTCATGAAGGGGAACACAGCGCATTTATTGCAAATTCGCATCTTCTGGATACGTCTTCGGTTTAGCGACCCCGGCCACGGTCGAAAGACCCTGCCTCGGGCGGGTTGTCCTGGAAATAGTCCGCCAATTGCTGACGATGGGCGGCAATCTTCGCGAATGCAGACACTATATCATCCATATCGCGCTCGGTATTGGGCCATCCCATGAGAAAGAAACCCAGATATTCCTTGTCGTGCACTCGCTGTGCGATCACAACGCGCGCGGGATCGTAGCAAACACTGTCGGGGCGGATAAGAGTCTTGAACGGATGTCCACCGTAGCCGTAACCGAGCTTGCGCTTGAATAACTGATTGTCCGACATGAGTTTGCCGACCCCGGTTGCGACCGGAATGCCCTCGGATCTGAGTACCTTGGCGACCGCATCGCGGCTGATGCCAACTCGTTCGCCAAGCCAGCGGAACGCGGCCGTGTAGGCGGCAAACGTGTCGCGATGAGTGATACGCTGGGGTACCAGCATCCGATCACTGACTTCTTCTAGGCGCTCCACCAGGTAGTTGTAATTACGATTGCGAATCCCGTTGGCACGGGAAAGCTTTCCTGTCTGCACCCAGCCCAGCGCAGCAACGACTTCAACCATTCGAAAGTTGAATCCGATAACATTGACGACATAGCTATCAGGATCATTATCGTCTGGAACGCATTCGCCGTGGTTCCGAATCAGCCGACACTTCTCCGCGATATCCGGGTCCGAGGTGATCACCATCCCACCTTCCCCGGTCATGACGTTCTTCGGCTCGGAAAACGAAAATACCCCTGCCGCGCCGTGAGTGCCCAGAAAGCGTCCCCGATAGATTGTGCCTGGCCCCTGAGCGGCATCCTCGATCACCGGGATATTGTGGAGACGGGCGATATCGAGGATTCGGTCAAAATCCCCGGCGTTGCCGCACCAATGGACAGGAATGATGCATCGCGTCGCCGGCGTGATGGCACGTTCCACAGCTTTAGGGTCGAGACACAATGTTTCCTGATCGATATCGGCAAATACTGGAGTCGCGTTTGCGGCCACGATGGCCGTGGCAGTGGCCGTAAAGGAAAGCGGGGTCGTAATGACTTCGCATCCGGGACCGACGTTCATCGCCATCAGTGCCGCGGTTAGGCCAGAGGTCGCTGAATTGACGGCGACCACGTAGGGGACTTCGTGAGCTTTGGCCCAGTCTGCCTCGAAACGACGCACGTTGGGCCCGCCCAGAAAGGAAGACGGGGTGTCGAGGTGACGCAGTTCCTCGCTGGTTTGCCTGAGGAGTTTGCGGGTGCCCGGCAAAGCGGACCCCACGAAGCGCGAAAACAAGCCATCGCGAACCGTCTGTGCTACCGCATCGACCTCGGCTTCGTCCACCATGGGTTTTGAGAAAAAGGCACGGTCACGGACGGGCCGACCACCGAGTACTACGGGCAATAAGATGTTGGACTGCGAAGGCATGATTCGATCTCGTTCAGTAAGTGTTGGATCCTTAGTGCGGTTGCGCCGGTGGAGGTTACCTTGCCTCGACCTTCAAGGGCGTCCGACGTTTCCGCAAAAAGAGGCAAAAAGCGTTCATTAGGACGAAATTCTGGCAATGGTTCCATAACGAGTTCGCGGTAGCCTGAATATCTCGGGCTGGGCTGGAAGCGCTCGACGATAAGGCAGGAGCAATTCTGCGTGATTTGCATCCTCCCCTCGCTACCGACAATGTCCACCTCGAAAATCAGATCTTCGCGATCGCCGGTTCGCTCCAGAATCACATGCTGGCCGGAAGCGGTAAACAGAACGGCGGTCCCGCATTCCCCGTCGCCAGCAAGTGTATGGATCAGCTTCATTGGGCCAACCAAATAGTCGAGAAGATCGAGCGCGTGACAGCCAACCGCGTCGAGGGGCCCAGAATAGCGACCGGTAGCACGTCGAATTGAGCCAACTGCGCCCTCGTCTAGTAGCAGCCGCGCGGTCGGGATCACCGCATCGTACCGCTTGTAATAATTTACCGCCAATACAACCCCGCGAGCTGCATAGGCCTCGACTATCTTACTCGCCGCCTCGCCAGCACCACCGAGTGGCTTTTCGCATATTGCAGCCTTCACGTGAGGCAACGCGACTTCGAGTTGCGGAAGGTGAAATTCCGGTGGAGTGCAAATGCTTATCACATCGAGTCGCTCATTGATCAGAAGATCCCCCATTCTCTCGTAACAGCGCAAAGCTGAGCGACGCTCTGAGGCAAGGCGAAGCCGTTCAGGGACCACGTCGCAAACTGCAACTAGATCGAATCGATCAGACAAGCGTTCGTAAGCAGTGAAGTGAGTCCAGACCCCACTACGCTTGGGATCCAGGTCGAACATCATGCCCACTTGGCCAAGGCCGACAATGGCCGCTGCGAATGGTTGCTGTCGAATCATTTACCTACTTGTAATGCGGTGGCGTCCATTACCATTTTTCTTACCGAGACAAGATCCGAAATACTGCTGGTTATGGCGTGTATATCACGAGTGGTCAAATGAGCGTATGAGGGAAGACTGAGTCCATGGGCTGCAAGATGGGTTGTTACCGGATAGTCCCTGACGGTCCTTGCGTTCTTGAAGGCAGGCATTTCGTGCATCGGAAGGAATACCGGACGGGAGTCCACGCCCTTGGCGAGCAGCCGTTGCGACAACTCATCACGACTCAGGTGACCTGGTTCGACGAGCACCGTGTAGAGCCAGCACACCGGCGCTGCCCATTCCGCCACATTCGGACGAGTTACTCCGGAAACGCCTGCTAACGCCTCTTGATAGGCATCGAACACCGCCATTTTCTGCCCGAGGATCTGATCGATGCGCTCCATCTGAGCGACGCCGACGGCCGCTTGCAGATTGGTGAGGCGATAGTTATAGCCCGGCTCCACATGCCAGTAGCGGCGATTCGGACGCATGCCATGGTCGCGCAGCATCCGGGCTCGTTCCATAACAGCAGAATCACGGAACAAAATCATTCCGCCTTCACCGGTAGTGATTGTCTTGTTGCCGAAAAAGCTGAAGCAGGCGGCGTGCCCAAAAGTCCCCAGCAAGACCCCGCGGTAACGACCCCCCAAAGATTCCGCACAATCTTCAATGATGTAGAGCCCTTTTCGGTCGGCGATTTCCATCAGCGGGCCCATGTCACAAGCATGACCATAAATATGGACTGGCATGATGGCCTTTGTCCTGGGCGAAATGGCGCGTTTGACTTCCTCGAGATCCATGGTCCACGACAATGGATCCACATCCACGAGCACCGGCGTGGCTTTGGCATGGACAACCGCGTTGGCACTCGCGCCAAACGTAAAATCAGGCACGATAACTTCATCGCCTTCACCTATCCCCAAACTTATCAAGGCGAGGTGAAGTGCGATCGTACAGTTGCTGACTGCCAACGCATGGTCGATACCATGGAAATCCGCAAGCAGCCGTTCAAAGAGGGTTACAAATCTGCCTTGCGAGGATATCCATCCGGTCCGGATGCATTCTTGTACGTAGTTCAGCTCATTCCCATGAAAAACGGGCTCCGCGACAGGAAATTTGCGATGGCGGCTCAGCGCTGCGTAGTCCACAACCCTTCGGTCTGCGTCCACCAGAGGAATGAACGCAATCCTGTCACTCATGGCCTTATTGATCTGCACGTCGGTGGCGGTGACCGGCAAGCTGAAGCAGCGCTCGTTCATTACTTCGGGAATAGGGGTATCAAGTCCGACGCCGCGGAGGAGGGCTCTTCGAATATCACCATCGGTGATAACCCCCTCCAGATGCCCCCCTGTAGAGACTACCGCCAGGAATCCCGTGCCGCACCGGTCGATCTGCAGTAGGGCGTCCCTCAGAGAGGAGTCGGAAGAAACGCAGATGTCCTGTATGTCCAAGTTCATAGTGCTTCTCTCACAAGGTCTCGGACCTCGACTATTCGATATGGCGCAATGCGAGACAACTCCAAAGTGACCGCAGAAGCGGCGAAATGTCGAAGGTGTGGAATAAACCAAGCATCCTTCCCGAAGGGGGCGTTCCGGTCTTCCAGTCCGTCGTTATCGCTGAGGTGCAAGGCACGAACATGCGGCGCGACCTCGGCGACGAATGTTTCGAGGTCGAAGCCACAGGCGACCGAGGATACTTTGGCATGGCCGACGTCCAGCAGCAGCCCGAAGTTTGGATCTCCGACATCGCGGACAAGCCGCGTCAAATCGGCTGCTTCGGCCATCGGCAGCAGACGGCGCGCCTCGTTGCCTGAGCGGCTGGAGATGACATTGTTTTCGACCAATAGCTTAACCCCACGCGGGCTGGCATAATCGTTTAGCTCCCGGACACTGTCGAGTATCGTCGCATAGAGAACTTCGCGATCCGGCAATCCCGACTCCAGCAATTTCGCCTGCTCCACCGGGCGTCCCAGCAGATGGGTCGGGATGTCGACAGCAAAGCCGCCATGGATTCCATAGACTGGGCTATCGAGTCGCTCAGCGAGGTCTATGGCTGCCTTGCAAAACTCAATTGTCCGTCGAAGGGCTATAGGATTCTGAGAAGCAATATTGAGAAGAAAGGAGGCTGCTGGCGGAGGGAAATAGTTGTGGACCAGCAAAGATGCCCATTGCCGGGCCTGCTCCAGGAGTTCCAGGGAATATCCCTCCAAGGCGCTCAACTCAATAGCGTCAATGCCGTGGGTCTGGCAAGTCGCCAAAAGAGCGCTCAACTCTCTGTTCTCAAACGCGCAGGTCGAAACGTAGATCAGTGGTGGTGTCTGAGTCATAGGGATTTCTGGTATATCCGATGGCCTTTCGGCGAAAATGTCCCGCTGAACCTGAACCCGGCCGTCTCGTAGGCTGCCAAAGCAACGGCATTATCCGGATGGACGGACAGTCGCAGCGCAGGACAGCCCAACTCGCGACACTGACCAACGGCGAACGCGAGCGCTATTTTCGACAAGCCACGGTTACTGGCCCAGCGGGCAACATATACGCCAAAGGAAGGAATTTCGTATCCCTGATCAAATCCACGTAGCATGAAAAAGCCCGCCAGTCGCTCATCGAGAGATATAATCCAGTAGCCGTCCTTGCGCGCGCAAGAAAGTGCGTCAACAACCCCGCTCGCCGATAGTTCGAACGGCGAGAAATGCTTCAGATAAGCCTCTCCATCCGTTGCGAACAGTTCGCCGAGCGCGAGCGCATGTTCAATCGCTAACGGTTCAATGATCAGGCGGTTCAAGCATCCACCATTGAAGAGGCTGGTTTTCCCGGATGTCGACCTTTGCGCGCCATCCGATAATCTGAGACCAGCAGCGGGGAGGTATTCCGACAGCGGGTCTTTTGAGAGTCAAATTAGCCTCGGAAATGATCTCGCCTGCCCGAATTAGCCTTCGCGAAACGAGGCTACGCCGCATGCTTGCCATGTTTTCCAGTTCGGCATCCGTAGGTGTCTTGATTGGGGAGCCCAAGGCGAGCTCGGCGTCCCGAATCGCCTGCACCAGCACAGCAAGTTCGTTAGGGGTCGCCGAGTTTGACTGGTCGGGGCCAGGTAAAGTACGGTCGAGCGTGAAGTGCTTCTCGATCACGGCGGCTCCCATACCAACGGCAACGATCGAGGCTGCGCTCCCTTGGGTGTGATCGGAAAAACCGACCATGCATCCGAAAGTTCGTGCCAGCCCTGCCATGGCTCGCAGGTTGGCATCAGCCACCCTGGCAGGATAGTCCGTCGTGCATTGGAGTAACACGATCTGATCGTTGCCGGTTTCGCGTACCGTTCTGACGGCTTCGTCAATTTCGGCGAGGGTGGCCATGCCGGTGGACAAAATCATGGGCTTGCCTTTGACGGCAATTCTTCTCAGAAACTCGGGCTCGACAAGCATCGCAGACGCGACCTTGTAGGCCTCGACACCCAAATCAGCCAACAACTCTACATCTGTGAAGCCATATGGAGTCGACATGAACAGGATTTCTTCGTCACGGCAAACTGATATTAGATCGGCGAACTCCTCATGCCGCAACTCGAGCTTGCGCAGCATGTCGCGCTGTGATTCGGAGGCACCTGTGCGCTTGATCTGGTAGGCGGCCTTGGGCGCGGTAGCCGTTACCAGATCATCAGCACGGAAGGTCTGGAATTTAATACAGTCCGCGCCGCAACTTTTCGCCACGCGAACCATCTCCATGGCCAGCCGAAGATCGCCATTGTGGTTTACGCCGGCTTCAGCGATCACCATGGTCCGACCAACGCCCACTCGCATGCCGGCAATGGTAAGGGGCTGGGTGCACTCCGATTGTCCAGACATGGTAGTTTCAACCCTTAATAGAATCTCAGCGCGCTTGCGCGGTAGCTCTGATAAGAATGCATTGTAATCCTTACAGGCAAATCGGCGATGCGCGCACTTGTACGCGAATAAAGAGAGCAAATCACCAGTTATTCCTCTGACACCACACTAGCCAAGCTACTATCAATCTCCGAGTTCCCATCATCTGATCCCACCCAATGTTCTCTCTGTCGTGCCCAAAACCACCGCCGTTTCGCCCTCTTCAATCACCCTCCCCCGTTTGAGACGGAACAGGCGATCGCAACGTTCGATGGTACTTAAGCGGTGGGCAACGATTAGGAGAGTCTTGTTGCCGGGCAGGGCGCGTACGGCTTCCATGACGCCCTGTTCCGTGGCGGTGTCGAGCGCGCTTGTGGCTTCGTCCAGCACCAGCACCGGCGGATCGTGGTAGAGCGCACGGGCGATGCCGATGCGCTGACGCTGGCCGCCGGAAAGACGGATGCCGCGCTCCCCCACCAATGTATCAAGCCCTTGCGGCAGGTCGTTGACGAATTCTTCCAGTTGCGCGTCATGGATCGCCCGCCAAACCGCAGCTTCGTCGATCTGCTCGTTAGGCAGGCCGAAAGCGACGTTTCGACGCAGGGTATCGTCGGTGAGAAAGATGGACTGCGGTACATAGCCGATCTGGTCCTGCCAACTGCGAAGGTTTGTCTGAATATCGATGCCGTCCACTCTTACCGTACCGCTGTCTGGGGTGAGCAAGCCGAGGACAATATCCACCAGGGTACTCTTGCCGGCGCCACTACCGCCGATGATACCGACCGAGACACCGCGGGGAATCGAGAGGCTTACACCGCGCAGGGCTAACGCTTCGGCAGATGGGTACTGGAAGCTGATCTGGTCGAGAATCAGCGCGTTTTTGAATGGCAGAGACTCGCCGTTCGTCGGGGCATGGGTGGAATCCAGCAGGCGACATTCTCTGTGCAGGGTATTAATCACGGGCAGGGAATAGCGCACGCCTTGCATAGCGCCGATCACACGGGTGACCGAGGGCATGATGCGAAAGGCGGCGGCTGCAAATAAGCCCAGCGTCGGCAATACGGCTTCCAGAGGCTTGTCCTGTCCGATCATCACTACGACCAGGACGGCCAGCCCGACAACCGCAAGGAGCTCGAGCCAGAGCCGGGGCAGCGCTATCAGCGTGGCCTGACGCTGGGCGACCCGCGCAGTGCCAGAGTTGTGCACCCAGTATTGAGCAAGAAAATCACTCTCGCGCCCAAGCAGTTTCACGTCTTTGGCGCCGCCCAGCCCCTGTTGCAGGTGCTGGATACGCAGCCCCTCGTGGTGCTGGCGCGCCTCGCCCCAGAGCGGGGTGTAGCGGCGGGTAAAGCGATTAAAACTCCAGCCGGCCAGACCGAGCGTGCCCACCACCAATAGCGCACCGTACGGTTCCACGATAACCAGCAACGCGCAGATACCGAGAAGCGCCATGATCTCAGTTACCAAAACCAAGCCTTGCTGAACTACATATGCGAGTTCCCCAGCCTGCCCGATAGTGTTACGGATCAACTCCGCCGAATTGCGCTGCAGGTGGAAGGTGTAGGGTTGGCGCAGATAGCCGGTGAAGAGACGTTGAGAAAGATCGGCTTGAAGCCCATAGACAAAGCGTGCTTGCCGCCAGACGAGAAAGCCGAGGAACAGCGCCTTGACCGCATACACCCCGACCAGCGTCAGCATGCCGGTGATGACCAGTCGCTCGTGGCTCGGATTGCCGAGGCTATTCAACCACGGCGCGACCACCGAGTACCTGATGGCCAGATCGCCCTGCGTCATCAAAGCCAGCGCGGGGATGACTAGGCCAATGCCCAAGGTCTCCAGGACCATGCCGATCAGCATCAAGCCCAGCAACACCACCACTCTGCGTCGCTCGGCGGACGTGAACAGGTCCCAGATTTTGCCGGCGGTTGATAGCTTGGTTGTGGAGGCCATTTTAGTGAAAACAACACCTGAAGGTAAGGTGATACCAGGCTCCCTCATATTCGATACGCGATTTGAGTCCGCAAATCAGAGAAAGGGGACATTTTACTTGTTCCGTTTTCGTTAGCATCTTTCGATTGGAAATGTTTTATCTTGTCTAGGTTCTTTCCTTGGTCTATCGGGTCTGTCTAGGTATGTTCGCAATCTAGCCAACGCGTTAATTGGGTTTCCCGCGTCAGGCACGTCGGGCTATCTGTCACGACGGATTAAATCACCGAAGCTTGACATAGCTACCGATGAACGCTCCGAGGCCATCGGCGATAAGGTCGAAGGCGCTGGCATCCCTGCCCGCGACCGAGAGCTGGTGGAATTCATCGGTCAGACGGTACAACAGCGCGAGAAGAGGCGCATAGAGAACAACGTTTTTTCTCAGTCCCGAGCGAGCCAGACCGCACCCCACAACGAAGCCGAGGGGCAAGTACAGGATGACGTGAGTAATTTATCCTGACCGGAAATCCATTCCGGCAACGGTACACTGGACTGGGAGGAAAGAAAGAAGATGAACCCCATGTACAAAAACGCGGGGAGCCAATAACGGAGACGGGACATGTCTTCAAGGGCGTGTACTTGGTCTATCTAGTCGGCTGGTCTATTTTCGTCTATTTAGTCGGCCAGTCCAACTAGTCTGTTTCAGTCGTTCAGTCTATTTGGTCAAGGAAAGCTGAGAGCTAAGAGTCGAGAGCAAAGAGCGTCGATTCAGCCTATTTCGTCTACTAGTTTTTTAGTCGGCTAGCCGGTCAGTCCTCATTCTTCGTCGAACCTCAGGAACTCATCTTCGCCCTGAGCTTTATAATAATCTCGAACGGAGGCAAAGATCTTGTCTGCCGCACTCAAACCTTTCTCCGCTATACTCTTGCCGTAAAACTGATGCGGATATCCGCTGGGGAGACCATTGGGTATCGAGACGGCACATAATGCAGATCGAGCTCCCGGGCCTCATCAGTGAGGCCTGTCAACGCATTAACTTTCTTACTTGCCTCCTGAATCATTTCGAGAAGAGAGTGGGTTAGCAGCGCCGCCCTCTTGGCTCCCAAATAATACATCAAAGACTTTAGTGCCTTCTCACCTGCTTGCTGAGCCAGAAAACAGGCCGTATCGTAAAACCCACCTTCCATATTCCAACGAACTGCCTGGAGATCGTAGGATGCCTGCTGAAACCAGCGTTTGGCCTCAGCCTTCCGCTTACCTGCCATAGATGAGACGACCTTCCTCGACAATCATCTCAGCAAAAGCGTTCCCCTCCCTTTGCATGGCTGCAAACTCCTCTGGGGTATAGACGAGAACATCCACCGCACCCAACTCTGCAGGGAGGAGCCTAAGGACTTCTCGTAATCTATCGAAGAATGGTAACGGAGTGCTTTTGATCACAACGACATCCAAATCGCTTAAATCATCCTCTTCCCCTCGCGCCCAAGAACCGAAGAGATATATACGATCCGGCTGATAGGGATGAAGGACCTGAATAATCTGACGAATTCTATCTGAGGCTTGAGGTTCACTCATAGCTAAGAGTCTAGAGCTTAGAGTTCAGTCGGTCCTGATCTCCTTAGCCCAGGTCCGATTATCCCTATACCAAGCAACCAATTTCTTCACGCCTTCTTCAAACTTGGTCTGAGGCCGCCAGCCCAAGATCTTGCCGGCTTTGCTGATGTCAGCCCACGTAGCCAGAACATCTGCAAGATGTCGCGGCTTAAAGTCAATGTGGGCTGTGCGATCTACCAGGCGCTCGATCAAGCGGATGGCTTCCGTTAAGACCACCGGCTGATCAGAGCCCAGATTGATGACGTCGAATCCAACCGGCTTCAATGCTGCCACTGTCCCTCTGGCGATGTCATCCACATAGGTGAAGTCGCGCGACTGCTGCCCGTCACCGTAGACCATCACAGGTCTTCCCTCGCTAATCCATTGGACGAAGCGAAATAGGCTCATATCGGGCCGGCCAGCGGGGCCGTACACTGTAAAGTAACGCAAGACCGTCACATCAATCCCGTAAAGGTAGTGGTAAGTGTAGCACACCGCCTCCGCCGCCTTCTTTGAAGCAGCATATGGAGAAAGCGGCCCATCGGTATTGGCATCCTCTCGGAAAGGCCGGGGATTGTTGGCTCCATAGAGACTGGAGGTGGAGGCTAGGACGAATTTCTTCACCCCGACCTCTTTGCATAGCTCTAGGAGATTTAGCGTGCCGCTCACGTTGGTGTCAAAGTAGATCCAGGGATTTTCAACGCTCTGCCTCACCCCGGCACGGGCTGCGAGGTTGATCACCGCGCCAAAGGGTCTATCGTGTCCATCGCGTCTGTTGCGTTGATTGAGAAAGAGATCCTTCAATACTTCACGATCGGTAATATCGAGGCGATGAAACTCGAAGCCAGGCTTACCTTTCAACTGCGCCAATCGCCACTTTTTAAGTCGGACATCATAAGCATCGCTTACGTTGTCAACACCAATAACAGTATGACCGTCCGCCAGCAGAAACTCAGCTACCTTCCAGCCAATAAAACCAGCACAGCCGGTGAGGAGAATATGCGACATAGCTGAGAGCTTAGTGCTTAGAGTCCAGAGCTAGGAGCTTTCCTTGATAGTTCGGCGAAGGCCGCTCAACATTTTGGCCAAATCTTCTGCCTTGCTGTATGCCTTTTCAAACATCTGGGAATCTAGCAATTGTTGCCCTTTCGCAATTTGCCTTTCAGAGACAGATTCTAGTAACGAACCGTAAGCGATTTCTATGAATCGTGCAAAATCAGTTTCAGAAGAACGCGAGGAGCCCTCAGCGAGATTAGAAGAAATCGAAACCGCTGATCGGCGCAACTGGTTTGTAAGCCCAAACCGCTCGTCGACGGGAAATGTTTTTGTAATGTCATAGACCATGTCTGCAAACTGCACTGCTTTTTGCCAGACCTCCAATTTCTCAAATTTGAACATTTAAATAGCCTAGTGTTTAGAGTCAAGAGCTTAGTTCAAAAAATTTTTGAAGCTGAGGTTCACTCTCCTTAGAATTTAAGAATCTATTTACCTCCGACTCTTAGCTTCTCACTTTTCGTCCCTGTCTCTAGGCCCTCAGCTCTGGACTCTAGTCCATTTTTTTTCCAGCTCTAGACTCTAAGCTCTCGACTATCCCCCGGACAGGCTTCCGCCATTCCCGCATCGTCCGTTTCAGACATGTCGCAGGCCGCTCTCTCCTCCTCTGGAAAAAAGAGGCTCCACTCTACTGATGAGACCACCCTGAAAAACGAGGGCAATCTCTATAAATCAACCGCAAGCAGCTTTTAATAATTTGTCAACCGGTTGACACTGACAAAGGTCCTTATTCCAAATTACGCCCGGGCAATCATCTCGCTGGAAAGAACCAGACGAGTCTGGCGCCCCAACAGCTCAAGCAAAATCGCTATCCGCTCGCTCCCTACCATCTCCCGCTCAAAAATCGCTTCCAGCCCAGCAAATGGCCCCTCTCTAATAAGGACTCGCTCGCCAGGCCGATAGGGCCGAGGCCTCATCTCTGCGACGCCCCCGGGACAGCGATCTAAAAGGCTCCTGATAACTGTCTCTTCCACCTGGGCAATTCGGCTCCCAAACTTCACAAAATCCTTGACTCCTGGCGCGTAGCGGGCAGCTTTTCCTGAAAGCATGAGATCCAAGCGGCAAAAAAGATATCCCGGAAAAAGCGGCGCAAGGACCCATTGGTATTTACTCCCAACACGACGCCGCGAGCGCAGCCATGGAAGAAACACCTCCAGGCCAAGATCCGCGATTCGCTTCTCAACCACGGTCTCCTTCCTTGGCTTCGCCCGAATAACATACCAGCGAAGCCCGCCTTCGAGCTCAAGCGGTCGCGCTTCCATCGGATAATTCCTTTTGAAGGGTCGAATATTCCTCACCCCTCTCCGAGGATGAAGACGCGTTGTTTTCCAACAAGCTCCTCACCTTTTTGGAAAAGTCCTCCCGTTTCAACAACTGTTCCACCTCGCCAATACCAATGGCTACCGCGGGCGCCTTAACACCGAGAAGCTCTCCTATCAAGCGCAATGGAAGACTCGTCTGCTTTCTAATCAGGTACATGGCCACATGCCTTGCGAGAGCCCTCTTCCTATTCTCCCGCAGACCTCCACCTTCATTGGGGTTGAGTGAGAGACTAACCTCACGTAGGATCTTCTCTGCTACCCTTAAAGAGTTCTCCTCCTTGCTATTTTGTGGGAGCTGGAGTTGAGAAGAAATTTTCTCCGCAAAATAAGAAGGATTGACGATAGGTGGAGAGTTGAGCCCCATCGGGTAGCTGTGTTCTCTGAGATTGCCGTTCTCGATGAACCTCTGATATCGCCTCCGTTGCTCCCTAAGACCTCGACCAAAACAATTTAAAACAGGTCCCGTCTCAACCAGGTCAGAGCTTTTTCTCCCGAGATAAACACGATAACTGCTCCAAGGGTAATCTCTCTTCTTCTCAGTATTTATACCTGAATGGAAGTGCTTTCAATGAAAATAACGTATGACCTCAAGAAGGGAGCTTTCCTTGTCTACCAGATAGCTCTTGTAGCGCCCTTCAAAGAGGGTCCCTCGTCCCTTATGTCGACGATTGAAAAAGGAGGTATAACTCGTCCCCAAGCATTGCATTACCTTACTTACGTTTCCCCGAGGGGTCTCCATTATAAGGAGGGGAACCTCACGGCTGGTCAAAAAATAACAATAAACCCTGAATTCAAATCGACCCTGGTAACGGCTCAGGAGTTCAAGAAACGCCGCCTGTCTTGCTGGTCCCGGAATAGGGGCTGCCGATTGTTCGCCCGGATCACCAAATGATACAGGGCACCCTCGAACTGGACTCTCAACGGGCGGGTCATAAGGGGTTCCTCCTTTTTCGTCAGGACTTGCCTTATAGAAACTATAAGGTGGACTTATAACCCAATCCCTTAACAAGCGTCAAGTGAAAAATTAAAGGTAGACCCCAAGCCCCCGAAAGAAAGCATTCAGCGGTCAGCAGTCAGCAAGAGTTTTAGCTGAGACCTGAAGGCTGAAAGCTAAACGGGTCACAATGAATTTTCAGTCACAATGAATTTTCTTGACTTTGGATAAAAATAGGGGTTCAATATGGTACATCTAGTGGGTTCCTGAAGGTTTTTCCTCTCTTTTCGTCCAAAGAGCCAGAGGACCCCCAAGATGATTCGATCGGGATTTTTAGGGAAAGGAGGTTGCGTGCAGGCCCTAAAGAACTTCTGGTTCATCTTTCGATCCGATCCGCCCTACTTCTACCCCTTCCTCTCAGTTCCCAAAATAGACAGGCAAGATAATGATTCTGCCATTTCCTATGGGTAAAAAAGCCTTTACGTGCCTTTCGCAACCGTTCCTGCTCTGCAAAAACACATACCAAACGTTTCTCACAGCCAGGATCAACTCCGAAAGGGGGAGCCGCTGGAATGGACCATAATAAGGATTTTGAAACGCTCATCCGTAAGGATCGTGACCTACACCAGGCAAAATCGTGGAAGGGAAACCTCCTGGGTTATCTGGAAAAGGTCAAAGAAGAGCCTTCCATTACCAGACTCGCCCACGCCCGCATCTATGATATCATTCTCAAATCCGGAGTTCGAGAGATTCAGGAGACCGACGACCCCTGCATCAAGCGACTCTACAAAGACGAGTCGATCAAAGTCTACAATTTTTTTGCCGATGAATTCTTCGGAATTGAAAAAACCATTGCGCAGATCGTCCGCTATTTCCACGCCGCCTCTATGAAGGGGGAAGAAAGCCGGCAGGTCCTTTACCTCATGGGCCCGGTCGGATCGGGAAAGAGCTCGCTCATTGAAAAACTGCATCGTGGCCTGGAGGAAAGCGATCCTTTCTATGCCATCGACGGATGCCCGATGTTTGAGGAGCCCCTTCACCTGATCCCGCGCCACCTCCGAAAAGAATTTGAAAAGATGCTAGGCACTCACATTGAAGGGGAACTCTGTCCGGTCTGCCGCTATCGGCTGAAAGAAGAGTTCCATGGGCGATACGAAGAGTTCCCGGTTTGCGCAATGGAGTTTTCCAAGCGCGCCCGTGTGGGCATCGGAGTTGTCCCCCCCGTAGATCCCAACAACCAAGACACTTCGGTCCTCATCGGCAGTGAGGATATCTCGAAGCTAGACCTCTACTCCGAAGGGGACCCTCGGGTCCTGGAACTGAACGGGGCACTGAATATCGGCAACCGAGGGGTCGTAGAATTTATCGAGGTTTTTAAAAACGAGATTGAATACCTCCACTGCATGATCACGGCAACGCAGGAGAAAGTCATTCCGGCCCCTGGAAGGCATGGTCTGGTTTACGTGGACACGGTCATCGTAGCCCATTCCAACGAGGCGGAGTGGCAGAAGTTTAAGGCCGATCACACCAACGAGGCCATTCTCGACCGGATCGTAGTCATCAAGGTCCCATACAACCTCAGGCTTTCCGAAGAGGTGAAGATCTACCAAAAGATCATCCGGCACTCAGATTTTCATGCCCACGTGGCGCCACACACCCTGGAGATCGCCTCGATGTTCGCCGTCCTTTCGCGCTTGGAGCCGACCAACAAATGCGACCTGATGACCAAGCTCAAGCTCTACAACGGCGAAGAAGTGGTAGAAAAAGGCAGGACCAAAAAGGTAGACGTGCAGGAGCTCCGTGAGGCGGTCAAGCGGGAGGGCATGACAGGGATCTCGACTCGCTTCATCATGAAGGCCTTGGATAACGCCCTTTCGGACAATACGGATGGAAACTGCATCAACGCCATTAATGTACGGGAGGCCTTGATCAACATGGTCAAGGAGGCGGATCTGCCTGACGATACGCGGAAACAGTGCCTGGAATTTCTCCAGGATACGCTGCACAAGGAATACCTGGAGATCCTCGAAAAGGAGATTACGCGGGCATTTGTCTACTCCTACCAAGAACAGGCTGAAGCGCTGTTTCAGAATTATCTCGATCATGCCGAGGCCTATGTCAATAAAGGCAAGGTCAAAGATCGCAATACCAAGGAAGAGCTCTCTCCCGACGAAGGCTTCATGAAGTCCATCGAGGAACAGATCGCTATTATAGGCTCGGCGGCAGATGGCTTCCGCCAAGAGGTCATTGCCTACCTTTGGGCCGCGAACCGAAGAGGGGAAAAGATCGACTACCGGAGCTACGAACCCCTCAAGGAAGCCATCGAGAAAAAACTGATGACCTCGGTGCGTGATTTAAGCCGCATCATCACCAAAGCCAGAACCCGCGATGAGGAACAATCGGAAAAGTACAACGCCATGGTGAAAAACCTCTTGGACAACGGTTATTGCCCGAGCTGTGTGGACGTGGTCTTGAAGTACGCGGCCAATAACCTGTGGAAAGACTGAGTTGTCAGTCAACGGTCAATGGTCAAAAGTCAATAGTCGCTGGAGAGGCTTGGGTTGAAAAGGACTTACCGTTGACGATTGACAATTAGCGATTGACCAAGTGGAAACCATATTCCGTCCGTATGATCTCTCCTCCGCGCAACGGAGCGATCGCAGCGCAAGAGACCGCCTGCGCCACCGCGAGAAGGTGCGCGAGGCTATTCGAGAGAACATTGCCGACATCATCGCCGAGGAATCGATTATCGGCAAAGATCGCAACCGCGTCGTCAAGGTACCTATCCGCGGAGTTAAAGAGTACCGTTTTGTCTACGGCGAAAACGTCCCCGGAGTAGGTGAGGGAGGAGGGCAAGAGACCCAACCCGGCCAGGTTATAGGCAAAGGCGAACAGGCAGGTCCAGGCCATCACGCCGGAGACCAACCCGGTATCGACTACTACGAAACGGATGTCGACCTGGAAGAGATTATCGAAATCATGTTTGAAGATCTGGAGCTCCCTTATCTCGAAAGAAAAAACCTAAGAGAAATCGAGATCGAGAGACAGTATCGGCGCAAAGGTTACCGCAAAAAGGGGATCCGAGTACGCTTGGATAAGAGGCGAACGGCCCGTTCAAGGGTGAAACGCAAGCAGGCTACCCAGCGCGGGGCAGCAACCAACCTCCAGTCCGAACGCTTTCCGTTCCACAAGGATGATCTCACGTATCGCCATACGGTTAGTGAGATCCGGCGAGAGTCTAACGCGGTGGTCCTCTGCATCATGGATACCTCCGGCTCGATGGACACCATGAAAAAATATCTGGCGCGCAGCTTCTTTTTTCTCCTCTACCGATTCCTCTGCACCAAATACCAGAATGTAGAGATCGTCTTTATCGCGCACCACACTGAGGCCTGCGAAGTTGCCGAGGAAGAGTTCTTTCACAAAGGAGAGTCAGGAGGGACGTTCATCTCCTCCGGCTATCACAAGGCGCTTGAGATCATCAATCAAAGATATCATCCCTTTCTCTGGAACATCTATGTCTTCCACTGCTCCGACGGGGACAATTTTGAGTCGGACAATCCAGCCGCCCTCCAGGCCGCCAAAGAGATCGCCCAGATCTCAAACCTCTTCGGCTATGGAGAGATCAAACCGCTCGGTTCCGGCTACTACGGCAGCAGTATGATCCAGTTCTTCTCTCAACTCCAGGCGGATAATTTCCAGACGGTCCAGATCCAACGGAAGGAGGATATCTGGCCCTCTTTCAAGGCCTTCCTGACCAAAGATCGGGCACGTGAAGACGCTGCCTGATTCGTCAATGGTCAATGGCGAATAGCGAATGGCAAATAGTTAACGGTCAAAGGTCATTGGTTAATCGATTGACTGTTGACTATTAACCATTGACTAAACAAGACAAGATGGCTGCTTCCTATACCATCGAAGAGTTAGAGAGTTGGAATAAACGCATCCTTGGTCTGGTTCGCGAGTTCGGTCTAGACCCCTACCCCCAAGAGTTTGAGATCTGCGATCACGAACAGATGTTGGCATATACGGTTTATTCCGGCACGCCCTCCCACTACCCGCACTGGTCCTATGGCAAGAGCTATGAAAAACTAAAAACACTCTACGACTATGGAGTCAGCGGGCTGCCCTACGAAATGGTCATCAACTCCAACCCCTGCATTGCCTATTTGATGCGGGACAACACCTCGCTCCTCCAGGTGCTTACCATGGCCCACGTGTATGGGCACAATGACTTCTTCAAAAACAATTTCACCTTCAAGCCCATTCGCTCCGAATTCACCCTGGAGACCTTCAAGAGCCATGCCGACCGCGTGCGCCAATACGTGGAGGATCCCAGCATCGGGCTGGAGAAGGTCGAGCGGCTCCTGGACGCCGCCCATGCGCTTTCCCTTCAATGCCGGCACAACCTGGCGATCCGCAAGGAAACACCGGCGGAAGAACAACAGCGGCGCCTAGAGGAAGCCGAGCCCTCTGAGGACCCGTTTCAATCCATCCACCGTCGTCAGGAGTACACCACCCCGGACCTAAACAAGGTCCCGCTATATCCAGAAGAGAACATCCTCATCTTCATCCGTGACCGCAACCCGCATTTTAGCGATTGGGAAAAAGACCTCCTCACCATCGTGCACGAAGAGGCACAGTGCTTCATACCGCAGATCGAAACCAAGATCATGAACGAAGGCTGGGCGAGTTTCTGGCACAAACGCATCCTGGAAGCCCTGGATCTGCCGCAAGGGATGAATTTGGAGTTTTTGGTCCGCCACAACCAAGTCTTGAGCACGATCCCGGGCGGGATCAACCCCTACCACCTGGGAATGAAAGTATGGGAGGATTTAGAAAGACGCTGGGACCATCCGACAGCAGAAGAGGAAAAAGAGTACGGCCCGAAGAAAAAGAGCGGCAGGGAAAAAGTCTTTGAAGTCCGTGAGGTCGAGAGAGACAGCTCGTTTCTCCGCCGCTACCTCACCGAGGAACTGATCCGGGAGCTGAACCTCTTCGAATACCAGAGCCGGGGTGGAGAAAAAGTAATCAGGCGAGTCGCCGATAAAGAGAACTGGCGGGATATTAAGGAGACCCTGATCCGCAGCGTGGGGATAGGAACGGTCCCCGAGATCAAGATTGAAAATGCGGACTACAATAACAACGGCACTCTTTTCTTGAAACACTACCACGACGGCAGAGACCTCCACTTGGAATACGCTGAGAAGACCTTACAGTACTTGCACCAGTTGTGGCGGCGGGAAGTGGTCCTGGAAACCTTCATTAATGGAAAGAAGTCACTGCTCTGCTTTTCCGACGACAAACTGGTAATCAAACCCCTCCATTGACCTCGTTATTCGTTACTTGTTATTAGTTATTCGCAGGATTTCGTTTCAATTGACGAATATACGAGTCAACGAGTAACGCTGTGTCTTTACCAAACGACATCGCCCGCATCCAGGCCTGTATCGACAACCCATTGGACCGAAGCGCCATAGGCAAGAAGAAAATCGCCGGGGTCATCGGTGATGTCCCCTCCTCCTATTCTAAGAGCCCCTCTCTGTGGAACGGTGCCTTTCGCGCCCTCGGACTGGACGCCGTCTACCTCCCTTTCGATGTCCCTGATTCCCGGCTGCAAGCACTGGTGGCGGCGCTGAGGAAAGCCGAACATCTCATGGGGGTGAGCGTCACCGTTCCTTATAAGACCACCATCATGCCATACCTGGATGACCTGGATGAGCAGGCGAAACAAATCAACGCGGTCAATACCGTTGTCCGGACCGGAGACGGGCGTCTGGTGGGATACAACACGGATGGCAAAGGATTCCTCGAAAGCATCCAGACACCCCAACCGGGGCAGACAAGACCTTTTGTAGAAACATTAAAAGGAATGGATGTGCTGCTCATAGGCGCAGGAGGGGCTGCCCGGTCCGTAGCCTTCTCCCTGACAGAGGTCCTGCACAATGGCAGCCTGCTGATCTCTAACAGAACCTCAGAGGCCGCTCTTTCCCTGGTGGAGCAAATCCGAGAGCTATCTCCCGATGCGCGCGCGATCGAGGAAGGCGAGATCGCCCAAGCAGCGACCAGGGTGGGATTGATCATCAACAGTTCCACTAAGGGTCAAGGGGGGATCAGAAAAACTCGAGACGGAAAGCTTACGACCCTGGAACCTTACTCAGCCCTTGCCCCAGCCAACCCGGCTCTGATCCCGGAATCGAAATATAGAGGGGCTGAGTTCCACCGTGCTTGGTTGAGCGCCTCTCTCTCCGATATTGAAGCAAACAACCGGGCCTCATGGAAGCTAGCCCTCTCGATCCCGCTGGAGACTGGATTCTCCGACCTCATTTACCACCCGGAAGAAACCGTTTTTCTCCGCCACGGTCGGCTTAGCGGACATAGAACCCTCAACGGTAAAGGGATGCTCATTGCCCAGGCTGCGCACGCCTTTTTTCACATGATCTGCAGGCTGTATTTAGACAAACTTGGACTCTATCATTCCGAGACCTACAGGCGCATCTTCAAGGTCATGTTCGAGATTTGGTAGGAGGATAGCTGACCATAGGAACAAAAACAGAGAGCGCTTTAACTCTTAGTTGTCAATAGCCCGAGTGTCCCATTCCTTTAAGTGCAGTGAGGTAGGCAGCTAAATCTACGGCCTGTCTAACTGTCAGAACATCACTGTAATCTGGCATCTTGGACTTCCCATCTTCTCCGATATAGCCCAGCTCCTTAGCTTTCGGATCCACCACTGCATTGGGATTGATGATGGACTCGGCGAAAAACTCGACCGGGTGCATCCCGGCCATTTGGGAAAGCTCGGGTCCTATCCCCCTCTCCTTCTCTGCAACAGCGGGAAAGGTCTCGCCCATGATCTCATGACACTTATAGCATTCCAGTTGGACAAAGATTCTTCTTCCCTGGACAGGATCTCCTTTAGGCAGAGTAAACTTCCAACCCGCAGGCATCCCATGTCCGCCCATCTCCTGATGAGTCGCCTCTTCTCTCTTTTCCTTGGAACAGGAGACAAAGGAAAGAGTCATGATCCCGAGGCTCAGCCACAAAACCAGACTGATTAATCGACGCATCAAACTCGCGTATAACTCATCTATCTCTTTATTTTCCGTAGAGTCCTTTGGAGGCTTTACATTCCTCAGCCGTCGGCCCCTTTTTCATGTAGATGGTCTGGGTATAGTGGGGAGGGCTCCCTTCATGGGTGGTTGGTTTTCCTTCCGGCTGATCGTACCAGGGCTTCCAGCCTTCTTTGGCCTCAACCTCAAATATGAACCCAATGACCTCTCCGTTAAAAACCCTAAGGTTCAGTTTTGGGTAAGTCGAAGGATAGTTGGGTGCCTCAGCACTAAAGCTGTACCCACGCCCTGGAGAGCAGCTGCCACTTCCAGGCTTATAATAGGGTGGAATCCTGAGGTCGGGTCCTAGGGTCACTTCGGCTGCGTATGACCCTAAGGTTGATCCCAAAGCCGCAATGATGAAAGAAACGATGATTATTATTTTCTTCATGTTTATCTCCTCCCTTCAAATTTTTCGCTTTTTATCCCCTATTCAGTGCGACGCCTTTGCATCATGAGGGTGAGAAAAACAGAAATGGACCCACTGGCCTTTAACTTTGACGCTTACCACTACTGTATCCCAATCAGAAAGCCCCTTAAGGGGATCTCCCTGAAGCATCGTCCCTTCCTTGCCCTCCTTGGAAGCTTTTAGATCCTTGTTGTGCTCAGCCCCATCGTGAGCTTTAATGACAAGTCTGCCTTGCAGATAGCCCAGCGATAGTGGTTTCATCGCATTGTCATAAAGATAGACTTTTACTAGCCCGCTCTTTTCGATCACGAGTTCAGCATGCATCCCTTCGGCGTCCTGCAGAGCCCCTCTATGTGGAGCCTTAGAAACAGGATCGGCAAAGCTAGGGCTATGAACAGCAAAAAGAACCAAAACGAGGATCATCCCAATTTTATGTTTCATATCATTAGACCTCCTAACTCTCTGAGTTTTTTAACCGATCTTTTGACCGGATATTGACGACTGACCTCAGATCAAACACCGAGAGGATTCCGTCTCCGTCGCGCCCTGTAGAGCCGTGCTTAGTTATTTCTCCAACGACGCTTTCTACTTGCTTATCTGCCATGATCACCTCCAGCTTGTGATGCCCCCCATGGATCAAAGGCTCGTAGAGACTCCACGCCTCCCCATAACCGCGAACAAGGTAAACAGTGCACCCACTAACACCGATCCTTTTCAATTGACGCGCGATAAGCTCAACTTTATCCGATCGAATCACAGCCCATACCATCTTCATAGATGACTCCTTTTTCATTCCTCAGTAATACCCAAGATCTCTCCGCGTTCGGTGGCAAGCTGCCTGACAAAAACTTCCTCCCTCTCCCATCCGAATTTTATAAAGAGGGTCGGAACGACGATCATGTTGAGGAAGGTAGAGGTGAAGAGTCCCCCCAAAATGACGTGGGCCATTGGCTGCTCCAACTCCTTTCCCGCAATGTCACCGAACAGCAAGGGTAGAAGGCCCAGCGCCGCAGCCGCCGCGGTCATGAGAACGGGAGCCAGCCTCTCTTTCGAGCCCTCGATAACAACTTCCTCCCTGGATTTCCCCTCAGCCCGAAGTTGACGGTAGCGGCTGACCAGGATAATACCGTTTCTAGCAGCGATGCCAAAAACACCGATGAACCCGATAAGGGAGGGAACACTGACAATCTTATCGGTGAGGAAAATGGCGAATACCCCACCGATGAGAGCTAAGGGCAGATTCGCCATCACCAGGAGCGACGCCCGAACGGAATTAAAGGCCTTAAACAAGAGAACAAAGATGGCCACAATGGCTACCAATCCGTAGCTCATCAACACCCGCGTCGCTTCTTGCTGGCTTTCGAACTGTCCGCCGTATTCGACAAAGTAGCCCGCAGGTAGATTCACTTGCCGGGCTATCTTTTGCTGGGCCTCAGCGATGACGCTCCCGAGATCACGACCAGCCACGTTGGCCTGTACCGCGATCCGTCTCTGGACTCGCTCACGGTTGATAAAGTACGGGCGGTTTTCGAGAACCACTTCCGCCACCTGGCTGAGAGGCACTTTAACGTCTTTGTGACCATCAACGAGAACTCCTCTCATGGCTTGCGTGTCTCGGCGTGAGGCTTCATCAAACCAGACAAAAAGATCGAAACTCTTCTGTCCCTCGATGACCTGCGAAACATGCTCCCCATTAAATGCAATTTGAGCTACTTCCAGGACATTTCCCGGATTTAACCCGAGCCGGGCCGCCCGTTCCCGATTCACTTTGATGCGGACCTCAGGAACACGGATTTGTTGCTCCAGTTGCAGATCAGTGACGCCACGAATTCCTGCCAAGATTTGCTCCACCTGCTGCCCTTGCCGCAGAAGCTGGTCCAGATCTGAGCCGTAAATCTTGATCGCAATCTGGGCGCGAACTCCAGAGAGCACCTCATCCAGACGGTGGGCAATGAACTGTCCCAGATTCACTGCTACACCGGGGACCTTCTCCAGATCCTCTCGGATAGCATGGATAAGTTCCTCCGGGTCTCGTTTCCCGTAGCGCAGCAAAATATCGAACTCGATAAAATTCGGCGGCATGGCATCCTCATCCAATTCCGCTCGCCCAACCCGCTGCGAAATGGAGACAACCTCGGGATACTTGCGAAGCATTTCAGTAATCCGGTATCCCAGACGCATGGATTCCGGCAGGGAAGTACCCGGAAGGCTAGTGACTGCTAAGATAAAATTCCCTTCGTGAAACTCCGGCAGGAACGAACGTCCCAGGAAAGGGAACGTGGCGATGCTGACAGCGAAGAGGATCAGAGAGACGGCAATCACCCCCCCCGACCTTTTCAAGGCAGGCTGCAAGAGACGCTCGTAGGATGATTTGAGCGCGCGAACGGTGACACTTTCCTGCTCCGGGCCTTCCTTTCCTAGGGCCCTTGCTTTGACGAGGAAAATAGAGCACAGCACGGGCGTTAGAGTTACGGCAACAACGAGAGAGGCAAAGAGAGAGGCGGTAAACGCGAGCCCTAAGGGAGAGAAGATCCTTCCCTCGACTCCTGTGAGAAGAAAGATGGGGCCGAAAACCACCAGGATGATCCATGTCGCATAAACCACAGAATCCCGGATTTCGCGCGAGGCCTGAAATACCACCTGAAGGGCCGGAAGAGGGTTTTCTCTTTGACGGTTTTCTCTCAACCGGCGAAAGATATTTTCCACGTAGATAATGGCATCGTCTACGACCGCGCCTATGGCGATGGCCAGCCCGCCTAAGGTCATAGCATTGATCCCAACGCCAAACGCTTTAAGGATCAGAATGCCCAAGAGTAGGCTCAGGGGCATGGCGGTTAGTGTGATCACGGAGGCCCGGACATTGAAGAGAAAGAAGATGACGACGATGGTGACGATGACCGCCCCTTCGATGAGGGCACGCCGAAGGTTCGTGATGGAAGATTCAATGAAGTTTGCCTGCCGAAAAACTTGAGTGTGCAGTTCCGCGCCTTGCGGCAAAGTTTTCCGCATCTCCTCCAGCGCCTGTTCCACCTTGTGGGTAACCGTGAGCGTATCTGCCCCGAAAAGCTTGGAGACCGTGGCAATAATCGCCGGCTTTCCCATGTAGGCGCTGTCTCCCCTCGGAAATTCAGGGCCAAAGCGCACCTCGGCGACGCGTTCTAGCGGGATGGGTACCCCATTGCGCTCGGCGACAACCGTCTGTTTAAGGTCCTCAAGGGACGAGATCCTTCCGACTCCCGTGACCACATATTCCTGTCCGGGAACAACGTTGAAGCCTCCGGGCACATTCCGGTTTGTCTCCCGGAGCGCCTCCACGACGTCCTTCACGGTCACGTTGTATTGCAGGAGCTTCGGCGATGAGAGCAGAACCTGATATTGCTTCGGCCCCGGGCCCATACAGACCACGGACGCAATTCCTGGAATCGACAACAGGCGGTTGCGCATGTCCCAATCGCAGAGGGTCCGCAGGTCCAGCAGAGAGACCTTGTCGCTTTGCAGGGCAAACTTTACGAGCCAACTCACGGCTGAGGTAATCGGAAGCATTACCGGCGCCTCAGTCCCTGGAGGGAACTGCTCCCGAACCTCCTGCATGCGCTCGTTCACCAGCTGGCGGGCGATGTAGATATCGGTCCCCCATTTGAAGACTACGATGATAGTGGATAGACCTGCCGAAGATTTAGAGCGGACCACATCCACTCCCGGAGTTCCGTTAACTGCAGCCTCAATCCGGAAAGTAATCAAAGTCTCCACATCTTCCGGCGAGAGCCCCGGCGCCTCTGTCTGGATCACGACCTGAGGCGGAGCAAACTCAGGAAGCACATCCAGAGTTATGCGCCAAACCGCAGAAACTCCCACCACCAGAACCATGACAAATGCGGCGACGGTCAGGAGCCGGTTGCGAAGAGACCACCTGGTTATCCAATCGAACATTTTTCTCTCCCTTTAATGCGTATGGCCGCCCAAGGCCGCTCCGCCCTGGCGCGCCATGAGTGACTTCGTGTAAACCTGCTGCTTTCCATCAGTCACGACCCTGTCACCAGGAAGAAGTCCCTTTTTCACCTCTATGAAGCGGTCGTCTCTTGCCCCGAGGACAAGATCTGCCAGGCGGAACGACCCCTTATCCTCCACAAAGACAAAGCTCCCCCCTCTGTCGTTGTGAGTGCCTCCAGAGGAATGGCGAGGACCTCTGCTCCTCCCCCCACGATCACATCCATCTCCGCAAAGAGATTGGGTTTAAGTTTTCCTCCTTGATTCGGCACCTCGGCCCAGAGTTGGACCGTGCGCTTTTCCGGATCGATAGTAGGACTGACGCGGGATATTTTCCCGTTAAAGACCTCCCCCGGATAGGAAGCGAGACGCATGCGAACGGTTTGCCCGATCTTCAGTTGAGGCAGTATCTCCTCAAAGGCATTGCCTTCGACAAAGACAGTCGAAGGATCCAAGATCTTGAAGATGACCTTGCTGGGCTCGACCGTCTCTCCCAGAACCACACTCCTTTCAGCCACAAAGCCGCTGAGGGGGGAGAGGATAGGGAAGGTAGAGACGGTTTTTTCTATTTGGGCCTTTTTCACAGCACTCTCTGGTAGACCGAGAAGAGTAAGTTGCTGACTCAGCCCTTCAATTTCGTTGAGAATGGCCTGATGCTGATTTTGAGCCGCGAGGAGTTCTTTCCTCGCAGCAATCTTCATCTCCACCAGGCTTTGAACCCTGTCCACCTCCGCCTTCGCCAGAGTAAGTTTATTTTCCGCCTGGATCAGATCCACCTGGAGCTTCTGAACCTCAGCGCCCTGAACCTCTGCCAGCCGTTGGCCTTTTTGGACCGCATCGCCGACTTTGAAGAACAGTCCCACTACTTTTCCCGAAACCCGGCTGCTGACCTGAGCTTCCTTATCAGGATGAGGCTTGACCACCCCGGCTGTTCGGATAACCCTCTCTATCGGCCGCAAATCAGCAACGACCGTTTTTAGACCGATGTTGCGCATCTCCTCAGGGGTGAGCCGAAAGCCCTTGGCCTCTTGCTTTCCCTCAGTGTGCTCGTCGGCTTTGCCCTCTTTATGGGCGTGGGGTACGGCCTCCTTTGAGGCGTTGGTAGCGGTCGACGAAACTTCTTGGTGCGATGATTTCTCGATCTCCTTGCTCCCTCGGCCGGTTACCCTTCCAAACCAAAAAGAGACCAATAAAAAGAATATCGAGACGGCAGAAAGAATAATTTTTTTGCTTACCACGACGTCTCCTATTCAAGCCCTGCCTGGAACTTCAGCTCGGCAAGGGAGAGATTATAGTTGGTAAAGGCCTCAATAAATTTCAGGCGGGCCTCGATCACTTGGTTCTGGAACAGAATTACGTTTGACAAGTCTATCGCCCGCTCTTGGTATGCCCTTTGATAAAGTTCGAGGCTCTCATCGAACTTTTTCGATGTACCTTCAGGATAGAGAGAGAGGTCCTTCTCGCTCAGCTTAAATCTCTCATAGGCCCCTCGTAATCCTTTCTCGATGGATTGACGCAAATTGAAATAGCTGATGTTGGCGATGCTTTTGCGTGCTAGGGCCTCTCGAAGCTCAGCTTGCTTCCGGTCAAATAGGGGAAGGGATATCGAAATCCTTCCACCCGTAATGTACCCACCTTCTTGTTTTTCACGGTTGTAGAAAGCTCCCAGCCTTACATTAGGAATCCTCTCTGCCCGGGTGAGCAGCTCTTCTGCCTCAGTTATTTTTCTCTCCTGGTCAAAAGCAGCCAAGTCTGGCCTCTTTTCGAGGGCACTTTTGAGCAGCTCATCCAGAGGGGCAGCAAAGGGTGGGCGGGTTAATTCCCCCACGAGCTCGATCCTCTCATCTTTTTCCAGGGCAAGCACGGTTTTCAGGCGGGAAAGCAGTTCCTCATATTCTCTCTGAGAAGATATGAGATCGCTCTTTGATCGGTTAAGCTCGAACTCAGAGACGATAAGCTGAACCTCGGGGATATCTCCCAACGCGAGCCGGGCCTTGGACGCCTCATAGAGGCGGTTCCTGAGATCAACGATCTGTTCAGACTGTTTGATTTTTGCCTGAACGTTCAGAAGCTTTAGAAAAGTCTCTGTTATACCGAAGCGAAGAATACGCTCGAAGTCGCCTACCTCAAACCTTACCTTTTCCAAATTTCTTTGCGCCGCCTCACGCCGATACCTCGGTTGACCGCCTATCTCAAATTCCTGGCTGAGACTGAACCCAAAGTTGGTTTGGTTCTTGGCAAACTGAGGCTCTCCCCGTGTAACCTTGAAATTTTCAGTCTCTCCTTCTAATTCCGGATTACGCTGGAGAAAAAGATCTGCCCGAATCACTCTTCCCTCGGCTATTCCTAGCTCTTCCCTTCTAGCCTTAAGTTCCAGATTCTGCTCCAAGGCCAACTGAATAACTGCCTGCAAATCCAGCTTAATCCCTTCGGCTGCAAACGCTGAAGGGAGAAGAAGAAAAGAGACTACCTGCAAGATGAAAAAAGTTTTAGTAAACCGTAAAGCAATCATAGTTCGACCTCTGCTTAGCTCTGAGACATCTTGGCCCCAGCTTAATCAAAAGACTGGCCGGGAATTCGAAACAATTCCTCTAGCCCAGAGATACCTGGGAAGAGCAATCAGGCAATGATCTAATTGGGTATGTTAGATCCGAAGGACGGAGAGAAAGAGGTGATAAGATATACCACTCAGGAAAGAAAACGATAGAAACTTTTCAAAAAGGGCTCTTAACCAAAGAGCGTTTGTCGCGCCCGGTGCCACCGAACCTGAAAAAGGAGATTCCTTTAGCAGAACGCTACCAGTAAATGGGACCAGGCGAGAAACCGACGAAACTTGCGCCATAGGACCAATCTGATGGTCCAGGTCAAGACAATGAAGATTAGGGGCAGGATGATGAGGGGAATTAAAATGGTTAGATAACGAATAGTCACTAGCACGCGGCTCGCTTTTAAAAGAAGCGGCATGATCGGCATGATCCTTCTGGTGCAAACACGCTTCCATCGCCCACGCCACGCCGGCATAGATGAGAAAAAAACAGATGAAAATAGTGCCGATCCGCTTCATAAAAACAGACTCTTTTTACCTTATAACGTTCCCCCTTTCAAGAGGCAACTTGAAGACGCGGTCTCATCAACTGCCATAGTCCCACGGCTGCCAGTCCTATACTAAACCATTGCGCCTCAGTCATGCCCAAACCGACCGCTGGATTGACGCGCCAGAACTCGACCACGAACCGAGCCAGTCCGGAAAGGATCAAATAGAGCCAGAAAATGGCCCCGGCAGGATAGGCCCTTTTTCTAAGCGGCCAGAGGATGCCAAAAATTACGAGGGACTCGATGAACTCGTAAATCGGGGTGGGATGGACTCTCACTCCCGGAGGATAGGGAATTCCAGTCAACGGGTTGACCCAACCGATGATCGCGTTGGTATAGGCTACCGCCCAAGGGAGATCGGTAACCGTGCCCCAATCTCCATCACCCGCGACATGGCATCCGATCCGGCCGATGCCATAAGCAATGGCCAACGCAGGAGCGGAGATATCGGCTGCCTGAAGCCAGGGGATGCCTTTGCGTCTCACAACCCAACTAACCGCGAGAGCACCGCCCAGCATTCCGCCGTACCAGGTAAATCCTGCGCCGCTGAAAATGAAACTCCACGGAGAACGGACAAAGCTCTCCCACTCCTCCAGAACAAAGAGGAGCCTCGCCCCGGCTAGACCACCTATGGCGGCGGCAAAAAGTATGGTTGAAGCCAACTCCGGGTTAAAACGGTGCCGCTGCAGCTCGAGCGACACTATCCATCCGGCGGAAAGAGCGGCTACGGCCATCAGGGTCCCAAAACTATAGACAGTGAACGGCCCTATCTGGAAAAGAATCGGATACATCAGCTCAACTCATAGCTCCATAGAAGAAAAGAGATTAACAGAAAAAAACGGGAAAATCATCTGAGTCGCATTGCAACTCCGGCAATTGCACTACTTTGCGAGAGCGGCCGCTGTTTTGGCTATTCCACCTCGTCATTTCCGGTTGCGTTTACTCGCCTCTAATGATGAAATATATCCACCGGTTTCGGAACTGCCCCATCGTAAGCGCTACTACGGAAAACTAAGATGACTTCGAAATTGAAAGGTTTAATGGCGTTTCTGGTTTCCTTCCTTTTAGGCACATTGTATGCCGCTCTCATTGGGCTCATCAGCCATGCCTTATGGACCCCTTTCATTGCTTGGCCTATATTGACCGCGATGCTGTGGTATCTATTTTGGAGGTTTAACCTGTTGCGCTTTTCAGGATATTTGGCGATCCTCCCGGTTTCTATCCTAGCCTTTGAGATCGCCCGGTCGATCATGCATCCAACCGCCTACGCCTTTAGATATTTATCTCTGGACCGGTCCCATTATATACCTGGAACTCGCGTTGTTACGTCACAAAAAGATCTTGCTCCCGAGGAGGATAACTATGGTGGTAAATCAAGGGAAACTCTTATAGGCAAAGATGGCTTTCGGGCTGATCCGAGCACCGGGCAAGACAACCCCGAGCGCTGCGGTTTGGTACTGATCGGGGATTCCATGATCTATGGAGCAGGATTGCCATATTCGGACACTCTACGCCCAATGCTTGCCGCGATGGGGGCCGATGCCTGTGTTTTTGGTGTCACCGGAAACGCCCCCGCAGATTACCTCTCGACTCTGAAGTACGTTGCAAACCGCATCGAAAAGGGAGCGCATATTGCTATCTACGTCTACGCTTATAACGATTTCATCAATCTCAATAAGTATATGAGACGGCGCCTCCTTGGATTATCCAACTCAGTCGAGCCGCTGGCTCAATTAATAGCCTATGCAGATGATTGGCGGCGTACAACCTTTACCTATGGATTATCCGGCGAGAAGTCCATTGTCCCCATCTCCCAGTTGCCACGATGGCAAATCAAGCTCGGAGAGACAGAAACTCTCAATTTCCATTCTCCTCGTAATCCGGCTCGCTATACTCCACCTCCGCCGCTCAACAAAAATGAACGCGCCACCCTGAAATTTTTTTTTCACGAGTTGAATAATGTTGTCCGCGATCAATCTTGGCATGTATCCATTGTCATCATACCCGATAATGACGAGGTCATAACAAATCTAGCACGCCAATCTCCCACATTTCTGGACCTGGACCCAAGACGCATAGATGCATGGACAATCTGTCGAACATTCCCCTTCGGCTGCGAGGATCTGACATTGTATTTCTACCAACGTCTCCTCGCTGAGGGTAAAAATCCCTATCTTATTAATGATCGCCACTTCTCGGCCTTTGGAAATCAGATTGTAGCCGAGCACTTTCTAGCCACTACCAAGCGGGCGCGGGTCAAGCCTGTTCCTGATTAGAGCCAGAATCTAAGCAAAGACACAGTCGAAGCAATAGAAGACTAACAAGTAGAGGCCAATAGCAGGGACATGGAGTGGACTAGCATCCTGTGGAGTCGGTGGAAGGCTTTTGCCCGAAAGATAGGAGCTTTCCAATCCAGAATGATCCTCTCCATCTTTTACTTCCTTGTCATTCCCCCTTTTGCTGGAATTACGAAGATATTTTCAGATCCGTTGGGACTAAACAAAAAAAAGGGGCACGCCAAATGGCACTCGAAGGAAGCAAGGCAACAAGATTCTGTCCAGGAATCTGGAAGGCAATTCTGAATGTATATTTTAGGCATTTCCTGCTTCTTTCATGACGCCGCCGCGGCGTTGCTCAAGGACGGCAATCTAGTTGGAGCCGCCGAAGAGGAGCGGTTTACCCGGAAAAAGCACGATTACGATTTTCCCGCTCACGCCATCCAATTTTGCCTTCGCAGGGCAGGCATTCAAGGCCAAGATCTGGATTACGTAGTGTTCTTTGAGAAACCTCTTATTAAGTTTGAACGAATCCTCATGACGGTCCTGCAGACCTTTCCCAAATCCCGAAGGGTCTTTCAAGAATCCATGATGAGTTGGCTGGGAGAGAAGCTATGGATCAAGAGCCTGATTAAAGATCGGTTGGGCATCGCTGCTGATAAAATCCTGTTTAGCGAACATCACCTTTCGCACGCTGCGAGCGCCTTTTTCTGTTCCCCATATCAAGAGGCAGCCATCCTGACGGTGGACGGAGTAGGTGAATGGGCGACCGCGAGCTATGGGAAAGGGAATGGCACTTCAATCCAGACTCTTGGGGAAATCCGTTTCCCCCATTCCCTGGGCCTTCTCTACAGCACCTTCACCGCCTTTCTCGGCTTCGAGGTAAACGAGGGGGAATACAAAGTGATGGGCATGGCCCCCTTCGGCAGGCCCCGTTATATCGACAAGGTTTACAGGCTCATCCGGGTAGAAAAAGACGGTAGTTTTGAGCTTGATCTGGACTTTTTCTCTTTTCACTATTCTCCCGACCGAACATTTAACCGCAAGTTCGAAGAGCTCTTCGGCCCGCCGCGACCGGTTGAGTCCTACTTTTTTACCGCAGACAGCAGCTATCCCGCCTATTTCGGCACAAAGCCGGTAGACTATGAAGCCTTAGCCAAGCAAAATCAATATTACGCGGATATCGCTGCAAGCATTCAGAAGGTTACCGAAGAGGTTCTCCTCGAGATGGCAAATCATCTCTATAAAGAGACAGGCCTGAAGAACCTTTGCATGGCAGGAGGGGTCGCTCTGAACAGCGTGGCAAACGGGCGCATCCTAAGGGAAACGCCCTTTGAGTCCATCTATATTCAGCCCTCAGCGGGTGACGGAGGTGGCGCTATCGGGGCCGCACTCTACGCTTACCACACGGTTCTCGGCAACCCGCGCCAGTTCATAATGGAGCACGCCTACTGGGGCGAGGAATACAGTCCCGGCAGCATCGAAAAGTTTCTGCAAGAGACCGGTATTCCCTATCAGCGGCACGACGACGAAGAGGAATTGTTAGAACAAGTCGTCGAGCAACTCGGAAAAGGAAAAGTTATAGGCTGGTTTCAGGGCCGATTCGAGTGGGGACCGAGGGCTTTAGGCAATAGAAGCATCTTGGCAGATCCGCGCAACCCTGAAATGAAGGACATCGTCAACACGAAAATCAAATTCCGCGAGCCCTACCGCCCATTTGCTCCTGCTGTGTTACTGGAAAAAGCAAGCGATTTTTTTGATTTGCTGGATCCCGCTGCCCACTACCCTGCGCGCTTCATGCTTTACGTCGTGGACGTCAAACAGGAGAAGCGGGATTTGGTACCCGCGATTACCCATGTGGACGGAACCGGAAGAGTCCAAACAGTCAGCCGGGCCATAGCCCCCCGCTTTCATCGGCTGATCGAGCTGTTCGGCGAGGCCACAGGGGTTCCGGTCGTGCTCAACACCTCGTTTAACTTGCGAGGAGAACCGATCGTAAACACCCCTGTGGAAGGCTTCAATACCTTCGCCAAAAGTGGTATGGATCTCCTGGTCCTCGATCACTGCATTATCGAGAAGGATCAACTGCGATGAAATGGTTCAGTACTATTTTGACGAGATTGGGGACTGCGGGAGAGTTGTTACAATTTCTCTGGGAGAGAAAACTCTGGTGGTTGTATCCCATGATCTTAGTGTTGTTGCTGTTCGGGCTTCTCATGGTCTTCGCTCAGACCTCCCCTATTGCTCCCTTTATCTATACCCTTTTTTAACTGAGCAATGTGAGCTAAGCTGCCTCGCAGGCGAGAATCAGCCTTTATTCGACCCGAACTTCCCCCTTCTTGTATTGCAAAAATTTTAGGCTTAGAGAAAAAAGGATTGTGCGTATCGTTATCCAGAGAATCAGAGAGGCCAGGGTAACCATTGAGGGGGAAATAACTGCCAAAATAGGCCCAGGGCTCTGTGTTTTTCTCGGCATCGCCAAGGGAGATACTCAAGCAGACGCCGACTATCTTGCCGAAAAAATTGCCACGCTGAGAATTTTTGACGACGATTTAGGGAAAATGAACCGTTCTCTGGCGGAGACAAGCGGAGAGGCGTTGGTGGTTTCGGAATTCACTTTGTACGGAGACTGCGCCAAGGGGAGACGCCCGTCGTTCAGCCAGGCGGCCTCGCCCGAGCAGGCGGAATCGCTCTACCGCTATTTTATCCAAAAACTCCAAGAATTGGGTCTGAAGGTTGCGACCGGAAAATTTCAGGCAAAGATGGAAGTCAGTATCACCAACGATGGTCCGGTAACTTTCGTTCTGGACAGCCGATAGATGCACGTCGTTTTAGTCCGACCGGAGATCCCGCCAAACACGGGGAGCATTGCCCGCCTCTGCGCGGCCACCAATACACCCCTTCACCTCGTGGCTCCACTGGGGTTTAAGATCGACGATAAGCATCTGAAGCGGGCCGGCCTAGACTATTGGAAATATGTGGACGTCCGCGTCCACGATTCCTGGGAGGATTTTTTACGGAAGCACGGCGAAACACAACTCCTCTACTTTTCCAAAAGGGCGACGCAGTCCTATACGAAAGCGCGCTATCAGGAAGGTAACTTTCTCATCTTTGGACCGGAGACCCGTGGCCTTCCCCAGGAACTCCTCGATGCCAACCAAGAACGCGCTTACCGGATCCCCATGATGGGCCAGGGGGTTCGCAGTCTGAATCTCTCCAACGCGGTCTCCATTGTGCTCTACGAAGCCCTGCGGCAATTGGGCAAAGTGTAGAAGGGGTTGACGCATCGGCAGATTATGGGTATTTAGGTTGATAGCAAATTCGAAACCACAGGGAGAACTGTTATGAGCATCCGAGTGTCCAGGCCCCGCCGTCTCTTTTTCCCGGCTTCTCTAGTCGCCATTCTCCTCTATTCCGGGTATGTACTCTCTCCCGTTCTTGCCGCTGAACAAACTGAAAAAAAAGAGTCTTCTGAGACCAAAGATTCCTTTAACCTCATCCTCCCCTACAAAGACGTGACGGTGGGCCAGGGGCAGGAAGTCACCATGGACACGGAAGTTGTGAACCGCACCAAGAACCCCGTCCGGGTGGGTCTGTCCATCGAGGGAGTTCCCTCTGGATGGGAGGTTAACTTCCATTCCCGCTATCCGAGCTATCCCGTTCGCTCTGTAATGGTCCAAGGAGAAAAATCGACCACTGTCGAGTTCAAGGCAAAGGTGCCGGAAAATACCAAGGCGGGAAGCTACGAGGTCCGAGTTTCTGCCAAGGACGAAGCTGGAACCACGAGTCAGGCTGAAAAGATCTCGTTCCAGGTAACCTCCAAGAAGGTTGAGACCGGCGGCCTGAAGCTCACAAGTCAATATCCCGTTTTGGGCACCCCTACAGGTCAAACCCTTAAATTTACCGTAGACCTCAAGAACGAAACCAATAAGCCGCTCACCGCTTCGCTGGTCGCGCAGGCTCCCACAGGGTGGGTGGTACGCTTCAAACCACAATTCGGTGACACGCAGGTCTCCTCGATTGCCCTCAAGGAAAACGCCACTGAGACCCTAAGCGTGGAGATCGACTCTCCGGCGCGGGCGGACGCAGGCGAATTTCCAGTGACGGTGCGGGCGCGCGCCGGCGCCTTCGAAGCCTCAACCAACCTAAAGGTTACGCTCAAGGGAACCACCGATCTTAAAATAGGGACCTCCAGCGGAACGCTCAACACTTCTATTACTGCGGGGAAGAAAACGCCGGTTCCCTTTCTCGTGGGAAACGCCGGGACCGCAGCCATTCGCAATCTCTCTTTCATCACCAAAAAGCCGGAAAAGTGGACGATAGACTTCAAGCCGGACAAGATCGACGCCTTGAATCCGGGAGACGTGCGGGAGCTCAGTATGGAGATTCTCGCTCCGGCTCGGGCCATAGCAGGCGATTATCTCATCTCCCTCTCCACCAACAGCCCAGACGCAAACAAAACGGTGGAATTCAGAGTAACGGTTTCGACGCCTACGTTTTGGGGTTGGATCGGCGCCCTGATCGTCGCGGCAGTCGTTATTGGATTAGCTGTAGTTTTTGTCCGCTTGGGCCGCAGATGAGCGCTGTCATTGAAACCGCTCGACTGACCAAGCGCTACCGGGACTTGGTAGCAGTCAACGAACTTAACCTCAAGGTCGAGGAGGGAGAAACTTTCGGTTTTCTCGGACCCAACGGCGCGGGCAAAACCACAACGATCCTAATGCTCCTCGGTCTTAGCGAACCAACAGACGGGCATGCCTTTGTCTGCGGCTTTGATCCTACACGACAGCCTTTGGAGGTAAAGAAACGGGTCGGGTACCTACCGGAAAATCCCGGCTTCTATGAAGATCTTACTGCGCGGGAAAATCTCTTTTACATCGCCCGCCTAAATCGCGTTCCTCGGACGGATGCCAACGGTAGAATCACGCGGCTGCTCGAGCAGGTCGGCCTTGACAATGATGGAGACCGCCCTGTGAGGGAGTTCTCACGCGGCATGAAACAAAGGCTTGGGATTGCGGAGGTTCTGGTTAAGGACCCAAAAGTAGTCATCATGGACGAGCCCACATTGGGTATTGACCCCGATGGGGTAACCCGAATCCTCGAGCTGATAACAGGACTAAATCGCGAGCATGGGATAACTATTATGCTCTCTTCCCACTTGCTCCATCAGGTGCAGCAGATTTGTCACCGAATCGGTATTATCGTCAAGGGAAGAATGATCGTTCAGGGTGATGTTGACAAGCTTGGAAGCGCAATCTTAAAGGAGCGCCGATGGAATTTTCTGCTCGAGGTCGGTGGAAAGGCCGACGGACTCGAAACCGAGCTGCGCTCTATCTCCGGCATAGCAGAAGTTGAACCGCGCGGCGGCGGCTGGTTTCTCCATTGCACAGTGGATGTGCGGCCAGCGGTCGTCTCGTTAGTGTCCAGAAAAGGGCTTTCTCTCCTCCAGCTCCGCTCCGAGGACCCGACGCTGGAGGAAATTTATCTCAAATACTTCCGCGAGGCATAGACCATGGATGTGGTTTTCTGGAAAGAGCTTGGAGATCATTTTAGTAGCCGACGTTTCATGATCCTTCTCGCAATCATCGTGCTCACTGGCGTGTGGGCCATTTACGCCTCTGGTCAGTCGATACGACAGGAAGCAGAGGGCATCCCTACGGACTTTGTTTTCCTTTTGCTTCTTACTTCGCAGAGCGGGGGTCTCCTATCGCTAGCGACCTTTATTGGACTCCTCGGTCCGTTAGTAGGAATTATGCTGGGCTTTGATGCGATCAGCGGTGAATACGCGCGCGGGACTCTAAGCCGGGTCCTATCCCAGCCTATCTATCGCGATAGTCTAATCAATGGAAAGTTTCTGGCCGGTCTCGCTACCGTGGCAATTCTCTGGGCCTCCATTCTCCTCCTTGTCATAGGGCTGGGGATTACGCTGGTGGGCTTCCCGCCCAATGCTGAAGAGCTCTGGCGGATGCTTATTTTCACGCTCGTGGGAATCTTCTACGTCGGCTTCTGGCTCGCCTTGGCTCTGCTCTTTTCCCTGCTGTTCCAGCGGACAGTAACCGCCGCTCTGGGCTCACTGGCGCTTTGGCTCTTTCTTGCCATCTTCGCCCCGTTGATCGCTCAGGTCGTGGCAGGCTTCATCGTACCCAACCCCTCCACAGCAGAAGAATTGACCCGTCAGGCAGATATCGCGTCCATAATCAGCCGGATATCCCCAAGCACCCTCTTTGGGGAAAGTGTAAACATTCTGCTCAACCCCACAGCGCGTCTGCTGGGAATCGCCCTTCCGGAGCAAACCCAAGGAATCCTACTCACGCCTCTGGCTCTGGGCCAAAGCCTCCTTCTCATCTTGCCCCAGGTCACAACTCTCTTCGCCCTGGTCGCCGTCTGCTTCGGCATCTCCTACATCAAGTTCATGCGCAGCGAGATTCGCGCATAAGTTAACAATTTACATCCTCTTTTCCATTGCTCTAAGCGGTATTAACTTTTCTAAGCATATTCATTGACATATTGACTGTTAATATGAGAAATAATATGAACTCAATCAGTATCACCCAGGAGGAGAAATGGCTTACCAGGATCTTCGCACCTATTTAGTGGCCCTTGAGAAGAAAGGGAAACTGAGAAGGGTCAAAAAAGAGGTAGATAAAGATTGGGAAATTGCTGCGGTCTGCCGCCAGCTCTTTTACAAAATACCTCCCGAGCGCAGGCCCGCCTTGATGTTCGAAAACGTGGAGGGTTTCAAAATTCCTGTCGTAGCCGGAGTTTTGGGAGCCGCTCGCGAGATCTATGCGATCGGCTTGGAAACAGATTCCGTCGAGGGAATCAATCGCAAATGGGATCAGGCCTTAGAGAAACCCATCCCCCCGCGCATCGTCAAGGAGGGACCCTGTAAGGAAAACATTTTGATGGGAGACCAGGTAGATATCCGCAAACTTCCCGTGCCCGTGTGGACAGTGGGAGAAGACCCGGGACCTTTTTTTACATCCCCCTACGTCATCACCAAAGATCCCGAAACAGGAGTGCGGAACATCGGCACCTATCGAATGGAAGTTAAAGGGCCCAACAAGACTGGCTTCCTCATTGGCAAGGTTCAAGACGCAGCCTGGCACGTGAAAAAGAATGATGACCAGAACAAACCCACTCCAGTAGCGGTCGTCATCGGCGCGGACCCATCCATAGGGTATGTTTCGGTTTCCAAGATGTCCGAAACCCTAGACGAGTTCGCCGTCGCAGGAGGACTCCGCGGGGAGCCAGTGGACCTCGTTCCGTGCGAAACAATTCCTCTGGAAGTTCCGGCAACCGCTGAGATCGTGCTCGAAGGCGAGATTCCGCCTAATGCGCGCGAGTTGGAGGGCCCCTTCGGAGAGTACACAGGATATATGGGTCCGGCCGGGCAACAGCCCTTCTTTGTCATCAAGTGCATGACTTTCCGGAACAACCCCATCTACCAGGCCTTCATCAGCCAGCGGCCTCCATCTGAATCGAGCTGCATTCGTGGGATAGGCCGAGAGTGGCCGCTATTCAAACATCTCAAGTATGTTCTTAATCTCCCAGTCAAGGACGTAAGGCTCAAAGAGGCTGGTGGAAGCGGGGCTTATGTCGTCGTGTCGATGAAAAAGCAGTTCGAAGGTCAAGTGAAGCAAACCATGTACGGTATCTGGTCTTTGAGAACCGGCTTTGGAAAAATTACTGTGGTCGTTGATGACGACATCGACATCTGGGATGATTTTACTGTGGACTGGGCCCTTAGCTGGAGGGTGAGGCCGGATAAAGATATTTATATCGAGAGAGACATTCAGGCTGTGGGGTTAGATCCTTCTCAAGCTCCTCCATCGGTCCCTCAGCACCATCCAAGCCGGGTGGTAGGCTCCCGCGTCGCTATTGACGCGACAAGGAAGCACGACTATCCAGCGATCTCCCTGCCTCCTAAGGAACATCTGGATCTCGTTGCCTCTCGCTGGAAGGAGTACGGAATCGAAGACTAGCTCTCTCTCAGGCAGCCGGCGAGGATTTCATTTTCTTCCCCGCCGCGACAATCGACTCGATAATTTTCTTGTAGCCAGTGCAGCGGCAGATGTTTCCCTGCATGAACTGGATGATCTCTTCTTTGGTCGGATCCGGATTTTCGTCCAGCAGGGTCTTGGCTGTCAGGATCATCCCTGGCGTGCAAAACCCGCACTGAAGGCCACCGTGTTCGATAAAAGTCTCTTGCAGCGGATGGAGTTTGCCGTTCTGAGCGAGCCCTTCGATGGTCAATACTTCACGACCCCTCGCCTCGAAGGCCAACAGCGTACATGAGCTGACCGGACGGCCGTCTAAGAGCAGCGTACACGCTCCGCAGACCTGGACATCGCAGGATCGCTTGACCCCCGTCAATCCCAACCGATCGCGAACGACATCCAACAGCAGCTCATGCGGCTCTACCTCAATCTCACGCAAGGTTCCATTAACTGTTAAGGAGATAGGAATAAACTGCCCTTCCACCCGTTTCGACATTACCCTAGCCATGCAACCTTCCCTCACCCTTTCCTCCTGAACGGCTCTGGCCACAGGCTTGAAGAAATGCTCTCTTCAAAAGCACCTGAACTATGTGTTCCTTGTAATCCTGAGATCCGTGAAGATCGCTGATGGCCTGAGAGGCATGACCTGCGACTTCCCCTGCCCTCCCGATCCCTTGAGCAGCCTCATCGAGGCTCTTCCTTTTAAGAAGACCCTCCGCCTCCTCTACCCGTTTGGGCGTCGGTCCGGCGCAGCCGACCGCGATCCGCGCATCGGTGACCGATTTTCCTGCCCCATCTAAAGCAAGAAACAAAGCTACTCCTACGCTCGGTCGCTCCAGATAGCCGAATTTGAGGTAAGCCACGCCAGAACGGGCCGGCGCAAGCGGCACCTCAATCCCTGTGAGGATCTCATCTGCCTCCAGGCAGGTTTCATAGGCGTCGACAAAAAACTTTTCCATCGGGATTTCCCGCCTCGTGGACGTTTTCTCAGCGATCAGCTTCGCCCCCAAGACCAGAAGCAGCGTGCCGGGGTCCGCATGGGGCTCCGCAAAGGAGAGATTCCCGCCTATGGTGCCCACCTCCCGCACCCGAATATTGGCAACGTTCTGTTCCATTTGAACAAAGGCAGGAAGGCGCTGCTCGAGGAGAGGAGAGCAAGCGAGCTTGCGGTGCGTGGACAAGGCCCCCATATGGATCACGCCGTCATTCTGTTTTACTTGATCCAGATTTTGAATCTTTTTAATGTTGACGAGCCGCTCATAATGGATGAGCCCTTCCTTCATGGCCAAGAGCAGCTCGGTCCCACCGGCGTAAACCTTGGCGGACTCGCCGTACCGGGCCAGAAGATCGGATGCGTCTTTGACGCTCTCCGGCTCTTCTAAACGGAATCGCTTGAGCATAGGCTACGGAACCCCTTCCAATCTATTTTTTATCGCCTGGGCAAACTCCTCCATCACCTGATCCGCCTTACGCTTGATGATGCTATGTCCCAACGTCGCCAGCTTTCCCAGGATATCCACCGAGACCCCAAGGGAGAGCAGAGTCTTGTTCCCATTCTCTCTCAAATGGACATCCAACTCCACCTTCATACGGCTACCCATCCTGCTGTCGCTTCCGGTCGCCTGGGCCTTGATGGAGGTCATCTCCTGACTCTCCATAACCTCGATCCGCATGGGAAACTCCACACGGAAAGGTCCCACCTTCTCCACCATGGTCGCGGTGTAGCTCTTGCCCGCCGCCACCGTGCTGGCCTCCTTGCACCCAGGGAGACAGGTAATAAAACGATCGATATCCCAAAGAAACTGCCAGACCTTTTCTCGAGAATTTACGATCTCTATCTCTCTTTCAAAGCGCAAGGAAAATCTCCCCTCCTTTGGAACTCTTTGCTATCAAAAGGAGATTCAACTAGCAAGCGGTCCTCACCCCGACCACCTTCCGACCCGAGCTTGGGCCCTAGTGGATAGATCACGCCTCACTTAGGGAAGGAAAGAGCAAGGCGGGGGATCCTATTCTGCCCCGACCACGGTATCCTTGACGTCTTTAAATTCTTTACCGAGATAGGCCTTGAGCTTTTTTTTGACCCGCTCCTCAATCTGACGTACCCGCTCGCGGCTGATGCCGTACTTCTCGCCTATTGCTCTCAAAGTCAACGGCTCTTCGTTCAAGAGACGCTCACGGAAGATAACCAACTCTTTATCTTTCAGGGTCCGAGCGAATTCCTCCATTTTCTCACTCAGCACACGACGATATTCGGCATCCGCGAAACGCTCCTCCGGAGTCTCCTTGTTGTCGGCCAAGAAATGAAGCAGGGTCACCTCTTCGTCGTCTCCGATGGGAACGTCGGTGGATAGATCCCGATTGGCAAGGCGTTGCTCCATTTCCACCACCTCTCCCTCCTTGACATTCAGGCGCTGCGCCAAGAGTTTGGGTCCGGGCGTAAACCCCTCTGCCTTCAGGCGCTCTTTTTCTTTTTGCAAGTTGAAAAAGAGCTTCCGTTGCGCCTGGGTGGTGCCGATCTTGACCATCCGCCAATTGTTCATGATGTAGCGGATGATATAAGCGCGGATCCACCAGACCGCATACGAGGGAAAACGGATACCCCGATACGGATCAAAATTTTTGACTGCCTCCATGATACCTATGTTGCCCTCTTGAATCAGATCCAAAAGGTTCCTGAAGGCCCTCTGGTATTCCCTGGCGATCATCACCACCAAGCGGAGGTTGGCGGTCACGAGCTTGTAGGCGGCCTCAAGGTTGCCGAACTCTTTATATTCGACGGCTAACCGGTGCTCTTCCTCCCGACTCAGGAGAGAGTAACGGCGGATCTCTGCCAAGTACCTTTGGAGGGAATCAAAGGGGACAAGGGCTTTGTCGGAAGATTCATCTTCTTCTGCAAGATCGATCTCTTTGTAGAGATCGATCTCATCCGTAGGGGTCTTTTCCGCGGGATCGTCTTTCTTCCTAACCATAGAACGTCTTCGTTCCTGCGCAGCTGCCAGGAAAAATTTACCCCTTTTTGGACACCCTTTCAACCAAAGGGAGGGAAAAGCGCGCGGAGTCAACGAGGAAAAAGGTGTAATAAAGACCGTAAGAAAGGCAACGGAGTGATTAGGTGGGCTTGAGTTCCTTGGAGGCCTTTCTTACCTCCCCTGCCGCGATTTCTCTCAAGGCTACCACCACTTCGCGGTTATCCGAGCCGATCAGAGGCTTGGCCCCCTTAAAAAGCTGCCTTGCCCTCCTGGAAGCAAGTATTACCAACTCAAATCGGTTGGGAATCTTATTAAGGCAATCTTCTACCGTAATACGCGCCATAGATTTCACCTGCGTGCGAACAAAATTTTCTTTATTCAAACAGATTTGCTTCTTTTAGTCAACATCTTCCGTTTCAGACTGTTGTAGCAAAGTAACTATGTCAGGGGTTAACGGCAACGTGATTATGTCAGGGTATGGAAACAAGGATAGCCCTGACGATGGAAGAGCAGAAGCGAGTAGAAGTTATCCAGAGGGTCTTTAGGAGAGAGCTTCGGATGGTAGAGGCGGCGCTGGTGCTTGGGGTCTGTGAGCGCCACAGCTACAGGATCAAGGCCAGGATCGGAAAGGAGGGAGTCAAAGGAGCGATCCATGGCAATCGTGGCCGTCGCTGTTCTTGGAAGCTTTCGCAGAAGACCGTCAAGCGCATTGTGGAGTTGGCGCGGGGGAAGTACAGAGGATTTAACGATCATCACTTGAGCGAGAAGCTTGGGGAAGAGGAGGGGATCAAGCTATCGCGGGAGAAAGTGCGCCGGATCCTGAGGGCTCAGGGGATAGCTTCTCCTCGTAAGAGGCGTCCCCCCACACACCGAAGTCGGCGGGTGAGAAGAGTGTCTGAGGGTATGATGCTTCAAGTTGATGGGAGTCCTCATGATTGGCTGGAAGGCAGAGGGCCCTATCTCACGTTGGTGGGGGCGATCGATGACGCCACCAGCCAAGTCCCTGGGGCCTTCTTTGTAGAGGCCGAGAGTAGCTGGGCCTATTTGAAGCTTTTCTTGGGAGTCTTTAAGAAAAAAGGACT